>Ga0308158_10004729_pt1 | contig 11407 bp, 10 predicted proteins | sample PhyBR2_FD_201038 | JGI IMG/M metagenome (GOLD analysis project Ga0308158, IMG submission 201038) | Phyllosphere microbial communities from UC Gill Tract Community Farm, Albany, California, United States - DLSLB.R2 | ecosystem: Host-associated > Plants > Phyllosphere > Unclassified | place: USA...
GTGCCTGCCCTGGTGTCCGCCGCCGTCGTACGCGCCGCTGGTTCGCTGCACGGCGGCCCCAACCTGCGCCGATATACTGGGAGGCGTGCTTTCTGGACTGGTGATAGTGGACAAGCCGCAGGGATGGACCAGCCATGATGTGGTTGGCCGGATGCGGCGCCTCGCAGGGACCCGGAAAGTCGGGCACGCTGGAACACTCGATCCCATGGCCACCGGCGTGCTGGTGCTCGGCATCAACAAAGCGACCCGCCTGCTGACCTACATCGTGGGCACCTCCAAGACCTACACAGCCACCATCCGGCTGGGCCAGTCCACGGTGACGGATGACGCGGAGGGCGAGGTCACGGCCACCACCAGCGCCGCCGGCGTGACGGAGCAGGAGATTTACGACGGCGTCGCGGCGCTCACGGGGGAGCTGCAGCAGGTGCCCAGCAGCGTCAGCGCGATCAAGGTGAACGGCGAACGCGCCTACGCACGCGTGCGGTCCGGCGAGGACGTCAAGCTCGCCGCGCGCCCCGTCACCATCCACCGCTTCGACGTCCACGCCATCCGCAGGGACGCCACGGCCGGCGTCGTGGATTTGGACGTGACGGTGGAATGCTCCTCAGGCACGTACATCCGTGCCCTGGCCCGGGACCTCGGCAACGCCCTTGGCATCGGCGGCCACCTCACCGCCCTCCGCCGGACCCAGGTGGGTCCGTACACCCTTGACCAGGCGCGCACCCTGGAACAGCTTGCCGAAGAGCTCAACGTCCTGGACATGTCCCTGGCCGCGCGTGCCCTGATGCCCAACCGCGAACTCACTGCCGAGGAAACCGCAGAAATCTCGTTCGGCCGGCGGATCGCTGCCGGTACGGCTCCCGGCACCCCTGGCGCCGCCACCGCTGAGCACCCTGCCGCGGGCTTCGCCCCCGACGGCAGCCTGGTGGCACTTCTCGCCGATGCGGGCAGCTACGCCAAACCGGTCCTTGTCTTCGCGCCCGGCAACGGGGCGGCCGCCACCACGGCTGCGGAGGCATAAGCGTGGATGCCTATTTTTGGATCATCCTCGTCGTCGGCCTGGTGTCCACGGTGCTCTGCCTGGGGGCGGGAATCCTGAAGAAGGCGCCGAACGACGTCACCCTCCTGTCTGTCGTGGCAGTGGAAGCAGCCCTGGTGGTCTACCTGGTGGGTTCGATCGTCCGCGTCATCGCAGGCGAACCGATCGCCGGCGAAGCGTGGGAGTTTTGGGGCTACATGGCCACCGCCATGCTCCTGCCTCCCGCGGCAATTTACTGGGCCATCCTGGAGCGCACGCGGTGGAGCAACTTTGTCCTGGCCGCGGTAGGTGTCACTGCACTGGTGATGGCTGCCCGAATGAACCAGATCTGGTACTGAAGTGGAAGAAGCAGCAGAAATGAAAGAGCAGCAGGCCCGCGGGGCCACCGGTGACGCACCCGTCCGCAACACCCGCAACACCGGACCGGGCCGCCTGTTGATCGCGGTTTACGGGGTGTTCGCCATCTCGGCCACTGCCCGCGCCGGCTACCAGATCCTCACTAAGTTCTCCGAGGCCCCGCTGGCCTACCTGCTCTCCGCCTTCGCCGCCGTGGTGTACATCCTGGCAACGGTATCGCTGGCCAAGGCAGGAACAACATGGTTCAAGGTCTCCGTTGCCGCCGTGCTGGTTGAGCTCGCCGGGGTCCTGGTGGTGGGAACGTTGAGCATCCTGGACTCCGTGCAGTTCCCGCATGAGACCGTATGGTCCCTGTTCGGCCGCGGCTACGGCTTCATCCCCCTGCTGCTGCCCATCCTGGGCCTGGTGTGGCTGTACCGCCGCCGCCCCTCCGTGGCTGCGGCAGCTTCAGCCAAGGCTGCGGAGTGACGGCGAAAGCCGCGCAGCGAATCCGGGTAACCTTGAAGAGTTCCGCGGCCGCACGGCCGGCGGAACGTCGATGCTTGCACGCAGCTTAAGGCGAGGGTGATGGTCTACATCTGGAACGATCCGTCCGATGTCCCGGCGAACTTCGGCCCATCTGTTGTCACGTTCGGCAACTTCGACGGCGTTCACCGCGGCCACCAACAGGTGCTCTCCCAGCTGATCCGTTCTGCCCGGCTCGCCCAGGCCAGGGCCGTGGCCATCACCTTCGATCCGCACCCGGCAGTCATCCACCGGCCCGAGGCGGCCCCGGAGCTCATCATGGGACTGGATGACAAGCTGGAGGCGCTGGGCGAGCTGGGCCTGGACGCCATCCTGGTGGTCAAGTACTCGCTGGACCTTGCCAGCCTCACGGCCGAGGAGTTCGTGGAGCAGTACCTGGTGGACTGCCTGCACGCCACCCACGTTGTCATCGGCCACGACGCACGCTTTGGACGCGGCAACTCCGGTGACCTTGAGACTATGAAGGCGCTGGGCGACAAGTTCGGCTTCGACGTCCATGTCATCAGCGAGTTCGGATCCGAGGGCTACCCGCTGCATGACGACGACGGCACGGACCGCCGCTGCTCCTCCACCTGGGTGCGCGAGGCGCTGCAGGAGGGTGACGTCGCCACCGCAGCCTCCGTCCTGGGCCGCCCGCACCGGATGCGCGGCGAAGTGGTCCACGGCGCCGCCCGGGGCAGGGCGCTTGGCTTCCCCACGGCCAACCTTTCCTCGAATGCCACAGGCCTTATCCCCGCGGACGGCATTTACGCCGGCTGGTTGGTGGACCAGGCAGGCAAGCGCTGGCCGGCCGCCATCTCGGTAGGCTCCAACCCCACCTTCGACGGCGTGAGCCGCCAGGTGGAGGCGCATGTGATCGACAGGCCGGAGGAAGCCGTGGAGGACTTCGATCTGTACGACCAGACAGTCATTGTGGAATTCGTGCAGCGGCTCCGCGGCATGGTGGCCTACCGTGGCCCTGAGGCCCTGGTGGAACAAATGCGGCTGGACGTGGCCCAGGCCCACCAGATCCTGGCCGGCCCCTGACTCCGGCCTCATCCGCCCGGGGTGAGAACAACGAAAGGCAGTGCGTGTCCGTCGAAAAGAACACCCGGAACCTGGACCAGGGGATAGTCCGCGACTTCAGCTCACGGATGAGCTATGCCTCCTACCTGCAGCTTCCCACGCTGCTCAGTGCCCAGCAGCCGGTCAGCCAGCCTGAACACCACGACGAGCTGCTGTTCATCATCCAGCACCAGACCACGGAGCTGTGGCTGAAACTCGTGCTGCACGAACTGCGCAGCGCCGCCGCCTGGCTCCGTGAGGACGACCTGGGCTCGGCGCTCAAGGGCATCGCCCGGGTCAAGCACATCCAAAAGACCCTCACCGAGCAGTGGTCCGTCCTGGCCACCCTGACGCCCACCGAGTACTCGCAGTTCCGCGGTTTCCTGGGCAACTCCTCCGGTTTCCAGTCCGCCCAGTACCGCGCGGTGGAGTTTGTCCTGGGCAACAAGAACAGCAAGATGCTGCCCATCTTCGAATCCGATCCGCAGGCCCACGAGATGCTGGCGGAGCTGCTGGCCGCCCCCAGCATTTACGACGAGTTCCTGGCCTACTTGTCCCGGCAGGGGTTTGACGTGCCCCATGCAGTCCTGGACCGGGACGTGACGCTGGCCCACGAGTTCGCCCCGGAACTGGTCCCGCTCTTCAAGCACATCTACGAAAACGCCGCGGAGAACTGGGCCGCCTACGAGGCGTGCGAGGAACTGGTGGACCTGGAGGACAACTTCCAGCTCTGGCGGTTCCGGCACCTGCGCACCGTCCAGCGGACCATCGGCATGAAGACCGGCACCGGTGGTTCCAGCGGGGTTACCTTCCTGCAGAAGGCCCTGGAGCTGACATTCTTTCCGGAACTATTTGCTGTCAGGACGGAGATCGGCCAATGAGCATCCACCAGGAAAACCCCACGGACACGGCCACCGAAGGGCTCCGCCCGCGGGCCGAAGAGCTGGACCGGAAAGACGCGCTGGCGCACTACCGGGACCACTTCATCGGCACGGACGCGCCCCTGTCCTACCTGGACGGAAACTCGCTCGGCAGGCCGCTGAAGCGCGCGGCGGACGACGTCGCCGCCTTCATCCGCGACGACTGGGGCGGCCGGCTGATCCGCGGCTGGGACGAACAGTGGCTCGCCATGCCCCAGGCCATGGGGGACCAGCTGGGCCGCGCGGTCCTTGGCGCCGCTCCAGGGCAGACCATTATCGCCGACTCCACCACCGTGGTGCTCTACAAGCTGATCCGGGCAGCCCTTGCCGCGGTGCAGGACCCGGACCGCAACGAGCTGGTGCTGGACACGGAGAACTTCCCCACGGACCGGTACCTGGTGGAGGGCATCGCCCTCGAGGAGGGCCTGACCCTGCGCTGGATCCAGCCGGACTCCGCCGCAGGGGTGACCCTTGAACAGGTGCGCCAGGCCACCGGGCCGCGCACCGCCGTCGTACTCCTCAGCCAGATCGCCTACCGCTCCGGCCACCTCGCCGACCTGCCGGGCATTACCGCCGCAGTGCACGACGCCGGCGCCGTGGTGGTGTGGGACCTTTGCCATTCCGCGGGGTCGGTGGAGATCGACCTGGACGGCGCGGACGTGGACTTCGCCGCCGGGTGCACGTACAAGTACCTCAACGGAGGCCCGGGGTCGCCGGCCTTCGCCTACGTCAACGCCCGCCACCTGCCGTCACTGAACCAGCCCATCTGGGGCTGGATGGGGCGCAAGGACGCGTTCGAGATGGCCGCCGGCTACGAACCGGCCCAGGGCATCCGCGGGTTCCTCAGCGGCACTCCCGCGATCTTCGGAATGATTGCGATGCAGGCAACCCTGGACCTCATCGAGGAAGCCGGCATGGCGGCCATCCGGTCGAAGTCCGAAGACCTCACCGCCTTCGCCGTGGAAGTCTTCGACGCGTGGCTGGCACCCTTGGGAGCCGTACTGGCGACGCCACGGGAGCCGGGGGAGCGCGGCGGGCATATCACTGTGGACCATCCGGACTTCACCAAGGCCACCGTCGAAGCGCTGTGGGACGGGGACGTCATTCCGGACTTCCGCTCGCCGCACGGCATCCGGGTGGGGCTGTCCCCGCTGAGCACCAGCTTCGCCGAAGTGCTGCAGGGCATGGCGGCCATCCGGGACCGGCTGCAGGGCTGAACGCCCCAATGGCGCAGCTGCGCTGGTTCGAGCGCACTGTTTCGACAAGGTTAGGCCGGGGCCGGTAAACTGGACGATGGATCCGGCTGCAGTCCGTGGCGGCTGGCTCCTGTTGTTGGCGCCTCCTCCGGCTTCCCGGATCAGGACGTTGGCGGCAGACCCGGCAGTGAGTTACTGACCTGGGCCCTCACGGCACATTCCCAAGGAGTTATTGTGGCACTTGACGCCGCTGTAAAGCAGTCCATCATCAAGGAATACGCAACCGCCGAAGGCGACACCGGTTCACCCGAGGTCCAGGTTGCCGTCCTGACCCAGCGGATCAAGGATCTGACTGAGCACATGAAGGAGCACAAGCACGACTACCACACCCAGCGCGGTCTGCTGGCCATGGTTGGTCGCCGCAAGCGCATGCTGAGCTACCTCAAGAAGACTGACATCGCCCGCTACCGTTCGCTCATCGAGCGCCTCGGCCTGCGCCGCTAGTCTGGCTTTGGGGCGGCCCTTTCCCTCCGGATCGGGCCGCCTTCTTCAAATGAAAAACTAAACAGGAGGATCAACCGCATCACGCATTCGCGGTCCTCGGTAGTGATCTCCGGGAACGGCTTCGTTGACAGAAGCCGCCGGCCCGTGGGTCTCGATCGATGACCGGGTGCAGGGCCAGTAGACAGATGCTGGGCTGGGTTGATGCGGCTGGACTTCCGTGAAACAGAAACGGAGGTGACTCTCTTGGAGGGTCCCGAAATCCAGTTCTCAGAGGCAGTCATTGACAATGGCCGCTTCGGCAAGCGTGTAATCCGCTTCGAAACCGGCCGCCTCGCCAAGCAGGCCGCCGGCGCAGCCATGGTGTACATCGACGATGACACCGCGCTGCTGTCCGCCACCACCGCCGGCAAGCACCCGCGTGAGGGCTTCGACTTCTTCCCGCTGACCGTCGACGTCGAAGAGCGCATGTACGCCGCCGGCCGCATCCCGGGCTCGTTCTTCCGCCGCGAAGGCCGCCCGTCCACCGAAGCCATCCTGGCCTGCCGCCTGATGGACCGCCCGCTGCGCCCCGCCTTCATCAAGGGCCTGCGGAACGAAGTCCAGATCGTGGTGACCGTCCTGGCCATCAACCCCGACGAGCTGTACGACGTCGTGGCCATCAACGCTTCCTCGATGTCCACCCAGCTGTCCGGCCTGCCGTTCTCCGGCCCCATCGGCGGCGTCCGCGTTGCCCTGGTGAACGACGAAAACGGATCCCAGTGGGTTGCCTTCCCCAAGCACTCACAGCTCGAGAACTCCGTGTTCAACATGGTGGTTGCCGGCCGCGTCGCCGGTGACGATGTCGCCATCATGATGGTCGAGGCCGAAGCCACCGACAACTCCTGGAACCTCATCAAGGAACAGGGCGCCACCGCCCCCACCGAAGAGGTTGTGGCCGAGGGCCTGGAGGCTGCAAAGCCGTTCATCAAGGCACTCTGCGACGCCCAGGCCGATCTCGCCGCCCGCGCTGCCAAGCCCACGGTCGAGTTCCCGGTCTTCCTGGATTACGAGGACGACGCTTACGCCGCTGTCGAGTCCGCCGCAGCCGACAAGCTCGCCGCGGTCTTCCAGATCGCGGACAAGCAGGAACGCGACAACGCCTCCGACGCGCTCAAGGACGAGGTCCTCACTTCGCTGGCCGGCCAGTTCGAAGGCCGCGAGAAGGAACTGTCCGCAGCCTTCCGCTCCGTCACCAAGCACGTGGTGCGCCAGCGCATCCTGAAGGACCAGATCCGCATCGACGGCCGAGGCCTGACGGACATCCGCCAGCTCACCGCCGAGGTCGAGGTCCTGCCCCGCGTCCACGGCTCCGCCATCTTCGAGCGCGGCGAGACCCAGATCATGGGTGTCACCACGCTGAACATGCTCAAGATGGAACAGCAGATCGACTCGCTGTCGCCGGTGACGCGCAAGCGCTACATGCACAACTACAACTTCCCGCCGTACTCCACCGGTGAAACCGGCCGCGTGGGCTCGCCCAAGCGCCGCGAAATCGGCCACGGCGCCCTGGCCGAACGTGCACTCGTGCCCGTCCTGCCGTCCCGCGAGGAATTCCCGTACGCCATCCGCCAGGTGTCCGAGGCCCTCGGTTCCAACGGTTCGACGTCGATGGGTTCCGTCTGCGCCTCCACCCTGTCCCTGCTGAACGCCGGTGTGCCCCTGAAGGCCGCCGTCGCCGGCATCGCCATGGGCCTGGTTTCCGACCAGGTGGACGGTCAGACCCGCTACGCAGCCCTGACCGACATCCTCGGCGCCGAAGACGCCTTCGGTGACATGGACTTCAAGGTTGCCGGTACCTCGGAGTTCGTCACAGCCATCCAGCTGGACACCAAGCTCGACGGTATCCCCGCCTCCGTGCTGGCAGCAGCACTGAAGCAGGCCCGCGAAGCACGCCTGCACATCCTCGAGGTCATCAACTCGGCCATCGACACCCCGGACGAGCTCTCCGAGTTCGCGCCGCGCGTCATCGCCGTGAAGATCCCCGTGGACAAGATCGGCGAGGTCATTGGCCCCAAGGGCAAGATGATCAACCAGATCCAGGAGGACACCGGCGCCGACATCTCCATCGAGGACGACGGCACCGTCTACATTGGCGCCACGAACGGTCCGTCTGCCGACGCAGCACGCTCCGCCATCAACGCCATCGCGAACCCGCAGGTCCCGGAGATCGGCGAGCGCTACCTGGGTACGGTCGTCAAGACCACCACCTTCGGTGCCTTCGTGTCGCTGACCCCGGGCAAGGACGGCCTCCTTCACATCTCCGAGCTCCGCAAGCTGGCCAACGGCAAGCGCGTGGACAACGTGGAGGACGTGGTTTCCGTTGGCCAGAAGATCCAGGTGGAAATCACCAAGATCGACGACCGCGGAAAGCTCTCGCTCGCCCCGGTGGTTGCCGAGGAAGAAGCTCCGGCCGACACCGAGCGCGCCCACACCACGGAGCCCGCTGAAGGCGCTGACGTCTAACAGCCCGGGCTTTCCGGCACAAGCATGAATCGGCGGGACCGGTGGATGATCCACCGGTCCCGCCGCTGTTACGATGGCAGCCAGATCCGGCTGCCCCTCCTGAAAGGCATCAATGACTGTTGTACCCCTGCCGCTTGAGCAGAACCACGCCGGCGACACCCTGGTCCACGGCTCCGACGGCGGGTCCGAGGTCCGCCGTTCAGTGCTGCCAGGAGGCGTGCGGGTACTGACGGAGGCGATGCCGGGCCAGCGGTCAGCCACCATCGGGTTCTGGGTGGGCGTCGGGTCCCGCGACGAGGCCCCAGGCCAGCACGGGTCCACCCACTTCCTGGAGCACCTGCTCTTCAAGGGAACCAAGCGGCGCACCGCCCTGGAGATCGCCTCGGCCTTCGACGAGGTGGGCGGGGAATCCAACGCGGCAACAGCCAAGGAAAGCACCTGCTACTTCGCCCGGGTCCTGGACACGGACCTGCCCATGGCCATCGACGTTATTGCGGACATGATCACCGGGGCCGTGCTGGACCCTGACGAGATGGAGCAGGAACGCGACGTCATCCTGGAAGAAATCGCCATGGACAGCGATGACCCCACCGATGTCGCCCACGAGCACTTCGTGGCCAAGGTCCTTGGCAGCCACCCGCTGGGCCGCCCCATCGGCGGCACCCCCGCGGCGATCAGGGCGGTGGCCCGGGATGCGGTGTGGGAGCACTACCGCAGGTATTACAAGCCGGAGGAGCTGGTTATCACCGCCGCGGGCGGTTTGGACCACGACGTCGTATGCGGACTTGTGGTGGATGCCCTCGAGTCCGCGGGGTGGTCGCTGCAGTCCGACGCGGCGCCCGTGCAGCGCCGCTCCACCGAACGCGCCCTGATCACCGGGACAGCCGGGCTGCACGTGGTCAAGCGCGCCGTGGAGCAGGCAAACATCATCATGGGATGCCCCACGATCGTCGCCACCGATGAACGCCGCTACGTCATGAGCGTCCTGAACGCAGTCCTCGGCGGCGGCATGTCCTCCCGGCTGTTCCAGGAAGTCCGCGAGAAGCGTGGCCTGGTGTACCCCACCTACTCCTTTGCATCGTCCTACGCCGACGCCGGCTACTTCGGCATGTACGCCGGGTGCACTCCGTCCAAGGTCCGGCAGGTGGTGGACCTGCTCGGCGTGGAGCTGGACAAGCTCGCCGAACACGGCATTTCCGAGGATGAACTCCGCAAGGCAGTGGGACAGCTCGGCGGCGGAATCGTCCTGGCCCTGGAGGACACCGGCTCCCGTATGTCCCGGCTTGGCCGGGCCGAGCTGGTCTCCGGCGAATACCAGGACATCGACGAGACCCTGCGCCTGATCAAGGCAGTCACCGCCGAACAGGTCCAGGAACTGGCCGCCGAACTCGCTGCCGCGCCTCGGACCATTACCGTGGTGGGACCCTTCGAGGAGACGGAAACCTTCGGGCTGTAGGAACCGGCTCCAGTAACCCGGCCGCAGGACCCGAACCGCGGGCCGGCGCCCGCGTCAGGGACTTCTTTACAGCCGCAGGAGCGGGCGTGATGATGGTGGTCTGAAACGGGAAGCAGCGCGGAGGAAGCATGGACCGACCGTTGCCGCCGGGCCCGGTACCGGAAGCGCTGGGAGCCTTCCTGGGCCACTGGAGCGGCACCACGCACTGGGAAGCCACCGCCTGGAGCCCGGCACATACAGACGCGGTGGAAGTCGCCTTCGCCACGGCCGCCGGCGGCCACGCGGTCGCCATGACCTACCGCCACACGGAGCCCGACGGTTCCTGCTCCGAGGGTGTTGGGATCTTCGCCGCCGACCCCATCCACGCCAACACTTTCTGGTACCACACAACCGCTGCCGGCATGCCGCTCGAAAGCCGTGACCGCGCCACGTGGCGCGACGGCACCCTGACCGTGGAGCGCCGCCGGGGCTCCGCCACCGTCAGGCACGTGCTTAACGCGCGCGATGGCGTGCTGACGCACTCTGCCGGCCTGTGGCGCCGTCATCGCAATGAACTGGTCCCCCTGATGACCACCGTGTGCCAAAGGGTGCCCTCCGCGCCGCGTGATTAGCCGGGACCTTCCCGCGGGGTCGGTGCACCCCTGCCACCGAGAGGCCTGACGGCCGACTCACCTGCGCTTTTACCGTTGACAGAACCGAGGGTTGACTCTACATTTGCTGTAATCTGAATCACCTTTCAGGTACGGGGTTCTTCCCTCCCACACCACACCCGCGGATCTTCACCGAAAGGCATCCCGTGAAGGAAACAAAGAAGTTTTTGATGGCCGCCGTTATGGCGTCCGGGCTGGCCCTGAGCGCCTGCGCACCAACGGCGGGTGCAGGTGCTCCGTCCGGCTCCGGCAGTGCGGCCGCGCCGGTCAACGTTGGCATCATCTACTCAAAGACCGGTGCCTTCGCTGCCTATGGCGAAACCTACTACCAGGGCCTGCAGGCCGGCATCGATTACGCCACGAACGGCACCGGCGAGATCAACGGCGCCAAGATCAACCTGACCTACGCCGACGACGCAGGCGACCCCGACAAGGCGGTCACCGCCGCCAAGGACATGATCGGCAAGGGCTACAAGATCATCGGCGGCACCGCGTCCTCCGGCATCGCCGTCAAGCTTGCTGAGCAGGCGCAGCAGAACAAGATCCTCTACATTTCCGGTGCTGCCGCCACCGACGCGATCCAGGGCGTCAACAAGTACACTTTCCGTTCCGGCCGCCAGAGCCTGCAGGACGTCGCCACCGCAGGTACCTTCATCGACCCCAACGGCAAGAAGGTCGTCGTGTTCGCGCAGGACAACGCCTTCGGCCAAGGCAACGTCGCCGCGGTCAAGGCCGTGCTGGGAGCCAAGGGCGCCACGGTGAGCTCCGTGCTCGTCCCGGAAAACCAGGAGCTCACCCCCTTCGCGCGGCAGCTTCTGGACGCCAAGCCGGACATGGTTTTCGTGGCTTGGGCGGGTGCCACCACCGGCACCATGTGGCAGTCGCTTAGCCAACAGGGAGTGTTTGACGCCGCTCCCGTCGTCACCGGCTTGGGCGACGCGTCCAGCTTCGGCGCCTACGGCCCGGCAAGCTCCAAGATCAGCTTCCTGAGCCACTACTTCCCGGGCGCCTCCGGTACCGAGGTGGAAAAGAAAATGATCGCCGGCGTCGAAAAGGCCGGCGGCAAGGCGGACCTCTTCACCCCCGACGGGTTCGTCGCGGGCCAGCTGATCGCCCAGGCCATCAAGGAAGGCGGCGGAACCGACCCGGACGCCATGGTCAAGTCCCTCGAAGGCTTCAGCTTTGACGGCCCCAAGGGCAAGGAAACCGTCCGC
>Ga0308158_10004730_pt1 | contig 11405 bp, 10 predicted proteins | sample PhyBR2_FD_201038 | JGI IMG/M metagenome (GOLD analysis project Ga0308158, IMG submission 201038) | Phyllosphere microbial communities from UC Gill Tract Community Farm, Albany, California, United States - DLSLB.R2 | ecosystem: Host-associated > Plants > Phyllosphere > Unclassified | place: USA...
TCGGCAAGGCCACCGTTGGCTACCTGCCGAACGGCAAAATCGTCGGCCTGTCGAAGCTGACCCGCCTGGTCGATATCTTTTCCAAGCGCCTGCAGGTGCAGGAACGCATGACGATGCAGATCGCCAACGCGCTGATGGAAGTGCTGGAACCGAAAGCAGTGGGCGTGGTCATCAAGTGCCGCCACCTGTGCATGGAAAGCCGTGGCATCCGCGCCATTGGCGAAGAAACCATCACCTCGACCCTGCTGGGCGAGCTGCAGCCGAACCTGGCACTGCGAACCGAGTTCCTGGCGCTAACGCGGGACTAGCTAGGTTCAATTATTTTGGGTAGACTGTAAATACAGCTAGGGAACCTGTTCCAGATCCGGGCCTCCAAGCTGTTTTGGAGGTCACCATGGACCGAGCTGTCTACCCCAGCGATATTCCCCGCGAACACTTCGAGGGCGTGCGCGCCATGCTTGAAGCGGCGCGCCGCAAGACACGACCGCGCAAGCATGATCTGTACGACGTGTTCTGCGCCGTCCTGTACTTTTTGCACAACGGCGCCACCTGGCGCGCGATGCCGCCGGATTTCCCGCCGTGGCGTACGGTGCACGAGTATTTCACGCAGTGGACCATGCAACGCGAGAACGGCCAGTCGTTGCTCGAAAACGTGCTTGAAAAATCAGGCCGCGAACTCGAGCTGACGCGCTTGCGCGCGTTGATGTACCGCTACTGAGTGCTTACTCCCTGGCGGCTTCCGGCTTCTCGAAACTGAGCTTGTTGTCGCTGTCCAGCGTGAAGATGCCCAGCGGCAGGCCGGTGACCGCATCCGCATCGGGCGCCTTCAGTTCACTGCAGGTCGTGGTGTCGATCTGCCAGGCCTGGTCGTCTGCGCGCAGCGTATAAACGTTGTTGCCGTTGCCGAACAGTTCGACCTGCAAGTCGGCCAGCCACACCGAGCCCAGCTCGTACTGGCGCTGGCAATCCGGCAGGCGCGACATGACGACGCGCAGCGTGCCTTCCTTCGTCCAGAAATTGTCCTTCTCCACCTTCAGCGTGATCGCGTGATCGGTATTCAGGTCGATCACGTACGTCGACGTCTCGATGAAGCAGCCGCTCAGCAGCAGCGGAGCCAGGAAGATGAGTGGAAGGCGCATGGAAGGTCCGTTGTTCATTGATGCAGTTGCTGCCGAGTATAGCAACTGGCCTATGCGTGCGGGCAATTCCGTGGCGGGCACACGCCTATCCTGCGAGCGACAGCAAATCTGCCGGTGTCCCGAACTCGCGCTCCGGCGCCACGCGGCGCAGCGATTCAATCGACGCATAGCCCCAGCCGACCGCCCCGAATGCGATCCCGGCCCGGCGCGCGGCGTCGCCATCGGTGGTCTGGTCGCCGACATACAACGCCTGGACCGCCGGCACCGTGGCACGGCGCACGACCTTGCGGATGCGCGCCGCCTTGCCGAAGATCGACATGCCGCATTCGTAGTGCCCCACCAGCGTTGCCAGTTCCGGTCCCAGCACGTCGCGCACATTGTCTTCGGCATTGGACGAGACCACCGCCAGCCGCACGCCATTGCGATCGAGCTCGCGCAGCGTGTGGGCGATGCCGTCGAACAGCGCGATGCGGCCGGTGGCGCCGCGCATGCGGTCGATGAACGAGCGCGAGGCGATCGGCAGCTTCCAGGCCGGCATGCCGACATGGCGCATGATGTCGCGCGGGCCATAGTGGCGCAGCTGCTCGGCCTGCGCGGCGTCGACGCGCCGGAAACCGTGCTGATCGGCGATCTCGTTGAACACGCTCATGAAGAAGGGCCACGAGTCGGCCAGCGTGCCGTCGAAGTCGAAGATCGCCAGGCGATAGCTCATGCGCGGGTCATTGAAGTGGAAGTCATGCGGCGATTATAGAGACCGCAGTGCCAGTACGTCGCCGTCAGCGCATCGCCTGCGTGCCGTCCGCCTGCAGCGACTGGCGCAGCCGCGTCGCATCGCGCCCCGGCGACATGCCGAAGAGACGCGCGTACTCGCGCGAAAACTGCGAGCTGCTTTCGTAGCCCACCGCGTGGCCTGCGCTGGCCGCGTCGGTCGACCCGGCCAGCATCAGGCGCCGTGCCTCTTGCAGGCGCAGCTGCTTCTGGTACTGCAGCGGACTCATCGAGGTCACGGTCTTGAAGTGTTCGTGCAGCGTCGACGAACTCATGCCCACTTCGCCGGCCAGGCGCTCCACGCTCAGTGGCCGGTTGTAATGGTTTTTGATCCAGCAGATCGCCCGCGTCACCTGTGCCATGCGGCCGTCGCCGCGCGCGCAATGGCGCACCGTGTCGGCCTGCTCGCCCGTGAGCAGGCGATAGTGGAATTCCTTGAGCAGCAGCGGCGCGAGCACGGCGATGTCGTGGGGCGCATCGAGCAGGCGTACCAGGCGGCTGGCGACATCGAGCAGCGCAGGCGTGGTCTCGCTCAGGAACAGTCCACGGGCCGGGGGCGTGCCGCGCGCAGCCGGGCGCGCTGGCAGTTCCAGGTCAAGCGTGGCGAGCAACTGCGCATCCAGATCGATCCGCAGGCACAGATAGGGTTCGTCCTCGGTCGCCAGCGTCACGCAGCCGGTCACCGGCAGGTCGACCGACACCACCAGGAACTTGGCCGTGTCGTAGCGGTAGTCAGTGCCGCCCAGCGAGACCAGCTTGGCGCCCTGCGCGATGATGCACACCGCCGGCGTATGCAGGACACGCAGCGGTTTTGTTGTCTGGCCGCTGCGGATCAGCCACATGCCCGGGACCGGGCTTTCGTGCAGGCCGTCGTCAGGGGCGTGCTGCGCAATCTGGGTGGCGAGGTCGCGGATCGCTTGCATGGGCAGTTTTTCAGGGCGGTGGACAACGTGCCATTAGACCACCGGTGGGGCGTGTGATGGTCCGGGAAGATTGCACGATCCTCCGGCAAGGCAGCCGCTGCCGACAATACTCACACGCAAGGCGTGCCGTTGACCAGCAGGCAGATAGTGGCCACTTGTGCGCGCTCGACATAATCGGCCCGTGGCACGCTGCCGGTGTCCGGGCATGTATTGCCAGTACCGTTGCAGGCCACGGCTTCGATCCGGTAAATGCGTTTGACCACCGGAGACGAGTTATTGCTGGCGTCAATCGTCTCGCCTTCGTTATAGGCGCGGAACGAGCAGCTGACACTGACCAGGAATCCGGCATCGGCACGAAAGTCATTGAGATGGTTGAACGGTCCCGCTGGCGCTGCATTGCTGGTTGACAGCGGGGCCTGGAAACAGCGCTGCGCCGGGTTGTTGAAGACCCATTCAATGCCGCCGCGCGCCGCCAGGCTGGCGCGCGCAGCCAGCAAGGCCTGGTTGACGGTGGTCTGCTGCGTATCGGTCAGCCGCAACAGCACGACCGCGATGCCGGCAATCACCACCAGAAAGATCACGGCAGCGATATAGGCGAAGCCCGCCTGGCGCCGGGGAGGGATGGGAGAGCGGCTCATGGCAGGTTGTCGATGTGGGTGCCGATCGTGAGCGGGACCGATTCACCGCGCTCGGTCAGCGTGAGCTGGAGCTGTACGAAGCCGCTGTCCTGGGTCGCGCCCTGGTTGGTGTAGACGACGAAGCTGCAGGCCGATACCCGAGTGGCCACGATGGCCGATGTGCCGGCCGGCGCAGTGCACGTCGTTGCGCCAAACGTATTGCGGGAAAAGCGTCGCAGCGTGCCGTTGCCGCTGCCGGTCGCTTGATCGATGCCCTGCGTACAAAGGTAAGTAACGACGCGCTCGTCTCTTGGCACGACCAGGAAGCGGCCGCCATCGTACCCTTGGGGAATCTGGATCGGGGCATTCAGCGCGATGCGGCTGATGCCGGCCTGCGCATTCGGCGATGGGCCAGCCGCGGTGCTGACCGTGCCGACATTGGATCCGTTATACACATCGTCCGGACTGCGATTGCCGATCACGATCGCATCGCCTGGCGTCGGCATGGCATTGAGCGGCGTGAGCACATCGAACGCTGCACCGGCTTCGGCATCGTTGATATGGGCGTCGTCGGGGTTGACCGTGTCGGGGCCCATCCGGTAACGGCCGCCATCGCGGGTCGGCACGAGGTCCAGGCATTGCGGATTATTCAGGCGCAGCGAATTGGGTACGGCGGTGCGCACCTCGGTGGTCATCCTGCGCAGCGCGGTGTCAGCCTGACTCGTCAGGCCTGCGCGCTGGCTGATCAAGAGGTAACTCTGGATGGCCGGGGCCAGCTGCATCGTGAGCACCCCGCCGATGATGCCGATCAGGACGATGACCAGGATCAGCTCGACCAGCGAGAAGCCGCCATCGCGCTGCACGCCCTGGCGCATGGAATGGCGCATGGAATGGCTCATGGACGCGTCCTCCAGCCGACCAGACGCAGATCCTCGGCACCGGGCGCGCGCACGGTGACCTGGACGCGCAGGGCATCGGCAGCGGCCACGCCGGTCATGCCCTGCTGGCTGACCTGCACCTGTACGGTATAGCGTTCCAGGCCGGCGACAGGGTTGCCGTTGACATTGGTGATGGCGACAGGCCCGTACCCGTTGTAGTCCATGAGGTCATTGAAAAACAGGCGGCCCGCCTGATTTTGTTGCGCGACGAACGGCTTTTGCATGACCTCTTCCATCATCGATTCGGCGATCGCCAGCATCTGCTGGGTAATCAGGGGATCGGTCGAGGCGATATTGGCACGGTTGTAGGCAGCCACGAGTCCCGCCAGGGCGGTGCCCACGATCACGATCGCAACGATCAGTTCGATCAGCGTGGTGCCTGCCATGCGTTTAATGGACATAACCAGTGCCTCCGTCGAGCGTGATGGTGCGCCGGATGGCGTCAGCACCCTTGATGGCGATGTCGACCCTGCCCAGGCGCGCACCGTTGCCGTCATCGATGGTGCCATCGGGCCGGAACAGCAGCAGCGGGGGCGCGCTGTTCATGACAATGCCCGCCTCCTTGCTGTCGTACATGCCATCGGTGATGCCCTGCAGCTGCGCGTCGCAGGGTCCGTTACCGACGGCGGTACGCACGCGCAGCGTCAGCGTGGTTGCCGTCGTGGTCACGCATACCGTGCGGCGCCGCGCGACCGCACTTTTCTGGGCCATGCGCAGGGCACTGGCCACCTGGTCGCCATACAGGGCCGCGCCGGTCGTGCTGTCTCCCATCAGACGTGGGACTGCGAAGGCTGCCAGCACGCCGATCAGCACCATCACCGTGATCAGCTCAACCATCGTGAAACCCTGCTGGCGGCTCAATTGAACACCTGACGCACATGGATGATGCGACGCTCTTCGGCCGATTGCTCGCCGAAGGTCGCACGCGCCGACGGATCGGCGCAGCCCGTGGGCAGGCGCAGCCAGGCCAGCCGGGCGCCACTGCTCGTGGGATACGCGGCCTTGTTGCACGGCAGGGGCTGCGTATCGTTGCCCAGATTGATCGCCAGATCGATCCAGCCTGCCCGGTCACCCGTCAGGTCGACTTGCCCGCGGCCACTGGCCAGCGTAACTGCACTCTTCACGGCGATAATTGTCGGCGCCACGCCGCCCGTCATGTTGGGACGGGCCGCTTGCACGAACGCGCTGGCAGGAATCACGGTGAAGTCATCCTTCTGATTGAACAGCCAGCTTTTACCGGTCCAGTAATAGGCTTCAATGCGCATCGGTAGTGGCGTGTTGATGCGACCGAATGCATTGCCGATGCGCAGGCGACCACTGTGGACCGCTGGCCGTGCGTTTTCATACGTGCCCTTGCCATCGCCCGACGTGACCGATCCTGCGCTGTTGCCGGCCCTGAGCAGAATGCTGGCAGCGATCGGCGCCGTGGTTTTTGGCCCGTAGGCCGGTGTGGCCTGTGCGACGCCGTCCTTGAAGGCACTCGCGGGCACGGTGAAGTCTTTTAACTCTGCGCTGGCGTCCTGGATTGCCGCATAGTCAGTGGGATTGCGCGCAGTAAGCGTTACTGTTTCGCTCAGGCCCAGATCGCCCGAATAATTGCTGGTGACACCCGCTTGCGCATTCATCGCTGCCACCCTGACAGGAATCGGCTCGCCGGCGTAATAGAACGTGCGCTTGCTGTTGGCGGCCTGGTAATCGACGACGTAATACTTGGGGATGAAAGGGCCGACGCTCGGCGTGCACTCGGGTTTGGCGCCACTGGTTCCAGTCACATCGACCTTGCTGCCCAAGAAATCGCTCAATGTCGCCTTCAGGTCCAGCGTGCCGACGTTACCCCACGCCAGCGTCGGTACAGCGACACCGCTGCCGAATTCCGTCCTGGCGCTGGTAAACAGGCCGGCGCTTCCCTTGCCCACGCAGGACACTGCAATGTCGGTGAGCGTGGCACCCGCCACCAGCGCGCTTTGGTTGAAACTGGGTGTTGCGGCGCCGGCCTTGTTGACTGCGGTGACAGTGACCTGAAACTTGTCGCCTGCGCGAATGGGCGCGGATGGCAGCTTTGAAAAGCTGAAGGTGTAGGGCGCAACGGTCACGGTGGTGTCGCCCTGGGCGTCGTCGAACGACGCCAGCAGTTTGAGTTTGCCCACATCCTGGTAGGCCAGCGTCAGTTGCGCCTTGCCGTCGGCATCGAACTGGCTGCTGACGGTTTGGGCCGCACCGGTGGAACACGCCAGCGTGGCGGCGCGTTTGGTCGTGGTATCGGTCAGCAGCAAACCCTTGGTGTCGACACTGGTCGTGACATGCTGGCAGGCGTACGCGATATCCTTGCTGGTGTTTTTGAAGGCCGCCACGCACTGGCCGGTGGCAGGGTCGGGCGCGAGTGCCGTGACGATTGCGCCCGCGCTGTCACCGGCCTTGTGGTGGCTTGCGTCGATCCGGAAGCTCACGCCGCTGGCGAACGTCATCGCGCAGCTGGTGGTCTTGCTCGTGCTGTTGTAGCAGGTGGTGGCCGGTTTGGCACTACCTTGCGTCAGTTGCAGGGTGTCCGTGCCTGCCGTGTTGCGCGACACCTGCGCCAGCGTGGTGCCGGAGCTGTCGATGGTGGCCGCCACCGAACCCGGCGACAGCGTGATCTGCGCGCCGCCCTTGTACAAGGCGCTGCACGACTCGTTGGCGCAAGCCGTCACGGTCACGCTTTCCGGCGCACAGGTGCGGCCGCTGCCATCATGGGTGATCTGAAAGTGGTGCAAGGGTGCCGTCGCCGGCTTGGCCGACTCGCAGGTCGGCCCTTTCGCGCTGTTGACCGGATTGCCGCTCTGGTTGTCCACGCAGTCGCACTCGCCGGGGCGCGTGCCCGATTTGCAGATGATCTTCTTGGCCACACGGCCGTTCCAGTCCAGCTTTGCAAAGTCGACCGCTGCATTGCCCGTGATGAGCGCGTCCGAGGCCTGCAGCGTCATCTGGCCGGTGTCGACGTTGCCGTCGATCGTGCTGCCCGAGCCCAGGAACAGGCTCGTGGACGCGTTGACGTCGCCCGTGATCCTGACCGGCGTGCCGATGGAGACCGTGGTGCCGGTGACGGGGCCGGTGATCGTCGTGTTCGACCCGATGGTGACCGGCCCGGTGGACACCAGCGTGCCGGTGATCTGCAAGGTCGACCCGCTGCCCAGCACCAGCGACGCGGCGCTGATGTCGGCCTTGAAGGTCTGCACCTGGTTGCCTGCGGTGAAGGTTTTGGCAGAGCTGAAGGAACCACCGGTCACATTCAGGTTGCTGGGCGGAAGATCAGCGATGCTCAGATTGCCCGTACTGGTCAGGCGGGCAGTGCCCGACATCGTCAGGCCCTGGTTATAGCCGAACGTGAAATCGGACCGCACGCTGACCGTGTAGCCCGAGTCGATGATGATCTTGTCGTCCGCTGCAATCCCCGCACTGCTGGGGCAGGTGTACACCTTGCCCGACAGCGAACAGCCAGGTATCGCCGCGCCGCCGAAGCGGTACGTCGCGCCGGCCTGGGCGGTGCCGGTCGCGAGCAGCAGGCTAATCAGGGCCAGCGCCGTGCGCACGATCAGCGGGAGCGGGAAGGTGAAATACACAAGGAAACCTGCATGAAACGGGATGAGCGAAAGTGTGCACTGGATTGCCGTGCGGCCACAATAGATTTTTCACTCAGGCAACCATTCGGCAGCTTTCCGCGCACCGGGTGCGTGCTATGGACAACGGTGTGTGGCTATCGTGCAAACAGTCTTACAATAGTTTCTATCTTATTAACGTTAGCGGACACCATGGCCCATATCCAACCAAGCGGCTGGCGCGAACTGTCCGTCACGGGCGCCGCCGCCCGCGAAATCGAGACGCTCGCCTATCTGGAGCAACGGCTGGCCGACACGCCCTACGTGATCTATCACGGCGTGCACTGGACGAACGTCGAGCAGGGTTACTCGGTATATGGCGACGTCGACTTCATCGTGCTCGCGCCGAACGGCCGCATCCTGGTCATCGAGCAGGTGGCCGGCTTTCTGAACGAGACGCCGGAAGGCCTGGTCAAGAGCTACCAGGGCAAGCCGCGCAAGGTCCGCACGCAGATCCTGGCCACCATCGAGGGCCTGGCCAAGCGTTTCCAGGGAAAGCTGTCGATCGACTACCTGCTGTACTGTCCCGACTACATCGTGCGCGACCAGCCGCTGGCCGGCATCGACGCCGACCACATCATCGACGCATCGAACAAACCCAAGCTGGCGCGCGTGATCCGCGAGGCGCTGCCCATCACCGAGCGCACCGACGACTTCGACAAGGTCACGCGCTTTCTGGGCGACACGCTGAACCTGCGGCCCGATCCGAGCGCCATGATCGGCAATGCCGATGCGATGGTTACGAGGCTCTCGGGCGGCCTGGCCACCTGGGCGCGGCGCCTTGATTTCTCGCCATTCCGGCTGCACGTGATCGGCACCGCCGGCAGCGGCAAGACCCAGCTGGCGCTGGCCGAATACAGCGCCGCCATCGACGCCGGCCTGCGTCCGCTGTACGTCTGCTTCAACCGGCCGCTGGCCGACCACATCGAACGGCTGGTCCCTGCCGGCGGGCGGGTGGCGACCTTCCACATGCTGTCGGACGCCTGGCTGCGCGCACAGGACATCACGCCCGATTACGCGGCCGCCGACGTCTGGGAAAAGATCGAAGCATCGATGGCCGACGCTACCTTGCCCGAGACCTGGCAATTCGACGTCGTGATCGTCGACGAGGGCCAGGATTTTTCGGTGGCATGGCGCGACATCGTGCTGCGCATGCTGAAAGAGGGCGGGCGCGCGATCTGGATGGAAGACCCGGACCAGAACCTGTACGGCCGCGGCATGGTGCCGCTGCCGGGCTGGGTGACGCTGCACTCGCACACGAATTACCGCAGCCCGCGCCAGATCGTCGACATGCTCACGTCCATCGGCGCATCGCACCAGCCGGTGGAGGCAGGCAGCCCGTTCAAGGGCGCCGACATCGAAGAGCTGACCTATCCCGAAGGCGACGTCGAAGCGATGCTGGCGCAGACGCGGCGCGCCGTGACGTCATGCCTGGCGGCCGGCTTCGGGCGCCAGGACATCGCGATCTGCGCGTTTCGCGGCCGCGAAAAGTCGGCGATTTTGCAGCTTGATCGCCTGAGCGATGCACACTCGCTGCGTTCGTTTACAGGAGAGTATGACTTGTTCGGCACGCCGGTGTTCCGCGAAGGCGGGCTGCTGGCCGAATCGGTGTATCGCTTCAAGGGGCAGTCGGCGCCGGCGCTGATTTTTACCGAGATCGATTTCGAGGCGCTCGACGAGCAGACGCTGCGCAAGCTGTTCGTGGGGATGACGCGCGCGCGGCTCAAGCTCGTGCTGGTGATGAGCGAGCGCGCGTCGTTGCAGATTGTGGATCGGATGAGTGGGCGGTGAATCACCTTGGGTTGTGGTGGCGGTGGGCTCACCTTGGGTCCCCGCCTGCGCGGGGACGACGTGGTTGGTGAGGGGGCGTCAGCCTGAACACCGTCGCTCCCGCGAAGGCGGGAGCCCAAGTGACATCGTTACGCCGCCAATGCGTCCGAATTCGGCTCGGCACTCACCACATGGCGGTTCACCGCCGACAACACCGACTTGAACGACGCCGTCACGATATTGCTGTCGATGCCGACACCGAACAACGTCGGCCCGTTCCCCACCCGCAGCTCGACGTAGCACGCCGCACGTGCATCGGCGCCCGAGCCGATCGCATGCTCGTGGTAATCCATCAGGCGAATCTCCAGCCCCAGCGCGGTGACGAATGCATCGATCGGCCCATTGCCGCGGCCCGAGAACACCTGCGGCGCATGGTGGCGCGCCACGTCGACTTCGAGCTGCACGTCATGCGCGCTGTCTTCGGTCATGCGGTGGGCGATGTAGTGATACGGCTCCTGCTGATCCAGGTACTCGCGCGCGAACAGCGCGTGCAGATCGGCCGGGTTGATTTCGCGGCCGCTCTCGTCGGCCTGGCGCTGCACGACGCGCGAGAACTCGATCTGCAGACGGCGCGGCAGTTGCAGGCCGTATTCCTGCTCGAGCAGGTACGCCATGCCGCCCTTGCCCGACTGGCTGTTGACGCGGATGACCGCATCGTAGCTGCGCCCCAGATCGGCCGGATCGATCGGCAGGTACGGCACTTCCCAGATGGCGTCGGCCTGCTGCTTCGCAAAACCCTTCTTGATCGCATCCTGGTGCGAACCCGAGAACGCCGTGAATACCAGATCGCCCGCATACGGATGGCGCGGGTGCACCGGCAGCTGGTTGCAATCCTCGACCAGCTGGCGCACGGCGTCGATGTCCGAGAAGTCCAGGCCCGGGTGCACGCCCTGCGTGTACAGGTTCATCGCCAAGGTGACCAGGTCGACGTTACCAGTGCGCTCGCCGTTACCGAACAGGCAGCCTTCGACGCGATCGGCACCCGCCATCACCGCCAGTTCGGCGGCGGCAACGGCGGTGCCGCGGTCGTTGTGCGGGTGAACGCTGATAACGAGCGATTCGCGGTTGTTCAGGTTACGGCACATCCATTCGATCTGGTCGGCATAGACGTTGGGCGTGGCTGCTTCGACGGTCGACGGCAGGTTGACGATCATCTTGTTCTGCGGCGTCGGCTGCCAGACGGCGCTGACCGCATCGGTAATCTGCTTCGAGAAATCCAGCTCGGTCGTCGAGAACGATTCCGGCGAATACTCCAGGCCCCACTGGGTCTGCGGATGCTGGGACGTCAGGTCCTTGATCAGCTGGGTGCCCTTGACCGCGATCTGCACGATCTCGTCGCGCTCCATATTGAAGACCACACGGCGGAACACTGGCGCGACCGAGTTGTAGACGTGGACGATCGCGCGCTTGGCGCCGACGGCCGATTCGACAGTGCGGCGAATCAGCTCATCGCGCGACTGGGTCAGCACGATGATGGTGACGTCGTCCGGGATGTGCTTGTCGTCGACCAGCATGCGCACGAAATCGAAGTCGGTCTGCGACGCGGACGGGAAGCCCA
>Ga0308158_10004731_pt1 | contig 11405 bp, 9 predicted proteins | sample PhyBR2_FD_201038 | JGI IMG/M metagenome (GOLD analysis project Ga0308158, IMG submission 201038) | Phyllosphere microbial communities from UC Gill Tract Community Farm, Albany, California, United States - DLSLB.R2 | ecosystem: Host-associated > Plants > Phyllosphere > Unclassified | place: USA...
CCCTGTCCTGGCTGGCCCACCATCTGATGGGCGATGCCTTTGGCACCGTCTACGACATCTCGACCATTCTCATCCTGTGGTTTGCCGGGGCCTCGGCGCTCGCCGGGCTGCTGAACCTGATTCCCCGCTACCTGCCGCGCTTCGGCATGGCCCCGGCCTGGGCCAGCGCGGTGCGCCCCCTGGTCCTGGTGGTCGTCATGGTGGCGCTGGGCATCACCGTCCATTTCAAGGCCAGCGTCGACGCGCAGGGCGCCGCCTACGCCACCGGTGTCCTGGTGCTGATGAGTTCCGCAGCCATCGCAGTGACCATCTCGGCCCGGCGCCACGGCGAGAAAGGCAAAACTGTCCTCTTTGGCACCGCCAGCCTGGTCTTTGTCTACACGACCATTGCCAACTGCGTAGAGCGTCCCGATGGGTTGAAGATTGCCGCCTTCTTCATCGCCGCGGTGCTCCTGGTTTCCTTGCTGTCCAGGTTCCGCCGCTCCACCGAGCTTCGCGCCACCTCAGTGAGGTTTGATGACTGCGCCGTGGATATCATCCACAAGGCCAGCAGCGCCGGAATGCTGCGGCTGATTGCCCATGAGCCGGTGAAGATTTCCAAGCGGCGCTACCTGCATAAGCATCAGCATGCGATCTTGGCCAGCCATATCCCGCAGCGCGCCCCGGTGGTGTTCCTGGAAATCAAGGTCAGCGACTACTCGGACTTCGCTCAAGATATTGAGGTTCGAGGTATCACCCGACATGGTCAATGGATTCTTGAAGCGACAGCCCCATCGGTTTCTACCTCGATTGGTGCCATCTCCATGGCTATTCGAGATCAGTACGAAGTAATGCCACACATCTACTTCCGCTGGACCGAAGGCAATCCACTGCTGAACTTGGCCAAGTTCATCTTCCTTGGACAAGGTGAGATCGCCCCACTGACCCGCGAAGTTTTGCGCGAAGCAGAGCCAAATCTGCAGCGCCGCCCTTGGGTGCACGTGGGCTAGTCCAAATCACCCGATTCTGCGCGTCATGCACCAGCTCGGTGCCAGGCATCAGTACCTGGCTGAGGCGCGTACGGGGTACTGATTTGGGCTTCAAGAATTAGGGGCACCATATCGCCCGCTCGTTGTTGGAGACCGGTGGATTTAAGTCTCGGTTACACCCTCGACCCCGCAGAGTCAGTAATACACTCCAGCACTTGCTCTAAGGGTGAATCAATCGATGAGCAGGAAGTTTCGGAGTGGAACGCTTACATGCGTCTAAGCTATCGCAGAACCACGCATGCAGGTGAGTCGTCTCCCCTGCTCAAGAAACTGGCTTTGCGGTTCCTCTGCGCACCAGAGAAATTTCAATCGCACTCGTTATGAGAGGAAAAAAATGCCTCCGGCCTAAATTCAATGGGCGGGTTCGCGCCGGGGCAAATTCCGGTTTGGTAACTTCCTAAGTCTGTACGGGCTGGGCCTTACCTACAACGAAAACGTAGGAAAAGGATGCCAACTGTAGCAATGGCCGTCGTGTAGATAAATGCCGGACCGAAATCAGTCGCCGAAACCAGCGGGCCAATCACGATTGGGGTGGCAATCGTGGACAAGCTACCGATCATGTCCATGTCATCCTTAGACGCCACGCCTTGCTGCCAACAAAACCGGCGCACCGCCAACGCCGCTCGTCACCACGCCACCACGCCACCACAGCCGCCCATGCACGCAAGGCGTTTAGGATTGCTGGCAAACCGTGCAAAGACAGCGATTTACTTTGAAGTCACCCAACGGAATCCGCTCGCGAACACTAGTGCACGGTCAGATTCCAGCGGCAAGCTGAGCTGCGACGCGTGTAACAGTATCGGATTGAAGGATCTGTGCCCCGAGGTTGATCATTCCGAGGCAATCTCAGCCGTTTTCTTGGCCTCACGCTAGCCGCAATTCTCCCATCAAATTGTCGCATCCAGAGCACGTTGGCCGTTCATTTTCCGGGTGTCGTATGGCCACATCCGAGCCCGAGTAATTCACCGCGCCCCTATCTCGCCCGGCCATTTTGAAGTACAGATTCCTCAAAAAATATGAACTGGCATGCTTGCACGCTTGAATGTAAGCATGTAACTTAGATCACATGCCCAATGAAGAGCATCTGCCGATCGACTCCTCAGGCATACATGGGCCAACGACTCCCCGAAGGATAAAACATGAGCTTGATGCAGGCAGCACGTCTCCACGAAGTTGGAAATGAATTCAAAATCGACCGCGTCGAGGTACCACAGCCAGGTCCCAAAGACGTGGTTGTGCAGGTGAAGGCCTGCAATGTGGTCCCGAACCTCAAGAACGTCGTGACTTCTTACCCGGAATGGTTCCCCTACCTGCCGCTTCCCCCGCTGCCCGCCATCTTTGGGCTTGACGCAGCCGGCATCGTCTCGGAAGTAGGATCGCAAGTCCGTAACGTGAAACCGGGCGACCGTGTTTATGTGAACCCTGGACGAGATGCAGGCGACTCGCACGCCTCTCGTCGCGGAGAACGAATCAACGACCCCGCCTACACTTTCCAGGGCTACTTTGGTTTTGGTTCTGGGTCCAAGGAAGTTTTTGAAGATTATCCGCACGGCGGATTCTGCGAGTTCATGCTAGCTCCGGCAGATGGCTTGGTCATCCTGCCGGAAACAATCTCTTTTGAAGCGGCTTGCCGGTTTGGTTATTTGGGAACTTCCTATGCCGCGCTTCGCAAGGCCCAAGCCGGTTCCGGTACGTCGGTCTTGGTCAATGGCGCAACAGGTACTTTGGGAGTCGGAGCTGTCTTAAACGCACTGGCAATGGGGGCAACCAAAGTCTTCGCCATGGCTCGGGACCGCGAGCTGTTGGAACGTGTACGTCAAATCGATCCGAAACGAGTGCACACGCTTTCCCACGGTGATCAACCAGTTGACGAATGGGTGCGAGAACACACTTACGGTCTCGGAGCCGATATCTTCGTTGATGCGGTCGGCCCCGGTGCGCCACATGAGATCACCCTTTCCGGTATCGATGCTTTGCGCCGGGGCGGTCGCATGGTCGACATCGGAGGAATGTCAGAACCACTTCCTTTGGAAATGTTCAAACTCATGTGCTTCCAAATAAGTGTCATCGGCTCTCTTTGGTTCAGTGTTGCCGAAGGACAAGACATGGCAGAAATGGCTCACGCTGGCACTCTTGATCTCTCCGTTTTTGAGCATGAGGTCTTTCCGTTGTCGAAGGTCAATGAGGCACTCGACGCCGTCGAAAATCGACGTGGCGGATTCACAAATGTTGTTGTCATCCCTGGATCCTGAGCCCAGCTGATCTACCCACGAAAGAATTCGAATCATGGAACTTGATCCTCGGAAAACAGCTGTCATTGCTGTTCACTGCCAAGGTGACATCGTCGGGAGCACCGGCGCATTTGCTGATTTTTTTCACGCCGAGGTCAAAAACCGCGGTGTTGTGAAGAAAATCGGTCATCTCCTCAACAACGCCAGAGAGGCCGGCGCAACCGTCATCTACACCAAAGTCGCTTTTAGACCGGACTATAGCGACCTGCATGCAAATTCGCCGTTACTCCAAATCGTCGAGCAATCGGGATGCCTCAAAGAGGGATCCGAGCTAGCCGAGATCGTTACAGATCTTTCGCCTGCTGAGTCAGATTTTGTAGTGACTCATCAACGGGTCGGTGGTTTTGTTCCTGAATTAGTTGAGATTCTCGAACAAAGGGAGATCACTACGGTGCTCTTTAGTGGAGTGGCGACAAACGTCTCAGTAGAAGGCACAGCACGAGCGGCATCGGACCATGGCTTCCGTGTCGTAATTGCAGAAGATGCCTGCTCGGCAGCCACGGCCGAAACGCACACGGCTAGCACAGGCTCCTTGAGCCTGCTAGCCGAGATCGTCACTACTGAAGAACTGTCTTGGGCACCCACCAAGACCCCATGATCAATGCTCGTGGTACCCGTATCCGACACTGCGGATACGGGTACCACTGCCTTGTTCACAAGAGGAAATAACACCTAGGTACCACCATGGCCTCAGGGCCGTACACTTCAGAAATCCGACGCTTGAGCAACAAGCATGCTAGCTTGCGTGATGTACGTCGCTAGATAGGTGATACTAAACTCATGGCAACACCCAAGGTATCCAACACTTCAATCACCAGCACGGGTACAACCACTGGTGGACGATTAACAGGCCGAATCTACGACGAGCTAAAGATCCGTTTATTGGAAGGCGATTTCCCAGGCGGAAGCAAGCTGTCCGTGGAGACACTTAAAACCGAGTTCGGGGTGAGTAAGCAACCCATCATGGAGGCCCTCCGACTTCTTTCTGCCGATGGACTGGTGGAAATCTATCCTCAAATCGGTTCAGTAGTCACAAAATACTCCGCTGGAGAAGTCGAAGACTTTTTTAGGATGTTTGCCGCCTTCGAATCGACCATCGCCGCCGCAGCCGCCACACGACGTACTGCTCGAGATTTGGCCCAACTGCGTCAGGCGGCGCAGAACATGGAGATACTCGACAGCGAGCCAGACGCCGATGCGCGGGCTCACGAATATCGGATTCAAAATCGCAACTTCCATGCCGTCATTCACCACATGGCTTCCTCACGCATCATGGCCGATACCAGCCGTAGGATGTGGGATCTGAGCGACTTTCTGATCAACGCCGCTGAAACTCCACATCCATTTGGGAACGCTCTTACCGAGCGAAACCACGATCATCATCAAATTCTGCTTGCTCTAGAAGCTGGCGACGCGGAGATGGCACGCGACGCAATGGCGCAGCATATTCTCGCCGCACCAAAAATCATGACCCACTAATTCAGCACACCAAGCGGACCGGGCTCCGCCGCTTGGTGTGCCTCGGGTCGTTATCGCCGTTTGCCTCGGACTTGATCCTTGATTCTCCGTAGATTTAAAAGAAGTCTTTCCAGCTACCAACTGGCATGCTAGTATTCCAATAAACGTGTTGAACATCATACAAAGACGTAAGGAAATTAACATGACGGATCCTGCTAACTTCGACCCGAGCACTTCAGGTTCATCTCCCACACAGCAAGCCACGGCGAGCTTCGACACTGATGTAGTTATTGTGGGCACCGGCCCAATGGGGGCAACAACTGCTCTGGCTCTCGCAACCTATGGAGTACGAACGATTGCCGTATCCCAATGGTCCTGGCTAGCCAATACGCCCCGGGCACATATCACCAATCAACGTGCGGTGGAGGTCCTAAGGGATCTCGGGGTCGAAGCAGAAGCCACGAGGTCCGCCGCTCCCTGGAACCAGATGGGCGATACCCTCTTCACGACCTCGTTGGCCGGACCTGAGATCGCCCGGATGAACACGTGGGGCACCGGCGATGACCGCCAAGGTGACTACGTCAAGGCAAGCCCTTGCACCATGCTTGATGTTCCGCAAACCCTCATGGAACCTATTTTGGTCAAGAATGCTGCAGAACGTGGCGCTAAGTTTACTTTCTCTACCAAGTACCTCGGACACACCCAAGACGAAGACGGTGTCACCGTACGACTACTGAATCGAATCTCCAACCAGGAATATTCGCTCCGTGCCCGATATCTTGTGGGAGCGGACGGAGCCAAGAGCCAGATTGCGGACGAGATCGGTCTAGAAATTGTCGGTCACACCGCGCGCGCCGGGACAGCCTACGTTCGTTTCCGTGCCGATCTATCCCGATACGTCGCCCATCGCCCTAGCATTTTGCACTGGATCATGAATCCTGCAGCGAATTTCGGTGAGATCGGTATGGGACTGTTACGGGCAGTACGCCCATGGGATGAATGGATCGCTGGTTGGGGCTTCGACATCGCCGCGGGCGAACCCGATCTGAGCCACGAACGTGTCATCGAGCAGATCCGAACGCTTGTCGGTGATCCAAACCTCGAACCAGAGATCGAGGGAACCTCCGTTTGGTACGTCAACCAGCAACACGCTCTGACCATGTCCAAGGGCAGGGTATTCTGCGGTGGCGATGCCACCCACAGGCATCCACCAAGCAGCGGATTGGGTTCCAATACCTGTATCCAAGACGCATTCAACTTGGCCTGGAAATTGGCGTACGTCGTCAAGGGCCATGCAGGTTCCGGCTTGCTTGATTCTTATTCTCCCGAGAGAGCCCCAGTAGGTGCACAAATCGTCGCCCGCGCCAACCAATCTCGCTTGGACTACGCTCCATTGCGCGAATGCTTCGACACCACCGACCCCGAGGGCGGAGCTTCCGCCGTCGAACACGGCCTGGCTCGAATTAAGGCGCCCACCGCTGAAGGTGTGGAACTGCGCGAACGGATCGCTAAGGCATTGGAACTGAAGAATCACGAGTTCAACGCCCACGGAGTAGAACTGAACCAGCGTTACTCCAGTACTGCAGTCGTACCCGACCCAGATGCTCAGGTTGAGCTTTTTACCCGCGACGCCGAGCTCTATGTTCAGCCCAGTACTCGACCCGGGGCCAAAGTACCCCATGCATGGCTTGTGGGAACCGATGGTTATCGAACGTCAACCCTTGATGTCACCGGTAAAGGTCGTTTCACACTGATCACTGGTCTTGCTGGGCAGTCGTGGAAAGCAGCAGTCGCCGAGCTAGATCTCCCTTTCCTCGACGCTGTGGTCATTGGTGAACCGGGCTATGAGGACCCATATACCGACTGGGCCAAGATCCGGCAGATCCACGAAGCTGGAGCCCTGCTCGTTCGGCCCGACGGTTACATCGCTTGGCGTCAGACCGCACCCGTCTGGGACTCCACGGTAGCTCTGCAAGAACTCACTGATTCTTTAAGAATTGTCCTGGCCACAGAACCAATGACAGCGAAAAATCAAGAATCAACATTCGCCTAGATTTTCCCAAACTCAAGGAAGCATCATGAGCAACACACTAATCCCCGACTACACGACAGATTCATTCTTCGGTCTTGAAGACAAATGGCTGCAAACTGCAGAGGGCGAGATCACCCACTACCACGACCTTGGTGAGGGTACCCCTATCCTCTTCCTCCACGGTTCCGGCACGGGGGTGACCGCTGCGGCCAACTGGTGGCTAAATCTCCCAGACTTAAGCGGATCCGGTCGCTGCATCGCCATCGACTCAGTTGGATATGGACAGACTGTCGTCCCTGAAGGTATTGAGTACGGTATCAAGGAATGGGTCCGCCACGCAGTGCGAGTTCTTGATGCCCTGAACATCGAAAAAACCTGGATTGTCGGCAACTCAATCGGCGGCTGGGTCGCCATGCAATTTGCCATCGACTACCCCGAGCGGCTGTTGGGCATCGTCTCCATGGGCACCGGCGGTGCCAAGAAAACCGCTGCACTCTCCGGTCACGCCAAACCAGAACTATCCGAAGCCGGCATCCGCCGTACCCTAGAGCAATTCGTGGTCGACAAGTCCCTAGTCACCGACGAATTAGTTTCCTTGCGCTATGCCTCCGCACTGAATGATACTGCCTCGGACCGTCTGGTAGACGTTGTCGCAGCGCGTGACCGAGATCGAGACGCTCTTCCGCTAGACCTTGACGTTCTTGGCAAGCTTCAGATCCCGGTGTTGCTTGTACACGGCATGCAGGACATCGTCATTCCCCCGTCCCGAACGTGGGAACTGCTCAATGTCATCCCCACCGCCGATGCGCACATTTTTAACCAGTGTGGTCACTGGTCGCAAGTGGAACGCGCCGAGGAATTTAACCAAGTCATCAAGGCCTACCTAGCACGACACATGGCCAGCTAGACAGACCCAAGGAGAAATCACCATGAAGCAGGCCCTCGTGTGCATGTCACACAGTCCGCTGTTGGAACACACCAATCCGCCAGCAGAGGTCAAAGCCGCCGTCGAAGCCGCCTTTGACCGCGTCCGTGCGTTCGCCATGGACTTCAAGCCAGATTTGATTGTGAATTTTGGACCAGACCATTACAACGGATTCTTCTACGATCTGATGCCGCCTTTTTGCATCGGCTACCAAGCACATGGAACCGGCGATTACGGCTCATGGGACGGTCCGCTCAACGTTCCGACCAACATTGCCGAAGAACTGGCCCAATACGTGATCGAACGCAACGTCGACACCGCAATCTCCCGCAAGATGGAAGTCGACCACGGAGCTGTGCAGCCTTTGGAGATTATCTACGGCGACCTGAGTACCATCCCGGTCATCCCGATCTTTGTGAATTCGGTGGCGCCCCCGTTCTCCAAGATGAGCCGTATCCGCGAATTCGGCCAAGCCGTGGGCGAGTACTTCAAAGACAGCGATAAGAAGGTTCTTTTCATAGGGTCAGGCGGACTCTCCCACGATCCGCCGGTGCCGCAGATCGCTACGGCAACTGAAGCTCAACGTGCCCTGCTCACCGACGGAAGGAACCCGACACCCGAGGCCCGCGAAGCGCGGCAGCAACGCACTATCGATACCGCCATGGCTTTTGTTCGCGGCGAGGCAGACATCATGGACCTGAACCCCGAATGGGACCGTGCGTTCCTAGAGGTCTGCAAGTCCGGAAACGTCGAGAGCTTCGACGCCTACAGCGCTGATGAAATGGATGCCGTCGCAGGTCACTCCTCGCATGAGGTGCGTACCTGGGTCGCCGCTTACTCGGCGCTGCGCGCCTGCGGCGACTACGAAGTCACCTACGAGTTTTACAAGCCGATCAAAGAATACATCGCCGGCTTTGGCGTCACCACGGCGGTGTTGAAGAAATGAGCGAAACCACTATGAGCTCCGAACGCATCCAACTCCTAGATTCCCTGGCGGCAGACCTGCTGACCGCCACCGAGACCCTAGTGCCGATCGCCGCGCTGCGTGACCGTGTCGAAAACATGAACGTCAACGATGCTTACCGCATCCAGGACACACAACTAGGTGCTCACGTTGCCAACGGCCGAGTTTTGGCCGGACGCAAGGTCGGGCTGACCTCGCTGGCCATGCAGGCCCAACTCGGTGTGGATTCCCCGGACTTCGGCTTCTTCTTCACCGACATGGTGCACCACGAAGACGCACAGATCGCTGCCGACTCGTTCATCTCTCCCAAAGTCGAACCCGAATTCGGTTTTGTTCTCAAGGAAACTCTCACCGGCCCGGGCGTGACTCGCGAACAAGCGATGGCATCCATTGGCGAGGTCTACGCAGCGATCGAAATCATCGACTCACGCATCGCCAATTGGGACATCAAGTTGGTGGATACCGTGGCCGATAACGCCTCGTGCGGCGCCATCGCAGTGGGCACCACCCCGCTGGATGTACAAGTCAGTGACCTCGGAACAGTTCAATGCTCGCTACTCATTGATGGCGAATTGCGTTCCACCGGCATCGGCACCGATGTCATGGGTGATCCCGTCGCCCCGCTGGCTTGGTTGGCCAACGTGCTCGGCGAGCAAGGAGTTTGCCTCGAAGCTGGCCAGCTCATCCTTCCCGGTTCCTTCACCGGCGCTCTGCCGGTCATCGCCGGCCAATCGGCGACCGCCCACTTCGGGTCCTTGGGATCGCTGAGTATCAACTTCATCTAATTCCCCCATTTTTCTTCGTTACCTGTCACTAAGGAAGTAACCAGCCATGACAAAGAAAACAGCCGCAATTGTCGGCTCCGGCAACATCGGCACGGACTTGATGTTCAAGATCATGCGCCGCTCCACCAACGTCGAGGTCAAATACATGATCGGCGTGGACCCTGCCTCAGACGGACTAGCTCGCGCCGCTCGTCTGGGCATCATCACTTCCGCCGAGGGCGTGGACTGGCTCCTAGCTCAGGACGAGGTACCCGACTTCGTCTTTGAATGCACCTCAGCCAAGGCCCACGAGGCCAACGCCCCGAAGTACAAGGCCGCAGGCATCCACGCCATCGACCTGACCCCCGCCGCCGTGGGGCCGTATCTGGCACCGGTCGTGAACCTTGAAACGCTGACCGACACCATGAACGTGAACATGATTACCTGCGCCGGTCAGGCCACCACCCCGATCGTCGCAGCCGTAGCCTCAGTTGTTGAGGTCGAATACGCCGAAATCGTCGCATCCATCGCCTCAAAGTCAGCAGGCCCGGGCACCCGTGCCAACGTGGACGAATTCACTGAAACTACTGCGAAGGCCCTCGAGGTCGTCGGTGGTGCCAAACGAGGCAAGGCCATCATCATCATCAACCCGGTGGAACCGCCCATGATGATGCGCAACACCATCTACTGCATGATCCCAGCAGAGGCAGCAGCCCCGGGCGCCACGCAAGAGAAGATCCGCACCGCCATCGATGCGGCAGCAGCCTCCATCCGTGACTACGTCCCGGGCTACGCCCTGCGTCTAGAACCACAGTTCGAGGAAGCCCGCGAAGACTGGGGCGGCTTTGGTCGCGTAGGCATCTGGGTCCAGGTGGCAGGGGCCGCCGACTACCTGCCCGAATACGCAGGCAACCTAGACATCATCACTGCGGCAGCCACTCGCACCGCAGATCTTCTCTCCGACAAAATCGACGCCGCGCGCGTCACCGCGCCGACCACCTACTAAGAACGGGGAAGTACATCATGACTGTACCCATGGACACCACCTTCGACATTCGCCTCACCGACACCACGCTGCGCGACGGCTCGCATGCAATGAGCCACCAGTTCACCGAAGCGCACGTGCGCTCAGTGGTCCGTGCGCTGGATGACTCCCGGGTTGAAGTCATCGAGGTCACCCACGGCGATGGCCTGGGCGGATCCTCCTTCAACTACGGCTTCTCCAAGACGCCGGAGCTTGACCTCATCAAGGCTGCCGTTGACGAGGCCAAGCAAGCGAAAATCGCGGTGCTAATGCTTCCAGGCCTAGGCACCATCCACGATCTGAACCAGGCCCATGACGTCGGTGCGTCGGTAGCCCGCATCGCCACCCACTGCACCGAGGCTGACGTTTCGATCCAACACTTCCAGCACGCCCGCAAGCTGGGCATGGAAACCGTGGGTTTCTTGATGCTCTCTCACCGTATCTCCCCCGAAGAGCTAGCCAAGCAGGCTCGCATCATGGCTGATGCAGGGTGCCAGTGCGTCTATGTGGTGGACTCGGCTGGTGCGCTGATCCTCGATGATGTCTCTGACCGTGTTTCGGCGCTAGTTGCCGAGCTAGGCAGCGACGCGCAGGTAGGCTTCCACGGCCACCAGAATATGAGCTTCGGCGTAGCCAACTCGGTGTACGCCGTGCGTGCCGGTGCCAAGCAGATCGATGGCACACTGATGGCTTTAGGCGCAGGGGCGGGCAACTCCCCCACCGAAGTTCTAGCTGCCGCCTTTGACCGTCTTGAGATCAAGACCGGTGTCGACATCCAGGGCGTCATGGCTGCGGCTGAAGATGTCGTCAAGCCATTCATCACCCGTATGCCGGTGATGGACCGTGCTTCGATCATGCAAGGTTACGCAGGTGTGTACTCCTCTTTCCTGATCCATGCAGAACGAGCCGCAGAGCGCTA
>Ga0308158_10004733_pt1 | contig 11403 bp, 10 predicted proteins | sample PhyBR2_FD_201038 | JGI IMG/M metagenome (GOLD analysis project Ga0308158, IMG submission 201038) | Phyllosphere microbial communities from UC Gill Tract Community Farm, Albany, California, United States - DLSLB.R2 | ecosystem: Host-associated > Plants > Phyllosphere > Unclassified | place: USA...
TAAGTTTTGCGCTGATGACAATGAGCTGCGGAAGTCAAATATATCTTGACCCGGTAACATTGAACTCTGCAATAGAAAATAAAGAATTCGATTTCAACGCAACGAAGGCATTTCCAACAAATTATGATGTCATTAATGTTTTGAATTCGATGCCAGGTTCAACAGGGACTCGAATTTTGAACCTTGACCCTGGCTACGGTTTTAACCTGAAAAAAGATTTGTTCAGTGTTTATCTGCCTTACTTTGGAAGAGCTTTTACGGCTAATCCCGGCGATGCAAACAACGGTGGGTTAAGATTCGAATCTAAGGAGTTTACGGTAAAACAATCTGCTACTAAAAAAGGAAATACACTTTTGGTCATTACACCAAGAGATGCAAAAGAGAATTATGTTTTCAATTTGGAAATCTTCAAAAACGGAAGTGGACTTTTATCAATTCGATCTAATAATAGGCAGCCAATAAGCTTTGACGGAAATATTTCGGCTCCAAAATAATTAATTCCCCAATAATTTTTTAACAAAATCACTGGCTTCGGAACTTGGATTAGACAACAGTTCTGAAGCATTTTGTTTATGTTCTTGGAAAGAATTTTCTAAGGAATGGTCGTTTTTAGCTCTTTCAAGAATATATTCTCTTACCCAAAATTCGAAACGTTTCTGAGCCTGATTTTTTCTGGTTTCGAGGAAAGTTCCATTCTTCGTTTTCAAAGAAATATAGTCCTCGATTTTATCAAAAACTTCCTCCAATCCGTTTTTTTCCAAAGCAGATCCAAAGAGCACTGGGATTTTCCAGTTTTTTTCTTTTGGTGTTATGAATTGCAATGCTCTTGTCAATTCCGTTTTCGTCATTTTAGCTTTAGATAGATTTTCGGAATTCACCTTATTAATGAAAATCAAATCCGCCATCTCCATTATTCCTCGCTTGATACCTTGCAGTTCGTCTCCGGTTCCGATAACTTTCAGAAAAAGAAAAACATCCGTAATATCATTGACCAAAGTTTCACTTTGTCCAACGCCGACAGTTTCTATCAAAATGTAATCAAAACCTGCAGCTTCACAAATCAAAAGACTTTCAAAAGTTGTATTTGCAATTCCGCCTAAAAATCCAGAACTTGGACTTGGCCGGATAAACGCATTCGGGTCTTTTGCCAGTTCTTCCATTCTGGTTTTGTCGCCAAGAATACTTCCTTTGTTGATCGAGGAGCTTGGGTCAATCGCCAGAACAGCGACTTTTTTACCTTGCTCAATCGCGTATTTCCCAAAGCTTTCTATAAAGGTGGATTTTCCAGCGCCGGGAACACCTGTAATTCCGATTCGGATAGAATTTCCGGTAAATGGCAAAATTTCCTTTAGTAATTTATCGGCAATTTCCCGATGTTCAGACTTTTTACTTTCAATTAGAGTAATAGCTTTTCCCAAAATCCTTTTATCAGAAGATTTGATTCCGTCGATATAATCTTGTAAACTGATTGTTTTATTCATTAGGAATTTGGAATTATTACAAATTAGGATTTAGGTAATTTTCGGAATCTTATATTTTCTATTTTTGATAAGAATAAAATCCAAAAATATGAAAAAAACGATATATGTCTTATGTTTTGTAGGCGCTATTATCTACTCGTGTACAACAAAAACAGTGGCGACTTCTACGGCTTCTATCAACACGAGCGCAGAATACGTAACTAAAGGAAAAACTGTATTTGATCAGCATTGCGGAAAATGCCACGGTCTCCCGGAAGCATCTGATCACACGCCGGAACAATGGAACAAGATCATCGCAAGAATGGCTCCGAAAGCAAAACTCAATCCGGACGAAACCAGTTGGGTTCTGGCTTACGTAACGGTTAACGCGAAGAAGTAAATTTTGGGCAATCCCTGCCAAGGCTTTAGCCAACGCTCGGGTCGTGCTATCCACTCATATCTTTTGCTTTTCCCAAGCTAAATCTTACCCGAAAAGCAAAAGGATAACCGTTACTATCCCTATTGCGTCCATTATTGTGTATAAAACAAAAGGAAACCATTAATTGGTTTCCTTTTTCTTGTTGCTTTTCGCTTTACTTTTGGTTTTCTTTTTCTTGGGCATTTTCTCTTTGATGAATTTTTCTTTGCTCTTCAAAAAGTCCAACATAGATTGATCATAAGCGAATCTTTTAGCTTCGTTCAAAATTCCCAATGCTTTTTTGAAATCCATTTTGATTTCAGACAGATAAGATTCTTGGATTAAAATTCTGCATTTATCAATTCCTTTTATTTTCAAAGAATATTCAATGAGTTTTTCTGCTTCGTCCAAATCCTCATTGTCCAAAAGACACTTTATATAATATTTTGGTGTATTTAGATTTGTCACGTCAAATTGCATTGCTTCCTCGAAATAGAGTTTCGCTTTTTCATAATCATTGAGCATTTCGCTGTAGATTCTTCCCATCAGACAAAGCGAATCTGCATCTTCTGGGTCGTAAGAAAGCGCATAATTCAACGCTTCCAGACAATCCGGCAAGCTGTATGGATAATTATCTAAAGCTTCGAAATAATATTTACTTTTAATTAAGGTCATTTCTGTAGTTTTTTAATTCATTTTTCAGTTGATTTCTTTCTTTTTTGAAAGATTTCTCCTGATGATTCTTTTTAAAATCGCTTCCCGAAAATGTCCGAACCGGATTTCCTCTCTGAACATTCAAATGATTGTTCCACGTTTCCTGCATCTGTTTTTCCAATTGCTGAATGTGAAATTCCATTACTTTTTCTTTCAAGCGGATAATCGAAAGCTTCTTATTCTCCAATTGCGAGCGGGAATCCTGCACGAAAACACTTTGCCCGGTTTTCAGATAGGTTGCACGAACTGCGGTTTCCACTTTATTCACATTTTGTCCGCCATTTCCCTGACTTCTCGCCGTCTGAAACTGAATTTCTTTTCATTAAATTCAACTTTATCCAAACCTTCCAGTTCAAAAATTCCGATAAACCAATTGCTTCGTTTATGAAATTTTCTGAATGTGCTTTTTCCAATCCAAAGAATACTTCCAAGCCAAGATTTTAAAAATTCATTGACTTCTTTTCCTTTTAAAAGCAAGGTCGCAGATTTCAAAGTCAGGTTTTCATCGCCATTTTCACGGTGGATGATTTCGTACTCGATTTTATTTTGTTTTGCTTCCTCTAGGAAAACCTTCAGAACTTTGGCAACTACCCACTGACATTCTAAAGGTCCTCTTCCCGACGTGATTTGTATTATTTTGTCCATTGTTTTTTAATTTTTTTTGTCATTCCGACGAAGGAGGAATCTCTTTTGAAATGTTGAGATTCTTCACTACGTTCAGAATGACAGAGTGTATTTACTTATCCATCCTCACAATTCGAGGTTGAAACGTTCCGAGAATATCTACCAATTCGCTTTGTGCATTCATTACTTCGTTGATGTCTTTGTACGCCATTGGTGCTTCTTCGGCATTGCCGCCCATTAAGGTGACATTTTTGAGTTTTAATTCTTTTTTAATATCATTTCGAGTGAAACGGTTTCTGCATTCACCTCTCGAAAAAGCCCTTCCTGCTCCGTGTGAAGCTGAGTTCAGCGAATCCGGATTTCCTTTTCCACGAACGATGAAACCTTTTGCCGTCATCGAACCGGGAATCATTCCCAACTCATTTTCGTTGGCAGGAGTTGCACCTTTTCTGTGAACGATCACTTCTTTTCCGTTGTGAATTTCTTTCCACGCGAAGTTGTGATGGTTTTCGATTCTTGCTTTTACTCTGCCGCCAACTGCTTTTACCAATCTTCTGTGAATATCGTCGTGACAGGCCGAAGCGTAATCTCCCGCGAGATTCATCGCCGTCCAGTATTCTAATCCGAGATGCGTGTTCAGATCCAGCCAGGCAAAATTTTGTGCTTCTTTTGGCAACGGACATTGTTCTGTCGCAGCTCTCGAATAATATTGAGCAATCTCAGCTCCCAATCCACGCGAACCACTGTGAGAAAGAATTCCGAGGTATTTTCCTTTTGGAAGTCCGATTTGTTTGTCCTCTTCCGTAATTTCAACTTCCCCGAATTCCACAAAGTGGTTTCCGCCGCCGGAACTTCCCATTTGTTTGATGGCTTTTCCTTTTAATCTTCTCAAAATCGGAATTAAATTGAACGTATCTCTGTCGAAAATTTCGTGGTCGACGTGAGATTTGTGCGTTTCATACATCCCAAATTTGGTGTGTTCAGCAAGCGCTTTTTCATATTTATCTTTTGCGCCGTCAAGATATGAAATTGGTGTATCCAAAATACTGAGCGACATTCTGCAACCAATATCCATCCCGACTCCGTAAGGAATTACGGCATTTTCCACAGCGAGAACTCCTCCAATCGGAAGTCCGTAACCACTGTGTGCATCGGGCATCAAAGCACCTTGCGTTGCAATTGGAAGTTTCAGTGCGGTGTACAATTGGTTTTTTGCTTCATCTGAAATATTATTCCCGAAAATCTGGAACGATGCTCGGTGCGTATTGAGCATTCTTTTCTCAGTTTTTTTGGATGAAAGCAAAGCTTCCGCGATTTGTCCGAAGGTTAAATCTTTCTCGAAGTTCTCCGGATTTTGCTGGATTTCCTTGAGAAGAGATTTCACATAATGAATATTTTTGGTTGCAAAATTTCTTTTCATCACTTCCAATGCAATGTTGACGCTCTGGTTGTTTGGATAGCCTAATTTTAATATATCTTTTCCTTTTAGTTTTAAATTTCCCATTGTTTTTGTTTTAGAGTTTAGATGTGAGATATTAGAAGTTAGACTTTTAATAAATCACACAAATTCTTTCCAACTAGATTTTTAGTTGATTGATTTTTTTGTCAAAATTTTCAATTTTATGACAAAGGTTTATTTGGAGTTGTAATTTCTAGCCCCGATTGCAGCGACATCCTTTTTTTGCGTTGGCTTGAAAAAAGCGTTGGCAAAAAAAGATATAGCGGAAAGCGGGATTAAGCTCCTAAAAAAAATTATGATTTCGGGGAAACTGTTTTGAGTTTGAAATATTGCGCAATAAAAAACCCGAAAATCTTACGACTTCGGGTTTTTATATTTCATTATACTGTTATTCTAAGAATTTACCAAACCACGAAGCCTCGCCTTTGCAAAAGGCAATCCTACTGATGTATGTTGATTGTATTTGAACATTGCTTCGTTGTTATTTTTGTTGATTGAACTTAATTTTCAGATGCAAATATAGAATAATTTTTGAAAAAATAAATTTTAATTGAAAAAACTAGATTTTCTTTTTATCAATTTAATGATTAATAAAATAATTGTGATAATTCCTATAAAACTCGATAATAAATCGAGAATCATTCCGCTCCAAAAATAAATCTAAGGAGGGTCGAAGCCGTAAATTTTTTGTAGATATTTTCCTAGGATTAATCCTAATAAACTGAAAAATAGAATGGAGAGAAGGGGTTTGGTTTTTAGCATTTTTGAATAGAAGAAATTATGTTATTTAAGTTTTTCGAAGTTATCCATCCAAATTTTCGCTTCTTTAATTACTGTTTCTCTGAAATTATTATATTTAACTCCTTCGTAGTGACAACTCATCCCCAAATCTTCTAAATCTTCCCAAGAATACATTAACAAATAAAATGGATAAATACTGTCTTCATAATCGGAATAAATACAAAAATTACGTAAGCTATCAAGATGCGAAATTAAATTTCCATCATTATTTAAAATACTCCAAACATAATAATATGCTTTAGCTTTAGTCGCTTTTTCTCCTTCAAACTCTTCAAGATTAAATTCCTTTAAGACCGATTGAACGTAAGCTTTAATTTCCCAAGCGTTTGTAGGTTTTGAAAATGAAGCTAACATTTCAATGTTATTAGATTCTATTTTGTTTTCTAAAAGAGAGGTTGCCCAATCAATACAAATGTCGTAATTAAATGGTTCAAACCCTTGATGAGATTGGATTAATCTTGTCAATTTTGATTTTTCCTGTAAAATATTCATCTTAACCTAAAAATTTCTCCAAAATATCCACAGCACATTTCGGCAAATTAGTTCCCGGTCCGAAAATATGATGCGCTCCGTTTTGGTACAAAAATTCATAATCCTGTTGCGGAATTACGCCACCGACAACGATTGTAATATCATCTGCACCGAGTTTTTTCAGTTCTTCCACAACTTGTGGAACCAATGTTTTGTGACCAGCGGCTAAACTTGAAACACCTAAAATATGAATGTCGTTTTCAACTGCCTGTTTTGCAACCTCTTCCGGAGTTTGGAATAATGGCGCAACATCTACATCAAATCCCATATCAGCGAAAGCTGTCGCAACTACTTTTGCACCACGGTCGTGACCATCTTGCCCCATTTTGGCAACCATAATTCTTGGCCGTCTTCCTTCTGCATCTTCAAATTTCTGACTTAAAGCAAGGGCTTTTTCAAAGTATTCATTTTTTCCTGCATTCATAGCGTAAACTCCTGATATGGTTCTGATGTTGGCCTTGTAACGCCCAAAACTTTCTTCCATTGCGTCACTCATTTCGCCTAAAGTTACTCTTCTTCTTGCAGCTTCTATGCAAAGTTCAAGAAGATTTCCGTTTCCTGTTTTGGCTGTTTCTCGGATTTTATTTAAAATGTCTTCAACGGATTCTGAGTTTCGTTTAGCTTTAATTTTGTCTAATCTTTCGATTTGTTTTCTGCGAACTTCTGTATTATCGATGTCGAGAATGTCGATGTCGGTTTGTTTAAGATTGGATTTGAAGGAATTAACGCCAATGATAAATTCTTCGCCGCTGTCGATTTTAGCTTGTTTTATGGCGGCAGCTTCCTCGATTCTCATTTTCGGGATTCCGGCTTCGATGGCTTTGGTCATTCCGCCTTCTTTTTCGACCTCATCAATATATTTCATTGCTTCGTCAATCATTTGCTGAGTCAGAGATTCGACTAAATGACTTCCGCCCATTGGGTCGACTACGTGGCAAATTCCGCTTTCCTGCTGAAGAATGATTTGAGTATTTCTTGCAATTTTTGCTGAATAATCTGTTGGTAAAGCAATGGCTTCATCCAAAGCATTGGTATGCAAAGACTGTGTTCCGCCCAAAGCTGAAGACAACGCCTCAATTGTGGTTCGAGTGATATTATTAAACGGTTCCTGTTCCGTTAAACTCCATCCAGAAGTCTGAGAGTGTGTTCTTAAGGCTAAGGATTTTTGATTTTGAGGATTGAATTGTGTGAGGAGATTTGCCCAGATATAACGAGCGGCACGCATCTTGGCGATTTCCATAAAATGATTCATTCCAATGGCCCAGAAAAAGGATAATCTAGGAGCAAAATCATCGACGTTCATTCCGGCTTTTATTCCGGTTCGCACATATTCCAAACCGTCGGCTAATGTGTAAGCCATTTCCAAAACTGGCGTTGCTCCGGCTTCCTGCATATGATAACCTGAAATCGAAATCGAGTTGAATTTCGGTATGTTTTTGGAAGTGTATTCGAAAATATCGGCGATGATTTTCATTGATGGCGTCGGCGGATAGATGTAAGTGTTCCTAACCATAAATTCTTTCAAAATATCATTCTGAATCGTTCCAGACAATTTATCCTGCGAAACGCCTTGCTCTTCTGCAGCAACAATATAGAAAGATAAAATCGGAAGAACTGCGCCGTTCATCGTCATTGAAACTGAGATTTCATCTAATGGAATTTGGTCAAACAGAATTTTCATATCCTCGACAGAATCAATCGCGACACCAGCTTTTCCGACGTCACCTACGACTCTTGCGTGGTCGGAATCGTAACCTCTGTGTGTTGCCAAATCGAAAGCTACGGAAAGACCTTTTTGTCCCGCCTGAAGGTTTCGTCTGTAAAAAGCGTTTGATTCTTCTGCCGTAGAAAAACCTGCGTATTGACGAATGGTCCAAGGTTTCTGAACATACATTGTTGAGTATGGGCCACGAAGAAAAGGTGCAATTCCTGCAGAGCCAGCTTTGATGTCTTTGTTTTTGACATCTTCGCTGGTGTATTTTGATTTCAGTTCCAAGCCGTCTTTTTCGAAATTGTAATTTTCTGAATTGGAATTGAAGGTAATATTCTTAAAATCAGGGTTTTGGGTTTTTATTTTGTGGCGCATTTTTCCTTTTATCTTCTGAAAGTAAATGTAATAAATTTTGAAACTGTGATGAACCACAAAAGGCACAAAAGTTTTTGTAATAATTTTAAAGGGGATATTATGATAATTATTTCTGTGATTCTTAGACGCAAAGGCACAAAAGGGTTTTTATGCAATTCTACGTTTTAAGGCACAAAGATTTGACTTCGTCAAATTTTATTATAGCGTTCTTTTTGAATAGCTTTTGTGTCTTTGTGTTTTCTATAAAGCGACAATTTGTCATTATTTTTTTGATGGTCTTTTTTTTGAGAAACGTTGGATTGAAAGCGAAGCTGCGACAGGGATAGTAGTGGAAATCCTTTTGCTTTTAGGTTTTTCGTTTCGTTCGGAATGACAAATGTTCTAAAAAGCAAAAGATTGCAACGGATAGCCCGGTGACAAAATAGCTTTGGAAAAGCTTTGGCTTTTGGCGGTCGCCTCAAAATAATTGATAATCGATGAATGATAAATAATTGTTATTCGAGATTTTGAATTTTAGATATAAAAACAAAAAATAATATAAATATGGCAACAGGAAGTATTAATGTATCGGTGGAGAATATTTTTCCGCTAATTAAAAAGTTTCTTTACAGCGACCACGAGATTTTTCTTCGTGAGTTGATTTCTAATGCAACGGATGCGACGACGAAGCTGAAACACCTTACAACAATTGGTGAAGCGAAAGTTGAATACGGAAATCCAATCATCGAAGTGAAGATTGATAAGGACGAAAAAACCTTGACAATTAAGGATCAAGGGATAGGGATGACTGGCGAAGAGGTTGAAAAATATATCAATCAAGTGGCTTTTTCTGGTGCAGAGGAATTCCTAGAAAAATATAAGGATTCTGCTAAAGATGCTGGAATTATCGGGCATTTTGGACTTGGATTTTATTCTGCGTTTATGGTGGCCGAAAAAGTTGAAATCATCACAAGATCTTATAAAGAAGACGCAAAAGCAGTTCGGTGGATCTGCGACGGAAGCCCAGAATATACATTAGAAGAAACTGAAAAATCTGAGAGAGGAACGGAAATCGTGCTTCATATAGCAGAAGATTCTACTGAGTTTTTGGAGGAATTCAGAATCCGTGAGCTTTTGAATAAATATAACAAGTTCAACCAAATTCCGATTAAATTCGGGACAAAAACAGAAACTTTGCCTCTACCGGAAGGTTCTGCTGAAGATGCAAAACCGGAAACTGTTGAGGTTGATAATATTATCAATAATACGAATCCGGCTTGGACAAAATCGCCGTCTGAATTAAAAGACGAAGATTACAACAATTTCTATAGAGAATTGTATCCGATGCAATTTGAAGACCCATTGTTTCATATTCATTTGAATGTTGATTATCCGTTCAATCTAACTGGAGTTTTATTCTTCCCGAAATTGGGAAATAACCTGAATATAGAGAAGGATAAAATCCAATTGTATCAAAATCAGGTTTTCGTGACGGATGAGGTTAAGGGAATCGTACCCGATTTCTTGATGTTGCTAAGAGGTGTGATTGATTCTCCGGATATTCCGTTGAACGTTTCCCGTTCGTACTTGCAAGCTGATGGTGCTGTGAAGAAAATCTCTTCTTACATCACGAAAAAAGTGGCGGACAAAATGGTTTCATTAATCAATGATAATCGTGAAGATTATGAAAAGAAATGGAATGATATCAAAATCGTTATCGAGTACGGAATGATTTCGGAAGATAAATTCTATGAAAAATCTGACAAGTTCGCACTTTACCCAACGACAGACGGAACTTATTATCTTTGGAATGAATTGATTGACAAAATCAAGCCAACTCAAACAGATAAAGATGGAAAAACTATCATTCTTTATGCTAACAATGCTGATGAACAGCATAGTTATATAGAATCTGCAAAAGAAAAAGGTTATGAAGTTCTTTTGTTGGATTCTCCAATTGTTCCGCATCTCATCCAGAAATTGGAAGCATCGAAAGAGAATGTTTCTTTTGCTCGAGTGGATGCAGACCATATCAATAACCTTATCAAAAAAGATGAGCCTAAGATTTCTAAACTAAATGATTCGGATAAAGAAACTTTGAAGAAGGAGATTGAAGAATCGATCAGTGACAAGAAGTTTACGATTCAATTAGAGGATTTGGATTCTACAGATGCGCCGTTTACATTGACTCAACCGGAGTTTTTCAGAAGGATGAAAGATATGCAGGCAACTGGAGGAGGTGGAATGTTCGGAATGGGCGGTTTCCCCGAAATGTATAATTTGGTCGTAAATTCTAATTCGGAGTTTGCTGGCGAATTATTGAAGAAAGAAAATGCCGAAGAGAAAAGTGCGATGATCAATCAGGCTTTGGATCTTGCAAAATTGTCCCAGAATCTTTTGAAAGGAAAAGAGCTGACAGATTTTATCAAACGTAGTTTTGAGAGTTTGAAGTAAAAACTTAGATATTAATGAAAAGAAAAAGGAACTCAATTTTGAGTTCCTTTTTTATTATTTGATTTTCGAAAGCACATCTACCGTTTCTTCCAGATAGAAATCTCGTTCAAGATTTTTTCTCCAGTTTTCGGTTTTCTTAGCAAATGCTTCGTCTTTTTTAATTCGTTCTGCTTCGTCAGGATGAATCGTAAATTTCAATCCGTTATTAAATTTATCCAGACCTTTGAACTTGTCAATCTGAGCTTTACGCGTTTTCATCAGCTCATTGAATTTTGTTTGGTTCAGAGTGATGGTTTCTTCTTTATCAAGCGCTTCCTTCCATTCAGCAGATTCTTGTAACATTTTATAATTGTTGTTATCCACCAATTGTTTGTCTAATTCTGCCTGCAATTGAGGAACATTAAGTCCGGTCAATTTTTTATAAGAAGTCGTTTCGATTTTGTCCCAAGGCAAAGCGAATTGGTCAAAACGTTCTCCAACTTCTGCATAAGAGAAGAAATCTTTCATTTTAAGATCCGCTTCTACACCTTTTCTCTGAGTCGATTCTCCGGAAACTCTGTAGAATTTTTGAATCGTCAGTTTTAAAGCTCCGAAATCATCATTTGTATTCAGGAATCTATTCAATTCCACAAACGTCTGAACCGTCCCTTTTCCGAAAGAACTTGGCGAGCCAATCACAGCCGCTCTTCCATAATCTTGGAAAGCTCCCGCAAGGATTTCTGAAGCGGAAGCCGATAATTCGTTTTGCATAACTACCAACGGACCTGTCCAGATTGGCTCATTCGATTTATTACTAAGAACTTGGATTTTTCCTCTGCTGTCTTTTACCTGAACATAAGGACCAGCGTTCATAAATAACCCCATAATGTCACCAACT
>Ga0308158_10004742_pt1 | contig 11391 bp, 7 predicted proteins | sample PhyBR2_FD_201038 | JGI IMG/M metagenome (GOLD analysis project Ga0308158, IMG submission 201038) | Phyllosphere microbial communities from UC Gill Tract Community Farm, Albany, California, United States - DLSLB.R2 | ecosystem: Host-associated > Plants > Phyllosphere > Unclassified | place: USA...
AGTCGGAGCTGCGCGCTGCGCTGGAGCCGGTGGCGGAGGCCTTCTCGATGCAGTGGAGCCTGGATACCGTGGGCGACAAAGTGCGCACCCTGGTGATGTGCAGTACCTCGGCCCACTGCCTCAATGACCTGCTTTTCCAGCAGCGTTCCGGCACGCTTCCCATTGAAATCCCGGCCATCGTCTCCAACCACCAGGACCTGGCCGGCCTGGCAGAGTTCTACGGCATCCCGTTCCACTACATTCCGGTGACCAAGGACACCAAGGTGCAGGCGGAGGACAAGCTGCGTGCCCTCATCGCAGAACACGACATCGAACTGACCGTCCTGGCCCGCTACATGCAGATCCTGTCCGATGAACTCTGCACCGACCTAACGGGCAAGGCCATCAACATCCACCATTCGTTCCTGCCCTCCTTCAAGGGCGCCAAGCCGTACCACCAGGCCCACGCCCGCGGCGTGAAGCTGATTGGCGCCACGGCCCACTACGTCACCGCCGCCCTGGACGAGGGTCCGATCATCGAGCAGGAAGTCATCAGGGTGGACCACGCCCGCACCGCCGAGCAGTTCGTCCAGATGGGCCGCGATGTTGAGGGCCGCACGCTGGTCCAGGCCGTGCAGTGGTACGCCGAGCACCGGGTGCTGCTGGACGGCAACCGGACGGTGGTCTTCAACTAGGCCGCTCCCCCTGGCGGCGGCAGTCGCAAAGGACACGGACGCCGCCGCCGGCAGGGGTGCCTTAGGGTGAAGCCATGGCTCCTCTATACCCTTTCGCCGGCAACGCCCCGGCCGTCCATGAAACAGCGTTCGTGGCCCCGTCAGCATCCATCATCGGCAATGCCAGCCTGGGCCCGGACTCAAGCGCCTTCTACGGCGTCTCCGTCCGGGCCGACACCGCGCCCATCGTGGTGGGCGCCGGCAGCAACCTGCAGGACAACGTGGTGCTGCACGCCGACCCGGGCTTCCCCTGCACGGTGGGCGAACGCGTCAGTGTGGGGCACGCCGCCGTCGTGCATGGCTGCACGGTGGAGGACGACTGCCTGATCGGCATGGGCGCCACCGTCCTGAACGGCGCAGTGATCGGCGCCGGCTCGCTGGTGGCGGCCGGCGCCGTGGTGCTCGAAGGAACGGTGGTTCCGCCCCGGTCACTCGTGGCCGGCGTGCCCGCCAAGGTGCGCCGCGAACTCACGGAAGAGGAGTTCGACGGCGTCCGCGCCAATGCGGCGCGTTACGTGGAACTCGCGGCGAAACACCGCGAGCTCTCCCCACCCGCCCCCTAAACTCGCAAGCTCGGCCAGGGAACCCGGCGGGCGTGGGCCCACGGCTAGTCCAGGCTGATCGGGCCGAACTCGTCCAGCAGGTCGCCCGGTCCCGGGTTGCCCGGCGCGGCTGACCCGCCCAAGTGCTTCACCACGCCCCACACCGCGTTCAACCCGGTGGTCACGGCACCTTCAGCCCAGCCTGCGGTGAAGGAGACGTCGTCGCCGGCCAGGAAGATGCCGCGCTGGGAGTCCGGCAGTTCGTCCTGCTTGAAGTGCGTGAACAGCCGCTGCTGGTAGCGGTAGTGCCCGGGCAGGTTGGCCTTGAAGGCGCCCATGAAGTTGGGGTCCGCCTCCCAGGAAACGGTGATGGGCTGGCCCACGATGTGCCCGGCAATGTCCACCCCTGGATAGATCTGCTCGAGCGAGTGCAGCATCAGCTCCACGCGTTCGTCCGCGTCCAGCGCCAGCCACTTCAGGGCGTCGTCGTTCCAGGTGTAGGACAGCAGGATCACGGCGGGCTGGTCCGGGCCGTTGTCCAGGAGGTAGGTGGCGCGGTTGAGCCGGTCGGTCAGGGTCATGGACAGGACCTCGTTGCCCGTTTCGGGGTCGATGTCCTTCCAGAACGGCCGGTCCACCATGACGAAGGTCTTGGAGGACTGCATGTAATGCGATTTCTCCATGGCGGTCCACAGCTCGGCCGGGAACAGTGCCTCTTCCGTGTGGATCCTGGTGGACAGCAGCCATGACTGGCAGGTGGTCACCACCGCCGGGTAGCTGGCCTCGCGGCCCCAGCGTTCCCGGACCCGCAGGTTGCCGTCCGGGTCCCGGCTGATTTTCCCGACGGCGCCGCGGGGCGAGCCGGAGTGCAGCGAGGCCAGGGAGGTGCCGGCGGGCCAGTGCACCAGGTCCGTAGGCGCGTGCTGCCACAGTGCCTCGGGCAGCCGCTGCGCTCCCCCGCGGATCAGCCGGTGCTGGTCGTCCGCGTCGGTGTAGACCACGCGGAGGATTTCAAGAATCGAGTTGGGGAAGTCCGTGTCCCAGCCGCCGGTGCCGAATCCCACCTGGCCGAAGGCTTCCCGGTGGGCGAACCCTGCCTTCTTAAAGGAGTCGCTGGCGGCGATGAAGCCGTAGAAGGTCTGCTCGTCCATCAGCGGGAGCAGTTCGTTCCACAGATCCTTGATGCGCGCCATGTCCCGCGCCTTGATTGCCTCCTGCATCTCCACGAACTTGGCGCCGTCGTTGACTGCGGCCTTCCATGCGTCAGCCACCTCGCGGAAGAACGGCGGCAGGTCGCCCGACTTTTCCGCGTAGTACTTCTTGCCGGCCAGCTCGATCACCGTGCTGGAGGTGGCCTCGGCAAGGGGGTTGGGGAAGTCCTGGGTCTCCAGGCCCAGGAGGTCCACGTAGTGGTAGAAGGCCTTGCCCGAAACCGGGAACCGCATGCCGCCCAGGTCCGCCACCACGCCGGGGGCGGCGGGGAAGGCTGCTGTCCGGAGCCGGCCGCCGATTTGGTCTGCTTCATAGACAACGGGCCGCAGGCCAAGCTTCATCAGCTCATACGCGGTCACCAGGCCGGAGAGCCCGGCGCCGATGACGGCCACTTCGGTGCCGTACAGCTCCGGCGGGACCGAACCCAAACCGTCCGGGTGGGCCAGGTAGTGGTCATAGCTGAACGGAAAGTCAGGGTTCAGCATGGTGATGGGGGCTGCCTGCCCCGCAGCGCCCCGTCCGGCTGCATCCGCCGGCGGCGTGGACGTGCTGGAGGGGTCGAAGGCGGGCAGTTCGGTGGCGATGGTCATGAGTGTTCTGCTTTCACAGGTTCCTGGCGCGGGGCCTTGGCGGTCAGTTCACGGTAGTCGAGCTCGCTAAGAGCCGCTACCTTCGAGTTCCGGCGTCCATAGCCGAAGTAGATTGCAATGCCCACGAGCATCCAGGCGCCGAAGACCAGCCAGGTATCGGCACCGAGGTTGGCCATGAGGTAGGCGCACATCAGCGTTCCCAGCACGGGAGTCAGGGGGTACAGCGGCACCCGGAAGCTCCGCTTCAGGTCGGGGCGGTGGCGGCGCAGGTAGATCACGGCCACGTTGACCAGCGCGAACGCGAACAGGGTGCCGATGCTGGTGGCGTCGGCCAGGGCGCCGAGCGGCACCAGCCCTGCGGTGAGGGCGACGGCGGTGCCCACGATGAGGGTGCCGGCGGCCGGGGTGCCGGTGCGGGGAGAGACGCGTCCGAAGACCTTGGGCACCAGCCCGTCCCGCGACATGGACAGCAGGATGCGGGTCTGCCCGTACAGGACGGTAAGCACGATGCTGGCGATGGCCAGGACGGCGCCGACAGAAAAGAGCAGTGCGATCCAGGGCTGGTTGGTGGTCTCCTCCAGGATCTGGACCAGGGCGGCCTCGGTGCCGTCGAACCAGCCCCAGGGCCGGGCGCCGATGGCGGCGACGGCAACCAGGACGTAGATGCTGGTGACGATCACCATGGACAGCAGGATGGCGCGGGGAAGGTCGCGTTTGGGGTTCCTGGCTTCTTCACCGGCGGTGGAGGCGGCGTCAAAGCCGATGTAGGAAAAGAAGACCCGCGAAGCTGCGGCTGAGACGCCCGCGGCGCCCATGGGCATCAGCGGCTCGAAGTTCCCCGCATTAAAGGCGGTAAAGGCAACGGCGCAGAAGAACAGCAGGATGCCCACCTTGATGATGACGATGGCGGTGTTGATCCAGGCGCTTTCCCGTGCACCGCGGACCAGCAGGACCATGGCCAGCACCACGATGGCCACCGCGGGAATGTTCACCACTCCGCCGTCGCCCGGGGGCTGGGCCATGGCATCAGGCAGGACCTGACCGAACGCGGCCAGTGCCTCGTTGACATACTGCCCGGCGCCCACGGCCACTGCTGCCACCGAGACCGCGTATTCAAGGACGAGGCACCAACCGCAGATCCAGGCCATGCCCTCGCCCATGGTGGCGTAGGAGTAGGAGTAGCTCGAGCCGGCCACCGGAACCAGCCCCGCCATTTCGGCGTAGGAGACGGCGGAGAGCAGGGCGGCCAGGCCCGCGATGACGAATGAGATCCAGATGGCCGGGCCGGCCAGCGGTACGGATTCCCCAAGGATCACCAGGATGCCGGTCCCCAGGGTGGCGCCGACACTGATCATGGTGAGCTGGAGGACGCCGAAGCTGCGGACCAGCCCGGTGCCGCCCCCGCCGCTTCCGGCTTCGCTGACCATCTGGCCGATCGGTTTGCGGCGCAGCAACTGGGCCCGGAGGCGGGGCCGTTCGCTGGTTGGTACAAAGGTTTTTTCGGTGGTTACAGGCACGGTCACCGTTGACGTCCCTTCAAAGTAGTTGGCGGTTTCCCCTCCCCAAGACTGGCATGTGAGCCAACTCTCAAGGCGGTGCAAAATGACTTATAGTGATCCACCATGAGACTTTATGCACAAACACCACCGTCCGCCCCGGCGGCGCTTTCCGGGCAGGTCACCGTCGACTTGTCCGCGATCTCAGGCAACATCCAAGCCCTGAAAAAACGCAGCAGGGCACCCTTTTTCATGGCCGTGGTGAAGGGGAACGGCTATGGCCACGGCCTGGTTGAAGTGGCAAGGACCGCTGTGGCGGCGGGCGCGGACTGGCTGGGCACGGCACAACTCGCCGAGGCCATCACGCTCCGCAAGGCAGGCATCGCCGCGCCCATCCTCTCGTGGCTCTACCTGGCATCCCAGACGAGCGAGGCCCTCGTTGAGGCACTGGAAAACGACATCGACCTGTCCCTTGGCAGCGTCTCCCAACTGGAGGTCCTGGCCGGTGCCGCACAGCGCCTGGGCCGTCCCGGCGTCGTACATCTTGAACTGGACAGCGGCCTCAGCCGGGGCGGCGCACGCATGGAGGACTGGGCCGGGCTGGTTGCCCGTTCCCGCCAGGCCGAACTCGACGGCACCCTGCGGGTCCGGGGCATCTGGACCCACCTGGCGTGGGCGGACGTGCCGGCCCATCCCGGAAATGCTTCGGCAGTAGCGGAATTCGAGGACGCGGTCCGGCTGGCGAAAGAAGCCGGGCTGGAGCCTCAACTCCGGCATGTGTCCAGTTCCGCCAACATTCTTGACCGCCCTGGATTCCATTTCGACATGGTGCGTGCCGGACTGGCCATTTACGGCCTGGCCCCTGCCGACTACCTGGCTCCCGCCGACTTCGGACTGCGGCCCGCACTCAGCGTGACCGCTCCCCTGGTGATGATCAAGAAGGTTCCGGCCGGCACCGGGATCAGTTACGAGCACCAGGCCATCACCCACGAGCCGCGCTACCTGGGCCTGATTCCCCTCGGTTATGCGGATGGCATCCCCAAGGGCATCAGCGGCCGTCCCGTGGTGAGCGTCGGAGGCCGCCGGGTGCCCGTGATCGGCAAGGTGTGCATGGACCAGTTCATGGTGGACCTGGGGCCGGATCCCACCGGAATCGAGGTGGGTGATAGCGCTGTGCTGTTTGGCGACCCCGTGTCCGGTGCCGCCAGCGCCGATGACTGGGGAGCCGCCATTGGCAGCCACGGGGACGAGATCATCAACAGGATCGCGCCGCGCCTGCCGCGTTCCTATGCCGTCGCGGGTGCCGCGCACGAGTGCCCCGACTACCAGGAGCCGGTTCCCGCCGGCATCGGCCATGCCGGCTGAGCCCGCCGCAACCGGCCGGCTGAGCTTCGTCACCCTCCAGCAGTTCCTTGACCAGCTGCCGCCGGTGCTCAAGGCGCTGCACGACGGCGGCAGCGGCGGGCAGCTGTTGCGGTGGGTGGAGCCCAGCGAACTGGAGGACCCCACGCCCTACCTTCCGGAGGGCGAGTTCCTGCTCACCGCCGGCCTGCCCTTCCTTGGCGACGGCGGCTCGCCTGCCAGGGTGGACGCCTATGTCCGGCGGCTGGTGGCGGCAAAGGTGGCCGCCCTCGGCTTCGGGATCAGGCCGTACTTCGACGCCGTCCCGGACGTGGTGGTGGACGCCTGCCGCAGGCACAACCTCACCTTGTTCGAGGTGCCGGAGTCGCTGCCGTTCGCCGCGATCGGTCTCGAGTTCTCGCAGCTCCTGGAGACCGACAACGCCAGGGTTTTCCGGCAGCTGGCAGAGGCCAACCGGCAGCTCATGCGCGCCGTCCTCTCCCCCAGGCCCGAGCACGAACTGCTGGCCGCATTGGTCCAGCGGGTACCCGTGTGGGCGGTCATGGTGGGAGCGGACGGCAGGGTGCGGGCCCGCGGCAGCAACGCCGGCGGCAGCACCGCCGTCGAACTTTCCTTGTTGGAGCCGATGTTGGAACGGCTGCTGTCCGGCCGGGGCCCCCGGGTGGAAATGGACGGCTTCGACCAGCCGGGCTCGGCGCTGGTGGTGGGGCACCCGCTGCGCAGCACCAAGGACGCCAACCTGGGCGCCCTCATCCTCGGTTCCGACGTTCCGCTGACGCCCGCGCAGAACAACGTGGTCCAGTCCGCCGTCGGACTGCTTGAGCTGCTGGTGCGGCAGCGCACCAGCGGGTCGCTGGCTCCCAGCCAGCTGGCCACCGCCGTCCTGCTGCACCCCGAAAGCCTCGCCACGGGCGGCACCAAACACCTGAACGGGCTCAAGGACCTGCTGGCGCAAAGCCTGTCCTCCACGCGCTCGGCACCCATGCGCGTGGTGCAGGGCATCAAGGTGGAGGCGCCCGAGTGGCCGGCCGGCGATAGTCCCGTGCGGGAACTCCTGCAGTGGCGGCGGATGTTCGATACCAAGCTGGTGGAGATTACGGACTACGGATTCGCCGCGGTGACCCGGCTCAAGGTTGACGATGGGTTGCTTGCGGACGTGGAGAAGCTCGGGTGGCGCCTGGTGATCGGCGAACCCACCGAGCTCACGGCCCTTCCGGCCGCCTACCAGCGTGCCACCTCGCTGCGCAGCCAGGTCCAGAGAAGCGGAAACAGCGTCCGCGCCGACGAGGTGTCCTGGTCCGTCACCGGGCTGCTGGGCCGCGAGGCAGGAACACTGCTGGCCGAAAGGCTGCTGCGGCCGGTCCTGGCGCTGGAACCGGACCGGCGGGACCCGCTGCTTGCCGTCCTGCGCGGGTGGCTCAGCGAAAACGGCAGTTGGGACGGTTCAGCCAAACTGTTGGGGCTGCACCGGAACAGCGTGCGGCGCCAAATCGGCGTCCTTGGGGAACTGCTGCAGCTGGACCTGAACCAGGCGCAGGTGCGGGCCGAGCTGTGGATTGCGCTGCAGTTCGCGGACGGCTTGACCGCCGGCGCTGACTGACGGCCTAGGCTTCGTCGGGGGTATCGGCGTCCTCGGCCTCCCACTCCCGGTACAGCCCGGGCCGGCGCTCCCTCAGGTATGGCACTTCTTCCCGCGCTTCGTGCACGGCCTCCGTGCCCACCTCGGCGAAAAGCAGTTCCGGGCCGTCGCCTCCAGCGGCGAGGAGCGCGCCGTCGGGGCCGGCCACGACGCTTCCGCCGCCGAACGTGTACGCGTCCTCGATCCCGCAGTGGTTGGCGTAGGCCACGTTCAGCTGGCTTTCGAGCGCGCGGGCGCGGATCAGCACCTGCGGCACGGCCTCGAAACCGGCGGACAGGGCGGTGGGCACCAGGAGCAGTTCGGCACCCCGGGCGGCTGCTGCCCGGGCGGCCTCGGGGAATTCAATGTCGTAGCAGATCAGCAGGGAGGTGCGGATGCCCTTGAAATCAACGACGGCGGGTGGTGCAGCAGCTGCCACGAAGGCCTTGCGCTCCTCGCCGCCAAAGAGGTGCACCTTGGCGTAAGTCAGGAGCTCGGTACCAGTGGCGTCAACCAGCGAAGCCGAAATGTGCCAGTCGCGGCCTTGGGCGGAACCGCCTGTGTCGCTTCCTGCGACCGAGGGCAAACTGTAGACGAGTGCAATTCCGTTGCAGCGCGCGATGTCTGCCAGCCGCGCGCGGATGGCGGGAAGGCTTGCCGGATCCAGTTCGGACCGCAGCCTGAGCGGGGCGTAGCCCACCGGAAACAACTCCGGCGTGAGCAGCAGGTCCGCGCCCGCTTCGGCGGCACGGCGTGCGGCATCATCCAGCGTCCGAAGATTGGCCTCGACGTCCAGGACCGCGGCATTTGCCTGCAGGACTGACAGCAGCATCGTTACCACCTTCTGTATGCCTCTCCACGCGGGATGGCTGTGCTTAAGTGTTCTAGCCCTCCAGCCTAGCCAGCCCTGGACGGAGGGTGCCGGGTCATTTGGACCCGGCCGGTAGATGTCCGGGACAGAATGCACGGAGCGACGTGAACAGGCCTGTCCGGGTGGTTGCCTTCACCCCGGCGCGCGGCTATGCGTTAACTTCTTGACTACAAGCGCAGCAATAGGGCAATGTTCTTAGCATGTCCGCACCCCCGCGCTCAACGAAGAGCAAACCCAAGAATCCCGGGTCCCAGTCCGCCCTGCGGCAGCTGAACCAGCAGCGGATCATCGAGACTTTGATGGGCGGCCCCTCCACCCAGGCGGAGCTCGCCCGCCAAACGGGGCTGTCCACCGCCACCGTCTCGAACATCGTCAAAATCATGCTCGACTCCGGCCTGGCATCCACCGAACCCATCACCAGTTCGGGCCGGCGGGCGCTGAACGTGCGGCTCAACAGCAACGGCGCCGTGGCCGTCGGGATCGACTTCGGCCGCCGCCACCTAAGAGTGGTATTGGCCTCGCTCAGCTACCACGTCATCGCCGAGGAATCGGTAATGCTCCCGCTGGGCCACCAGGCAGATGACGGCATCCAGGCAGCGGTGGCCCTGCTGGAGAAACTGCTGCGCGAAAGCGGCGTGGACCGGTCCTCCATGGTGGGTGCCGGCGTCGGAATTCCCGGCCCTATCGACCGCCGGACCGGGACGGTGGCGCAGGGGGCCATCCTTCCGGAATGGGTGGGCATCAACATCCTCCAGCATCTTGAGGAAACCTTGAGAATCCCCGTGTTTGTTGACAACGACGCCAACCTTGGCGCGTGGTCGGAGGTGACCTGGGGGCAGCATTCGGGGGTCAGCAACCTGCTGTTCCTGAAGATCGGATCCGGCATCGGCGCGGGCCTGATCCTCAACGGCGCACCCTATTACGGCAATGTGGGAATCACCGGCGAAATTGGCCATGCCACCATTCATGAGCAGGGCCTGGTATGCCGCTGCGGCAACCGCGGCTGCCTGGAAACCATAGCCTCCACCACCACCATGATCGAGCTCCTCAGCCGCGGTGATGACCCTCCACTGACGCCCGCGGACATAGTCCGCAAGGCCCTGAACCGGGACCCTGCCACCCTCCGCGTGGTGGACGACGCGGGCCTTGCCGTGGGCCGCGCGCTGGGCAACGTGGCCAACCTGATCAACCCCGAGGTGATCGTGGTGGGCGGCCCGCTGGCCGGCCTGGGGGACCTCCTGCTGGACCCCATTCGGAGGGGCCTGATCCGGCATGCAGTGCCGGTCATCGGCGAAACCACAACCCTCACCATGTCCTCGCTCGGCGACCGCGCGGAGGCCCTCGGGGCGGCGGCTTTGGTCTTCCAGCACGCGGGGATCCGGAAGTCCTAGACCATTTCGTTATCCGGCAATTGCGTTAAAGACTTGACGACAATAGCTGTGATCCAGTTTACTTTTGGTTCAGACGGCCCTGCGCTTTGCCGGCCGGACAAAGAAGTCATTGCATTGGAGGGTTAGGGCTCATGACGTCCCAGACCACGCACGCGGACCCGATCATCCTCGAGATGCGGTCCATCACCAAGGAATTCCCAGGCGTTAAAGCCTTGTCGAACGTGAACCTCCGGGTAAAGGCCGGCGAGGTCCACGCCATCTGCGGCGAAAACGGGGCCGGCAAGTCCACCCTCATGAAGGTCCTTTCCGGCGTGTACCCGTACGGAAGCTACGACGGCGACATCGTCTACCAGGGGCAGGTGCAGCAGTTCCGGGACATCCGCGCCAGCGAGCACGCCGGCATCGTGATCATCCACCAGGAACTGGCGCTGATCCCCGAGCTGTCCATCATTGAGAACATCTTCCTGGGCAACGAACCCACCAAGCGGGGCGTCATCAACTGGGCCGAGGCCCGCCTGCGGTCGCTGGACCTCCTGGCACGCGTCGGCCTGCGGGACGACCCCGACACCCCCATCAAGGAAATCGGCGTCGGCAAGCAGCAGCTGGTGGAAATTGCCAAGGCGTTGAACAAGTCCGTGAAGATCCTCATCCTGGACGAGCCAACGGCCGCGCTGAACGAATCCGACTCGCAGCACCTGCTGGACCTCATCCTCGGGCTCAAGGCAAAAGGCATCACCTCGATCATCATTTCGCACAAGCTCAACGAGATCGAGCAGATTGCCGATTCCATCACCATCATCCGTGACGGCAAGTCGATCGAGACGCTGGACGTGAAGGCCGACGGCGTGGACGAGGACCGCATCATCAAGGGCATGGTGGGCCGCACCCTGGAATCCCGCTTCCCGGACCACACCCCCAAGATCGGGGAAGTGTTCTTCGAGGTCAAGAACTGGACCGTGGGCCACCCCGCCGTCCAGGACCGGCTGGTCTGCAAGAACTCCAGCTTCTACGTGCGCCGCGGGGAGATCGTGGGCTTCGCAGGGCTCATGGGTGCCGGCCGCACCGAGCTGGCCCGTTCCGTCTTCGGCCGCTCCTACGGACGCTTCATCGACGGCCACATCTATAAGGACGGCAAGGAGATCGTCCTCAAGAACGTCCGCCACGCCATCGATGCCGGACTGGGATACGTCACCGAGGACCGCAAGTCGCTGGGCTTGAACCTCCTTGACGACATCAAGACCACCACCGTGTCAGCCGCCCTGAAGAAGATCAGCCACAACTCGGTGGTGGATCCCAACCAGGAGTTCACGGTGGCGGAGCAGTACCGCAAGTCGCTGCGCACCAAGACGCCGTCCGTGGAGGAGGGCGTGGCCAAGCTGTCCGGCGGCAACCAGCAGAAGGTGGTGCTGGCCAAGTGGATGTTCACCGACCCGGACCTGCTGATCCTGGACGAACCCACCCGCGGCATCGACGTCGGAGCCAAGTACGAGATCTACGGGATCATCCAGCAACTGGCCAACCAGGGCAAGGGGGTCATCGTGATCTCCTCCGAACTGCCCGAGCTTCTGGGCCTGTCCGACCGCATCTACACCATCT
>Ga0308158_10004743_pt1 | contig 11389 bp, 9 predicted proteins | sample PhyBR2_FD_201038 | JGI IMG/M metagenome (GOLD analysis project Ga0308158, IMG submission 201038) | Phyllosphere microbial communities from UC Gill Tract Community Farm, Albany, California, United States - DLSLB.R2 | ecosystem: Host-associated > Plants > Phyllosphere > Unclassified | place: USA...
GTCGGCGGATATTGCCAGGCTCTGCCACACGCTGGAGATATGGCGATGTGGCTGCGCTTGGCGGCTACCGGCCCAGTTGGCTTCATCAATTCCACCCAAGCCGTCTACCGGATGCATTCGAGCAACATGTCACATTCCTATTCGTCCGCAAGATTGCCGGACGTGCAACAGAGACGCGCTGCGATCGAGCATTTTCTCGACCGCAGTGCGCCTGAATTGGAGAATCCGCCTCTGTTCAAGACGATTCTCTTTCGCGACTTGGGTTGCAGTTCAATTTATCACGCGAGCGAAGCCTTCAATGAAGGTAATATCGAGACGGCGCGCCGTTTATTGGATTTGGCAAAGGAGCTCTATCCGGGCGTTTGGCGCACACGCGCCTGGCTTCGCTATTTATTAAATAGAGCGCTTGGTCCGCGTGCATGGCAGGTTCTGCGCTCAATGCGAGGATAACCAGTCTTCAGCGATTGAGACTTTCACACGCGTTGCCCAACGGTCAGTGTTGCTCTTCAATGCAGGGTGTTTATATTCTATGTTTAATTAAAATATCGAAATTATTATTAATGTCATTCAAGTTTAAATGCTTTTTGGACTCGGCCGCAAGTAACAATATGTTGGAGAAGGGTATGCGTCGCTCACTTGCCACATGTCAGAGCGCATTTGGTCCGGCACAGATCGGATTGATCGATGCGCCGAAAGCTCGGGAGCAGGTAATATTCGCTGCGCGAACGGCCGAATTGAAGCTAAAGTCCAAGCCTCTGACCGAACTGCCTTATCAGAAAAATGTCAATTCAGCGCTGAGCGATATGGCTGCTGATACACCGCGCGCTGTTTCCAGTCGGCGGCCGAATAGGCCTACCTGCACCGTGAAACGTGCGCGAAGATAAGCGGTTTGGCGTGGCGCGGGCTCTTTCGCCGTTGCTGCGCCACATCGAATTTTCCGCCGTTTTGGTCCGACATACAGTGTGGCCGAAATATTTTCCGCGACCGGTGCGACTTGCGACGTCGCCCGCCCGACCTGAGAGAAAATGAGGCACTAAATGAACGAGACAAGGCGACGTGACGTTCTAAGGGCAATAGCTTCGCTGCCGCTAGCAAACCTCGGCTTGTGGATGGGCGGCATGAACACCGTTCATGCAGCAGAGCGCTCTCTACTTCCCGGGCCGAGTTTTTTTGTGCGCGGAGCTTACCAGCAGCCAGTTGACAAGATGGCGCACTGGAAAGCTCTCGGCGTGAACACCGTCTTCACTATGAACGGTGGCGCGGATCGCGCAGAATGGACGAAAGAGGCGGTAAAGTACGGGCTATATATGGTCCGAGAGCCAGCCGGCATCGATGGCGATTACGTGCTCAGAGATCCCGCGGCATTCAAAGAAGACATTGGCAACCCTTATTTTCTGGCAATTGCGATGGTTGATGAGCCGTCCAATTTGAAAGAGGGCGGCCAAGGGATCACCTATGAGGATGTCTCGGTTACGCCTGCCCAAGTCGACGCCGTTGCGCGGGGCTTGTCCAGCGGCGGGAAACCTTTGTGGATCAATCATGTCGGAAACCATGTCAACAACATCTATCTAGAAAAGATCATGTCTGACTACGCCGATAGTCCATACATCGATTGGCTGGGACACGACTCTTATCCGATTGCCAGCGGAAACGATCTCGTCATCGATATCGATGACTATGCTTCAACACAGCAGGGCCATGCGATTGACCGGCTGTCGCGATGGAGCGGTGGCCGTCCGCAGTTTTCGTTCATCGGACTGACCAAATACGATGCGTCATCGCCGGGGCGGGAAACAACGCCGGAAGAATTCCGAGCGCAGGCGTGGTCTTCCATCATTCACGGCGCGGTCGGTATTATCTATTTTCCGTTCATGTTCTCCCCGGAGTTTTCGTACGATGCGACGCCTGAAGACCTGCAGAAGGAGCTGCTGGCGTTTCACTCGGAAATCGATGAGATCGAAGACATTCTTGTCGACAAGGTGAAGGGCGGCAGGCGGCCCTACACGCTGCTCAAGTCTGTCCGGACGACGGAAAAGCAGCCGGAAGGCGCCCTGCCTTTCCCATTTGAAGCATCGGCGATACCGACTAACTCTGGTGAATACAAGATTATCCAGAACCTGTCGTCGGAATCGGCCGAGCTCACTTATGAAGCGTGGGGGCTGGATAAGGTGAAGTTCCAGCCATACGAATGCAAGCGAGGCTTTACTGCAGCGGATCTCGCCAAGAGCTGACTTGTTGTTGCCTTTCAGATTGAGCTCACTGGTCGCTACCTGCCGGCCGGAGGTGAGGTCTCGGCCGGTGGTCCGGATCCGGATTGCGTCTGCGCGATGCGTTGGATCGTCATGTCGGCGCTGCGGTCGCCGCTGACGAGCTTGGACCAGTGAATGGCGAGCTAAAAGGCCTCAGAAGCTTCCGGTCGGGCCGACATAGCGACCGGCATATCTGTTGTCGGTCGCGGTCAACTGAGCTGATACGGTGTGGGAGGCGACAAGCAGACCGCGGCATTTGCCGGTCACCGACATCTCAGTGCCATTGACGTCCTATTGAAAGCTGCAATCCAGGTTGATCGGAGACGAGGTCCCCACCACCTGGAAGCTGCGCCCACAGATGCCATTCGGGACCAATTCGGCCAAATTGCCCAAAGCCGCTCATCGACGGCAGCGCTGCTTCAAGGTCTTGGGCTGACGCATATGAACCGATGGCGGCTAGGCACCGCCGGTTTCGCTCCTGTCGCCGAGTGAGCCGTCTACCGGCGCTGATGACGACGAGTGAAGAGTTCCTTGCCGAACAATTGCAACAGCGGACCGACGGCGAAAACATATCGTCGCCACAGCCGCTTCGGATCCGATGCCAACCGGTGCGCCCACTCCAGCCCCAGCTGGCGCATCCAGACCGGCGCCCGCACCTTGGTCCCGAGAAGAAACTCCAAGGATGCGCCAATGCACAGGCCCACGCCGCATACCTCCGGCCGCTGGGCAAGCGCATAGGCAATCTTTTCGGACTGCGGCGAGCCGATTGCGATGAAGACAAAGCGTGCGGGCTCCGCGGCCACGAAATCCACGCAGGCCTGCAAGCCGGCAGGGTCTTTCAGGACATTTGGAGGAGGAACGAAGCTTCGGAAGCGGACGCCCGGGAACATTGTTTCCATTTGCTCCGCGACCATCGAATTGGCCGCGATCAGGGTAATGCGATCGCCGGACCGGATTACCGTCTTGAAGATACGTGCCGTCAGATCCGATCCCGTGACGAGCGGCAAGTCAAGCGCCACGGCGTGCGACAGCGTCGAGATCGGCTTGCTGTCGCAGAGCGACATCCAGGCATCATCATAATACGGCGCAAGCAACCGATCGCCGTTGAGGCGGACGACATGATCGACATTCGGCGTCACGATATAGCGAAAGCGATCCAGAGATTCACTGTTCCTCACGAGATCGACCGCCGCATCCTGCGCAATCGTATCGAATGGTGCGCCGAGAAAATAATGGCGCGTCCGGCTCGTCGGCGGAGCAGTCCCCGGAGCATGAACTTCCAGTAGCGGCATCTGCCCCTCTCTTGTGCGCAGGAAAGCGTCGGCGCGACGCGACGCAGCAAAAACGTCTATTCTCTTCAATCTCCAAGGTAATTTATCGGCGAATTCGAGCAATTGACCGAAGTTCAGCAATTGGATGTATTTGTCTCCGCGCGATCTAATCCGTCTCATCACAAGGGACTACAGTCTGGCGATGGGATAAATAATCATTGCTGTGGTAATAATTTTAAATTCCGCTCAAACGGAGAGGCGATACTTTTGATATACATGATAGCGCTTCTGTTGCTCACGGTGGCTGGCATTGCTTGTCTCGTGCTTGTGGCCATCTTCGCAATCGAATGCATCGCTGGCGTCTGGCCTTCCGGCCGGCGCCCCGAACGGGCGCTATCCATTCGACCTGCAATTGCCGTTCTGATACCGGCCCACAACGAAGCGCTTGGGATTGCCGCGACGCTGAGGAGCATCGGCGAGCAGATTCGAGGTGGCGACCGGATCGTCGTTGTGGCCGACAATTGCGATGACGAGACGGCGACGATTGCGCGCAGTTTTGGAGCAGAGGTGATCGAGCGGCGCGATGCCGTCAATCGCGGCAAGGGCCACGCGCTGGCTGCGGGCGTTGCGCATCTGCGGCAGGCGCCGCCGGCGATCGTCGTCTTCATCGACGCGGACTGCCAGATTGCAAACGGTACGCTGGATGCGCTCGCCGCCGATGTCATCGCGTTCGAACGCCCGGTGCAAGCGCGCAACCTGCAGGTGGCGCAGCCGGGCGCGAGCATAGGCCTGGCGATCGGCGAGTTCGCCTTCCGTATCAAGAACCATGTCCGGCCACTCGGAATGAGCAGGCTTGGTCTACCATGCCTGATGACGGGGACCGGCATGGCGCTGCCATGGAACCTCGTGGACCAGGCGAACCTTGCAACAGGGCACCTCGTGGAAGACATGAAGTTCGCGCTTGAGTTGGCGCAGAAGGGCGCGCCACCGCGTTTCTGCGAGCGGGCCCTGGTGACAAGCCTTTTCCCAACCTCCACGGAAGCCGTGGAAACGCAGCGGCGGCGCTGGGAAGGGGGGCACCTGGCAATGATGCGCTTCGCAGTCGGCGCGCTTTCCCGTCCGAGCGCATGGCGCAGCGCGGCCTACTGCGCCCTCCTTCTTGACGTGCTCGTGCCGCCGCTGACACTGCTTGCTGCGGCCGTTGCTTTCATGACATTGGTCGCCGCATGCGCGGCCATCCTGGGCGTCGGCCTGCTGCCGCTGGCAATCGCAGTGGCCGCCGCTTTGCTGTTTCTGCTGGCAATCGGCCTCAGCTGGGCGGCATTCGCGACCGAGCTTCTGCCGCCGAAGCAGCTCGTCAGGCTGCCTGCCTATGCCATCGCGAAACTATACAAGTATCCCAGGATGCTGCTTTCATCCGGCCGCCACGAATGGGTGAGGACCGATCGCTCGCGCCCGCAATGAAAACTGACACCGTCCAGGCAGGTCGCAGCGCTCGAACCACGGCACAGCCATTGCGGAAGAGACGCTCTGCCGCCAGGATCACTATCCGAGGACGATACGTGTAGCCTCAGGGGTGCGGAATTTGTACTACCCGATCTCGCCCATCGAACCTTCGCTAGAGACGTGACATTGGACTTCTGGCGCCTTGGCAAGCCGGCTGCGGATGCGCCTTTTGCGCTGGCGCCATGGCGGCTGCCGGTCTTAGAAGCCCAATCAAGTATCTGCAAGTCGCTCACGATAGATCGCGGATGCCCGCCCATTGACATTAAAATGCGCAGGATACTCGCCGGCGAACGAACTGGAGCGAATCCAACGCTTCGCGTTTGGGGCCTGGACACCGCTCTCGGTTGTCGTCGCGATCCGTCTGTTTCTCCAGCTTGCCGCTGATTTCCTGCACGTTGGACAACGCGCGCCGAGACATGGAGCGGCTCGCCTGCATCCAGCGCGAGACCGCAGGAATGCACAGTCGGCGATCAGCCCGTCTAATCCATCAGTTCCTGAGCAGCATGAAATCCGCACCCTTGAGCAGCGGTCGCAAGGAATTCGAGAAGGCTGCGCGGTGTGATGGATTACGCCAGCAGCGTAGCGCCTCACCGGTGGCAACGGCGGCGCGGAACACCAATGTTGCTAGAGTGCCGTGGTGCAGGGCATAATAACGGATGCGATTGGCGGTCTGAAGCGCAAAAAGCTTGGGATTTCGACCGCTGCCTCCACCGGCGTGCATGACCTTGGCGCGCGGCTCGTAAAGAACACCGAACCTGGCCTCCCGCACGCGCCGGAGAAAATCGACTTCCTCGCTATACAGGAAGAAAGACTCATCCCATTGACCGACTGCCTTGCGGGCCTTCGCCGATACGAGGAGTGCCGAACCCGTCGCCCATTCGACCAGACCGGACCTATCATAGGAACTGGCTTTGGTTATCGTCTCCCCCAGGCCGAGTCGCCCCGCGATGCCACCACCCAAAAGCGCGTCCGCCCAAGCCGTCATGATAGACGGTTCCCGCCTTAGGCTTGGATCGACATGCCCCTCTTCGCTATAGTTCGTGGGCACAACGACACCCACGGAGGGGTCGGAAAGTCGCTCGAGCAGCGGCATTGCCGCGCCGGGATGGAGACGCAAATCAGGATTGAGGACGAGAATGGCGCGATCGTCGTCCACGGTCGCGACGGCGGCGTTGATTGCCGCAGCATAACCCGCATTGCGCCCCATGCGGATCACTCTCGGGCCGGCGAGATGCGCTTCAGCCAACTCCGCCGATCCGTCATGAGAGGCGTTATCCGCGATCACGATCTCAAAATCGTCCACCCCTTCCAAGCCGGAGGGGATCGAATCGAGAAGCGGAAGCAGAGCGTCGGCACTGTTGTACGTCACGATCACTACAGCCAAACTCGTCTGGCCGTCTTGCCGATCTCGCTGTGTTTTGCCTGACATGCGTTTCTTCCTCACCCCATCTATTGTCTTGTGTCGACGTCCGCTCGTATCTCCGGCGATCCCGTCGTGATATTCGGTGCCCGTTCTTTTATTTAGTCATCACGAGCCGCTGGAAGGTAGTTAAACAAAAGTACAATTTAGCCGTAAGGCTGACGCGCGGTTCACCCGATGCCGCCTCAATCAAGGCTCCCGGATCGCGGTGTCCAAGCCCTTCAGCAGCGGATACAGGAAATACGAGATCACCGTCCGCTGTCCGACCATGATCTCGGCCGAGACCGCCATGCCCGGAAGAAGCCGCACGGGGTCCTTGTCTGTTCCAAGGCTCTTGTCGGCGAGCAGGACGCGGGCCTTGAAGAAGGGCTGGTTGGATTGTGTGGCGGCGGCGTCTTGTTGGGTTGGGGTGAAGGTGTCGCGGCTGATCGTTCGGACGGTGCCTGATGCCGTGCCGTACTTCTGGAACGGATAGGCGTCGAACTTGATGCGTGCCTTCGTATCCGTTTCGATCCGGCCTATGTCGCGCGAATTGACGGAGAGCTCGGCTTCGAGCGGGACATTCAGGGGAACCAGCGTCACGATCGGCTCGGCCTCCTTGACGACGGAGCCAACGGAGCGCTGGGCGAGATCGAGCACCACGGCATCCGCCGGCGCGGTCAGGACGACCATGTTGCGGCGCAGTTCCATCTTCTTCAGCTCTTCGCCAGCGGTGTCGCGCTGGCTTCTCAAATCGACGAGCTGCTCCATCGACGCGCGGCGGAAGTCCTCGATGAAGGCCTGGCGGTCGGCTTCGAGCTTCGCATAGGCGTGCTCGGCTTCATCGGCGCGACCCTTGACCATCGACAGGCTTGCCTCGACATCGAGCCGGGCGTCGCGGGAGGCGAGCAGCGTGATCAGCGATCCGCTCTCGCGGTCATAAAGACGCTCGCGGGTGGCCTCGATCCGCGAAAGGTTTTCGCGGCGGTCCACCAGAACGGCCTGTTGCGCCTTGCTTGCGGCAATCGTCGAGGCCTGGCCTGCGAGCTGCTGCTGGAAGTTCTGGAGCTGGGCTGTGTAGAAGGCGCGGCGCTGCCCGAAGAGCTGTGCCTGCAAGATCTCGTTTTGCGTGGCGCCGGCGATGGACGAGTAATCGACGCCGGAGAGTTCAGCTTCGATGCGCTTCACCTGAGCGTCGAGCGCGGCGAATTTCGCGGTCAATTGATCCACGTCCGCCTGGCTAAAGGTCGCGTCCAGCGTTGCCAGAGTCTGACCGGTATGCACGAGATCGCCGGCCTTCACGTTGATCGTTCTAACGATCGAGGTTTCGAGCGGCTGGACGACGATCGTCGGCTGCGTGGTCACGAGCTTGCCGGGTGCAATCACCACCTCGTCGATCGAAGAGACCGAGGCCCATACGATCGCCGAGACGATCAGCGCGGTGACGCAGTAGAGCGTCATGCGGGCGACACGTGGCGGAGCTCGCTCCTCGAGTTCGACGGCATCCGATTGGAACTCGGAGATGACGGGAGAGAAGGCGCCGCGCGAGGCCAGCTGATTGTCGTGTGGTCCGACGGGAACGGGAAGGTTTGGCTTTCCAGCGTGCGCGTTCATGCTACCTGCCTCATCTGCTGCGACCAAAGGTGACGATAGGTCATGCAGCGCGTGACCAGCTGATCGTGGCGGCCGATGTCGGCGATCTTGCCGCGTTCGACCACAAGAATGGCGTCGGCGTCGACAAGCGTGGAGAGACGGTGCGACACGATGATCACCGTCCGTCCGGCCGCGATCTGGCTCAAGTTTTGTCGGATGATCGCTTCGCTATCAGGGTCGAGCGCGCTGGTCGCCTCGTCGAAGATCAGCAGCTTGGGGTCGGTGATCAGTGCGCGGGCGATCGCCAGACGTTGTTTCTGTCCGCCGGAAAGGTTGGAGGCGTTCTCCTCGAGTATGGTCTCGAAGCCGCGCGGCAGGCGTTCGATGAACTCCTCGGCGCCGGCGATGCGCGCGACTTCGACGATCTCCTCGATGCTGGCATCCGGCTTTGCGGCCGCGATGTTTTCGCGAACGGTGCCTTTGAACAGGAAGTTGTCCTGCAGCACGACTCCGATGCTGGTTCTGAGATGCACGAGGTCGATTTCGCGGCTGTCATAGCCATCGACGCGCACCAGGCCCTGCTGGCTTTGATACAGCCCCTGGATCAGCCGGGTGATCGTCGTCTTGCCGGAACCGCTCTTGCCGACGACGCCGAAGACGGCCCCCTCCGGAATGCTGAAGGTGACGTCGTCGAGCGCCGGCGCGCCATCCGGCGCATAGCGGAAGGTGACCTTGTCGAAATCGATGCGACCGCGCAGCTGTGGGCGAATGCCGCGGCCGCGGCCGAACTGTTCCGGACGCTGGTTCATGATCTCGCCGAGCATGCGAACGGAGAGCGCGACTTCCTGATACTCATGCACCATGGTCACGATCTGCACCAGCGGCCCGGAGACGCGGCCGGCCAGCATGTTGAAGGCGACGAGCGCACCGACCGTCATCGAGCCGTTGAAGACGTCGAGCGCGCCGAGCCCGATGATTGCCACGCCCATCAGCTTTTCCAGAAGACCGGTCAGCGACTGGGCAACGGTCGAGATCTTGTCGACGCGGAAGCGCACCGAGATCGCCTGGGCGGAATGGTCGTCCCAGACCTTGCGCTGGCGCGGCTCGAGCGCGAGCGATTTGACGGTGCGCATGCCGTGCACGGTCTCGACCAGGAGTGCCTGTCGATCTCCTTCAGCCTTGTAGAGCGCCTGCAGGCGCCGCTGAAACGGGCCGACGAGCAGCATCACCACGAGACCGACGAGAGCTGCGAAGCCGAGCACGACGAAGGTGAGCTTGACGCTATAGAGAAGCAGGATCGGGATAAAGACTAGCAGCGACAGCCCGTCGAGCAGCGTCAGGAACAGGCGGCCAGTCAGGAATTCACGGATGCGCCCGGTCTGCTGCATGTGCTTGACGATGACGCCGGCGGAGGCCTGCTCGAAGAGCGCGATCGGAAGATTGAGCAAGTGTCCGAAGGTGCGGGTGGCGATGCGGATGTCGATCCGGTTCGTCGCATAGAGCAGCAGATAACGTCTGAGGAAGCTGAAGGTCGCGTCGAAGATCAGGGCGACGGCAATGCCGATCGTCAGCACCGTCAGCGTGGCATAGCTTTGGTGCACCAGCACCTTGTCGATGACCAGCTGGAAGAACATCGGCGTCGTCAGCCCGAGGCCGTAGAGCACGAAGGCGGCCAGCGCGACATCGCGGAAGAAGCTGCGCTGCTTGATGACCTCAGGAATGAACCAGCGGAAGCCGAACGGCTGGTCGTCGTCGCTCATGCCGTGGCTGCGCTTCATCAGCACGACTGAGCCGCGCCAGGACTTGGTAAACTGTTCTTCGTTGAGCAGTATGAATTCGGGCCGGGTCGCCAAGGGGTCGAGCACGCGAACCTGCTTTTCCTCGCCATCGACCGCGCCGGCGACCACCACCCAATTGCCGTTCTCAAGCTCGGCAAGAATGGGATAGGCGTTGCCCAGCTGGAAGAGCGATGGCCAGGTCAGCGTCAAATGCTTGGCCTTCAGCCCGGAGTCTTTTGCCATGCGCAGAAGCTGGCGCACGGCGACCGGTTCCTCGCCCACGGCATAGTCATGCTGCAGACGCTCAGGTGAGAGATCGACGCCGTGATGACGCGCGACGAGAGCGAGACAGTGGAGATTGGTGTGCAAAAACATACGCGTGGCCCACCCGGATACCGATAGCGTTTAGTTGAAATTCGGCGAAGCGTTCTGCGACTGAGCCGCATCCGCCGCTGGAGCCTGCATGTCGCTGATGCGGCGGACGGCACCCGCCTCGACGAGGCCGCCGAGCGCCTTCTGCATCAGATCCACCGCGTTCGCGAATGCCTCGACCGGCATGACGATGCGCTGGCGGAATTCAGGCTTCGGGTTGTTGCTGGCATCGCGTTCGGTCGCCGAAAGCGACATCAGATCGATCCTGACGATCGATCCGGTTACCGTGATTTCGCCGATGCCATCGGAATAAAGTTCGCTGCTCATTGTGTGCCCTCTGGTTTGGTTGTTTCAGAAAGTGTCATGCATGGCCGTGCTGCCATGCTGGAAAGGGATCGTGCATGCCCTGTGCCAAGTGCTGATCGAAGCTGGTCTCGTTGCCGACAAGGCAGTCGTCGAGCGCCGCGCAGACGGCCTCCTGATCAAGCCCCGCGCCGATGAAGACGAGCTCCTGCCGGCGGTCGCCCCAGGTCTCGTTCCAGTGCTTGTCCAGTAGCTGCCGAAATTGCGGGTAGCGCGGCCATTGCGCCTTCGGCACCGTCGCCCACCAGTAACCCTTGGCAGTGATCTGGCGCTGAACGCCGGCGATCGACAGCTGGCCGATCTCCGAGGGGCGCGTCGCGAGCCAGAAGTGGCCCTTCGCGCGGATCAGGCCCGGCCATTCCATGGCAAGAAAACGCTCCAGTTTCGCCGGATCGAACGGCCGGCGCGCGCGATAGACGAAACTTGAAATGCCATATTCCTCCGTCTCCGGAACATGGTCGCCCCAACCGTAGAGCTCCTTGTGCCACAGCGGATGGCGGGCGGACTTGGCTTCGCTGAAGAGGCGCGTATCGAGGATCGAGCCGAGCGGCAGGTCACCGAAATCCGTCTCGACCACGCGGGCATCCGGGTTCAGCGACGCCACGATCTGCCGGATCATCAGGCGCGTTGAAGCATCGACCTCCGAGATCTTATTGATGACGATGACGTCGGCGAATTCGATCTGGTCGACCAAGAGGTCGATCAGTGAGCGGTGGTCCTCTGCATCGCGGACCTCGCCACGATCGCTGAGAAAATCCGTGCTCGAAAAATCCGCCAGGAGATTGGCGGCGTCGACGACCGACACCATCGTATCCAGCCGGGCGATATCGCAGAGTGCTGCGCCGTTCTCGTCGCGAA
>Ga0308158_10004744_pt1 | contig 11387 bp, 11 predicted proteins | sample PhyBR2_FD_201038 | JGI IMG/M metagenome (GOLD analysis project Ga0308158, IMG submission 201038) | Phyllosphere microbial communities from UC Gill Tract Community Farm, Albany, California, United States - DLSLB.R2 | ecosystem: Host-associated > Plants > Phyllosphere > Unclassified | place: USA...
GGCGGTTCAGTGCCCCGTCGCGGCGGGGCCTGATGCGTTAGCCGAAAACGCTTTGAATATAGCGTTCCAGCGCCATGCGGGAACTGAATCCGTGCGGGATGCCGTAGTGTTCCTGTGAATCACCCGCCAGGTAGAGAGGGAATTGGGTGTAGTGATCGCAGGTCTTCATTTCTGAAGCAGGTTCAGCGAACGGCTGGCTCTTCTCTTTCAGTGTCGGGTGAATGACTAAAGCCATGCGCCCCATGCGCGCTTCACGATTCACATAAACGTAGTTCTCTCCACGGCGATAGCCATAGGCCCGTGGTGTAATTTCATCGACTTCGAAACCCGCTTTTTCCAGTACGCGCGCTACCTCATCCGGTCGTAAATACATGCTCGATCCTCTCCTCTTTCAAAAGCTTCGCAACCTTACATCAGCATGACAGAGTGGGCATTCGGAATTTTCCCTAAAGAACACTCCCGCGTCTCGTTTATCAAAAGGTCGTCTACACTAGTATTACGTTTTTAATTCAAAGGGAGCTAAAAAATGTTTAATCGCACTGTAAAAAACGATGACATTGATATCAATCAGGACGTTAACGAACTGGCCGATTCACTGGAAGCGCTGTTGAAATCTTACGGCAGTGACGCCAAAGACGAAGTAGACTCCGCCCGCAGTCAGGCAGAAAAGCTGCTGAAACAGACCCGTTCAAGACTGAATGGCGGCAGCAACCGTGTTTCACAGGTTGCGCGTGATGCCTCTGCGCAGGTTGATACCTATGTCCATGACAAGCCATGGCACGGTGTAGGTATCGGTGCCGCATTCGGTATCGTCGTGGGCGTGCTGCTGGCTTCACGCCGCTAAGCCCCAAAAATAATCCCCTGAGCCCTGCCCCGTGCGGGGCTTTTTTTTGCCCTTTTTCTGATCGCAATATTTTCAAAATTTTTTTTCAGGCTGCAGAGCGCATTGCTACTGGCTTTGCCTGTGTTGCGCAAATACAAATCTTAAAGCCCTATATATGGTGGGCTTGACCTGAAAAACCACTACATCTAGTATTTACCTCATCATCACGACACCCGATGTTCGCCACAATGAAGCCCGCAACCTGCCGCGTCTGCTTTGTTTCCGGGCATCAGAACCGCACACAGAGGGAAATACGAATCATGCGCATTATTATTTACACTAAAAATAACTGTGTCCAGTGCACGGCGACCAAAAATGCGATGGACCGTCAGGGTCTCGCTTATGAGTTGATCAATCTCGACAGCCAGCCGGACGCGATCGACAGCCTGAAATCACTGGGTTACCGCCAGGTGCCGGTAGTAATGGCAGATAACGATCACTGGAGCGGCTTCCGCCCGGACAAGATCGCCACTCTGCGCTCCCTTTCTGCCGTCGGAGGCTAAGCGTATGTTCCCGCTGGTCTATTTTTCCAGCCAGTCGGAAAACACCCACCGGTTTGTGACGCGCCTCGGCCTGCCCGCCCGGCGCATCCCGCTTGATGCCCGACAGCAACTCCATATCGACCAGCCCTATATTCTGGTGGTGCCCAGTTATGGCGGTGGCAGCAGTCGCGGTGCCGTGCCCGGTCAGGTGATTCAGTTTCTTAATGATGAGGCGAACCGGTGCGGTATTCGTGGCGTGATCGCGGCGGGCAACCGTAACTTCGGTGCCGGTTACTGCCTGGCGGGCAGCATCATTGCAAAAAAATGTCAGGTTCCTTGTCTCTACCGCTTCGAGCTGATGGGAACGCCTGACGATATTGCGAAAGTTAAAGCGGGAGTAACCCAATTTTGGCAACAACAGATACCCTCAACGGCGTGACACTCGATTATCACGCCCTTAATGCCATGCTCAACCTCTATGACGCCGAGGGCCGCATCCAGTTCGACAAGGATCGCGAAGCGACACGTCAGTTTTATCTGCAGCATGTGCAACCCAATACCGTCCCCTTCTCCAGCAGTGCCGAGCGTTTACGCTATCTGGTCGCAGAGAGCTATTACGAAGCAGACATACTGAATCAGTACGACTTTGATTTTCTGCTTGAGCTGCATGAGGAAGCGGAGAACCGGGGATTTGAGTTCAAAACCTTTCTGGGTGCCTGGAAGTACTACACCAGCTACACCCTGAAGACCTTTGACGGCAAACGCTATCTGGAAACCTTCGAACAGCGCGCCTGCATGGTAGCACTGACGCTGGCTCAGGGTGATGAAACACTGGCACGGGCACTGCTCGAAGAGATCCTCAGCGGCCGTTTCCAGCCCGCCACGCCGACTTTTCTGAACTGCGGCAAACAGCAGCGCGGTGAGCTGGTCTCCTGCTTCCTGCTGCGCATCGAAGACAATATGGAGTCGATTGGTCGCGCCGTGAACTCGGCACTGCAGTTATCAAAACGCGGCGGCGGCGTCGCCTTTTTGCTGTCGAACCTCCGGGAGTCTGGCGCGCCGATTAAGCGTATTGAAAATCAGTCGTCGGGCGTTATCCCGGTGATGAAGATGCTGGAAGATGCCTTCTCCTATGCGAATCAGCTTGGCGCACGTCAGGGTGCTGGCGCGGTGTGGCTCAATGCGCACCATCCCGATATTTTCCGCTTTCTGGATACCAAACGCGAAAACGCCGACGAGAAGATCCGCATCAAAACCCTGTCGCTGGGCGTAGTGATCCCTGATATCACCTTCCAGCTGGCGAAAGAGAACAGGCAAATGGCGCTGTTTTCGCCTTATGACGTTGAGCGGATCTACGGCCAGGCGTTTGGTGACATCAGCATCAGCGAGAAGTATGACGAGATGCTGGCGGATGATCGCATCCGTAAAACGTATATTCAGCCACGCGACTTCTTCCAGACGCTGGCCGAGATTCAGTTTGAGTCGGGCTATCCCTACATCATGTATGAGGACAGCGTGAACCGCAGCAACCCGATTGCCGGTCGCATCAACATGAGTAACCTCTGCTCTGAGATTCTGCAGGTGAACAGCGCCAGTGAGTATCATGAGGACCTGAGCTATCGCCGGGTCGGCAAAGATATCTCCTGTAATCTCGGCTCACTGAATATTGCGCACGTCATGGATTCACGCGATCTGGCCCGCACCGTGGAGGTAGCGGTGCGCGCGCTGACGGCGGTATCGATGATGAGCGAGATTGGCTCGGTGCCTTCCGTCGCCGAAGGCAATCGCCGTTCGCACGCCATTGGTCTGGGTCAGATGAATCTGCATGGCTATCTGGCGCGTGAAGGCATCGCCTACGGTTCGCCGGAAGCGCTGGATTTCACCAATATCTACTTCTATTGCATTACTTACTATGCGCTACGCACCTCAAATCAGCTGGCGCAGGAGCATCAGCAGACCTTCGACGGCTTTGCGGATTCGCAGTACGCCAGCGGCGTCTACTTCGATAAATATCTGCAGCGGGAATGGCTGCCGCGCACTGAACGCGTTGCGACGCTGTTTGCCGATGCCGGACTGACGCTGCCGACGCAGTCGGACTGGCGGTCGCTGCGTGATGCGGTGATGCAGCACGGGCTGTTTAATCAGAATCTGCAGGCGATCCCGCCGACCGGTTCGATCTCCTATATTAACCATGCGACCTCCAGCATTCATCCGATTGTCTCCCCTATCGAGATCCGCAAAGAGGGCAAAACCGGCCGCGTCTACTATCCCGCGCCGTTCATGACCAATGAGAATCTCTCTCTCTATCAGGATGCGTATCAGATTGGGCCGGAAGCGATTATTGATACCTACGCAGAAGCAACTCAGCACGTCGATCAGGGCCTGTCGCTGACGCTGTTCTTCCGCGATGACGTCACAACCCGTGACATCAATAAAGCGCAGATTTACGCGTGGAAAAAAGGCATCAAAACGCTCTATTACATTCGACTGCGTCAGATGGCGCTTCAGGGCACGGAGGTTCAGGGCTGCGTCTCATGCTCCCTGTGATAAAAATGATGAAACTTAAACAAATTCAGGCCATTAACTGGAACCGCGTTCAGGATGATAAAGATCTGGAGGTGTGGAACCGTCTCACCAGCAACTTCTGGCTGCCGGAGAAGGTGCCGCTTTCTAACGATCTGCCCGGCTGGCAGACGCTGGATAAACAGCAGCAGCAGCTGACTATCCGGGTCTTCACCGGCCTGACGCTGCTCGACACCATCCAGAACGTGATCGGCGCGCCAGGGCTGATGGACGATGCCATTACTCCGCACGAAGAGGCGGTGCTGTCGAATATCAGCTTTATGGAAGCGGTGCATGCCCGTTCTTACAGTTCGATCTTCTCTACACTGTGTAACACGCAGGATGTGGATGCCGCCTATCAGTGGAGCGAAGAGAATGCGCCGCTGCAGAACAAGGCCCGCATTATCCTGGAACATTACCGCGCCGACGATCCGCTGAAGAAGAAGATCGCCAGCGTCTTCCTGGAGTCGTTTCTGTTCTATTCCGGCTTCTGGCTGCCAATGTACTGGTCGAGCCGGGGCAAACTGACCAACACCGCGGACCTGATTCGCCTGATTATTCGCGATGAAGCGGTGCACGGTTACTACATCGGCTACAAATACCAGCAGGCGCTGGCGACCACTGACGATCTGCGTCGCGAAGAGCTGCAGCAGTTTGCCTATGAACTGCTGCTGGCGCTGTATGAGAACGAAGTGGCTTACACCGAGGCGCTCTATGCCGATGTCGGCTGGGTGGAAGAGGTGAAAACCTTCCTGCACTACAACGCCAATAAAGCGCTGATGAATCTGGGCTACGAGGCGCTGTTCCCGGCGGAGTTGACGGCGGTGAATCCGGCCATTCTGTCGGCGCTGTCGCCCAACGCCGACGAAAACCACGACTTCTTCTCCGGTTCAGGCTCCTCCTATGTGATGGGAAAAGCGGTCGAAACCGAAGACGAAGACTGGAATTTCTGATGGTCGGGCAGGTCATTCTGATTGTCAGGATGACCTGCCAAAGCTGACAAAAATGCTCCCGTCGCTTTAAACCTCTGCGTTGTCTGTGAGACGTTAAGCCCCTGACCGTTAGTTGCCACAATCCTCTTAGGGCACACCTCCTCTACCGTTGTTTAAACTATTGTTATAACTGGTATGGCCTGTTAATAAACATACGTGTGAAATAGTTTTTTGAGTTATTATTAACCTCAAATGATTATTAGCGACCGATGCTGTTTATGAATGCGACTCGCCAGGGTCTGACGCCTGCTTTAGTGGTCCTGATGTCGGTAGCAACCGGCCTCTGCGTAGCCAGTAACTACTACGTTCAGCCACTGCTCAATACCATCGCCCAACAGTTTGATCTCTCTGTGAGCCTCGCCGGGTTTATTGTCACCACGGCGCAACTCGGCTACGCCTGCGGTCTGTTGTTGCTGGTGCCGCTGGGCGATCGCTTTGAACGACGCAGCCTGATTGTGACGATGATCCTGCTGGCTGCTGCGGGCATGGTGATTATCGCCCTTTCGCACTCCTTTGCTTTTTTACTGCTGGGCACGGTGATGACCGGTTTGTTCTCGGTCGCCGCACAAATCCTGGTGCCGCTGGCCGCCACGCTGGCTGAGCCGGAGCGGCGCGGTAAAATCGTCGGTACGGTCATGAGCGGCTTGCTGCTGGGGATTCTGCTGGCACGCACCGTGGCAGGCGGTCTGGTGCAGCTTGGCGGCTGGCGCACGGTTTACTGGACCACCAGCCTGCTGATGATGGTTATGGCACTGGCGCTGTGGCGATCGCTGCCACGCGTGAAACAGTCCCTGCCTATGAGCTATCCGCAACTGCTGGCCTCTATCTTTCGTCTTTATGCAGGCAATCGGGTGATACGCACCCGCGCCTGGACTGGCTGCCTCTCATTTGCCAATTTCAGTCTGCTGTGGACCTCAATGGCGTTTCTTCTCTCTGGCGCGCCCTATCACTTCTCAGAAGGCGAGATTGGCTTGCTGGGGCTGGTCGGTGCCGCAGGTGCACTGGCTGCACGTCAGGCGGGTTCGCTGGCTGACATGGGTAAAGCGAAGCTGACGACCCGATTGGGCCTGCTGCTCATGCTGCTGTCGTGGGCTGCTATTGCGTGGGGTGCTGAGCAGCTGGTACCGCTGATCGTCGGCATTCTGCTACTGGATCTGGCGGTGCAGGCCGTCCATATCACGAATCAAAGCGTGATCTATGCGCAGATGCCGGAGGCACGTAATCGTCTTAATGCCGGTTACATGACCAGCTACTTTATGGGCGGTGCGGCTGGCTCGTTACTCTCCGCTACCGCTTACCATCTGTGGGGCTGGTATGGCGTGTGTGGTGCTGGCGCGCTGCTGACGCTGATTAATCTGCTGATCTGGGCAAACGGATCGCGCTTTGAGCCGGAAAAAATCAACTGAACTCTGGCCGGACAGTGCAATGGTCTGGTCACAAATGGTTAGGTTTGTTATGGTTAGTAACAAAGCTATTCACTTCGGTTATTTTTCCTCGCGATATTATTAAATTTGCCCCCCTTTTGAAAACGTCCCGGCTCAGCGCTACTGCCGGACGTAAGGGTTTTTGACCCAGGGCCAGGGAATGGCCTGGAATACCTTTGATGGTACAGAGTGCGAGTCTGTGAGCGATCACCTGCCAAAAAGTGACTACGCTTACCCTGTCACCATAGTTATTATACAAGTTGCAATTAGTGAGGTTTTTTTAATGGAAAGTTCGTTTACTCCCATTGAGCAGATGCTAAACATCCGTGCCAATCGCCATAAGGATTTTCCGTTACAGGAAATTATTCTGACGCGTCTCTGTATGCATATGCAGGGTAAACTGCTGGACAACCGTAATAAGATGCTGAAAGCACAGGGGATTAATGAAACCCTGTTTATGGCGTTGATTACGCTGGATGCGCAGGAAAATCACAGCATTCAGCCTTCTGAGCTCAGTTCTGCTCTTGGCTCCTCACGCACCAATGCGACGCGCATTGCGGATGAGCTGGAGAAGCGCGGCTGGATTGAGCGTCGCGAAAGCGATCACGACCGTCGTTGCCTGCACCTGCACCTGACTGAAAAAGGGATGGAGTTCCTGCGTCAGTTGCTGCCACCTCAGCATCAGAGCCTGCAGTACCTCTGGTCGTCGCTGTCGGTCGATGAAAAATCCCAGCTGGAAGGCATCACCCGTAAGCTGCTTAATCGTCTTGATAAAATGGATGAAGATCAGCTGATCACCTCGCTGTCCCGCTAATAGCAATAAGTGCGACACAATCACCTGTCGAAATCGTTATTTTAATTTCCTTTTTATCTGGCCAGCGCTCAGTCGCTGGCTTTTTCGACTCGGGCGCTGGCGGAAATGGATTTCTGCCGCCCGACTAAATGGAAAATGTGGAGAAAGTCATGAGTGCAACGGCAGAAGCACAAAGCCCGCAACCATCAGCCAGCAAAAAGAAGAAGCGCAAAAGTGTGCTCATTGTGCTGGCGCTGATCTTTGTGCTGATTGGTATTGCCTGGGGTGTTTACTGGTTCCTGGTCCTGCGCCATTTTCAGGAAACGGATGACGCCTACGTTGCGGGTAATCAGGTACAGGTGATGGCACAGGTTTCCGGTAGCGTGAATAAAGTCTGGTTTGAAGATACCGATTTCGTCAAAAAAGGCGATGTACTGGTTTCACTCGATAAGACCGATGCGGAACAGGCGTTTGAAAAAGCGCAAACGGCTCTGGCCACCAGCGTGCGTCAGACGCATCAGCTGATGATCAATGGCAAACAGTATCAGGCCAGCATTACGCTGCAGCAGACCGCACTGGCGCAGGCAGAAGCCGACCTGAAACGTCGTGAGCCGCTGGGTGCAGCCAACCTGATTGGTCGTGAAGAGTTGCAGCACGCCCGCGACGCGGTGGCCACCGCCAAAGCGCAGCTGGACGTAGCGATTCAGCAATACAATGCCAATCAGGCAATGATCCTCAACACCTCGCTGGAAAATCAGCCTGCCGTTCAACAGAGCGCGGCTGAGCTGCGTGACGCCTGGCTGGCGCTGCAGCGCACTGAAATCCGCAGCCCGATGGATGGTTTTATTTCCCGTCGCAGCGTGCAGGTCGGTTCGCAAATTTCCACCAGCACCCCGCTGCTGGCGGTCGTCCCTGCCACCAATTTGTGGGTCGATGCCAACTTCAAAGAGACTCAACTGGCTGGCGTGCGCATTGGTCAGCCTGTCACCGTGGTTGCCGACATCTACGGTGACGACATCGTTTATCATGGCAAAGTGGCAGGACTGGATATGGGCACCGGCAGCGCCTTCTCGCTGCTGCCAGCACAGAATGCCACCGGTAACTGGATCAAAGTGGTTCAGCGCCTGCCCGTTCGTATTGAACTGAATCAGGACGATATCGCCAGACATCCGTTGCGTATTGGTCTCTCCACGCTGGTAAAAATCGATACCACCAGCAACGAGGGCAGCGCGCTGGCCACCAGCGCCCGTCAGCAGGCTGCTTACAGCAGCAACGCCCTGGCGATTGATCTTGCGCCGGTCAATCAGCTGATCACCGATATCGTCCGCGCCAACGCCGGATGATGACGCGGAGTCTGTAATGGCACAAAAACCGCTTGAAGGAATGCCGCTGGTCCTGATGACCATTGCGCTGTCGCTGGCGACGTTCATGCAGGTTCTGGACTCGACCATCGCCAACGTGGCTATCCCCACGATTGCCGGTAACCTGGGCGCGTCGAACTCGCAGGGCACCTGGGTAATTACCTCGTTTGGCGTTGCCAATGCGATCTCGATTCCCCTGACCGGCTGGCTGGCAAAACGCATCGGTGAAGTAAAGCTGTTCACCTGGTCGACCATTCTGTTTGCTGTCGCCTCCTGGGCGTGCGGCATGTCAGATAGCCTGGAGATGTTGATCTTCTTCCGCGTCATTCAGGGGATCGTCGCGGGTCCTTTGATCCCGCTGTCGCAAAGCCTGCTGCTCAACAACTATCCGCCCGCTAAGCGCAGTGTTGCGCTGTCACTGTGGGCGATGACGGTGATTGTTGCACCAATCTGCGGCCCGATACTGGGTGGCTGGATCAGCGATAACTATCACTGGGGCTGGATCTTCTTTATCAACGTGCCCATTGGTGTGGCCGTGGTGATACTGACGCTGCAAACCCTGCGTGGGCGTGAAACCAAAACCGAAATCCGGCCGATCGATATGGTCGGGCTGGTGCTGCTGGTGGTGGGGATCGGCTGTCTGCAGGTGATGCTGGATCGCGGCAAGGAGCTCGACTGGTTCAACTCGTCCGAGATTATCGTGCTTGGGGTGGTGGCCGTGATTGCACTATCCGTGCTGCTGGTGTGGGAGCTGACCGACGATCATCCGATCATCGACCTGTCGCTGTTTAAGTCGCGAAACTTCACCATTGGCTGTCTGTCGATCAGTCTGGCTTACATGCTCTACTTCGGCTCGATAGTCCTGTTGCCGCAACTGCTACAGGAGGTTTACGGTTATACCGCAACCTGGGCCGGTCTGGCGTCTGCGCCAGTGGGGATTTTGCCGGTGATTCTGTCGCCCATCATTGGTCGCTTTGCCCATAAGTTAGACATGCGACGGCTGGTCACCTTCAGCTTTATTATGTATGCCGTCTGCTTCTACTGGCGTGCGTATACCTTTGAACCGGGGATGGATTTTGGTGCCTCAGCGTGGCCGCAGTTTATCCAGGGCTTTGCCGTGGCCTGCTTCTTTATGCCGCTGACCACCATTACGCTGTCGGGACTGCCGCCAGAGCGTATGGCCGCCGCATCCAGCCTGTCGAACTTTATGCGTACTTTTGCCGGTTCGGTGGGAACGTCGATTACTACCACGATGTGGACTAACCGCGAGTCGATGCATCATAGCTACCTGACGGAGTCGATTACCCCGTACAACGTCAATTCGCAGCAGATGTATAGCCAGCTGGAGAACCTGGGGATGACGCAGCAGCAGGCGTCAGCCTATATCGCACAGCAGATTACCAATCAGGGACTGATTATTTCAGCGAATGAAATCTTCTGGGCGTCGGCAGGCGTGTTCCTTATCCTGCTGGTGCTGATCTGGTTTGCCCGCCCGCCGTTTAGCCCAGGCGGTGGTGGGGGTGGCGCGCACTGATACCACGCAGTTGGATAAACCCGGCAGCAACGGATTAGCTTAACACTGACCCGTACCTGCCAAAAAAACGGGCCTTTCGGCCCGTTTTTTTATGCGTTCTGACGCCACCATTCGGCGAGCAGTACGCCAGTTGCGACTGAGACGTTGAGACTTTCTACGTTACCAGTGCCGCCAATCGACAGGCTCATGTCGCCCTGTTTGAACGCAGTGTCAGAAAGACCTTCACGCTCCTGACCTAACACCAGCACCATTTTCTCCGGCAGCTGAGCCTGCGCCAGCGGTGTGCCCTGATGGCTGGAGGTAGTCACGATGGTGTAACCCGCTTTACGGAATGCTTCCAGACCTTCGCTGAAGGTTGCACCGCTGATAGCCTGCACATGCTCAGCACCGCCTTCTGCAGTGCGCACGGCTGCGCCGGACTCCAGTAGTGAAGCATCATTTACCAGCAAACCTTTTACGCCAAAGTGCGCGCAACTGCGCATAATCGCGCCAAGGTTGTGCGGGTTGCTGACATCTTCCAGTGCCAGTACGCAATCTTTGGCCGGTGCCTGGCTCAGCCATTCTGAAACCGCCATACCCATGCGCTTTTTAATCAGGAAACAGACGCCGCCGTGATGCTCAGTGCCTGACGCTTTAGTGATCTCTGCATCTTCTACCACGTGATAGGCTTTGCGATTAGCCGCCAGCCAGCGCAGCGATTCACGGAAACGCGGAGTCACTTCCTGAATGAACCAGGCGCGAACAATCGCTTCCGGACGGCTCTGGAACAGTGCCTGACAGGCGTTCTCACCATAGACGCGGGTTTCTTCGTTGCGCTGACGACGGATCTGCTCAGGATCGACAAAGCTCTTGCCGCTGATGCCGCCATGATCGGGCTTATCACTCTCAGGCGATGCTGCACGATCGGCTGATGGCGCACGTGACACAGTGCGCCACGGGGAATCGCTGCTGCCATAGGCACCACGGCTATCATCGCCACGATCGTTGCGGCGACCTGCGCCATCGTCTGAACGGCGTGGTGCGCCACGTCCGCCTTCGTCACGACGTGGTGAACTGCTGCGACCGGTGTCGTCGCTGCGACGGCCAGCAGAGCGACCGCCTTCCTGACTGCGTTCAGTTCGGGGGCCAGACGAACGACGATTATCATCCGGGCGGGCAGCAGAGTGACCACCTTTGCCTGTACGAGGATTCGGCGCACGCGCGCTTTTATCGTCCTCGCCACGCACGTACATCACCTTTACCTTGCCGCTCTTGCCTTTAAATTCGTCGTTCATGTCTTCCTCCTGCATTTAGAGCGCGCAGATTACCTGATGTGCTGGCGCTTAGCTATCAACTATTGAACCTATAGATCAATCC
>Ga0308158_10004746_pt1 | contig 11386 bp, 6 predicted proteins | sample PhyBR2_FD_201038 | JGI IMG/M metagenome (GOLD analysis project Ga0308158, IMG submission 201038) | Phyllosphere microbial communities from UC Gill Tract Community Farm, Albany, California, United States - DLSLB.R2 | ecosystem: Host-associated > Plants > Phyllosphere > Unclassified | place: USA...
AGATCCATCCCGGCGGACAGGTCCGTCTGATATTTGGGAAGCCCCCAGTCGTAGAGGCGGTCGTCCAGGACCCGCAATTCGAGATGGGGGTTCTTTTCGAAGGTCATGGCGTCTTCATCATCCTTTTTGGCGCGGCGGCGGAGCGTCCCGCTACGCGGGCATGGCCATCGGCTGGCTGAGCCGGCGCCGTGTTATCGTTAGAGTAGGGGCATAAGGCCGTCGTTCCAAGCGTGCCGGCCGGATGACGGGCATCGCCGCCCCGTCGCGCCGTTGCTCAGACCCGCGCCGCGATCCCGAAGCGGACGAGTTGGGACAGGCCGGTCGCACCCGTTTTCTTCATCAACTGCTCGCGATACGTCTCGACGGTGCGCGGGCTGATCTCGAGCCTCGCGGCGGTCTGTTTGGCGGTCATGCCCTCGACAATATGCCGCAGGACCTGGCGTTCGCGCCGCGATAGCGAGGCGAGGCATTTCTCGATGTCGGTCGAGGAGGATATGCGCTGGCGGACCAGCTTCAACGCGTTCAGAAGCTCGTACGGCTCGAACGGCTTTTCGAGGAAATCGGCGGCGCCCGCCTTGATCGCCGCCACCGCGAGCGGGATGTCGCCATTCCCCGTGATGAGGATGACGGGATCGGACCGGCCGAGCGACGGCAGGGCCAGCAGAAGCTCGAACCCGCTCATGCCGCCAAGCGAAATGTCGCCGAGGATGATGCCCTTCGGCAAGCCGTGGAGCGCGTCGAGGAACGCCTCGGCGCTCGCGAACGACCGGCTCTCGAGACCTTCGACCGCGAACAGCATTTCGAGCGACCGACGCATCTCGGGCTCGTCGTCGATGACGTAGATGATCCCGTCATGCGGCACCCGCCAACTCCTCGCGGCAGGACCGTCGTGGCAGCGTGAACGAGAAGCTGGCGCCGCCCCGCGGGTTCGAGGCGCCCGTGATCCGCCCGTCATGCGCCTCCACGATCGTCCTCGAAATCGCGAGGCCGACACCGAGGCCGTTGCGCTTGGTCGTCTGGAAGGGGGTGAAGAGAGCGCTCTCGATCTCCGCGGCGAGGCCCGGGCCGGTATCGGACACGGTGATCGTGCAGCGTTCCTCGGGGCCGGGAAATGCGCGTAGCGTGATCGTGCGTGTCGCGCTGTCCGCAACCGCATCGGCGGCATTCGCGATGAGATTGAGCAGGACCTGCTGGATCTGCGTCGCGTCGATGAACACCTCGCCAATGTCATCGTCGATCGTCACCGTCAGTTCGGCGCCCGCCTGGCGCACCGCAAAGGCGCCGAGCTTTGCCCCCTCGGTGATGATCTGCCGCGCATCGACCCATTCCGCCTGCAACGGGCCGCGCTGGACGAAACGGCGCAGGCCCTTCAGCACGTCGGCGGCACGGAATATCTGTTGCAGCGCGGAGTCGAGCGCGTCGCCGACCTCTGCGGTCATCGGGCCACGCGACGCCGCGACCTGCGCGATCTTGGCGTAATTGGCAGCCGCGGCGAGCGGCTGGTTCACTTCATGCGCGATCGCCGAGCCGAGCTGGCCAAGCGCGGTCGCGCGCGCGAGCTGGTGGAGCTCCGCCTGCAGCAGCGCGAGCGCTTCCGCGGCGGCGATCCGGTCGGTCTCGTCGCGGATGTAGATCGTGCGCAGGTCGTCCGTCGCGGACGGCAAAGCGACGCTCGAGACCGACAGCGTCAACCGCTTTCCGTCGGCCCGTTGCACGCAGCAGGGATCGACGTCGGCATCGGACCAGCCCGGCAGCAGCGTCGCCAGCGTCAGGCGTTCGATGTCCTCGTCCCCGATCCCGAATATGTCGCGCGCACTCGTGTTGATCGCGAGGATGTTGTCGGCCGCATCGGCGATCAGCATCGCCGCGGGCGTGGTCCCGAAGATCGACTGGAGATAGTCTTCGCGCCGGCGCGACCGGCTGGCCTCGACGTCGGCGCGCTTGCGCAGCGCGGTCGTGTGTCCGCCGAACAGCGCCAGGATGAGCGAAAAGACGATGACGACCACGATATTGACCGGTGTCACGAACGGATGGTCGGGGTTGAGCATGACCGCCGCGGGGATTGCGGTGACGACGACTGCGACCGCGGTCAGCGCCCCGCCCCACGCAGCCGCCAGCGCGACCGCGACCAGCGCAAAGGCAAAGGGCAGGTCGACGCCGATCAGGTGCCGGCTGATCGTCGTCAGAAACAGCGCGGCACCGCCGAGCGCGACGCCATGGGCCAGCCTGCGAGGCCATTCCGTCGACGGCGCTTGCTGATCGACCTTCGCCCATAGTCGCTGCACGGCAGCCCTCTCCCCCAATTTCATCTGCACCGGTCGAGATGCCGGCTGTGCGCGTACAGAAGGAATTACTTAAGCTTAGCTGAACGGTCAGCCGCGTATATCCGTAAAGATACGGAGGCTGGCGCAGCCGCGTTGACGGAGTCGGGATCGATCCGGAACGCACCCGCTGCGCGCCGGTGACGAGGGGATCCCGGCGCAATCGTTGGTTCCGCGCCATCGCGTATCCGAAACGCGTCGCGTCACGCGGTCATCGACTGTAACACAATGGGACAGATGGGTAATCCTACGGAGTTGCTCGTATTATCACGCTGCCGCACCGTCTGACCCGACGATAGTTGGAGTTATCACCCCGATAATTTGATGAACATCTAGTCGCATGGGGGCACCATGAGAAACGATGCTGTTATTGAGCATGTAGTCAATACTTCGTGCACGGTTGTGGCAAGTGGATCAGAGATATTCCGGTTCGGAATATCCAACTTGCTGCGACGCGAACTTTGCATAGCGACCGTTCTGGAAGCATCCAGCTGGTGTGTGGCACAGTCTTATCTGGTACATCGGCAGACGGCCAACCTCATCATCATCCACACCGACGTCATTAACGGCCAATGTCACACCACGGTGCGAAACCTGCGGCTTGCCTATCCCCGCCTGCGGATCGTGTTCGTCGGACAAGGGCAGGAGCGGATGAAGATCCTCGCGCTGATCAGTGCCGGCGCGCACGCCTATGTCCTCGAATCGATGCCCATGGACGTGATCGCGAAGGCGGTGCGGATGGTCGCCGCGGGTCATGTCTACCTGCCGGACAGCGTCGCCGACCTGGCGATCCCCGAGCACGCCGACGACCGGCGCACTGGCGCACTCACGCGGCGGCAGGAGCAGGTCCTGCACCTGCTCGCCGAGGGGGCGTCGAACAAGGACATCGCGCACCGGCTCAACCTCGCGGAGGGGACGATCAAGGTGCATCTGAGCGGCCTGTTCAAGGCGCTGGGCGTGCACAGCCGGGCAGGGGCCGTCGCGTCGGTCCATGCGCGGGCCTACTGACAAACGCACAAGGCAGGGTGTCCGGCTAGACCGTTCGCCCATGCCCGGCCGGTACGGTCTATCCACCAGACTAGGTCGACTGGCCTAATTGATCGCGCGACCAGGCACGGCGCATCAGTACGTCACCACGACAGATCATGGTTTGGCGAACGTTACGTCTCAAGGGCGAAGGGCAACCGATGGAGCGTCGAGACTTCCTCAAGGTCGGGGCTGGGGCGACCACCGTCGCGCTGGCGGCGACGGCGCAGCAGCTCATCACCCCGTCGACCGAGCCGCTCGCGGTCGCACCGCGGCCCGCGGCGCCGACGGCGACGTCGTCCTCGACCGGCATGGCGGGGCTTCTCCAGCTCGTGATCGAACCGGTCGAGAAGGAGATGATCGACGGCAAGATCGTCTACATGGTGTTCTATTTCCTGACGACGGGGCAGCCGCAGCCGGTGCTGCGGTACCGCGAGGGCGAGACGGTTTCGCTGAGCGTCACCAACAACGACGTCGTCGCGCACGGCTTTGCGATCACCGGGATCCCGCAGGCGACGGTCGCGGCGATCCCGCCCGGCGAGACGCGGCTGGTGCCGATGTTCGTCGCGCCCGTCGGTGGCTCGTATCTGTATCATGATCCGCTCGAGGCACCGCTCAACCGCATCCTCGGGTTGCACGGCGCGTTCGTCGTCGACCCTGCGCTCGGCACGACGGCGATGGGGTCGCCGACGCCGTTCAGTCGCGCGATGCACACGCCGCAGATTGCCGCGGTCTTCGATGCGTTCGGCCGGCATCCGCGCTTTCCCGGCGACCGCTGGAACCCGCAGGATGCGGCACGCGACAAGGTCTGGGTGTTTTCGCAGACGGACTCGACGATCAACGCGCGCGCGGCATCGGGAAACCGCATTTCCGGACAGGCGCTGGTCGACGCATTCCTGCCCGACTATTTCCACATCAACGGGCTCAGCGGCTTCGATACGGCGACCCACTCCACCACCACGAGCGCGGACCTCGCGGGTGCGCAGGCGATCGAGCCGGTCGGGCGACAGGGGCAGCCGACGCTGTTGCGCGTGATGAACGCCGGGCTCTGCACGCATTCGGCGCATATCCACGGCAACCACCTGTTCGAATGCACCGAGCCCGACGCGAGCGGCGTGCCCTATTGCGAGACCAATGTTTACGAGCGCGACGTGTGGATCATGCGGCCGATGGATCGCAAGGACATGATCCTGCCGTTCGAACGCCCGCCCGACATCGCCGTCTGGCCGCCGAAGCAGGAGCCGTTCCCGCTGCGCTACGTGATGCACTGCCACACCGAGATGTCGCAGACCGCGGGCGGCGGGAACTATCCGCAGGGGCTCGTCACGCACTGGACGATGACCGGCCCGATCTACACTTTCTGACAGCGGGAACAGACCATGGGCGCGGATACCGTCAGTGCATCGGGGATCGACTGGACCAAGACCGGGGTCAAGGGGATCAGCAATTACCAGACGTTCGGCTGCAACGTCTTTCAGGAAAGTCCCCCGACGCCCGACAAGCTGTCACCCGACATCAGTTTCGTGCGGCAGGTCTCGACCAGCGGGCAGCTGATGGCGCCGGATGGTGCCAAGCTGCGCTACTGGTCGTTCGAGGACCCGGCGAGCGGCGTGAAGGCGCCGTATCCCTCTCCACTGCTGCGCGTGCGCGAGGGGCAGGTCGTCCACGTCAAACTGCTGACCGCGAAGAATGCGCATACCATCCATCACCACGGCATCGAGCCATCGACGATGAACGATGGCGTCGGTCACGTGTCGTTCGAGGTGAAGGACCAATATACCTATCAATGGAAGCCGGCGAACGCGGGCACGTTCTTCTATCATTGCCATCGCAATACGCCGCTGCATTTCGAGATGGGGCTTTTCGGCGGTCTGATCGTCGACCCGCCGGAGGGGCCTGGATATCTCTATTCCTCGAGCATGCCGAATGCCCCGAACCAGCGCTACCAGGTCGAGCGGCTCTGGGTGTGCGACGACATGGACATCCGCTGGCACAATGTGATGGGCCAGAAACACGATGCCGGCATGTGCGGCGAAAATGTCGGGATGAACCGCTTCGAGCCGCAATATTTCCTGATCAACGGCGTGTTCAACACCAAGACGATGAACGACCAGAAGGTCGCGGCGACCGCGCGGGTCGGCGACACCGTCCTGATCCGTGTCCTGAATGCGAGCTACTGCATCCTGCGCGTCACCTTCCAGGTGGCGGTGACCTGTGTGTCCTGCGACGGGCACCGGCTCGGCAAGGAAAGCTGGAATGCGCCGATCGTGTTCCCCGCCGGCACGCCGATCGAACTGACGACCGCCGGGCGGCTGGACCTTCTGTTCACGGCGACGCAGCGAGGCAGCATCGGCGCGACGATCGAGTATCTGCACTGGATCACCCGCCGCGTGCACGACAATGGCCGCGGCGTGGCCAAGACACAGATCGTCGTGTCATGACCGGCCCGTCCAACACGCGCGCGGCAACCGGTGCGACGGTGCCCGTTCCTTCCGCAAACAGGCATGCAGGCGGCATGCCGGGTGGCCATGATCACGGCGTCGTCGCGCCGGGCATCGCCCAACTGGGCGGCGCGTTCGCCTTCTCCGACACCGTGGGTCGCACGATAGCACAGGCGGATTTCCGGGGGCGCTGGACGCTGCTGTTCTTCGGCTATAGCCGGTGTCGTGCGAGCTGCCCTATTGCGATCCCCAAGATGGTGCGGACGGCGGACCTGCTGCGTCAGTCGGGTGTCGCTGCGCGCGCGATGTTCGTCGATATCGACGTGCCGCCGCTCGGCGTCATGCGGTTTCGCCGACCGGGTGCGGCCGCCGCGATGGCGGGGCATTCGGGGCATGCGCATGGTCATGGCGAACTCGACCGCGTCGCGGCGATGCGCGCGCTCGCCAAGGCCTATGACGGAAAGCTGATCGTCGCCACGGGCACGCGCGCGCAACTGTCCGCCGCGACCCGCGCCTTTGCGGTCGCCCGCGAGCATATTCCGCCGCGGCCGGGCGAGCTCGGCCACAGCATCAACCATTCGTCGCTGATCTATTTCCTCGCGCCCGACACGCGTGTCGCGGGCTATGCGATGCACGACCAGTCGGTGGCGGACATCGAGCGAACATTGCGGCAACTGGCGCGCATGACCTGACGCGCCAGCACGCCGTTTCCGCCATCGTCTCGGCCGGTCGACATCGTCACCGGATCGGGCCCCCGCCGCCGCACCTTGCCCCTCCGCGCCGGCGGCGGGGTGCGGCGGCGGCCTGCCGTCATCACGACAGCACGCATGATGCCGCAGCGGTCCCGCGGGTCGGATCGCGAGCGTGACGCTGTGCTTGGGAACGCATCCGTCGAGCGAGCGTGGACGCCGCGTTCGGCTCGCCCTGTCCGCCATGTGCCGGGTCGCCCTAATCCGTTCCGCCTAGGGCATGGCCTAGACAACAGATGGTGCGGGTACGTCCTTCATATGACTTAGCAACCCGCCATATTGATGGGAACATGCAGGCGAGCCAACAACGGTCCTGACTTCCGATCCCGGCGTCGCAACAGTGTCGGGCAAGAAGATGGGGCCATCATCTTAGATGAGGACCCTGCCATGTCTGGTGATTTCACGGTCGATCTCGGCGATCTCAACTTCATTCTCGCGCAGATCAAGATTGCCGAACGCAATGCCGCCGGTGAATCGCTTGCCGGAATCATGGGACCACAGGGGCAGCTCATTCCGTACGGGTTGCGGACGGTGGACGGCACCTACAACAACCTGCTGCCGGGGAATGCAGTCTATGGCGCGGCCGACCAGTTGCTGCCACGGCTGACCACGCCCGTCTTTCGCAACCTCAACGACGGCGGCACCTTCACGCCCGGTCCGGGCGCACCGGCCCTGACCAACACGGATTACGGTACGCCGGGAAGCGTCGTCGATGCCGATCCGCGGCTCATCAGCAACCTGATCGTCGACATGACCAACAGCAATCCCGCGGCGATCGCCGCTTGGTATGTCAACGCGCACGCGCAATCCGCCTATGCCGACGCGCATGACGGCAACCCGCCGCCAAACGGCTATGTCCCGACTGACGAGGAACTGTCGCTCATCCCCAACCTGTCGCCGGACATCGGCCTGTCGCCGTCATTCAACGCGTGGATGACGTTCTTCGGGCAGTTTTTCGATCATGGGCTCGATCTGATCACCAAGGGGGGCAACGGCACGGTCTTCATTCCGCTCCAGCCCGATGATCCGCTGTACGTCCCCGGCGGCCCGAACTTCATGCCGCTGACGCGCTCGACGCAGTATGACGCCAACGGCAACCAGGTCGTCGGCGGGACCGAGACGGTCAACACCACCACGCCGTTCATCGACCAGAACCAGACCTACACCTCGCACGCGTCGCACCAGGTGTTCCTGCGCGAGTACAGGTTCTCGGTCGATTCCGACGGCGACGGCGTCAAGGATTCGCGGGCCGTCGCGACCGGTCGCCTGCTCGACGGCGCGATCGGCGGCATGGCGACCTGGGGCGACACGAAGGCGCAGGCGCTGTCGATGCTCGGCATCAGGCTCGACGACTACGACGTCCTCAACGTGCCGCTGCTGCTGACCGACGCGTACGGGAAGTTCATCCCGGGCGCGAACGGCTATGCGCAGATCATGCTCAAGGACGGGACGCTGCTCGAAGGCACCGCAGAGGGTGTCGCGATCCCGGCCAATGCGTATTTCACGGGTCACGCCTTCCTCAACGACATCGCGCATCATGCCGAGCCGGTGCTCCTCGATCTCGACCACAACCCGGCGACAGACCCGGTGCGGCAGATCGCGGACACGGATCTGCTCGATTTTAATGGCGACGGCGTCTCGGACGAGGCCGATCTGGTGGCGGGTGCCGCGTTCATCGTCGATGCCAACGAGGACCGCGAGATCACGGTTGCCGATCTCGCCGACGTCAACCTCGACGGGAGGATCGACGCCAGCGATCTCGTCGCCGACGACAATAATCCGCTGACCTACGACAACGAGATGCTCGACGCGCATTTCGTGACCGGCGACGGACGCGGCAACGAGAATATCGGGCTGACCGCGGTCCACACCATCTTCCATGCCGAGCACAACCGCGTGGTCGAGGCCGACAAGGACACGATCATCGCGTCGGGCGATCTGGCGATCGTCAACGAGTGGCTGTTGCCCACCACCGGCACCACGCGCGACGCGATCACGCAGGAGGAGCTCGATGCGATCAATGCGCTGACCGGGAGCGTCAGGGTGGCGGCAATCGACGCGCTGAACTGGGACGGCGAGCGGCTGTTCCAGGCTGGCCGGTTCAGTACCGAGATGCAGTATCAGCATCTGGTCTTCGAGGAATTCGCGCGCAAGATCCAGCCGAACATCGACCCGTTCGTGTTCAGCAACTCGGCCAATATCGACCCTGCGATCACGGCGGAGTTCGCGCACGCGGTGTACCGGTTCGGCCATTCGATGCTGACCGACACGATCGAGGTTTCTGATCCGACGCTGACCACCGAGTCGCTGACGCTGGTGGAGGCGTTCCTCAACCCGCAGGCGTTCACCGCCGCGAGCCTCGACGGCACGACGGGCCTGTATGATGCGGGGACCGCGGCGGGCGACATCATTCGCGGCATGACGCGTGTCGAGGGCAACGAGATCGACGAGTTCGTCGTCGACTCGCTGCGCAACTTCCTCGTCGGACTGCCGCTCGATCTCGCGGCGCTCAACATCGCCCGCGGTCGCGACGCGGGGGTCGCGGCATTCAACGTCGTGCGCGCGCAGCTCTATGCCGCGACCAACGACGCGCAGCTCAAGCCCTATACGAGCTGGCTCGACTTCGCGCAGAACATCAAGAACCCGGTTTCGATCGTCAATTTCATCGCCGCCTACGGGACGCACCCGCTGATCACCGAAGAACTGACGCTCGAGGGCAAACGCGCTGCGGCGACGCTGCTGGTGATGGGCGGCGCCGATATGCTCGTCCATGCGAACGCGGCGATGGGCGTCGCGGAGCACACGATCCATGCACCGACGGACCGGCTCGACTTCCTGCAGAGCAAGGGTAGCTGGGCGCCGAACAATGTCGGCGGCGTGAACACGCATGAGAGCGGTCTGAACCTCGTCGACCTGTGGATCGGCGGCCTGGCCGAGGAGAAGATGGAATTCGGCGGCATGCTGGGTTCGACCTTCAACTATGTATTCGAACACCAGATGGAAGACCTGCAGAACGGCGACCGGATGTATTATCTGAGCCGTACGCAGGGGCTCAACATGCTCAACGAGCTGGAGAAGAACACCTTCTCCGATCTCGTGATGCGCAATACCAACCTCGGCGATCTTCACTCGACGCACGTTGCCGGAGCGCTCTTCGACACCGCCGACTATACGCTCGAGCTCGATCCGCTGACGCGGCAGATCACCAACCTCGACGAGGAGGGCAACTTCCTCGCCGGGGGCACCTTCGATCCGCAATGGTCGAACGCATTCCTGCAGGCGATCGACCCCAAGGTCGTGCGCGTCGCGCCGGGTGCGGACGTCGACGGCGACGGCTTCGACGATGGCGGGCTGCTCAAGTATAGCGGCGGCGAGCATGTCACGCTCGGCGGCACCGAGGGCAACGACTTCCTGTATGGCGACAAGGGTATCGACACGCTGTGGGGCGACGGCGGCGACGATTATCTCAACCCCGGGATGGAATCGGACGAAGTCTTCGGCGGCGACGGCGACGACATCATCGAGGATCCGTTCGGCGATGACTTCCTGCGCGGCGGCGAGGGCAATGACGTGGTCAGCGCGGGCCCAGGGCTCGACATCATGTTCGGCGGCGGCGGCAACGACTTCATGGTCGGCGGGACCGACGCCAAGGAGATGTTCGCCGGACGCGGCAACGACTTCCTGCTTGGCGGGAGCGGCAGCGACAACCTGATGGGCAACGAGGGCGATGACTGGCTCGAGGGAGGCGACGGTCTCGACAGCCTGACGGGCGAGAATTCGAACCTGTTCTTCAACAGCCCGATCATCGGCCACGACATCATGGACGGGCAGGGCAACGATACCGACTATGACGGCGAGACCGGCGACGACATCATGGTCCAGGGCGCCGGCATCCAGCGCAACAACGGCATGGCGGGGTTCGACTGGTCGATCCATCAGGGGGATGTCAGCAACGCCAATTCCGATCTCGGGCTGAGCGCGGCGGTCAACCAGCAGGCGTTCACGCTGCGCGATCGCAACGACCTGGTCGAGGCGCTGTCGGGCTGGAAGCACGACGATATCCTGACCGGCCGGCAGATCCCGCTCGGGCTGGTCGGTACGGGGGCGAATTTCTCCGATCTGCTCGGCGACACCAATCCGCGGATCCTCGGCAACGATCTGTACGAGGACGGCGTCCGCCGGATCGACGGGCTGCGCGAGCTGCTCGACTTCAAGACCTGGGACGCCAGCAATCTCGATGCACTGGTGATCGACGGCGACACGACCGACGACCTGTTGATCGGCGGTGGCGGGAGCGACGTCATCAAGGGCCGCGCCGGCAACGACATCATCGACGGCGATGCGTATATGCACGTCTTTATCAGCGTGCGGGAGAACAAGGACGGAACCGGTGCCGAGCTGTTCCGCGCCGACTCGCTGAACCAGATTCAGGCACGGCTGCTCGATCGTACGATCAACCCCGGCCAGCTCGTCGCCTCGCGCGAGATCGTCTACCGCGAGACCGTCAACGGCTACGCGATCGGCGCGGCAACGCTTACCGAGGGGACGGACACCGCGGTCTATATCGGCAACCGGTCCGATTTCACGATCACCTTCCGCCCCGACGGACGCGTCAATCTCGTCGATAATATCGGCGACGAAGGCGACGACATGCTGCGCAACATCGAGCATATCCAGTTTGCCGACGGCGTTCTCGAGATCAACCGCAAGCACGTCGGCACATTCGCGATCGACCAGACGACGCCGAAGGTCGGCCAGACGCTCGCGGTGACGACCGGGTCGTTCGTCGATTACGACGGGACGACGACATTCTCGCGCCAGTGGCAGCATCTGGTCGAGGGCGTGTGGA
>Ga0308158_10004751_pt1 | contig 11377 bp, 11 predicted proteins | sample PhyBR2_FD_201038 | JGI IMG/M metagenome (GOLD analysis project Ga0308158, IMG submission 201038) | Phyllosphere microbial communities from UC Gill Tract Community Farm, Albany, California, United States - DLSLB.R2 | ecosystem: Host-associated > Plants > Phyllosphere > Unclassified | place: USA...
TCCACGGCTGCCAGATCATCATCGGCGCCGCCGTCGTAGTTGTCGTACTCTACTTCGGTGTTGTCGGATTCAAACGTGCGCTTCTGGTAGTTCACACCCAAGGCCACACCGAAGGTTTCCCCAAACACTTCGCTGTAGTTGAACGCGGCCTTCGGACTGGTCTCGCCCGACAGTTCCTGGTGGCTACCTTCCAGCTTGCCCTTCAAGGAGCGACCATCACGGTCGAATGCCGACGCCGACTCCACCACCACCGCGCCACCGATGGCGTCCCCCGGCATGTCCGGTGTGGCCGACTTTATCACCCGCAAGCGTTCCGTGGACTCCGAAGGAATCACATCCAGCGGTGCTGCACGTGACGAATCCTCGGGCGTGCCAATGGCGATGCCATCGATGCTGACGCTGTTGAGGGCCGCATCCAGGCCGCGGATGACCACGAAACGTCCCTCGCCCTGATCGCGGGTGACGCTGACACCTGGCAGGCGCTGCAGCGACTCGGCGACATTCATGTCCGGGTAGTCGCCCATGGAGTCGGAGGCAACCGCATCCTGCACGCCATTGGCATCACGCTTGAGCTCCACCGCCCGGATCTGCGCTTCGCGCTGCGCACGGACTTCAATGCGCTCAAGGTCGATGGCCGCAGCCGCCCCACTGGCCAGCGTGGATGCACCATCGGCCGTGCTGGCCTGCTGCGCATATGCAGGTGCAATGGCCATGCAGGCCACCGCGCTCGTTACCGCCACCACCAAGACGCTCTTGCGCACTACTGCCCCCAATCTGTGTAAAAGATGGGTGTGCACGGTATGTCCGTCCGGTTACGCGACAGTTACAGTGACACAGCGGGAATGTTTCAGTCTGTTACCTGCCGGGTACAGCACGGGCAGGCACAACCAGGCGTGCAATGCGTCACCTGCTTGGCCCCCGCTGCAGCGGCACGATGGTTTGCCAATCGTTGCCCGGACGAGGCGGGCCGCAGGCTGCATTCCGCATTGCCTGACGCCGCAGTCACCTGATACGGATCACGCCAATCCTGCTGACGAAACCTTCCACCTGCATTTCGTAGACGCCATCTGCCTTTCGGGTGAGACATACCCTGGGGTCATCCTTCGACCCGGAAGAATGCCCCCAACGCACCTGCCGCCAGACCTGTCCATTGGCAAGTGCGAACTCGGTTTTCCCGCTCCATCCGTTGAACCTGCCCTTGATCACCGATTCGATACGGATGGCATTCTCGATACGGGCTGAAGCGGAACGCTCCACCGTGCGTATCCGCAGCACCTCGGCGCCCACCCCCATCTCATTGCTCGACGGGCATACGATCACCTCGCCCCGGGGCCTGTCCATGTAGCCGGGGCCAGCCGTGACTTCCCACACGCTACGATCGGCCAAGGCAATGATCTCGCCCTGGCGTCCATCCAGACGATCGGGTGCAAGCACGCTGGCCACATGGCACTCCCCGCCCCAACCCAGGCGTGGCAGCAACACCCCCACGACAGCCATCCATGTCATTGCCCGCATGTGTGCTCCTGTTGGACCGCGCGCGTCATCAGCGCTGTCGTACCGTGACCGTGGCAGACACGCCTTCAACCGACATCTCATGACCACCAGCCCGCCGCCTCAACGTTACCCGCGGAGAGCTGCCAAACGCGCGCTGCACGCGCCCGTCGGTCTGCTGCCAGATCTGCCCGTTCTCCAACAGGAACAAGGTTCTTCCCGTCCATCCTTCAAAACGGTCTTTTATACGGCTTTCGATGTCATAGGGGCCAGCAACCGACGCCGCGCGGGAACTTCGCGCGCTTGGCATGGAATCAACATCCACGTCCGGGTACGCCATCGCATCGGGGGCCCGGACGTAGCCGAACTCCGCGTCGTAACGGACCATCCGGTAGTACGCCCCGTCCTGCTGTCGACGCCGCAGCGGCTCCAGGCGACCATGCCCCAGATCGATGTACGCCACGCCGTTGCGAAAGATCACTTCGCCGGGGTTGACCACCTCCTGCTCCAATGGCGGCAGCACCGGCAGGGCGTTCCCATGCCCCGTCCACATTGCGAGCAGCAACACTGCCAGCCTGGCAATCCCCGGGTTGCACATGCGCCTGTTTTCCTTGGGCTCCCTCTTCGACTCCACAAGGTACACGCACCGGGGCGCTAAAATGGCAGCCCCCTCCTGCTCGATCACTCCCATGAAAATCGTCGAAGTCCGTCATCCCCTGGTCCAGCACAAGATCGGCCTGCTGCGCGACGCCTCCATGAGCACCAAGGATTTCCGTGAGGTGGTCAATGAACTGGGTACCTTGCTGGCCTACGAGGCCACCGCCAACCTGGAAACCGAGAGCCACACCATGGACGGCTGGGCCGGGCCGGTGCAGGTGCAGCGCATTGCCGGCGCCAAGATCACCGTGGTGCCTATCCTGCGTGCAGGCCTGGGCATGCTGACCGGCGTACTGTCGCTGATTCCCGCCGCGCGCGTAAGCGTTGTCGGCCTGCAACGCGACGAAGAAACCCTGCAGCCCGTACCCTACTTCGAGCGCCTGACCGGCCGCCTGGAAGAACGCGATGCATTGATCCTGGACCCGATGCTGGCCACCGGCGGCACCTTGATCGCCACCATCGACATGCTCAAGCGGGCCGGCGCCCGGCGCATCAAGGGCATCTTCCTGGTCGCCGCACCGGAAGGCCTGAAGGCACTGGAAGCCGTACATCCGGACGTGGAGGTATATACCGCCGCCATTGACGAGCGCCTCAACGAAAAGGGATACATCATGCCGGGCCTGGGCGACGCCGGTGACCGCATCTTTGGTACCCGGATCGGTTGACCCTCGCAACCTGCCCGTTGAAGATCGCCACGATCACCCTGCCCGAAAGGTGGATACGATGAAACGCGCACTTTTCCTGGCCCTGGCAGCGGCACTGGCAGTTGCCATGCCCACCGCCAGTGGCGCCGACAAGGTCACCACCACGCCCGTCCAGTTTGCCGAGGGCACGAGCAGTTTCAGCACCACCCACAGCCTGCAGGGCTACGACAGCGTGAACTACACGCTGGCTGCCAAAGCCGGGCAATCCATGCGGATAAGCCTGACCGGCAACAGCAACGTCGGTTTCAATATCTACGCCCCCGACGACATTCCCGGCGTTGCCACGGCTCTTGGCAGTGGCAGCGAGGGGCAGGACTGGCACGGCGTACTGTCCGCCTCCGGAACCTATACCGTGCAGGTGTATCAGGTGCGTGCGGCGGCCCGCCGCGGCAGCCGCGCGACCTATGCGATCAGCTTCGCGATTCACTGACGGCATTCCTGCGGGTGCTTGCCACGGCAATGCAGGCGTCATCACACGGGTGGAATGAAGGGCGGCTCAAGCGCCCTTCTCCGCTGCCCGATCACGGATCGCCCCGTATCTGCACATCAACGGCGCAGCCAACGTTCATCCGCGGGAGTGGGTGCCGCCAATACCTCCCGCGCCTGCTCATCCTGCAGCAGTTGCGCCCGCAGGAATGCGGTCCCCAGATCGCGAGCACGCTCGAACAGGAGTTCCGGTTCTCCGCCGATCAGATTGTGATCGCCGCCGGCAAGCACCACGCCGGTCTTGTCGCCGGCAGGCGCCGTTTCCACGGGATAGAGATGGTCCACCGGGTCACTGACGAAGCCCGGCACCAGGTCCTTGTCCCCCGTGACCAGCAACAGCGGCACTGCCAATGAGGCATACGACTGTTCGTTGATCAGGCCCGGAATGCGCCCCGGGGAGGAAAAACCAAGCACAGCCACGACCGATGGGTCACGCAACGGCCCAAGCCCGCTCAGGGCGCCGCCCAGCGCTGCCGAAATCAAGGTCCCCAGACTATGGCCGGTCGCGGCAACCGGCTTTCCCGGCCAATGTGCAGCCGCGTAAGTGCTGACCGCGCGCATGTCGGCAAACCGTTCGCTCAAACCCTGCTGCAGCGAGAAACGCTCACGCTCCGGATACTTCATCGAATCCACATGCAGCGGCGCCAACACCACGAATCCGGCATCCGCCCACGACTGCAGCAGGCGATCGTAGCGTTCGGGCCAGGCCCCATGTCCGGATGAGAACAACACGACGCCGCGCACCTGTGTCGGTTCCCAGATCGCCAGCGTGGTGGAGCGCTCGGCACTGACCTGTAGCGGCAGTACCTGGCTGGGAGCCGCCAGCGCGATAGCCGCCGGCCCCAACAGCATGAGCACGGCGAGTCCGGCACGTTGCAGCAGAGAATGAAGTTTCAAGACATTGCCCCGATCTGGATGATGGGACCAATGTCGGTTTTGAAGACTTCCGGAATCAGTGCCGGAAGTCAGTTTTTTCAGCTGCCGTTGGTCAGTTCAGGCGGCCAGGGTCCGCGCCTTCAACTCGCCGACTTCATGAGCGGTCGCAAAGCGCCCCTTCTCATCACGCACCACCTGCGCCATTGCGCACTGCGGATCATGGGTGAAGAACAAATGCACGTTGCGCGCCAGTTTGTCCTCAAGGAACGCCCGCTTCTCGTCGATCAACAACTCGGCATTGCGGTCATAGCCCATGGTGATCGGCACATGTACCCAGGAGCGCCCCGGGATCAGATCCGCGCAGAACACGACGCCGCCGCGCGGCTGGCCGTTGACCCGCTCGGGGCCGACGATCTCGGCCAGCATCAAGCCTGGCGTGTGACCGTCACTGAAGCTGAAACGCACCGATTCGCCCAGCGCTTTCGAATAGGCGCCGCTGACGATCTCAAGGCGTCCACTGGCTTCCAGCAATCCGCTCAATTCGGGAATGAAGCTGGCCCGATCACGCGGATGCGGATGCTTGGCCCGCTCCCAATGTTCCGCGCCGATCACGAAGGTCGCATTGGGAAACAACAGCTCCGGCTCGCGACCTTCCGACCACGGTGCCAGCAAGCCCCCTGCGTGATCGAAATGGAGATGACTCAGCACCACCACGTCGATGTCTTCATGCTCGAAGCCTGCTTCACGCAGCGAATCGATCAGCACATGGCGCGGCTCCTGTACACCGTAGCGCTCACGCAACTTGGGCTCGAAGAAAGCACCGATGCCGGTTTCGAACAATACGGTCTTGCCCCCCAACGGACTGGCCAGCAACGCCCGGCATGCCAGTTCAATGCGGTTGGCGTCATCGGCCGGCGCCCACCGTTCCCACAATGCCTTGGGGGCGTTGCCGAACATTGCACCGCCATCGAGTTTTTGCGAGTTACCGCGAATCGACCATAGTTTCATATGAAAAATTCTACCCGCAGCGCGTTAAATATTCGCAAGGAATTGGCGCCGGATAATTGACGGGCGGTCGATGCAGATAGGGAACGCGCTGTCACGTGATGTTGGCGGCGGCGGGGCCCCGAAGGGCCGTGGTTTGGGTTTGGGTTTGGGTTTGGGTTTGGGCTTGGTCCTGCCCCTGCTCTCATGCCGTCATTCCCGCGAAGGCGGGAATCGCTCTTGCCCTTCGCCTTTCGATCTTCGCTCTTCGCCCGTTTAACTCAGCCCTCACCCGCCCGTTCCCCCAAGCGGAGAAGCAACTGCAAGAACCAGAGCAGGAGCGATTCCCGCCTTCGCGGGAATGACGACTGTAAAGCGAAGCCAAAGCGATTCCCGCCTTCGCGGGAATGACGGCAAAGATCAAAAGCCAACGCCTTTCCCGCAGCCAAATAAAAACCCCGCCGAAGCGGGGTTTTCTGGTGTCCTCAGTCAGCCTTGCCCGACTTGCGAACCTCGGCACTACCCACCGGGTTGCGCGGATCGCTGCCGCCACTGAGCACATTGCTGCGCCGATCCCACTCCACCGTCTGCAGGTTGCCCCAGACATGGCTGGAACCGCGTCCGCCTTCGGCCGAGTCGCCCGGCAGTTCAACCTTGTGGCCCATCGCCTGCAGCTGCCTGGCGACCTCCGGCGAGAACGCGCCGGTTTCCGCCGAAATCTCATCCGGCAACCACTGGTGGTGATAGCGCGGCAAGGCGGCTACCTGCTGTGCGTCCAGACCGGCGTCATAGCCGAGGATGCCAAGCAGGACCATGGTGATGATGCGGCTGCCACCCGGCGTACCAATCACCACGACCTTGTCATCGTTTTCCATGAAGGTCGGCGTCATCGAGCTGAGCATGCGCTTGCCCGACTTCGGCGCATTGGCCTCGTAGCCCATCACGCCAAAGGCGTTGGGGGTACCCGGCTTGAGCGCGAAATCGTCCATCTCGTTGTTCAGCAGCACACCGGTGCCGGCCGGGATCAGACCCGAGCCATACAGCAGGTTCACCGTCTGGGTGCCGCCAACGCGGTTGCCTTCGCTGTCGATGATGGAGAAATGCGTGGTCTCGTCGTCTTCCAGCGGCGTCGGGTTGCCCGACAGCAGGTCACTGGGGGTGGCCTTTTCCGGATGGATGGTGGCGCGCAGGCCCTGCGCGTAGTCGCGGCTGGTCAGCACCTTCTGCGGGATGTCGACGAAGTCCGGATCACCGAGGAAGAACGTACGGTCACGATAGGCACGACGCATCGCCTCCACCACCAGGTGGGTGCTGTGTGCCTGATCCATCTTGGCCAGATCCCAGGGCTCCAGGATCTGCAGCATCGAGGCCAGCGCGATACCGCCGGAGGATGGCGGCGAGGCCGTGGTGATCTTCCAGCCACGGTAGTTGAACACGATCGGCTCACGGGTCTTGACCGTATAGCCGGCCAGTTCCTCGGCAGTCCAGCGGCCACCGGCCTGCTTCACGCCGGCCAGCAGCTTGCGCCCGGTCTCGCCGCGGTAGAAGCCATCAAAGCCGTTGGCGGCCAGCAGCTGCAGCGTATGCGCCAACTCCGGCTGCTTGAAGATATCGCCCTCGGCAATCGGCTTGCCGTTGCGCAGGTAGACCTCACGGGTCCCCGGGTAACGGTCCATGACTTCGCGGCGGGTGGCATAGCCACGGGCCATGCGTGCATACACCGGGAAACCATCGGTGGCCACGCGGATTGCCGGTGCCAATGATTCGCGCAGCGGCAGCTTGCCATGCTCGCGCGCCAGCTTCACCAGCGCTGCCGGCAGACCTGGGATACCGGCTGACCACGGGCCATTGACCGAACGGTCGCGGTCCAGCTCACCATTCTTGTCCAGGAACTGCTCGGGCGTTGCGGACTCGGGCGAGGTTTCACGCGCATCCAGCATCAGGTCCTTGCCGGTCTTGGCGTCGTGCAGCAGGAAGAACCCGCCACCGCCCAAACCCGAGCTGATCGGCTCGACCACGGCCAAGGTGGAAGAAACGGCTACCGCGGCATCGAACGCATTGCCGCCCTTGCCAAGGATTTCCATGCCGGCCTGGGTGGCCAGCGCGTGGCCACTGGCGATCGCCGCGCCATCGGGATGTGCGGCACGCGCCGGCGCGGTATCGGCTGCCCACGCAGCCGGTGGCAGCACCAGTGCGAACAGCAGCAGGGAACGGGCAACGAGTTTCATGCCGTTGGATTCTCCGATTGGTAAAACTCAGGGTGATCACGACGCAGTCCGGCCAGCTTGGCCAGCAACTGGTCTTCGGTTTCGACGATCTCCGGGTCCGGGTCGATGCATTCGACCGGGCACACCACCACGCATTGCGGCTCATCGAAATGACCGACACATTCGGTACAACGGGCCGGATCGATCACATAGATCGTCTCGCCCATTGCGATGGCCTGGTTGGGACAGGCGGGCTCGCAGACGTCGCAGTTGACGCAGAGCTCATTGATTTTGAGTGACATTGTTGCGGTGTTCCCGTCGGAGCGGGGCTTGCAACCGGCGACTGCCGGTTCATCGGTCCTGCTGTTCATGGCCTGCCAGGGGCAGCGCCGACAGCAAGCTTACCGGATACTGGTTTTGCCGGGGCCCAAGACATTGCTTCCACAGCGTTCTGCGTGTGTGAATGCCGGCTTTGTTGGGGCCGGGCCTGCGCAGCGTTGGTCTGTTTACGCCAGACGGGAGCTGGGGCAACGGCAAGAGCGACCCCCGCCTCCGCGGGGATGACGCGCTGGCAAAGGCGGAGCCGCTACGCGCCTCCGCGCCCGCTGGAACAGGGCTCAAGCCAGAGCAGACCTGCAACAGAAGCCAAAACCCGAGCCAGAGCAGAAGCTAGAGCAACAGCCAGAGCGATCCCCGCCTTCGCGGGGATGACGCGCTGGCAAAGGCGGAGCCGCTACGCGGCCCCGCGCCAGTGCGTCACTTGGCTTCGACGAAGATGTAGTCGGCGCCGGTCGGCTTGACGATGGTCTGCACGCGGGCGTTGTCAGCGGCATCGCCGATGAACACCACACGCACGCCCTTCATCGAGTCAGCCTGCACGTCCTTGAAGCCGGTTTCGATCAGGTCGGCCATCTTGGCCGAGTTCGACGAACCGAAAGCCAGCATGTTGCCCGGCTGGATGCCACGGCCGATGGCGGTGGTGGCGCTCTCGACCTGGCGGTCGTACTTGGCGGCGAATTCCGGATCCGATGCCGGCGGCAGGTAATACAGGAACGGGCTTGCAGTGATGTTGCCCATGTTCTGCACCGCAACTGCCTGCAGGTACTTCTTCCAACCCGCGTCGTCATCCTTGGCCGGGGCGACCAGCGCCTGCTGCGCTTCGACTACCGGTGCTTCTTCTTTCTTGCAGGCCGTTACAGCCAGCACCATCGAGGCGGCAAGCAGCACGCGCATCGTGTTCTTCATGATCGTTCTCCCGTTGAAAAGTGGTGTTACTGAAAAGATTTACTGCCCGCGCGCTTCGCGGGCCTTGCGCAACGCCTCAAGCACAGTGGCCGGCACGAAACCGGAGACATCCCCGCCCAGCCGCGCGATTTCACGCACCAGCGAGGAGGAAATGAAGCTGTGCTGCTCGGAGGGGGTAAGGAACAGCGTCTCCACCTCCGGAATCAGGTGGCGGTTCATGCTCGCCATCTGGAATTCGTACTCAAAATCGGACACCGCACGCAGACCACGCAGCAGCACCCCGCCGTGCACCGAGCGCACGAAGTGGGCCAGCAAGGTGTCGAAGCCGACCACTTCCACGTTGTCGTGGTGTTGCAGCGCTTCCACCGCCAACGCCACACGCAGCTCCAGCGACAGCGTCGGGCCCTTGGAGGGGCTCTGCGCCACGCCGACCACCACCTTCTCGAACAGCGGCGCGGCGCGGTTCACCAGGTCGATGTGACCATTGGTGATCGGGTCGAAAGTGCCCGGGTATACGGCGATGCGGCGATTGGCTGAAGTCATGCGGGTTCGGTCGCGTTCATGTCGCCGCGAAGTGTAGCAGCGGCCCGGCGGTAGAGGGCATAGGCCACCTCACGGGTGTTGCCCTCGCGCCATAGCTGCCATTCGGCAGGCAGCTGCAATGCCGCATCAACCGGCGCCTCAAGGTACAACCAGGCGTCGGCGGCCAGATGCCTGGGCAGGCGTGCGATCACCTGGTCCCACAAGCCGCCGGCAAAAGGAGGGTCCAGGAACACCACATCGGCCTGCGCGGGAGCGGCAGCACCCAACCATTGCAGCGCATCACCGGCAACCACCTCAACCTGATCCCCCGCCCCCAGCCGCCCGACCACAGCACGCAGCGCCGCCACCAGCTGCGGATCGCGCTCCACCAACTGGGCAGATGCCGCCCCCCGCGATACCGCCTCAAGGCCCAGCGCGCCGCTGCCGGCAAACAGGTCCAGGACACGCGCGCCCGGCAATTTGGGCATCAACCAGTTGAACAGGGTCTCGCGGACCCGGTCGCTGGTCGGACGCAGACCCGGCAATTCAGGCACCTGCAAACGGGTATTTCGCCAGCGGCCACCGACGATGCGCACCTGGCCGGTGCCGACCGGCGCCTTGCCACGGGCCGGACTCATCCGGCCCGCACCGGCAAAACCAAGGACAAAACGCGGCAAATCAAATACATCGGCAACCCGGGTCCACCAGCTTCAAGTGCTGCAGATGATAGACCAGCGCCCACCCCGGCCGCGCCTGACTTGAAATCGGCCCATTCACCCTTACCCAAGCTGCAGCCGTCGCGCAGCTGCGCGCCCCATCAGCAACGGAGCACCCGACCGATGACCAACCCGAATCACAAGGAAACCCGCGGTTTCCAGACCGAGGTGAAGCAGCTGCTGCACCTGATGATCCACTCGCTGTACTCGAACAAGGAAATCTTCCTGCGCGAGCTGGTGTCCAATGCCGCCGACGCCGCCGACAAGCTGCGTTTCGAAGCGCTGACCCAGCCCGAGCTGCTCGAAGGCGGCGCGCCGCTGCGCATCCGCATCGAGGCCGACCCGGCCGCGCGCACCCTGACCATCGACGACAACGGCATCGGCCTGAGCCGCGATGAGGCCATCGCCCACCTCGGCACCATCGCCAAGTCGGGCACCGCCGAGTTCCTGAAGAACCTGTCCGGTGACCAGAAGAAGGACTCCAACCTGATCGGCCAGTTCGGCGTGGGCTTCTATTCGGCCTTCATCGTGGCCGACCAGGTCGACGTCTACAGCCGCCGTGCCGGCCTGCCGGCCAGCGAAGGCGTGCATTGGTCGTCCAGGGGCGAAGGCGAGTTCGAGGTCGAGACCATCGACAAGCCCGAGCGCGGCACCCGCATCGTGCTTCACCTGAAGGAAGGCGAAGACAGCTATACCGATGGCTGGCAGCTGCGCAGCCTGATCAAGAAGTACTCCGACCACATCGGCCTGCCGATCGAGCTGCAGAAAGAACACCACGGTGAGGACGCCGACAAGCCGGCTACGCCGGAGTGGGAGACCGTCAACCGCGCCAACGCACTGTGGACCCGCGCCAAGTCCGAGATCACGGACGAGGAGTACAAGGAGTTCTACAAGCACATCGCCCACGACCCCACCGATCCGCTGGCCTGGACCCACAACAAGGTCGAGGGCAAGCTGGAGTACACCTCGCTGCTGTACACCCCGGGCCGCGCGCCGTTCGACCTTTACCACCGCGACGCACCCAAGGGCCTGAAGCTCTATGTGCAGCGCGTTTTCATCATGGACCAGGCCGAGCAGTTCCTGCCGCTGTACCTGCGTTTCATCAAGGGCGTGGTCGATTCAAACGACCTGCCGTTGAACGTGTCGCGTGAAATCCTGCAGTCCGGCCCGGTGATCGACTCGATGAAGTCGGCGCTGACCAAGCGTTCGCTGGACATGCTGGAGAAGCTGGCCAAGGACAAGCCGGAGGACTATGCCGGCTTCTGGAAGAACTTCGGCCAGGTGCTGAAGGAAGGCCCGGCCGAGGATTACGGCAACCGCGAGAAGGTCGCCGGCCTGCTGCGCTTCGCCTCCACCCATGACGGCAGCGGCGAGCAGAGTGTCGCGCTGGCCGATTACGTCGGTCGCATGATCGAAGGCCAGGACAAGCTCTATTACCTGACCGGCGAGAGCTACCAGCAGGTCAAGGACAGCCCGCACCTGGAGGTGT
>Ga0308158_10004754_pt1 | contig 11375 bp, 8 predicted proteins | sample PhyBR2_FD_201038 | JGI IMG/M metagenome (GOLD analysis project Ga0308158, IMG submission 201038) | Phyllosphere microbial communities from UC Gill Tract Community Farm, Albany, California, United States - DLSLB.R2 | ecosystem: Host-associated > Plants > Phyllosphere > Unclassified | place: USA...
TCGGCTACCCGCGCATCGGCCCGAACCGTGAGCTCAAGCGCGCGGTCGAGTCGTTCTGGGCGGGCCGAGTCAGCGCGTCCCAGCTCGAGCAGCAGGCGGCGGAGCTTCGGTCCCGCACGCGCGACCACCTCGTGTCGCTCGGCCTGACCGAGCCGGCCGCCGTGCCGTCGTCGTTCTCGTTCTACGACCAGGTGCTCGACGTCGTCGCCACGGTCGGAGCGGTGCCGCCCCGGTTCGCGCACCTGCGCGCCGCAGACGGCTCGCTCGACCTCGCCGCGTACTTCGCGCTCGCCCGCGGCGACGATGAGGTCGCGCCGCTCGAGATGACGAAGTGGTTCGACTCGAACTACCACTACCTCGTCCCGGAGATCGGCCCCGAGACGGAGCTGCGGCTCGTGAGCGACCGGATCGTCGCGGAGTACGTCGAGGCTCGCGAGGCGGGCGTCGTGACGCGGCCCGTCGTCGTCGGGCCGGTCACGTTCCTGCTGCTCAGCAAGCCGAGCGACGACGCCCCGGCAGGGTTCCGCCCGCTCGACCGCCTCCCCGACCTGCTGCCCGTGTACGCGGAGCTGCTCGGCCGCCTCGCGGACGCGGGCGCGCCGTGGGTCCAGCTCGACGAGCCGGCGCTCGTGACGGACGCGCTCGACGTGCCGGCCGAGCTGGTGCGCGCGGCGACGACGACCGCGTACCGCGCGCTCGCGTCCGACCTCGCCGTGGGGACGCAGCGCCCGGCGCTCCTGCTCGCCGCCCCGTACGGGGACCTCGGCGACAACCTGCCGACGGTCGCGGCGTCGGACGTCGAGGCCGTGGCCCTGGACCTGGTCAAGGGCCACGCCCCCGCACCCACCCTGGCCGCCGCCCCTCCCCCTGCAGCCTCCGGGTCGCCGGCCGAGGTCGTGACTTCCGGCTCGAGGTCGTCAGTCGAACCTGCCGACCTCGCGACCGGAGTCACGACCTCGGCAACGGTGTCGACGGGCAGCCTGCCGCCCGCAGCGGACGCGGCGTCTGCCGACGTCGTCGCGGGGCTCGCGCGCAAGACGCTCGTCGCGGGAGTCGTCGACGGGCACAACGTGTGGCGCGCCGACCTGGACGCGCGCCTCGCGCAGGTGGAGGCCCTCGCCGCGCTCGGCGGCCGGGTGACCGTCGGGACGTCGACGTCCCTGTTCCACGTCCCGCACACCACCGCCGCCGAGCCTCAGCTCGGCGCGGGCCTGCGCTCGTGGCTGGCGTTCGCCGACGAGAAGGTCGCCGAGGTCGTCACGCTCGCTCGCGGACTGGTCGAGGGCCGTGGCGCCGTCGCCGGGGAGATCGCCGCCGCTAGCGCGGCGCTCGCCGATCGCGCGACCGCGGCCGGCGTGCGCGTCGAGGCCGTGCGCGCGCGCACCGCGGGGCTCACGCCGTCGGACCTCGAGCGCGGCGACGCCGCGGACCGCCGCACCGCCCAGGCGGCGCGCCTCGGTCTGCCTCCCCTGCCGACGACGACGATCGGCTCGTTCCCGCAGACGACGGACATCCGGGTCGCACGGGCCGCGCACGCGCGCGGCGAGCTGAGCGACGCGCAGTACGACGCCGCGATGGAGGCGGAGATCGCGCGCGTGATCGCGCTGCAGGAGGAGATCGGGCTCGACGTCCTCGTGCACGGCGAGCCGGAGCGCAACGACATGGTGCAGTACTTCGCGGAGCTGCTCGACGGCTTCGCGGTCACCCGCAACGGCTGGGTGCAGTCGTACGGCACGCGCTGCACGCGGCCGTCGATCCTGTGGGGCGACGTGTCGCGGCCTGCGCCGATGACGGTCCGCTGGACGCGGTTCGCGCAGTCCCTCACGCCGCGGCCGGTCAAGGGCATGCTCACGGGCCCGGTGACGATCATGGCGTGGTCGTTCGTGCGTGACGACGTGCCCCTCGCGGAGACCGCGAACCAGATCGGGTTCGCGCTGCGCGACGAGCTCGCGGACCTCGAGGCTGCGGGTGTCGCGATCATCCAGGTCGACGAGCCGGCGCTGCGCGAGCTGTTGCCGCTGCGGCGCGCGGACCAGCCGGCCTACCTCGACTGGTCGGTGTCGTCGTTCCGGCTCGCGACGTCGGGCGTGCGTCCGGGCACCCAGGTGCACACGCACCTGTGCTACTCGGAGTTCGGCGAGGTCATCGGTGCGATCGACGCGCTCGACGCCGACGTCACGTCGATCGAGGCCGCGCGCTCGCGCATGGAGATCCTCGAGGAGCTGCGCGCCTCGGGCTTCGGCCGCGGCGTGGGGCCGGGCGTCTACGACATCCACTCCCCGCGCGTGCCGTCGGTCGAGGAGCTCGGTGAGCTGATCGGTCTCGCGGCGGCGGACGTCGACCCGGGCCTGCTGTGGATCAACCCGGACTGCGGCCTCAAGACTCGCGGCTACGCCGAGGTCACTCCCGCGCTGACTAACCTCGTGGCGGCGACCCGCGCCGCCCGCGGCGCGCAGGTCACCGTCTAGCCGGGATGGCGCCCCGCCGCGGATCGGCGGGGCGCCGGAGCGCCGGGCGCTGGGCGCTGGGTCGCCGGGTCGCTGGGTCGCTGGGTCGCCGGAGGATATCGAGGCGCGCGGGGCGTGCGCCCGCCGCGGCGGCTACGCTGCCGCGTGTGACCGCAACTCCTCCGCCTCTTCCGGGCGCGCCTCGCCCCACGACCGTGACCGCGCCCGACGGCGGCGGCGACGTCCTCGTCGGACCTGCTGGCTGGTACCGGCATCCCGAGGGCGGCGAGCGCTGGTGGGACGGCACGGCGTGGACCGAGTCCGAGCGCGTCGACGGCGAGGTACGAACGGTCTCGCGGCCGGCGACGCCGCAGCAGCTCGCGGAGCGGGAGCGTGAGCGCTCCTGGAACCGTCGCCGCGGGCGGATCGTCGGATGGTTCGTCGCGGCGATCGTGCTGTGGGTCGTCGGGGGTGCGGCGTTCCAGGCCGCTGCAGACCGGTTCCCGGCGCTCGAGCGCACGACACCTGGCGAGAGGGTCGCGGCGCTCCTGCGTGCGCCGCGAGGCGTCGGGTCGGCTGCCGTGGAGAAGAGCGGCTGCCCGACGACGGACGCGATGCTCGCCGCCCCGTCCTCCCCCGACGTGGCTCGGTTCCGCGAGGTCAAGGGCTGCACCAGTGCCGAAGGGCTCGCCCTGGAGCGCGCGACGGTCGTGACGCCTGCGACGGAGGGCTCGTCGACGGCGGTCTACGACGTGACGTTCCGCGAGGCGGAGGACCCCGAGCATCCTGACTCGGCACTGGGCGGGCAGACGGTGCGGCTCACGTTCACCGTCACGAAGGCGTTCCTGGGCTGGAAGGTCGCGTCGGTGGAGGGACTGCCGGCGCGCGTCGCTGGCTGACGAGCGCCGACGCGGAGCGCCCTCCGCAGGTGCGCACGGGGCGAGCGAGAGCCGCCCGGCCTTCTCACGTCGCCTTCACCCGGGGTGCACGGCTGGTCGGTAGGGTCGCAGGAGATGACTCCTCCCACCGCTCGCAGCTCCCAGATCCCTGCCCCGGCCTCTCCCGAGAGCACCGGGGCTCCTGCGTCGACTCCTGGGCCGCGCCCGGCTGACGTCGCGAAACCGTCCTTCGTGCAGATCACCGCGTCGGTGCTCACGGCTCTCACGTCGACGGTCGCACTGTCCTACCTGGGGGTCGCCGGCACGCTGATCGGAGCTGCGGTGGCCGCGGTGCTCACGGCCCTGGCGAACTATCTGTACACGCGGTCGCTGGTCCGCACGCGCTACGTCGTGACGACGCTCGCGCCGCGCGTCGTGCGCGCTCCGGGCGAGACCGCCGTGCTGCCCGCGTTGCGGGGTGCGCGAGCGACCGTGATCGCGCAGGCTCCCTCCGCGGCCACGCCCGGCGCGCCGTCGGCGCCCACGCCCGCCTCCGCCCGGGGCGTGACGCTGCCCCTGGACGCGCGGGCGGAGGACGGCTCGCGCAGGTCGCCCGAGGCCCTCATGGCGCCGGCCCGCCGCTCGCGCCGCCCGTACGTCGTGACGGCGCTCGTGACGTTCGTGCTGCTGATCGCTGCGGTGACGGTGGTCGAGCTGGGCTTCGGCAAGCCGCTCTCCGACGTCGTGCGTGGCAACGAAGGTTCGGGGACGACCATCTCGGGCGTGCGGCCCCAACGCGGGACGCCCGCCGAGAAGCCGACGCCGCAGCCCGCGCCGGAGGAGACTCCTGCGCCGACAGACGAGCCGACGCCGGACCCCACGACGAGCCCCGAGCCCACCCCCGCTCCCGAGCCCGCACCGACGGACGTGCCGTCCCCGGCGCCCACGACGCCCGCGCCGACGCCAGCCCCCGAGCCGAGCCCGACCGCACCGCCCGTCGAGCCGACGCCCGACACCGGCGACCAGTCCCTCACGGACGGCGCCGCGGACCCGTCGGGCGCAGCCGACGACGCATCCGACGACGCAGCCGCTCCAGCGAACGGCTGACGGCGCGCCCCTCCGGATTCACGCCGAGGCGATGTACTTGCGGTCGTCGTTGCAGTACGCGTAGTACCAGCCGATCAGCAGCCCACCGCCGACGAAGTTGCCGGTGAGCGCGATCCCGACGTTCGCGGCAGCGCGCCCGACCTCCCCGGCGCCGAGGCCGAGCCCGCCGTCGAGCCCTGCGATCGAGAACAGCACCGTGTTCGCCACGGAGTGCTCGAAGCCCAGGTAAGCGAACAGGGCGACGGCGACGATCATGACGAGCGACTTGGTGAGGTCGTCCTTGACGTAGCCGTTGTAGACCATGAGCATCGCGACGTTGATGAGGAAGTTGCACAGGATCGCGCGGACGAACAGGTCGCCCGCGCCGGACAGGCTCGTCACGTAGTCGAGCTTGTGCTCGACGGACAGTCGCGCGAGGTCACCGGTCACCCCGTCGAGGATCGACGAGAAGCGCAGCAGCCCGGCGACGAGCAGCCCGCCGAGGAAGTTGCCGCCGAGGCACATGGCGAGCAGGCGCAGCGACCGGCCGAGGCTGACCCGCCGGTAGTAGTGGCCGATGCTGACGATCATCATGTTCGACGTCAGCAGCTCGGAGCGCGTGTAGTAGATGAACACGAGCGCCCACCCGAACGTGAGCGCTCCGGCGAGCCGCCCGAGGGTCGTGAGCTCTCCGTCCCCGCCGACCTGCGCGAACGCGCCCATCACGGTGTAGTTGGCGACGTAGAAGACGCCGATGAGCATCCCGGCCATACCTGCCCGCATGAGGTAGCGGCGGGCGATCAGCCCGGACATCTCCGTCTTGGTGTCGAGCGCGTCGAGGATCGCGGAGATGAAGTGCTTGCCGGGGAAGAGCGAGCGGGGGTCAGCGGCCATGCGCCCATCATTCCAGCCGGGGGTCCACGCCGTGCGCGTCTGCACGACCCGCTGCCGCGTCGCCTGGTCAGGGCTATCGTGCTGATATGCCTGCTGAGGGAAGTGCACGCCAGATCAACGTGACCCTCTCGACCGCGTCGGTGTACCCGCGCAAGGTGCCGTACGCGTTCGAGCTCGCTGCCGAGCTGGGGTATGACGGCGTCGAGGTCATGGTGTGGGGCGACAAGATCTCGCAAGACGACGTCGCGCTGAGCCGCCTCGCGCAGGAGCACGGCGTCCCGATCCGGTCGGTCCACGCGCCGACGCTCATCGTGAGCCAGCAGGTGTGGGGCGCCCGGCCTCGGAGCAAGCTCGCGAAGACCGTGGACATGGCGCTCACCCTCGGGGCGAGCACGGTCGTGGTGCATCCCCCGTTCGCGTGGCACCGCAAGTACTCGCGCGGTTTTGCCGACCAGGTGCACGAGCTCACCGAGGACATGGGCGTGACGATCGCGGTCGAGAACATGTACCCGTGGCGGGGCCGCAAGCGGGAGATCACGGGCTACCTGCCGGGCTGGGACCCGACGGAGCACGACTACGACAAGGTGACGCTCGACGTGTCGCACGCGGCGACGTCGCGGCAGTCGTGCCTGCAGCTCGCGGAGCAGTTCGGGTCCCGGCTCGCGCACGTGCACCTGACGGACGGCACGTCGTCGGGCTTCGACGAGCACCTGGTGCCGGGGCGTGGCACGCAACCGGTCCGCGAGCTTCTCGAGCGCCTGGCGAGGTCGGACTTCGACGGGGACGTCGTCGTCGAGATCGGGACGCGCAAGGCCCGGTCGGCGCAGGAGCGCCGGGACGACGTCGAGCAGTCGCTGCGCTTCGCGCGCACCTACCTGCAGCGCGGCCCGCACCCGGACTTCACACCGCACGAGACGCCCGGCGCGCCCCACCACCACCCCGACGACGCGTGGGCGTGAGCGCGCCCGCGAGCCTCAGAAGGACCTGAGCCGGGCGAGGAGCTCGGGTGCGCCAGCTTCGAGGCGGCGTGAGCCGACCTTCATGCCACCGAGCAGCACCGCGACGCCGGTGATCACGCCGAGGGCTCCGGCCGCAGCCGACAGCGCGGCGGACGCCTTGACGACCGCGACGACTCCGAGGACGAGCGTCGGTGCGAGGACGACCAGGAGCGCGAACGACCCGACCATCTGCGAGATCACCGCGGCCATGGACCCGCCCTGCTGCGCGGCGAACGGGTTCTCGCCCGGTGGGGTGACCGGGAAGACGACCATCGCGGAGACGATCGATGCGAGGCCGAGCGACGCGAGGAGGGTGCCGACGGTCGCGCCGAGCACTGCGGCGGTCGCGTCCCACCGGCCGGCGTAGGCGAGGGTCCCGAGCGCGACCACGAGGCTGAGGACGAGCCCGGTGACACCGATCGCGAGGGCGCGTCCCCACCGGTCCGCCGTGCCGCGCAGGGGCGCGGCGACATGCGTCCAGAAGGCGGTGGAGTCGAGCGCGACGTCCGTCGAGATGGCCCAGCCGCAGGTCCAAGCGATCAGCGGCCCGCCCAGGAGCAGGCCGGTGCCCGTGCCCGCGAAGATGACGAGCAGGACGACGACGACGGGGATGGACAGGAGGGACGTCACGTAGCGCGGGTCGCGCACCCAGTAGGTGAGGCAGCGCGCGAGGACCGCCCCGAGCTGCGAGTCGGGAACGCGGCCGAGCACGCCGAGGCCGTGCCCTCGTCCGGCGGACACGCGGCTCGGACGTACGAGCGTGCGCTCGAGCGACCTGCGCCACCACAGCGCGAGCAGGGCTGGGGTAGCGACCGCGATCGCGAGGTGGCCCGCCGCGGCGGCCCAGCTGCCCGCGGCGACGGCGCCTGGCAGGGCGAAGGGCGCGCCGAAGGGCGTCCATGCGAGGAAGGGGGCGGTCTGAGAGGCAAGGGCGGTGAACTCGATCTCGGTGCCCGAGAGCAGCACGATGCCGGGGCCGATCAGGCTTACGCCGACGACGGTCGCTCCGAGCATGAGGTCGCGCCCGCGGCGCCCCTCGAGGAGCGGACGGACTGCGGACGTCGTCGCGCGTGATCCGACGACTGCTGTCACGAGCCCGAGCGCAGCGCCGACGAGCGCGGCTACGAGCGCTGCGGGCTGCGTGACCCAGGCCGCCACCAGGGCGAGGGACAGGAGGACGGTTGCGAGCCCACCCGGGCCCATGAGCGCGGCGAGGCCGGTACCGAGCATGAGGTCGCGCGTGCGCAGGGGGTACTGGGCGAGGCGCCTCGGGTCGAACGTGTCGTCGATGCCGAACGCGACGAGCGGTCCGACCGTCCACACGACGACCACGAGCGAGCCGACCGCGACCACGTCGTCGGACACGTCGTCGCGCAGGCCGAGGACCAGCAGTCCCACGATCGCGAGGAGACCGAAGCCGAGCGCGTAGACGACGGCGATGACGAAGCCGAGCATCTGCCAGATGCTGCGCCTCATGGTGGCGCGGTAGACCTGCCAGCGCAGGCTCAGGAGCGGTGCAACCACTCGAGCCCCTCCCCGGTGCGACGTCCGCCGACGAGCTCGACGAAGCGGTCCTCGAGCGACATCCCTGCGCACACCTCGTCGACGGTCCCGGCCGCGAGGACGCGTCCGGCGGCGAGCACAGCGACGTGGTCGCACATGCGCTCGACGAGGTCCATGACGTGCGAGGACACGATGACGGTGCCGTCCGTCGCGACGTACTCGGCGAGGATCCCGCGGATCGACGCGGCGGAGACAGGGTCGACGGCCTCGAACGGCTCGTCGAGGACGAGGAGGCGCGGTCCGTGCACGAGCGCGCACGCGAGCGCGATCTTCTTGGTCATGCCGGCGGAGTAGTCGGCGACGAGCGTGTCGGCGTCCTGCTCGAGGTCGAGGGCCCGCAGGAGGGACTGCGCCCGCTCGACGGCGGTCGCGCGCGGGAGGCGCTGCAGCATGCCGGCGTGGACGACGAGCTGCAGGCCGGTGAGCCGGTCGAAGAGGCGCACGCCGTCGGGCAGCACGCCGAGCAGCGACTTCGCTGTGATCGGGTCTGCCCACAGGTCGACGCCGAGCACGTCGACGCGGCCCGCGTCGGGCCGCAGCAGACCGGTCGCCATCGACAGCGTCGTCGTCTTGCCTGCGCCGTTCGGGCCGACGAGCCCGTAGAACGACCCGGCAGGCACGGCGAGGTCGACATGCTCGACCGCGACCTTGTCGCCGAACCTCTTGCGCAGCCCCTGCATACCGAGCGCGACGTCCATCTGCTCCTCCTCCGCGCCACCCGGTGGGCGGCGTCCCAGCGACGCTACCTGCGACGTCGGTAGGGGCGGAACCGACCCAGGTATGCGATCGCGGGTGTGGTCCCCGTCATTGCAGCGCCTGAGATACTGGAGCACGTGCCTGAATCAGCCTCCCCCTCCGTCGACGACGTGCCCGCGGGCGTGAACCCGGACGAGCTCGCGCGCGCTCTCGAGATCCTCGAGGCGGCGAACGCCCTGCCCCCCGAGCACCCGGACAAGGTGGCGCTGCAGCGCGCGACGGCGAAGCTCTACAAGACGGTGAAGAAGCAGCGCCGCGACGAGGCGAAGTCGGCGATCCAGGAGGCGGACCGCGCGGTCATCGAGTCGACGGCGACGGGCGCTCCGACGCGTATCGACGACGAGACGGCTGGCGTCGACATCCGGCCCGGTTCGGCGACGGGCCCGTTCGCTGGTCGGCTGTCGAAGCCGCAGGGCTGCTACGTGTGCAAGGAGCCGTACCAGGACATCGACGTCTTCTACCACCAGCTCTGCCCGCGCTGCGGAGAACCGCGCGAAGCGGGACGCCCGCACGGACCTGACTGGCAAGCGGGCCCTGCTCACGGGTGGGCGCGCGAAGATCGGCATGTACATCGCGTTGCGCCTCCTGCGCGACGGTGCGCACACGACGATCACGACGCGCTTCCCGAACGACGCGATCCGGCGCTTCACGGCGATGGAGGACTCGGCGGACTGGATCCACAACCTCAAGATCGTCGGTATCGACCTGCGCGACCCGGCGCAGGTCATGGCTCTTGCCGACGACGTCGCGGCCGAGGGGCCGCTCGACATCCTCATCAACAACGCGGCGCAGACCGTGCGCCGCTCACCGGGCGCCTACGCACCGCTCGCGAAGGCTGAGGACGCGCCGCTGCCGTCGGGCTTCCTGCCGCCCGTGACGACCTACGGTCGTTCGCACGACGCGCACCCGGCTGCGCTCGAGGCGTCGGTGCGCGCGGGTGGGCGCGACGAGGGCAAGCCCGTGTCGACCGTCGTCGACGAGTCCGTCACGGCCCCGGGCCTGCTCACCGAGCTCGCGCTGCGTGCCGGCTCGTCGTCGCTCGAGCGTGTCGCGACCGGCACGGCGATCGACGCGGGCGGGCTCGTGCCCGACCTGGTGTCGCAGAACTCGTGGGTCGACAAGGTGCAGGACGTCGACCCGCTCGAGATGCTCGAGGTGCAGCTCTGCAACGAGACCGCGCCGTTCATCCTCATCTCGCGGCTGCGCGCTGCCCTCGCCGCGTCGCCCGCGCGTCGCAAGTACATCGTCAACGTCTCAGCGATGGAGGGGCAGTTCAACCGCGGCTACAAGGGCCCCGGGCACCCGCACACGAACATGGCGAAGGCCGCCGTCAACATGCTCACGCGCACGAGCTCGCGCGAGATGTTCGAGAGCGACCGCATCCTCATGACGAGCGTCGACACGGGCTGGATCACGGACGAGCGTCCGCACACGACGAAGGCGCGGCTCCACGAGGAGGGCTTCCACGCTCCCCTCGACCTGGTCGACGGCGCCGCGCGCGTCTACGACCCGATCGTGCGCGGCGAGGCTGGCGAGGACGTGTTCGGCGCGTTCCTGAAGGACTACCGCCCGTCGGCGTGGTGACGCAGCACCCCCTCCTCCATGCCGGCGTGCGGTGCGAGAATGGCACCGGACCCGTTGCCCAGCCCGAAGGAACCGAGATGTCTACGATCACCACGCTCGACGTCACCGGCATGACCTGCGGACACTGCGTCTCCGCCGTGACCCGTGAGCTCGAGGCCGTCCCCAGCGTGAAGAACGTCAGCGTGGACCTCAACGTCGGTGAGGCGTCGACCGTCACCGTCGTGTCGGACGCCGCGCTCCCGGAGGACGCGCTGCGCGAGGCGATCGACGAGGCCGGCTACGAGCTCGCAGGCATCTCGACGCACAGCCCTGAGCAGGAGTTCAGCCAGCTCGCCGACACCCGCGCGGGCGTCTATGCGGGCACGGGCATGATCGGGTCGGGCTCTCCCGTCGCCGTCGGGCCGGTCGGCATCTCGCTCACGTCCCGCGAGGACGCGGACGCTGCGGTCCTTGCCGATGCCGAGGCGCCGCAGGCCGGCGGCTGCGGCTGCGGCGGGTGCGGCTGCGGCTCCTGAGCACCCCGTCGAGCGTCGTGCGCTGCGCGTACCACGCGGCCGGCGTGTGCCGGTCCTGCACCCATCTGGGTGAGCCGTACCTCGATCAGCTCGCCGCGAAGGACGCGCACGCGCGCACCCTGCTGAGCAAGGTCCCGAGCGCCTCGGGCGCGGTCTGGCACGAGCCGGTCGCGAGCCCCGCGGAGGGGTTCCGCAACAAGGCGAAGATGGTCGTCGCCGGGACGGTCGACGCCCCGACGCTCGGGATCCTCGACGAGGCCGGTCGCGGCGTCGACCTGCAAGGCTGCGGCCTGCACGAGGAACCTCTGCGGGCGGCGCTCCCGGCCGTGGCCGCCGCGATCACCGTTGCGCGTCTGACGCCGTACGACGTCCCGTCGCGACGCGGTGAGCTCAAGCACGTGCTGCTCACCCTCTCGCCCGACGGCGAGCTCATGGCGCGCTTCGTGCTGCGTTCGACCGAGGCGGTGCCTCGCCTGCGCAAGCACCTGCCCTCGCTCATGGCAGCGCTCCCCGGGCTCCGGGTCGTCACCGCGAACATCCAGCCCGAGCACAAGGCGGTCCTCGAGGGTCCCGAGGAGATCGTCCTGACGCCAGACGACTCGCTACGCATGCGCGTCGGGGCCCTCGACCTGCACCTGCGGCCGCAGTCGTTCT
>Ga0308158_10004755_pt1 | contig 11372 bp, 12 predicted proteins | sample PhyBR2_FD_201038 | JGI IMG/M metagenome (GOLD analysis project Ga0308158, IMG submission 201038) | Phyllosphere microbial communities from UC Gill Tract Community Farm, Albany, California, United States - DLSLB.R2 | ecosystem: Host-associated > Plants > Phyllosphere > Unclassified | place: USA...
ATTGAATCTGGCTGTGGAGGGTTCACAGCTAGCCGCCCTTTTTCCTATGGCTACCATGACGGTGATTTTTCGGCTAAACCGCTATCACTGGTTTGAGCATAAACAGATCAAAGGAATGCTGCATGAAAGAGTGCAAGGCGTGGATTGCTGGCGTGGCAGGAACAGAGCTGACGCCTGATGAGGTGGCTTTCTTCCGTGATGAAAAGCCTTGGGGTTTCATACTCTTTGCACGCAATGTGGAAAGCCTTGAACAGGTTGCCGAGCTGACCGCGCAACTGCGCGATGTGACCGACCGTCCTCAGACGCCTGTTTTCATCGATCAGGAAGGTGGACGCGTTCAGCGCCTGCGCCCGCCGCTGGTTCCGAACTACCCGGCAGCTGCACAAATTGGCGCGATCTATGATCGTGACAATGAGGCGGGTCTTCGGGCCGCCTGGCTTCATGCGCGCCTTCACGCTTTTGATCTTCTGAAGGTCGGCGTCAATGCCGATTGTCTGCCGGTTCTCGATGCTCCGATTGAAGGCGCACACGATGTGATCGGCGCGCGGGCCTATTCCAAGAACCCGCATAATGTCGCAGCATTGGGACGTTCTGCCGCCGAAGGGCTTCTTGCCGGTGGCGTGCTGCCTGTGGTGAAACACATGCCGGGCCATGGCCGCGCCTTCAGCGACACACACAAGGAACTGGCCCGCGTTGGCGTGCCGCTCAGTGAGCTGGTCGCGCATGATTTTGTGCCGTTCAAGGCGTTGAACGATCTTCCAATGGCGATGACGGCGCATGTTATCTTTGATTGCATCGATCCCAAGCATCCCTCGACCCTATCGCCGACGGTCATCAATACGATCATTCGCGATGTAATCCAGTTCGACGGTCTGGTCATCAGCGACGATATTTCGATGAAGGCGCTGTCGGGCGATCTTGGCGATATCGCCGAAGGTATTACGGCTGCTGGCTGCGACATCGTTCTTTATTGCGCGGGCGTGATGGAAGAGCTGGTGAAGGTCGCCGCACGCGTTCCGGTTCTTGACGGCAAGGCTCGCAGGCGTGCAGATCTGGCGGAAGTCTATGCAGGAGATCCCGATCTGTCTGATGAAACAGAACTGCGCGAAGAGTTTGGACAAATGTTTGAACTGATGGCGTAACCGGCAAAACTTGGTACACTAAAAATGGTTCGGTGGGATTTTCTCACCGAACACAAAACAAGCAGGACGAACGGTTGGCTGGATCGGAAACGAACACAAATGGCAAAGACGGCACCCACGTGCCGATGGATGCCTTGTGGCAGGGCGAGGCTGATCGCGCTGAAAGCGAACCTTCACTGCTGATCGACGTGCAGGGTTTTGAAGGTCCGCTTGATCTTTTGCTGCATCTGGCGCGCAATCAGCGTGTCGATCTGTCCCGGATTTCGGTGCTGGCACTTGCCGAACAATATCTGGGCTTTGTGGAACAGGCGCAGGCCCTCAGCCTTGAACTGGCTGCTGATTATCTGGTCATGGCCGCTTGGCTTGCCTACCTCAAGTCCAAATTGCTGATCCCCAAACAGCAGGATGAGGACGGCGCTACCGGCGAAGAGCTGGTCGCCTCGCTGCAATTCCGTTTGAAGCGGCTTGAAGCCATGCGCGATGCCGCAGCCAAGCTTGTAAACCGCAACCGGCTGGGTCGTGACGTATTTGCGCGCGGTATGCCGGAATTGGTGGTGGTGGATCGATCCAGCCAGTTTTCGGCAACACTTTATGAATTGCTGACTGCCTATGCTTCGCAACGTCAGCGACAGGCGGTATCGCATGTGCAGATTGAAAAGCGTGCCGTATGGTCGTTGAAAGAGGCGCGTGTCGCACTTGTAAGACTTATGGGATCAAGCGGTGATTGGGTGGCGCTCGACCGCTTTCTCATCAATTATGCGCTGACACCGCAGGAAAGGGCTTCCGCCTTGGCCAGTTCCTTTGCCGCAAGTCTTGAGCTGGTGCGGGAAGGTAAGTTGGAAGTGCGGCAGAATGCACCTTTTGAGCCGATCTATATGCGCGTTGCAGGCGGATTAAGCGAACTCGATGAGGACGAAAATGTCTGAGGCGGAAGTGGCAATGGATGACTATGACGACGATGTTCAACATCCGGCTTCGCCGATGGCCTTGGCTGAACTCGCACGGATGACGGAGGCGATAATCTTCGCCTCGTCCGAACCGGTTTCTGAACGGGCACTGGCCGAGCGGCTGCCGGTGAATACCGATCTGGCGGCAATATTGGAGCATCTGCAAAAGGTTTATGAGGGGCGCGGCGTCCATCTGGTTCGGGTTGGCACAGCCTGGGCTTTTCGCACCGCACCCGATCTTGGCTTTCTCATGAGCCGCGAGACGGTCCAGCAGCGCAAGCTCTCGCGCGCGGCAATGGAAGTCCTTGCAATCATTGCATATCATCAACCGGTGACGCGCGCCGAGCTCGAAGATATTCGTGGTGTGGAAACCTCCAAAGGCACGCTGGATGTGCTTATGGAAACGGGCTGGATCAAACTGCGTGGTCGCCGTCGCACGCCCGGACGTCCTGTCACCTATGGCACGACAGATACATTTCTGGATCATTTCGGCCTGCCGGAAATACGCGATCTGCCGGGGCTGGAAGAATTGCGCGGGGCAGGGCTGTTATCGGCGCGCATACCGTCCAGTTTCTCTGTGCCGGTGCCGAATGTAGACCCCGATGAATTGACGGATGAGGAAGAGCCGCTCGAAGATATCGATCTTGAAGGGCTTGGACTGTTGGCACCACGCGGAGAATGATGAGAAAATTGAGCTACAACAAATAAAATCGTTGTAACTTGGTTCACAGTCATACTTCTGTTTGAAAGATTTGTTGAAAGCGCTTAAATCGTAATCAGCAATACAAGGAATAGGCCGTGTTCTAACGGCGATGAGAGGAATGAAATGGGTAGCTTTTCTATCTGGCACTGGCTGATCGTTCTCGCAGTTGTGCTGCTTCTGTTCGGCCGTGGCAAAATTCCGGAACTGATGGGCGATGTTGCCAAGGGTATCAAGAACTTCAAGCAGGGCATGTCTGAAGAAGATGCTGCCAAGGAGGATGCCAAGGCAGACGCACGTACAATTGATGCGCGGGTGGATGAAACCGTCAACGATGTCAAGAAGACGACAAAGTCCTGATGTGATCTGGATGCTGCTGCGTGCAATATGGTGCGCAGCATGTTTTGTCATGAAGCATGATCCGAGAGTTGAAAGCCGATTTCCGGGCTAAATCATGCGCAATACTAACAGGTTGATTGCAAAGCTGTCTCGCGAGCGGCGCAGTTTGTAATCGGGATTGCGGTTTTCCGCCGAAAGACGGGACGCGCGCGTCAGAAGCGCGGAGTATCAATTATGTTCGATATCGGTTGGTCTGAACTGCTGATAATCGCAATCGTGATGATTGTGGTCGTTGGTCCCAAGGATTTGCCGAAGATGCTCAGGGCTTTCGGCAAGGCGACTGCGCGTATGCGCAGCACTGCTAACGAGTTCCGGCATCAGTTCAACGAAGCCTTGAAGGAAGCCGAACTCGAAGACGTCAAGAACATCGTCGATGAGGCCCGCAAGCTTGATCCGCGCTCGAAGCTCACACAGGTCTTCGACCCGATTCGCAGCGTCGGTGAGGATATTCGTTCCGGACTGCAGTCCACGACATCCATGTCGCCCACGGAGCCTGCCAAGGTGGTTGAGGTGACAACGCCTGTTGAGGCAAATGGCACGACGGTTCCTGTTGAAGCTCCAGCAGAGAAGCCCGCGGCCAAGCCGAAGACCACGCGAAAGAAGGCGGCGCCTGCTGCCGCAGAAGCGCCGGTGGCTGCCAAGCCTGTCAAGCCAAAGGCAGCGCCCGCCCAGCCCAAAGCCAGCGCCAAAGCTGAACCTGCTGCAAAGCCGGCTGCGCCCAAAAAGGCACCTTCAGCAAAGCCTGCAACGGTGAAGGCTGAGACTCCCGCCAAGAAGACCACGAAGAAGACGACTGAAAAGACAGGAAGCAAAGCGTGAAACGGGACGAGGACGAAATTGAACAGAGCGCCGCTCCTCTGCTCGAGCACCTTATCGAACTGCGCCGCCGCCTGATCTGGGCGATTTTGGCGTTTTTTCTGGCTTTTATTCTTTGTTTTGCCTTTGCAAAACACCTCTTCAATTTGCTTGTCGTTCCCTATCAATGGGCGCTCGACTGGGCCGGGATGGATCGCTCCAAAGCGGAGCTGATCTATACGGCACCGCAGGAATTCTTCTTCACACAGGTCAAGGTCGCCATGTTCGGCGGCGTCGTTCTGGCGTTCCCGATTATCGCTGCGCAGATTTACAAGTTCGTGGCCCCCGGCCTCTACAAGCACGAGCGCATGGCGTTTCTGCCATTCCTTATTGCATCGCCGATATTGTTTCTGGCTGGCGGTGCGCTCGTCTATTTCTTCTTCACGCCGATGGTGATGTGGTTCTTCCTGGCCATGCAGCAGACTGGCGGCAATGGTGAAGTGCAGATTTCGCTTCTGCCGAAGGTTTCAGAATATCTGAGCCTCATCATGACGCTCATTTTCGCCTTCGGTCTGGTCTTCCAGTTGCCCGTCGTCACGAGCCTTATGGCGCGCGTCGGCTTGGTTACGTCTGCGGGTCTGAAAGACAAGCGCAAATATGCGATTGTTATTGCCTTCGTGGTGGCCGCGGTTCTGACGCCACCCGATCCGGCGAGCCAGATCGGTCTTGCCTTGCCGACGATCCTTCTCTACGAGATTTCCATCATATTGGCCCGAATGATCGAGAAGAAGAGGGACGAGGCGAAGGATGAAGCTGATACTGGTGCCGCCACTGGTACCGAAGACAACGCTCCCACCTCCTGATCCGGACATATGTTAAACAGAGGCTGCATGATCGCAGCCTCTCTTTCTGTTAAATTTCAAGAAACGGCTTTTCCCATGCTCGATATCAAATGGATTCGCGAAAACCCTGAAGCTCTCGACAAGGCGCTTGCCAAGCGCGGAGCAGGGCCACTCTCGTCCGAACTGATCGCGCTGGACGAAAAGCGTCGCGAGCATGTCGGCAAAGTTCAGGCTGCACAGGAACGTCGCAATGCGGCTTCCAAGGAAATCGGCAAGGCAATGGCCGAAAAGGATGCAGCCACTGCCGATAAGCTCAAGGCTGAAGTGGCTGAGTTGAAAACTTTCCTCGCCGATGCCGAGGAAGAAGAGCGCCGTCTGGTCAAGGAACTCAACGACGCGCTTTCGAGCTTGCCGAATGTTCCCGCCGACGATGTGCCGCTCGGCAAGGACGAGACCGATAATGTCGAAGTGCGCCGCATTGGCAATCAGCGCAATTTCTCGTTCCAGCCGAAGGAACATTATGAGCTGGGCGAGGCGCTTGGTTACATGGACTTTGAACGCGCCGCAAAGATCGCCGGTTCGCGTTTCACCGTTCTGAAAGGCCCGCTGGCGCGTCTTGAGCGCGCACTCGGTCAGTTCATGCTCGATCTGCACACCACAGAGCACGGCTATATGGAAACCATGCCACCGCTGATGGTGCGTGACGAAGCCGTCTATGGCACGGGTCAGCTTCCGAAGTTTTCGGAAGATTTGTTCCGCACGACAGACGGCCGTTGGCTGATTCCGACTGCCGAAGTCCCGTTGACCAATCTGGTTGCCGACGAAATCGTCGATCTGAAGACTTTGCCGCAGCGTTATACGGCCCTCACACCTTGTTTCCGTTCGGAAGCAGGTTCTGCCGGTCGCGATACGCGCGGCATGCTGCGCCAGCATCAGTTCCTCAAGGTTGAGATGGTGTCGATTACCGATGCGGATAGCTCGGCAGCCGAACATGAGCGCATGACCGCTTGTGCCGAAGAAGTGTTGAAGCGTCTCGGCGTGCCGTTCCGCACCGTGGTTCTTTGCACAGGCGATATGGGCTTTGGTGCGCAGAAGACTTACGACATTGAAGTCTGGATGCCGGGCCAGAATGCCTATCGCGAAATTTCAAGCTGCTCGGTGTGCGGAGATTTCCAGGGCCGCCGTATGAACGCGCGCTATCGTCCCGAAGGCGAAAAGGCCACGCGTTTTGTGCATACGCTCAATGGTTCGGGCGTGGCTGTCGGTCGCGCATTGATTGCTGTCATGGAAAATTATCAGCAGGAAGATGGCAGCATTCATATTCCTGAAGCATTGCAGCCATACATGGGCGGTCTCACGCGCATTGAGAAAGCCGCGTGAAATTAAAGAATTAATGATGTGAATGAAGGAGTGACGACGTGCGAATTCTGCTAACGAACGATGACGGTATCCATGCTGAAGGCCTCGCAGTTCTGGAGCGCATCGCACGCCAAATCTCAGACGATGTTTGGGTCGTGGCTCCTGAAACTGATCAGAGCGGCCTTGCACATTCGTTGACTTTGTCCGAGCCTCTTCGTCTCCGCCAGATCGATGAACGCCATTTTGCACTGCGTGGCACGCCAACCGATTGCGTGATCATGGGCGTTCGGCACGTTCTGCCGGGTGCGCCGGATCTCGTCCTGTCGGGTGTCAATTCCGGTGCGAACATGGCCGATGATGTGACCTATTCCGGCACGGTTGCGGGCGCGATGGAAGGCACGCTTCTTGGCGTGAAGGCAATCGCTTTGTCGCAGGAATATGAATATGAAGGCGACCGCCGTATCGTCCCTTGGGAAACGGCAGAAGCGCATGCGCCTGCGCTGATCAAGAAGCTGATGGAAGCTGGCTGGCCTGAAGGCGTTCTGCTGAACCTCAATTTCCCGAATTGCGACCCGGATGAAGTCAAGGGTACGCGCGTAACGGCACAGGGTAAGCTCAGCCATGATGCGCGTCTCGACGAGCGTCGCGATGGTCGCGGTTTCCCATATTTCTGGCTGCAATTTGGTCGCACGAAAGCAGAAGTCGCGAGCGACAGCGATATCGCCGCCATCCGCGCTGATTATATCTCTGTAACGCCGTTGCATCTTGATCTGACCGCACAGAAGGTACGGGCTGAACTCAGCAAGGCACTTGGGGTTGAAGCATGAATCAGGCTGTGTCTGAACGCCCGCAGCTTTCGGACAGGGAAGGATTTGCATCCTTCGTCATGCGCATGCGAGCGCGGGGCATCAATGATGCCCGGCTCTTTGCAGCGATCGAATCGACGCCGCGTCAAAGCTTTATGGGTTCCTCATGGGCGCATCTCGCGTTTAGCCAGCGTACAGCGCCGCTTGATTGCGGCGAATATATCGAAGGCATCGACGATCAGGCGCGGGTCATTGCGGCCCTTCAATTGGAATCAGGCCATCGCGTGCTCGAAATCGGCACAGGTTCGGGCTTTACTGCCGCGGTTATGTCGATGCTTTCAGGCCGCGTAACGACAGTGGAGCGCTATCGCAAGTTATGCGACCGCGCCTTGCAGCAGTTTGTAGCGCTCAAGCGCGAAAACATCATGGTAAAACATGCTGATGGTCGCCATGGTATGCCGGGCGGTCCGTTCGACCGCATCGTAATCTGGTTAGCCTGCGAAGACATTCCGCGTCATTTTGTTGAGCTTCTCGCAACCCATGGCGTGCTCATCGCGCCAATTGGGCAGGGCGACGGTCAGCAAATGATGACGCGTATCGCAAAGGTCGGCAGCCGTTTCGAGCAGGAAAATATCATGCCTGTTCGCTATCAGCCATTTATCGAAGGCATATCTTCGGTTTTGTGAGGACTTAGAGCATTTCCTGTTTCGGTTGAATCATTGGAAATGCATCTCACTTTTTGTTTTTACGCGCATCTTGCTCCGAAAACCGTTTCACACTTTTCGGGATGCGCTTTGGCAGCTTGCGTTAATTTCACATCCAGCGCCGTCATGCATCAACCCGATGCAGCGGCGTTTTTTGTTGGCCAATAACAGCCCAGTTCCACGGTTTTCGTGTCGCCACAAAGCGTTTTTGTGGGCTTATGGTGTTTAATTGGTGAATATTTTTTCGAAGAAATCTCGATTCTTAACCAGCGAGTAACATTAACGCGCTTTAATGAGTTCAAGTGAGTATTAGAGTATGGGCGAGTTGAACATGCGTTTTCCAATATTGCAGCATACGTCCGAACGTCTCCTGCGGAATGCAGCGATCGTTCTGATTGCCGGTTTTGGTGCAGGGTGCAGCGCCGATACGATGCGCTTCACGGATGGCCTTTATACTGGCTCCACGTCTAATCAGCGTGTTGTCCAACAACAGCCTGCCGGCGATGTTTACGCATCTGCGCCGGTGGCAGCCGCCCCACCGGTTTCGAGTGGGTCGGTTCAGCGTAACAGTCTGCCGCCAGTGTCTTCTGCGCCGGTTGCGGCTGCCGCAACGCAGGCACAGAACCGGGTTAATCAGGCTCAGGACATGGCCGCCAATCGTGTGAATGGCGCTGTGAACAATGCTGGAACCCAGGTGGCAAGCGCTGCCGGTGCTGCAAACAATGCAGCCGCGAATGCGAAATCAAAAGTTCTCGGTCAGTTGCCGGCAACCGCAAACGGCGTTCCTTTGCCAGCGGCAAACAATGCGGCTGTACCGCAGGGGCAAGCTCCTGTTGCGGCGCCGCAAACTGCCGCAGCAGGTGGTTCCTACACAGTTAAGTCGGGCGATTCGCTTTTCTCTATCGCGCAGAAGCACAACGTACCGGTTGAACAGCTGAAGCAGGCGAACGGCCTCACCAATGGTGCAATTCGTGTCGGTCAGGCTTTGGCAATTCCATCGGCAGCCGGTGGGGCTACGCAGGTCGCAGCTGTTTCACCGCAGCCAGCGAAGCCAGCCGCCGCAGCACCAGTGCAAACTGCATCGGTTGCGCCTGACGCAGCGTCGAATGTGAAGCCTTATACGCCGCCACAGGCGAGCAACAAGGTGATCGAAGACGCCGAGAAGGATCAGTCGGCTGCTCCGTCTTCAACCGGTATTTCGCAGATGCGCTGGCCTGTTCGTGGCCGCGTTCTTGCAAGCTTCGGCCAGCGTGATGGAACGTCCGTCAATGACGGCATCGACATCATGGTTCCGGAAGGCACAGCCGTTAAGGCCGCTGAAAATGGCGTGGTCATCTATTCAGGTGACGGCTTGAAGGAATTCGGTCAGACCGTTCTGATCCGCCACGACAACGGACTGGTCACGGTTTACGGCCATAACAGCCAGATTCTCGTGCAGCGCGGTCAGAAGGTTCGCCGCGGCGAAGATATTGCGAAATCCGGTATGAGCGGCAACGCGAAAGCACCTAAGCTGCACTTCGAGGTGCGCAAGAACTCGTCCCCGGTCAATCCTTCCAAGTATCTGGAATCCTGATCGAAAACAGTTCAATAGAATAAGAAAGGCGGGTCTCAGACCCGCCTTTTTCTTTACATCGCTTTGCCAAGACGGCCTGCAAGGTCCTGAATATACTGCCATGCAACACGGCCCGAACGATTGCCGCGTGTCGTCGCCCAGGTCAGGGCTTCTGCGTGCATCGCCTGCGGATCATAATCCAGCTTGTAGTGCGCAGCATAACCATCAACCATCGCGAGATAGTCGTCCTGGCTACATTTGTGGAAGCCGAGCCAAAGGCCGAAACGATCCGACAGTGACACTTTTTCCTCAATGGCTTCCGACGGATTGACGGCGGTCGAACGCTCATTGTCGATCATATCGCGCGGCATCAGATGGCGGCGATTGGACGTTGCATAGAAGATCACATTGTCCGGACGGCCTTCGACACCGCCTTCGAGCGCTGCTTTCAGCGATTTGTAGGACGTGTCATCGTGATCAAAAGAAAGATCGTCGCAGAACAGGATGAAGCGATATGGCGTTTCCTTGATGATGTTCATCAGGGCAGGGAGGCTGTCGATGTCTTCGCGATGAATTTCAACAAGCTTCAAAGGCAGCTGTTCGGTCTGCTCTGCATTGACGCTGGCTTGTGCCGCTTTGACGAGCGACGACTTGCCCATGCCGCGCGCGCCCCAGAGCAGGACATTATTCGCCGGGTAGCCTTTTGCGAAGCGCCGGGTATTGTCAACGAGCTGGTCACGCACCAGATCAACGCCACGAATGAGCGCTATATCGACACGATTAACGCGGCTGACGGGGTCGAGTGTTAGTCGCTCGGGCGCCCAGACGAAGCAATCGGCAGCTTCAAGGTCGGGTACGGTCGGTTGTGGCGGAGCGATGCGCTCCAGTGCGGCGATCAGTCGGTCCAGTTTCTGGCTGAGTATATTTTCGGTCGTCATTCCAAGCCCTCAAATAGTGAGGATCAGGGCTTAACATGCCACAGCGGGCGGGAAAAGTGTGCGACCTTGGCGCAGCAGGGCCTTCGCCGGTTGCAATTGACGCGCTAACCATTGTAATGCCGTAAAGAATTTGTCTTCGAGACTTCAGAGGAGTTCCTAATGTTCGTAACACCGGCTTTTGCACAAGCCTCCGGCGGCGGCGCCGGGCCAGACATGCTCATGAGCATTCTGCCTTTCGTCCTGATCTTTGTAATCATGTACTTTCTCATCATCCGCCCACAGCGGACCCAGATGAAGAAGCGTCAGGAAATGCTGGCAGCAGTTCGTCGCGGCGATACGGTTGTGACCGGTGGCGGCATTGTCGGTAAGGTTCAGAAGGTCCACGACGACGGCGAACTCGACGTTGAAATCGCTGAAGGCGTTCGCATCCGCGTTCTGCGCAGCGCTCTTTCCGAAGTGCGCGTCAAGGGCGAACCTGTCGCCGACAACAAGAACAAGTAAGTTTTATCAAAAATGCTCGCGCCCCGGTCAGATTTTAATAACCGGGGCTCGATCATAAAAGCATTTCCGGCAAAACTGCGAAGCGGCTTTGCGCGGGATAATGCGCAGGAACAAAAAAGCTAGAGCGGTTCTAACAATTCAATCTTAACTGGAACCGCTCTATTGTGCATGGGCCATACGTGCGTGTGGTGCATTCACCGAAGCTGGAGAGCAGTTTGCAACAAGTGCGCTCCGGCACACTCTATCCAAGCCGAAACGGATTTGCTGCTCGATGCTTTATTTTTCACGTTGGAAATCGGCTCTGATTTGGTTGGCGATTATTGCCAGCTTTCTCATTGCATCGCCTAATTTTTTCTCGCGTGAAACACTGGCAAATCTGCCCGGATTCCTGCCCACAAAGCAGGTCGCGCTTGGACTTGATCTTTCCGGTGGTTCTCGCCTTGTCCTTCAGGTGCAGAATGCTGGCAGGGGCGATCTTGATCGCACCAAAACAATCATGCGTCATCGTCTGGAAGAACTCGGCTATGGCAATCCCATTGTCGAGGAAGAGGGACGTAATCGCATTCGGGTTGAAGTTCCCGGTCTTTATGACGCTCAGCTTCTGAAAGATATTCTCAGCATTCGTGGCAATCTTTCCTTCCGCGCGGTCGATGACAGCGTGTCGCCCGACGATGCTATTCGCGGAGC
>Ga0308158_10004757_pt1 | contig 11362 bp, 9 predicted proteins | sample PhyBR2_FD_201038 | JGI IMG/M metagenome (GOLD analysis project Ga0308158, IMG submission 201038) | Phyllosphere microbial communities from UC Gill Tract Community Farm, Albany, California, United States - DLSLB.R2 | ecosystem: Host-associated > Plants > Phyllosphere > Unclassified | place: USA...
ATTCCACCGGGAAAACGGGCTTGCCGTCGCGCCGGTCGAGAACGAATACCTGACCGCGCTTCGTCAGCTGAATCACGACAGGAACGGTCGTGCCGTCCTTGCGCGGCAGATCGTAGAGAATCGGCTGCGAGGTGACGTCATAGTCGAACTGGTCGATGTTGGCGGTGCGGAAATGCCACCGTTCCTTGCCCGTCTTCAAGTCTACCGCGACAATGGCGTCGTTGTATTCGTTGGAGTAGGGATGGCGGTTGCCAGTCCAGAAGTCCGGGGTCTGGTTGCCCGTCGGGAAGTATGCCAGGCCAAGTTTGGGATCGTATGCGGCGGTGCCCCAGAAATTGGGGGTTTCCGGCGCGTAGTATTGCCCCGCGGGCAGCGGCGTGCTGTCCGTCGCGCCACGGGCCGGATCCCAGGCCCAGAGGATGTTACCACTGACGACGTCGAAGCCGCGGACGACACCCGAAGGCTCGCCGACAGTCAGGTTGTCGTTCAGGCGTCCGCCGACGACCACAACACCATCAGCAACCAAAGGCGCCGACGTGACGTTGTAGCTGCCAACCTGACCACCCTTGGGGTCGGGCGTCAGGCCGACGGTCAGATCGACATAGCCGTTGACACCGAAACCTTCGCAAAGCTTGCCGGTCTCTGCATCCACAGCCAGAATGCGCGCATCGATAGTCGTCTCGATGATGCGCTTGCGGCATGTTGCGACCGCGGGGTCCCCGGTGTTGGCGACCGGCTGGCCGCCGCTCTGGTCAGCCTTTAGCTGGTCGAGATCGGCATATCCGACGCCACGGCAACGCTTCCAGCCCTTGACGCTTTCGCTGATCTTCGGCTGCGGGTCGAAGCGCCATTTTTCCTTGCCCGTCGTCGCATCGATAGCGATCACCTTGCTCAAAGGCGTGCACAGGTAAACGGTGTCGTCGATCTTAAGCGGCGTTACCTGATACTCGCCACCATCCACGGCCATTTCGCCGGTCCGGTATGTCCAGGCGACCTTGAGATCCTTGACGTTGGTCTTGTTGACCTGGTCGAACTGAACGAACTTCTGCCCCAGCGTGTCGCGCCCCCAGGCAGTCCAGTCTGCGCCCTCGGACTTACCGGCATCGGGGCTGACGATTTCCGCCTTCTCCCCGCTGGGCGAGACGGTGGCGTGTGGCCGGAACATACCGACGAAAGTTCCCACGACGGCGATCGCCAGTACGGCCGCCACTCCGAAGGCCGGCCGCGGACCGATGCCGGGCTGACCGTTCTTCTTGCGCAGCAATGGAGAGAACACGCTAACGAGAAGCGTGATTATGGTGAAGGCAAAAAGGCGCGGTACCAACTGCCAGAAGTCAATGCCGACCTCCCACAGGGCCCATATGACGCTGGCGACGAGAAGGGCCAGGCTGAGAGGGAAAGCGAAGACTCGCTGGCGGATCAATCCATACCCGACGCCCGCGAGCGCCAGTCCTGCCAGCAGATAAAACCAGGAGCCGCCCAGTACGACAAGGTAAAGGCCGCCTGCGGCCAGTCCCACCCCCAGCAGGGCGAGGACGACGCCGAGCACGATGCGCGCCCAGTTGAGAAAAATATTCATAGAGTAGACCTTGGAATTGAGGTTAAATTGCCTCACCCTGATGCATTTGCATCTGATCAAAATGTCCGCTTAAATAATGCAAAAAACGACCTATCGAGCATGTGAGACAATTTGACCACTTGTATGCCTCTTTTTGAGTTTGTGAAGAAGGAAAAATGCCTCAATATGAGGCATTAATGAGAAGGCGGGAGGATTTTGGGAATGGAAAACTGTTGGCTTGGAGGAGCTAAATGAAAAGGCCGAGCATCAAACAATTGATGGAACTGACCGAGCTTAGCCGTGCGACATTGGATCGCGCGCTCAATCAGCGGCCGGGAGTGCACCCTCGAACGCAGAAGATTGTCGAGCAGGCCCTTGACCGACTGGCGGCTCCTCCACTTGGATCGGACCAGCATCCCGCGCTGCGCTTTCGCTTGTTCGTGCAAACAGGCGAAGCCTTTGTCGAATGGCTGTCCCAGCGCATCGACCATCTTGCGTCGGAGATGGCACATGCCCGCGTTCAGCTCGACCTCGTGAACTGCTTCCGGGATAGCGATGAGCAACTGGCCGCGCGAATCCTGCAGTCCGAAAATTCCGTGGACGGGATTGCCATTGTGGGACGAAATACGGCCGTAACGACCGCTGCATCGCGGCATTGCATGGACAATGGCAAGGCGGTCATCTCGCTTGTTTCGGATTTGGAGCCAGAAGCGCGTCATGCGTTCGTCGGCATAAACAACCGTGCGGCTGGCCAATCGGCGGGGTTTCTCATTGGCCGACACCTGCAACCACTCCAGTCGCCCAATGTGGCGGTGATAGTGGCGACGGCCGCCTATATCGGTCACGAAGATCGGGAAATCGGGTTTCGCTCGCTCTGTCGCAACAGCTTTCCGAACATCAACATCCTGGAAGTCATCAATGGCCAGGATACGGATGAAGCGAATTACGAGGGCGTGCGGAACTTCATACGCAAGCACGGGCGTCTGGACGGAATTTACAATGTCGGCGGCGGTAACGACGGCATGGCGCAGGCCTTGGTTGAACAGGGCCTTGCTGGTCGTACCGTTTGCATTGCGCATGAGCTGGATAGCGTAACGGAACGACGGCTGCGCTCCGGCGCCATCGACTATGTCCTGTCACAAGATCTGGACAATCTTCTCAGGACGGCCGCCTCCGCACTCAAGTCCGTTTGCGATGGAAATCTCATCGCCGATCAGACTCTGCTTCCTATAGACACCTATTCGCGCTACTCCCTGCGAAGGGAACATACCGGCTGAGGCTGATAAATACTGGATCAAGAGCCCCAAACTAATTTAAATCAGCGCGCCCGCATCCTGCACCGCGACTTTCTTCTTTGACACCAGCCGATCAAGCTCGATCCGTCCAACCGGATCGAGCAGCTCACCCGTCACCAGCGTGGTGATCAGGCTGCGCACCAGCGGCAGCTTGGTCGCGGGCCCGATCATGATGTCGCGGCTGAAAGGCAGCACTGAACTGTCTGATTGATAAAACGGCGTCAGGATCTGGCTCAGCATCTGATAGAAGCGGATATGGATTTGCCGCTGCTTCAAATGGCGCTCGATGGCCGCGCCGACCGTTGCCTCGCGGCAGAGCGCTGAAGCGAGCGACGCAGCGTCGAGCAGCGCCATGTTCGCGCCTTGGCCAAGCTGCGGGCTCGTTGCATGCCAGGCATCGCCGATTTTCAGGATGTGCTTCCCCGCGATAGGCGTTCGGGTCAGATGCCGGTAACGCGCGTGCACCGGCTCGGCCACGGCGGCAAGCGCTTCCGCTTCCGGCCAGAAGGATCGCACCGCGTCGATCCAGGCCTCGCGCCCGGCAGCCCGCCACGCCTCGAAATCCTTGTTGCGGATGCTCCAGAAGAACGTCGCCATCGGAGCCGCGCCATCGCGTGCCGTGCCGACAGGCAGCACGCCCGCCATCTGGCTTGCTCTTTTGTAGCGTTGCTCCAGCTCGTCCGTGCGGAAGACGCCGTGCTCGGGCCAGGGAACCGTCGCCCAAAGCGCGCCGTAGCCAAGTTCGGTGGCGGCCTTCGCGGCGACCGGCGAGTTGGCGCCCATAGCGTCGATGGCGAGATCGGCGGTCGCCGTGCGTATGCCGCCGTCGAGCACAAGGCGCGGCGCGCTGCCCGCCTCGATCTCGGTCACCCGCGACGATGTTTCGAACCGCACCCCAGCATTGATCGCAGCCTCAAGCAAGAGGTCGAACAGGGCGACGCGCTGGATGGCGATGCCATAGGCGCCCGGACGATAGCCGACGTCGAGCACGGTCCGACCGTTGCCGGACAAGCGTCCATGCATGCGGCTGATGCGGGCGCCGCGCGCCTCGACTTTTCCAAGCAGGCCCATGTGCGAAAGGACCGCGGCACCCGTCGGCTGCAGCACAAAGCCGGATCCAACGGGCTGCGGCGCGCTCATCTGGTCATAGATGGTCACACGGGCGCCACGGCTTGCAAGCAGTGCGGCGAGCGACAGGCCGCCAACGCCGGCGCCTGCAATCGCGATGTCGAGCGTTTCAAGCTTCATGGCGCCCAGATCAGCCCAACTGCCGCTCGATGGCCTTGGCCGCCTGCCAAAGATCTTCCATCCGCTCCAGCGTTGCGGCCTCCAGTGTTTCACCTTCCGCTTCAAGAGACGTTTCTATATAGCTGAAACGACGCCGGAACTTCGTATTCGTTCCGCGCAGAGATTGCTCCGGATCAGCCTTCACATGCCGGCCGATATTGACCACGGCGAAGATCAGGTCGCCGAGTTCGTCACTGACTTTGGCATGGTCGCCCGAGGCCAGCGCTTCCCTCAGTTCCGCGATCTCTTCCTCGATCTTGTCGAGAATGGGCTCCGGCGCCGACCAGTCGAAACCGACCTTGGCGGCGCGTTCCTGCAGCTTCAGTGCTTCCGTTAGCGCCGGAAAGCTGCGCTGCACGGAGCCGAGGAAGCCGGCCTTGAAATCCTCCGAGATACCCCGCGCGGCGCGGCGCTCCGCGCGCTCGCGCTTTTCAGCCTGCTTGATATCGTCCCACTGCTTCTTCACGGCGTCGGGCGTATCCGCCTCGGAGCGGGCGAAGACATGCGGGTGACGGCGGATCATCTTAGCCGTGATCGCCTCCACCACGTCGCCGAACGAGAACTCTCCGGCCTCCTCGGCCATGCGGGCATGGAACACCACCTGCAGAAGCAGGTCGCCAAGCTCGTCGCAGAGATCGTCCATGTCGTTGCGCTCGACCGCGTCGGAGACCTCGTAGGCCTCCTCGATCGTATAGGGCTTGATCGTCTCGAATGTCTGGACGATGTCCCAGGGGCAACCGGTCTCGGGGTTGCGGAGGGCGGCCATGATCTCGATCAGGCGGGAAATGTCTTTGGAGGCTTCCATCGTGTTCTGGTCGCTCGCGTCAGTTCAACGGAATGTCGTTGTCGCCCTTGGACGACTGGTAGCTTTCGGAAAGCGCGTCATAGCGCCCTTTGATCCGCGCCGTCTGCGCCTTCAGCTCGGCCTTTCTGGCGTCGCTTTCGGTCTCGACGAGATCGGCGATCGCGAAGCTGTTCCAGAAGGCGTTGCTGCGGCGGTAGCCGCCGGGCTCGAGCCCGAACACTTCCTTGAGGATCTTCAAATCGTGGGGGATCGCGAAGGCGTCGCGGGAATCCTCGTGGCTGAAGAAGTAATAGAAATTGTCGAAGCCGGCCCAGGTGATCGCTGACATGCACATGGTGCAGGGTTCATGGGTCGAGAGGAAGATCAGGTCCTTGGTGGCAGGCTTCTCGCCGAGCTCGTAGAAGCGCTTCAGCGTGTGCACCTCGCCATGCCAGAGCGGGTTTTCCAGCTCGTTGTTGGTCTCGGCGACCACGAGCGAAAGGTCGGATTTCCGCAGGATCGCGGCACCGAAGACCTTGTTGCCGAGGCCGACACCGCGTTCGGTCATCGGCAGGATATCGCGCTCCATGACATCGAGCAGGCGGGCGGCAATGGTGGTATCGGACATGGTTTTCTCCTTGTTGCCGGCACTTTATCGCCGGTGCTGCGCGAGGCAAACGAGGATTCTTGGGCCAGCCCGAATTTGTCACAGGCTTTGTGCTGCATTGCAGCGCGATTCACTGCGCTGCCGGCGCCGCATCGGTGAGTTTTGCTCAAATCATTGACATGCTGGGTAAAACAATACGCGGTCAATAGCGGGTTTGGAATTTCTGTTTCTTCATTTGGCTGGTCCGGTGGTGCATATTCTGGCAACTTCGAAATGGATTGATGATGCCTTCCAAGAGTGAGCAACTGTCGGTTTTTCCTGCCTTCGTTCGTGTCGAAGGCAAGATCGCGGGTGTCTTCGGCAATGGCGATGAAGCCTTCGCGAAGGTGCGCCTGCTGTCGAACACCAGGGCCCGGATCGTCGCCTACACGGATCGCCCGGAGGCCGACTATCACGCCCATCTGATCGCCAACCGCATCGAAACCGTCCGCGCGGCCTTCGCGCCTGAGCAGGTTGAAGGCGCAACGTTGGTCTTCGCGGCCACGGGCGCCGCCGCCGCCGATCGCGCCATCGTCGACGCCGCTCGTGCTGCCAAGGTTCCGGCCAATGCAGTCGATCAGCCCGACTACTGCGATTTCTACACCCCGGCGCTCGTCAACCGCGCGCCTGTCGCGGTTGCCATCGGCACGGAAGGAGCAGGGCCTGTTCTCGCGCAGATGATCCGCGCGCAGGTCGATCAGCTGCTGGCGCCGTCGCTCGGCCGCCTTGCCGAACTGGCTGTCAGCTATCGCGGTCGCGTCGAGCATGCGCTTGAGAAGGGTGCTACGCGCCGTCTGTTCTGGCGCCGTTTCTTCTCCGGCGCGGTTTCCGACGCTGTCTCCAACGAAAACATGCCGCAGGCGCAACACCTCGCCGACGAGCTGTTGCTCTCCGCCGATAAGGCCGAGGGCCGTATCTGGCTGGTCGGCGCCGGCCCGGGTGCCGCTGATCTTATGACGCTGCGCGCCCAGCGCGTGATGATGGAAGCCGATGTTATCGTCTATGACGCATTGGTGCCGCAGGAAATCGTCGACATGGGCCGCCGCGATGCGGAGCGGCTCTCGGTCGGCAAGCGCAAGAACTGTCATTCCAAGTCGCAGGAAGAGATCAACGACCTGCTCGTTTATCTCGGCCGCGAGGGCAAGCGCGTCGTTCGCCTGAAGTCGGGCGATCCGCTGGTCTATGGCCGCGCCGGCGAGGAAATGGCCGCATTGCGCGCCGCCGGTATCGCCTATGAGGTCGTGCCCGGCATCACCTCTGCTTTCGCAGCCGCCGCCGATTTCGAACTGCCGCTGACGCTGCGTGGCGTCGCCTCGTCACTGGTCTTCACGACCGGCCATGATCTGACCGGCGACGTTCTTCCAGATTGGGCGAGCCTTGCGGTGTCCGGCGCCACCATCGCCGTCTACATGGGCCGCACCGTCGCCGCATCCGTTGCCGAGCGGCTGATGCGCGCCGGCATCGCGCCGGAGACGACGGTCGCCGTCATCGAGAACGCCAGCCGCGCCGATCGCCGGCTGCTGCACGGTACGCTGCGCGATCTGCCCGATCTGCAGAACCGCGATGAACTCACCGGACCTGTCATGGTCATCATCGGCGACGCCGTTGCGGGCGCCAATTTCGAACTGTCCGAACCGCTGGTGCGTGCACGCGCCCGGTCCGATGAACTGCTAAGGAGCTGACTATGGGAGACAAGGTTCTGACCGCCAACAGGCTGACCGACGGCATCGCCGTCTGGCTCGATGCCAACGGCACCTGGGTGACGTCGCTGCAGGATGCGCTGGTCGCGCGCCATGCCGAGGCTGTTGCCGCGCTGGAGGCGATCGGCAAGAAGTCCTATGCCGATAATCTGGTTGTCGATGTCGCCGTGGTTGACGTGCAGGAGACCGATGGTGTTCTCTGGCCACTGCGCCTTCGCGAGCGCATTCGTGCGCAGGGTCCGACCATGGAATACGCGCCGGGCTACAAGCCCGCCGATCCCGCATTCATTGCAGTCTGAGGAATACGATGTACCGTTACGACGAATTTGACCACGCCTTTGTCGCCGAGCGCGTCGCGCAGTTCCGCGATCAGGTCGAGCGCCGTCTGTCCGGCGAGCTGGCCGAGGATGCGTTCAAGCCGCTACGCCTGATGAACGGCGTCTATTTGCAGTTGCACGCCTACATGCTGCGCATCGCCATTCCCTACGGCACGCTGAATTCCAAGCAGATGCGTATGCTGGCGCATGTCGCGCGTACCTATGACCGCGGCTACGGCCATTTCACCACGCGCCAGAACCTGCAGTTCAACTGGCCGAAGCTGTCTGATATGCCCGACGTGCTGGCGGAACTCGCCACCGTCGAGATGCACGCGATCCAGACCTCGGGCAACTGCATCAGAAACGTTACCGCCGACCACTTCGCGGGTGCCGCCGCCGATGAGGTCGCCGATCCGCGTCCTTACGCGGAAATCCTGCGCCAGTGGTCTTCCGTCCATCCGGAATTCTCCTTCCTGCCGCGCAAGTTCAAGATCGCCGTCACGGGTGCGGAGCGCGACCGCGCCGCCATCCAGGTTCACGACATCGGTCTGCATCTGAAGAAGAACGACAAGGGCGAGATCGGCTTTGCCGTCTATGTCGGTGGCGGCCAGGGCCGTACGCCGATGATCGCCAAGCTGATCAAGGACTTCCTGCCGGAAGAGGACCTGCTGTCCTACACCACCGCCGTCATGCGCGTGTATAACCTGCACGGCCGTCGCGACAACAAGTACAAGGCCCGCATCAAGATCCTCGTCCACGAAACGGGCGCCGAGGAACTGGCCCGCCAGGTCGAGGTCGAGTTCGCGGCGCTGAAGGACACCGAACTGAAGCTGCCTGAAGCCGATGTCGCCGCCATTACCTCCTATTTCGCGCCGCCGGCTCTGCCTGAGCGTGCCGAAGGCTGGGAAAACCTGGCACGTTGGAAGAAGGCCGATCCGGCGTTCTCCCGATGGGTCCACCAGAACGTCCAGCCGCACAAGAACCCTGATTACGGCATGGTGACGATCTCGCTGAAGCCGATCGGTGGCATCCCCGGCGACGCTTCCGACAGCCAGATGGATGCGGTCGCCGATATCGCCGAGGAATATGCTTTCGACGAGATCCGCGTCAGCCACGAACAGAACCTGATCCTGCCGCATGTGGCCTTGGCCGATCTCGAGAGCGTCTATCGCGGCCTGGTCGCCATCGGTCTTGCCGAAGCCAATGCCGGCCTGATCACGGATATCATTGCCTGTCCCGGCTTGGACTACTGCGCGCTCGCCAATGCGCGATCCATCCCTGTCGCACAGGAGATTTCCCGTCGTTTCGGCAACCCCGAGCGCCAGGCAGAGATCGGCGAGCTGAAGATCAAGATCTCCGGCTGCATCAATGCCTGCGGCCACCACCATGTCGGCCATATCGGCCTCTTGGGTGTGGAAAAGAAGGGTGCTGAACTCTACCAGATCACGCTCGGCGGTTCCGGCGACGAGCACACCTCGATCGGCGAAATCATCGGCCGTGGCTTCGAGCCGGAAAAGGTGACGGATGCGATCGAAAAGATCGTCGACACCTATCTCGGCCTGCGCAACGATCCGTCCGAGATCTTCCTCGATGCCTATCGCCGCGTCGGTCCGCAGCCCTTCAAGGATGCGCTCTACGGTGATTCCAAGGCGGAGGCGGCGTGATGACCAGGATCTGGAAAGAGACCGGCTTCGTCGAGAACGATCCGTGGGTGATCGAGACGGAAGAGGTGAAGGCGGGCGAGGGGCAGAAGCCTCTGCTCAGCCTCGACGAACTGGTGGTCAAGGCCGACGAGAGCAACGAAATCGGCTTCGGCGTGCTGATCAAGCCCGCAGACGACGTGCGCAGGCTCGAGCCCTATCTCGATCGTCTCGAGCTGGTGGCGGTGGCATTTCCTGCCTTCAACGACGGCCGTGCCTTCAGCCATGCCTCGCTGCTGCGCGAGCGCCTCGGCTACACCAGTGGGCTGCGCGCGGTCGGCGACGTGCTGATCGATCAGGTGCCGTTGATGCTGCGCTGCGGCATCGACAGCTTCGCGGTGACCAACGAGACTGCGATAAAGCGTCTCACCGAGCGGCGCCTGCCGGAGATTCCGCATTATTATCAGCCGACTGCGCGTGACGCGGAGCCGGGCAAGGGCTATAGTTGGCGCCGTCAGGCGAAGCCGGCGGCGTAGAGCCGGCTCGCCGTTTCAGAATTTGCGGAACGGTGCAATGAAGACTTTCGAAATCGCGGTGATCGGCGGCGGACTGGCCGGAATGATCGCCGCAATCGCCCTTGGACGCGGCGGACGCAACGTTGCACTCGTTGCGCCGCCGGCCCCAAGGGAAGACCGCCGGACGACGGCGCTGATGGATCAGTCGATCCGCTTCATCGACCGGTTGACGCTCTGGGAGCGCCTCAAGCCGTCTTCCGCGCCGCTTTCGAGCATGCGCATCATCGACGGCACCAACCGGTTGCTGCGCGCCCCGACCGCGACCTTCCGGGCCGCCGAAGTCGGGCTGGAAGCCTTCGGCTACAATTTTCCCAACAAGGCGTTGATAGATGTGCTGGACGAGGCCGCGGCCGCCGAGGGCAACATCACGCGTTTCACGGCCTTTGCCGATGTGATCGACGTCAGCGAAGACGCCGTCGTCATCTCGCTCGACAATGGCGAAACGCTCACCGCCGATTTCGCGATCGGCGCCGATGGCCGCAAGTCGAAGCTGCGCGAGACCGTTGGTATCGACGTCAAGACATGGTCGTACCCGCAATCGGCCATGGTGCTGAACTTTCAGCATTCCCTGCCGCACGAAAACATCTCCACCGAGTTCCACACGGAAAACGGCCCCTTTACGCAAGTGCCGCTCCCCGGCAATCGCTCAAGTCTTGTCTGGGTGCAGAGCCCGTCGGATGCTGAGACGCGCAGCGAGCTTTCGCTGGCCGAACTCAGCAACGTGGTTGAGGAGCGCATGCAATCGCTGCTCGGCAAGGTGACGGTCGAGGAAGGTGTGCAGATCTGGCCGCTGTCGGGCATGATGGCGCATCGCTCGGGCAAGGGCCGGGTGGCGCTGATCGGCGAGGCCGCGCATGTGTTTCCGCCCATCGGCGCGCAGGGGCTGAACCTCAGCCTGCGCGACGTCATGGGGCTGACCGACATCCTCTGTGATCGGCCGGAACTGCCGATATCGAAGGATGCCGGCAGCCAGTTCGACCGCAAGCGCCGCGTCGATATCATGACCCGCACGGCAAGCGTCGATGTGCTGAACCGTTCGCTTCTATCCGATTTCCTGCCGATGCAGGTGCTGCGCGCAGCCGGCCTGCATATCCTGGCCGCCGTGCCGCCGTTCCGCAGCATGGTGATGCGCGAGGGTGTCGAGCCCGGGCGTGGACTGCGCGCGATCCCGGATGCGATCAAGGAACATCTACGTCGGAAGAAAGCCTGACTTCATCGCGATCAGGAAGAGCGATACGGTCACCACTGACAGCGTCGTGGTGATCAGGATCGTGGCCGACGCGCGCTCCTGCCAGACGCCGTAGAGCTGGCCGATGACGAAGACGTTGGTCGCCGTCGGCAGTGTGGCGAGCAGTACGGCGGCGTAAATCCACACCGGATCGAAGCCGCCGACGGTCGTCAACGCAAGGTAAACGACGATGGGGTGGATGATCAGCTTGGCCGGAACGATGTAGCTGATTTCAACCGGAATACGCCGCATCGGCCTCAGCGCCAGCGTGACACCCATGGCAAATAGCGCACATGGAGCGGCGGCCTGCGCGAGATAATCGATGAAGCGCT
>Ga0308158_10004759_pt1 | contig 11361 bp, 5 predicted proteins | sample PhyBR2_FD_201038 | JGI IMG/M metagenome (GOLD analysis project Ga0308158, IMG submission 201038) | Phyllosphere microbial communities from UC Gill Tract Community Farm, Albany, California, United States - DLSLB.R2 | ecosystem: Host-associated > Plants > Phyllosphere > Unclassified | place: USA...
CGGTCATCGATGACCTGTCCGGCGGCGGCAAGCCGGTGCAGGTGGAATTTACCGGTCCCGATTCGCGCAAACTGATGGAGCTGACCACCGCCTACATGGAAAAGCTGCGTCAAGTGCCGGGTGCGGTCGACGTCGCGCTGTCCGAGCAGGATCCAAAGAACGAGCTGCAGATCGTGCTCGACCGGGGTCTTGCCAATGCCCTGGGCATTTCGGTGGGCGATGCGGCGCAGTCGCTGCGGGTGGCGTTTGCCGGCATCGAAGTGGGCGACTGGGTCGATCCGACGGGCGAAACCCGCGACGTCGCCGTGCGTCTGCACCCGGACGACCGCGTCAATACCGACAGCATCGAGCGCCTGCCGATCCCGGTCATCGGCACCGGCATGATGGTGCCGCTCGAGCAGATCGCGTCGATCACGATGGGCAAGGGCCCATCGGCGATCCGCCACAAGAATGGCGAGCGCATGATTACCGTGTCGGCCAATGCCCAGGGCCGTTCGGCGGGCGAAGTCACGACCGACGCGATGAAGCTGGCGCGCACCTTCGACTTCCCGCCGGGTTATGGCCTGGCGCTGGGCGGTTCGGGCGAAGACCAGCAGGAACTCTTCACCCAGATGGTCATTGCGCTGTTCTCGGGTATCGCACTGATGTACCTGATCCTCGTGATGCAGTTCGGTTCGTTCACGGCGCCGATCGGCGTGATGCTGTCATTGCCGCTGTCGCTGATCGGGGTCGTGCTGGCCCTGATCATGACCGGCAATACGCTCAACCTCATGAGCATGATCGGCATCCTGATGCTGATGGGCCTGGTGGCCAAGAATGCGATCCTGCTGCTCGACGCGGCCAGGGCGCTCGAGGCCGAAGGCATGGACCGCGAAGAAGCGCTGATGGCGGCCGGGCGCAAGCGCCTGCGACCGATCCTGATGACCACCTTCGCGCTGATCGCCGGCATGCTGCCGGTGGCGCTGGCCCTGGGCGACTCGGGCGAGTTCTACCAGCCACTGGCGATTTCGATCATCGGCGGCACGATCACCTCGACCATCCTGACGCTGCTGGTGGTGCCAACCTTCTATGACAGCATCGAGATCGCCCGCGACCGCATGGTGGCCAAGTATGGCCGCCGCGCCGAGCACCGCAATGCGCTGGTGGCGTTCCTGATGACGTTCCTCGAAGCCATCCTGGCGCTGACGCTGGTACGCCTGGTCTATCGGGTGATCATGCGCCTCGTACAGATGGTGACGGGTCGCGGCCGCGCCAAGGTGGCGCCGCTCTGATCCGCAGGGCAGGGCGCTCCACGCGCTCTGCCGGATTTTCCGGACACGGCCAGTGATCACTGGCCGTGTTTTTTTATGCGTGACTAATGGTTTCTATATCGGGGTTGTAAAATAGCACCTCGGCAACCAACGGACGACGGCTTATGGTCTAATAGCGGCTGTTTTGCCATGCACCTCGCCAGCAGGCAGCATGTGCAACGGTGGCGTGCCTTCGCATGACGCCACGCCGCATCTCTATTTTCCTCCGTAAGGTCCAGTCCCATGCCCGCAGCCCAGCCCATTGCCCTGTTCGTGAACGACGACATGAACTGGCTCGCCGGTGGGGGCGAGATGGGCGAACTGATCCGCAGCATGGACTGGTCGGCCACGCCGCTCGGACCCCTGTCCGGCTGGCCGCAAAGCCTGCGCACATCGGTCAGCCTGTGCCTGTCGTCGACGTTCCCGATCCTGGTCTGCTGGGGTCCGGACGACATCCAGATCTACAACGACGCCTATCGCCCGATCTGTGGCGACCTGCATCCGGCAGCCATGGGTGCGCCATTCAAGGTGGTCTGGGCCTCGGCCCTGCCGGTCGTGGGCGAGGCCTTCGAACTGGCGCACCAGGGCTCGGGTGCGTACATCCGCGACCAGCAGATGTTCCTCGACCGCAGTGGCTATCTCGAAGAAGCCAATATGACGTTCTCGTTCTCGCCGATCCGCGACGAGTCGGGCGCCATCGGCGGGATCTTCCACCCGATTACCGAAACCACGGCCCAGGTGCTCAGCGCGCGCCGCAGCAAGGGCTTGCGTGACCTGACCGCGAGCCTGGCGGGCGTGCGCGCGATCGGTGACATCGGTACGCAGCTGGCAAGCCACTGCGCGCACATGACGGCGGACGTGCCGTTCGTGCTGTTCTACCAGATCGATGCCGAGACCGGCACGCTGGCGCTGCGTGGCAGCGCCGGCCTGGCGGCGGGCAGTCCATTGGCGCCGCTGACAGCCGCCTTCGACGACAGCATCTGGCCATTTGCCCGCAGTAACACCTCGCATACCGTCGAGCTGACCGATGACGTGGCCGCGCGCCTTGGTGATGTCGCTTGCGGCCCTTATGAGGACGCGCCGCGCTCGGCGCTGGTGCTGCCACTGACCTTGCCCGGGCAGCAGGAGCTGTTCGGCTTTGTCGTGGCCGGGGTCAGCGTGCGCCGCGCACTAGACGCCGATTACCGCAATTTCTATGCGTTGCTGGGGGCGGCCGTCAATACCGCCGTGGGCAATGTGATTGCGTACGAGCAGGAACAGCGCCGCGCCGAAGAACTGGCCCAGATCGACCGCGCCAAGACCGCGTTCTTCTCGAACGTCTCGCATGAATTTCGCACGCCACTGACGCTGATTCTGGGCCCGCTCGACGATGCGCTGGCCGATGCGCCCGAGTCGATGAATGCGATCCAGCGCCAGCGCGTCGAGCTCACGCACCGCAATTCGCTGCGCCTGCTCAAGCTGGTCAATTCGCTGCTCGACTTTTCGCGCATCGAGGCCGGCCGCGTGCAGGCCAGCTACGTCCCGGTCGATCTCACGCGCCTGACGGTCGACCTGGCCGGCGTGTTCGAGTCGGCCATGGCCAAGGGTGGCCTGGACTACACGGTCGATCTGCAGCCGCTGACTCAGCCGGTGTTTGTCGACCGCGACATGTGGGAAAAGATCGTCTTTAACCTGCTGTCGAACGCCTTCAAGTTCACGCTGCACGGTGGCGTCACGGTGACGCTGGGCGAGCATGACGGGATGGCGCGCCTGTCGGTGCAGGACACCGGCACCGGCATTCCCGAGCACGAACTGCCGCGCATGTTCGAGCGCTTCCACCGCATCGAGGGCGCGCCCGGCCGTACCTACGAAGGCACCGGCATCGGCCTGGCGCTGATCCAGGAACTGGTGCGCCTGCATGGCGGTACGATCGCGGTCTCGAGCACGTTTGGCGAAGGCACGCGCTTCGATGTCCACCTGCCATTCGGCGACGCCCATCTGCCGCCGGATCGCATCGTGCAGGCGCCGGAGACGATGGCCGACCGTCAGCGCATGGGCGCGGCGTTCGTCGAGGAAGCACTGCGCTGGCTGCCCGACACGCAGGAAGGCGCTGCGCCGGCGCCGGATCCTGACACGATCGCGCCCGCGCAGTCCGAAGTGCATCCTGACGCGCGGCCGCGCATCCTGGTCGCCGACGACAACAACGACATGCGTGCCTATCTGAAATCGCTGCTCGAACTGCATGCCGACGTGCGCGCGGTGGCCGACGGCCAGGCGGCCTACGAGATGGCGCTGGAGGACCCGCCCGACCTGTTGCTGTCGGACGTGATGATGCCGCGCCTGGACGGCTTCGGCCTGATCGCGAAGGTGCGCGCCAACGAAGTGCTGCGCCATCTGCCGGTGATGCTGCTGTCGGCGCGCGCCGGCGAAGAAGCCAAGGTTGAGGGCCTGCAGGCCGGCGCCGACGACTACCTGGTCAAGCCGTTTTCGGCCAACGAACTGCTGGCGCGCATCGGCACCCAGGTGGCGCTGGGGCGCGAGCGGCGCCAGAACGCACGCGATGCGCAGGCGCGTGAAGCGCATGTGCGGGCACTGATCGACGCTTCGCCCGCGATGCTCTGGACCACCGACAACGACAGCCTGTGCACCTACCTGAGCCGGCGCTGGTACGACTACACGGGCCGCACGCCCGAGCAGGACCTGGGCATGGGCTGGCTCGAGAACGTGCACCCCGACGACGCCGCGCGCTCGGGCGAGATCTTCCTGGCCGCCAGTGCGGCGCGCCAGCCGTTCTCGTTCGACTACCGCCTGCGCAGCCATGACGGCAACTACCGCTGGTTCATCGATGCCGGCCTGCCACGCGTGAACGCCGCCGGGGAGCCGGACGGGTATGTCGGCACCGTGATCGACGTCCATGCGCGCAAGCTGCTGCAGGAGCGCTTTGAACGTGTGTCCGAGGCGGGCGATATCGGCGTCTGGTATGCCGACGTGCCGTTCACGCATTTCCAGATCAATGCCGAGATGGCGCTGCACTTCGGCGTCGACATGGGCCGCGCCGCTTCGGTCAGCGAACTGCTGGCGGCGGTGGAGCCGGAAGACCGCGAGCGGCTGGCCGAGAGTGTCGAGCATGCGGTGCGCGCCGGGGCGCCGCTGGACCTCGAATTCCGCACCCGTGTTGCCGCAGCGGATGGCGGCGATGGTACGCCGCGCTGGTTGCGCGCCATCGGCTGGTGTGGCCTGGACAAGAATGGCCAGCCCGAGCGCTTTGACGGTGTCACGCTCGACATCGACAGCCAGAAACACGCCGAGCAGGAACTGCACCGCCTGGCGCGCGAACTGGGCGCAAAGAACCGGGCGCAGAGCGACTTCCTGTTTACGCTCGCGCACGAACTGCGCAATCCGCTGGCGCCGATCCGTTCGGGGCTGGAGCTGATGCGCATCGGCGCGGCCAGCGGCGACGTGCAGGCCATCATGCGGCGCCAGGTCGATCACATGGTGCATCTGGTGGACGACTTGCTCGACATGGCGCGCCTGGCCGAAGGCAAGGTCACGCTGCGCTGCGAGCGCGTGCTGCTGGCCGACGCGGTGCGCGAAGCCGTCGACATGAGCATGCCGCTGGTCGAGCGCGGCCGTCATGCGCTGGCCGTGCATCTGCCGGACGGCTACGTCGGCCTGCACGCCGACCGCCATCGCGTGGCCCAGATCCTGAGCAACCTGCTCAACAACGCGGCCAAGTACACGCCGCCGGGCGGCGCGCTGGAAATCCGGGCGCAGATCGAGGGCGATGAAGTGGCGATCTCGGTACTGGACAACGGCATCGGCATCGCCGCCGATGCGCTCGAGGGCGTGTTCGACATGTATGCGCAGGCCCATGCGGGCGCCGAAATGGCGCAGGGCGGTCTGGGTGTCGGCCTGAACCTGGTGCAGCGCCTGGTGAAGCTGCATGGCGGCCGGGTGGCCGCCACCAGCGCCGGGGTGGGGCAGGGCAGTCAGTTCACGGTCTGGCTGCCGCTGCCGGCCGACAGCGCGACGCCGCCTGTCGCTGCGGCCGGTACTGCGCTGCAGGCAGCGCAGACCGACCCGGGCGTGCTGCGTATCCTGGTGGTGGACGACAATGTCGATGCGGCCCAGACGCTGCAGGCCCTGCTGGAGATGAACGGGCACACGGTGACCGCCGTGCACGATGGCGCCTCGGCGCTGCTGCAGGCGGCGGCGCTGTTGCCGCAAGTCGTGTTTCTCGATATCGGGTTGCCCGACATGACCGGCTACGACGCGGCCGAGGCGATGCGGCGCATCGCCGGCATGGAAACATCGACGCTGATTGCGCTGACGGGTTGGGGCGCGGAGCAGGATCGCAAGCGCTCGAGCCAGGCGGGGTTCGATCATCATCTGACCAAGCCAGCCGACTTTTTGATTGTGGAGCAATTGATCCGCGACGTGGCGGAGCGAGCGCCGGCCCAAAACAAACAGCCCGGCTAAAAAGCCGGGCTGCGATGGTGCGCCGAACCCGCCCCATTCTGCAGGGCGCTGGTCGGCTGGTTGACCGCAATTACTTGCCGGTCGTGCCAGTTGCTGGCGTGGTGGTGCTGGTTGGATCGGTGGTCTGTGGGCTGGTGGCGCCTTCTGCGGTGCCGGTCATGCCCGTGGTGCCGGTGGCGCCAGTCGTGCCCGTGGTGCCAGCTGCGCCCGACGTGTCGGTCGTGGTGCCGGTGGTGCCAGCAGCAGCGCCGGTGCCCATGTCGCCCGTACCGGTGGTGCCGGTGCCCGTTGCGCCAGTGCCGGTGTCACCCATGGTGCCGGTGGCGCCCGAGGTGCTGCTTGGCATGGTCGCCGAGGTGTCGGCTGGAACGGTCGTGGTGGTCGCTGCTTCGTCTTTCTTGCATGCGCCCAGCAGGGTTGCCAGCACAGCGGCGGTCAGCAGGATTTTTGGTGCCTTGGTCATTGCATTCATTTTTTACTCCTCGATTGACGTCTATTTGTGTGCCGCAGATCCCGGACTCTTTGTTGGGACATTGCGGCGCCAGATCGGTTCCACTGAGACGCGATGGTCGCTGGTGAAACGTTGAGGGTACCGACGCAATACGCGGCCCCAGTGCGTACATCTGTGAATCTGTTTCGACTTCAATGCATCTGTGTCAATTAGACCGCAAGCCCGACAGCTGGTTCGTTAGATACCGCACACTTACGGAAATCGGTAACATTTTTTACACACATTGTGTGACCGCCGGTGTTCTAGGTTCCCAGATGCACATCGCCCGCCATGGGGACGGCATCCTTCACCGCCCGCTTGTCTTTCTGGGCAAGCTGTTCCAGTAAAACCGGTACTTCGGCGGCAAGTTCACGCGCCAGATAGCCCAGCGTCCCCAGGCGCTCCGCCAGCCGGTCGCCGGCGCGTGCATGCAGCGCCACGCCCCAGCAGGCCGCCTGGGCTTCGGTGGCGCCGCGCGCCAGCAAGCCGCCGATGATGCCGGCCAGGACGTCGCCCGAGCCGGAGCTGGCCAGCCCGATATTCCCGGCGCCTTCGTGCTGCCACAGCGAGCCGTCCGGCGCGGCGATCACGGTGCGTGCTCCCTTGAGTGCGATGACGGCGTTCCAGTCACGCGCCGCGGCCAGGGCAGGTGCATCGGGCAGGCCGACGATGCAATCCTTGTCAGTGCCCGTCAGGTGCGCCATTTCGCCGCAGTGTGGCGTCATGATCACGGGACGCTCGAAGCGCATCGGCTTGCCTTCGGGCCAGTGCTCTGGCGGATAGAGCAGGACGTCCATTGCGCAGGCGTCGAGCACCAGGCCCACGTCCGCTTCGACCAGGCGCGGCAGCAGTGCATGCACCAGGCGCGCCGTGCTCGCTTCGTCGCGCATGCCGGGACCGATCAGTACTGCATTCACGCGATCGGCCAGCGGATCGAGGCTGGCCACCGCATCGAGGCTGAAGCCATCGGTATCGTGCTCGGTCAGGCCAATCACGCGCGCCTCGGGCATCGCCAGTGCGACCAGCTGGGCGACACTGGCCCCGGTCGCGATCGTCAGCTTGCCGGCCCCGGCGCGCAGCGCGGCCGTGGCCGCCAGGATAATGGCGCCCGGCATTTCGCGCGAGCCGCCGATGATCAGGATGTGGCCGCGCATTTCCTTGTCGCCCCCGGTGCCCGGCTGCGGCAGCGGCCAGGCGGCCAGCATGGCGGCGTCGACATCGTGTACCTGGTTGTTGTCCATGCTGGGTGCCCTTATGCGTTGGGGGCCGATGCGACGTCCTTCGCCGCCGTGACCGGTGTGCCGGTCTCTTCCAGCGGTGCGACGAAATTGACCAGGCGCAGCGCCAGATCGCCGCGCTTGCCGGCCTCGGGATCAAATTCGTACGATGTGACGGAGCAGTTCGGGACATCGCCATTGCGGTCGAATTCGAGGATCTGCGCTTCGGTGAGGTGCTCGAACAGGTAACGGAAGCAATTGACCGTGACTTGGTGCGCAACGATCAGCACGCGCTCGCCGGCAAATTCCCGTTCGATCGTATCCATCACGCTGCGCAGGCGCAGGATGACGTCGCACCAGCTTTCGCCGCCGGGCGGGCGAAAATAGAACTTGCCGACGTGATGGCGCTGCTCGTAGAGGTCGGGAAAATCGTGCGCGATGCCGTGCGTCGTCAGGCGGTCAAGGACGCCAAATTCCTTTTCGCGCAGGCGCTCGTCTTCGCGCACGCACAGGCCGTCGCGGTCGAGGTGGCGCATCACGAGGTTGGCTGTTTCGGTGGCGCGCACGTACGGCGAATGCAGCACGACGGTCGGGCGCTGCGCTGCGGGGAGCGAGGCGAACCAGGCGCCGAGGGCGTCGGACTGGCGCTCGCCAAGGTCGGACAGTGGCACGTCGACATCGCGCTCGGCGATGTCGATGCGGTGTCCTGCTGCTGCTTCAGCCAGGTCGCGGGCGACGTTGCCGGCGCTTTGTCCGTGCCGCACGACCCAAATTTCCTGTGGCCATTTTTGTTCCATGAAGTCCGCCAAAAAGTTATCTTGGCGTCATCATAGAAGGTTTCATGACGGCTTCAGCGCACGATTGTTCCGTGCACGGAAACCATCAGGCGGCGTCAGACGGCCCGCGCCTCGCTGTCCAGGTTGATGTCGGCATCGTCGTCAAACACGCGCATATCGGTCTGGCCCATGACCCGGCTGGTCACGGTGCCGGCAGCGATCGAGCCGCTGACATTCAGCGCCGTGCGGCCCATGTCGATCAGCGGTTCGACCGAAATCAACAGGCCCGCGAGCGCCACCGGCAGGTCCATCGCCGACAGCACGATCAGCGCGGCGAAGGTGGCGCCACCGCCCACGCCGGCCACGCCGATCGAGCCGAAGGCGATGATCGCCAGCAGCGGCAACAGGAACGCGGCGGTGAAGGGATCGACGCCGACCGTCGGCGCAATCATCACCGCCAGCATCGCCGGATAGATGCCGGCGCAGCCGTTCTGGCCGATCGTGGCGCCGAACGAGGCGGCGAAATTGGCCGTGCCTTCCGGCGTGCCCAGGCGCGCGGTCTGCGTGGCCACGCTCATCGGGATCGAACCGGCACTCGTGCGCGACGTGAACGCGAACACGAGAACAGGGAAGATCTTTTTCACGTAGCGCCAAGGCTTCAGGCCACTGGCTGCGACCATCGCCAGATGGACACAGAACATCAGCGCCAGCGCGGCATACGACGCGACCACGAAGTTGAGCAGGCCAAGAATGTCTTGCCAGCTCGAGCTCGAGACCACCTTCGCCATCAGCGCGAACACGCCGTACGGGGTCAGGCGCAGCACCAGCGTGACCATGCGCATCACGATCACGTGCGCCACGTGCACGAAGCTGCTGAACGACGTGAAGACTTCTGGCTTCTTGCCAGCGATGCCAGTGGCCGAGACGCCGATAAAGATCGCGAACACCACCACCGCGATGGTCGAGGTCTTGCGCGCGCCCGTCATATCGAGGAACGGGTTGGCCGGGATAAAGGACAGCAGCAGCGACGGCAGTGACAGTTCCTTGGCCGCGGCCAGGTTGCCCTGCATGTATTCGCCGCGCGCGACTTCGGCGGCGGTGGAGGTCAGGCCGACCGCCGTCAGGCCGAACAGCTTGGCCATCAGGATGCCGATCGAGGCCGCCACGATGGTCGTGATGAGCAGGATGCCGATCGTGAGCGTGCTGATCTTGCCGAGCGAGGAGGCGTCGCGCAGCTTCAGGATCGCCTGGATGATCGAGACCATGATCAATGGAATGATGATCATCTGCAGCAGCTGGACATAGCCGCTGCCGATCACGTTCAGCCATTCATTGGTGGCCTTGATCTCGGGTTCACCCACGCCGTACATCACCTGCAGCGCGGCGCCGAGCACGACGCCAAGGCCAAGGCCGGCGAACACGCGCTTGGTGAACGAAACGTGGTTGGCCTGCAACCGGTATAGAAAGACGCAGACGGCCAGGGCAATGGCCAGGTTGAGCAGGACGGGAAGTGTCATGGGGGCTTCGATGGGACGGCGTGGACAATCACGTCATTTTATCGACAAAGTTGCCTGTTCACAGTGCGCTTGTCATTTTGGCTAATACGGTATGTGCAGGATGCCCTGGTGACCCCAGGCTGTTGCAGACCAGCGACGCCCGTCCCATCTTGTATAGGGAACCCGTCAATCTCGCGTCCAATAGTTCCCACTGGTAAGGTAAAGTTTCTATAATCCAATAGAACACTTCCGATCCCTTCACACGTCAGCCCAGCGAACATGTTCAAACATCTCAGCATCAAGTCGCGCCTCATTTTCGTCATCGCGTTCCTTGCGGTCGAACTCATCGCCGGCGCCGTCATTGGCATCTACAACCTTGGCACGGCCAACGCTGAGCTCAAGCAGATGTACGATCGCCGCCTGGTTGGATTGAGCCAGGCCGGCGAAGTCACCCAGCTGATCACGGCAAACCAGCTGGCCGTCGCGAAGGCCGTCAACCTGGAAGATGCCGGCCAGCGCCGCGCTTCGATGGACACCGTTGCCGCAACGAGCGCCACCATCACCAAGCTGTGGGGTGAGTTCACGCAGATCCCGATGAGCGAGAAGGAGCGCGCGCTGGTCGGGCAGATCGCCACGGCGCGCAAGGCCTTCCTCGACGGTGGCCTGTTGCCGGCAGTGGCCGCGATCCGCGCCAATGACAATGCGCAGGCGATCCAGCTGCTGAACGGGCCGATGACGCAGCTGTATGCGTCGCTCAATGCGCTGGGTATCCAGCTGATCGAAGAACAGCAGGCTGCGGCACGGGCCGAGTACCAGGCTTCGCAGGCTACTTTTGAGCTGGTGCGCGCGGTATGCCTGGCCGGCCTGGCCTTTGGTCTCATCATGGCCGCGCTGGTTGGCTACCTGCTGGTGCGCGCGATCGTGCGTCCGATCGAGCAGGCCGTGAAGATCGCCGGCGCCGTGGCCCAGGGCGACCTGACCCAGACCATCGAGGTCACGTCGACCGACGAAACCGGCCGCCTGCTGCAGGCGCTCAAGGACATGAACGATTCACTGGTGCGCATCGTCGGCCAGGTCCGCACCGGCACCGACAATATCGCCACTGCTTCCAGCGAAATTGCGGCCGGCAACCTGGATCTGTCGTCGCGTACCGAACAGCAGGCCGGCTCGCTGGAAGAAACCGCCTCGTCGATGGAAGAACTGACGTCGACCGTCAAGCAGAACGCCGACAATGCGCGCCAGGCCAATGCGCTGGCCACGTCGGCATCCGAAGTGGCGGGCAAGGGCGGCGCCGTAGTGGCCGAGGTGGTGCAGACGATGGGCGCGATCAACACATCGGCCACCCGCATCGTCGACATCATCGCCGTGATCGACGGCATCGCGTTCCAGACCAATATCCTGGCCCTCAACGCGGCCGTCGAGGCGGCGCGCGCCGGCGAGCAGGGCCGCGGCTTTGCCGTCGTGGCGGGCGAGGTGCGCAGCCTGGCGCAGCGCAGCGCGGCGGCGGCGAAGGAAATCAAGGTGCTGATCGACGATTCGGTCGAGAAGGTGCACCACGGCTCGGAACTGGTGGACCGCGCCGGCACGACGATGGCCGAGATCGTGCAAAGCGTGAACCGCGTGACCGACATCATG
>Ga0308158_10004761_pt1 | contig 11360 bp, 9 predicted proteins | sample PhyBR2_FD_201038 | JGI IMG/M metagenome (GOLD analysis project Ga0308158, IMG submission 201038) | Phyllosphere microbial communities from UC Gill Tract Community Farm, Albany, California, United States - DLSLB.R2 | ecosystem: Host-associated > Plants > Phyllosphere > Unclassified | place: USA...
GCGCCCCTGCATATGAGCATGACTGATTTTTACGTCGCCTCGCTCTGGTCGTCACGGCCCGCAGGCGGTGCGGGCACCGGCGGGGATGTGGCGGTGGCGCATTTTGCGCGCCATGGTCTGATCGATGCCACCGCCCAGGAGCAGATTCGCCAGCGCGCCAGCTACTACCCTTCGCTGGTTGAAGGCATGCCGCGGCGTTTCGTGCGGATGCTCGGTGGAGAGCGCCTGCGCATTGGTGGCCGCGTGTGGGAGTTCATTGCGGGCTACGGTCATGCGCCGGAACACATCAGCCTGAACTGTCCGGAGCTCAAGGTGCTGATTTCCGGCGACATGGTACTGCCGCGTATCTCGACCAACGTCAGCGTCTTCGATCATGAACCCGACGCGGATCCTTTGAAGCTGTATCTGCAATCGCTGGACAGCTACGAGCCGCTGGCTGAAGATACGCTGGTGCTGCCTTCGCACGGGCGCCCCTTCAAAGGCTTGCACGAACGGCTACGTCAGCAGCGCGACCACCATGCCGAACGGCTGAGCGAAGTGCTGCAATGGTGTACTGAGAAACCGATGTCAGCATCCGACGTGGTGCCGCTGATGTTCAAGCGCAAGCTGGATCTGCATCAGATGACATTTGCCATGGGCGAGGCGTTGGCCCACCTGCATACGCTTTATCATGAGGGTAAACTGACCCGCGCCGAGGATGACAAGGGCGTGCTGAGGTTCTCTGCGACGGCTTAGTTCTAAGGCCCGGCTGCGGTCGGTTTGACGCGACGTTGGTCGTGTCGTATCGGGGAACCATGTCCGGGCATCATCCTGGCCATGACATGGGCCCACGTGTCCCGCGGTCCGGCTGGGCTGCAAGAGCCGGCCGGTAGCGCATTGTCCACAGGTTTTTCTGCTTTAAGTCTTTCCTGCCGCTTTGACACTTGTTCAGGCGCGGGATTGATGTTATATTTAAAAGGTCATAAGTATGGCTTTTTCGCCTTTTGTTTTTTTGTTAAAGCATTCGTCATGACGCATTCACACCCGCGGCATTCATCGATGTGGCCCTGGCGTCGGGCAAAACCATGACTTTGACACACACGGAGACAGATATGTATTTCGATATGCAGGCCCTGGAAGGAAAAAATACCTACAAACTGATGGGGAGCGTCGTGCTGCCGCGCCCCATCGCCTGGGTGGTTACCCAGGCTGAGGACGGCGCCTACAATGCTGCGCCGTTTTCCTTTTTCAACGTGTTGTCCGGTGACCCGCCTGTCGTGGCGCTCGGCATCGGCCATCATGGTGACGAAAAAAAAGACAGCCTGCGCAATATTGAACGCACCGGCGAGTTTGTTATCAATCTGGTGCCGGCCTCGTTGATGGATGCCATGAATATCACAGCCACCGAGTATCCCTTTCACATTGATGAACTGCAACAAGCTGGGCTGGCTACGCTGCCATCGGAAAAGGTCAAGCCAGGCCGGATCGCCGGCAGCCCCGTAGCGCTGGAATGCCGGCTGTGGAAGGAGATTGATGTTGATAGCAAGCGCATCATTTTGCTTGCCCGGGTCGAAGGCCTGCACGTGGATGATGCCGCCGTGATTGACGCCGATAAATGCTATATCGATGGCAATAAGCTGGACCTGGTCGGGCGCATGCATGGCGCTGGCTGGTATTCGCACACCCGGGATTCTTTCCAGCTAGCCCGTATTCCCTATAAAAAAACTGTGTCCTGACCCACTGCAGGACGCCCGAAAACTGCCACTTAACACTCAAGAGACATGATGAAACTGCATTGGTCACCCCGCTCGCCGTTCGTGCGCAAAGTAATGATCGTTCTTCACGAAACCGGCCAGGCCGACGCCGTCGAGCTGGTTCGCACGCCGGTTGCCATGGCTGAACCGAATCTGACATTGCTCCCGGACAATCCGCTGATCAAGCTGCCCACGTTGGTGCTTGATGATGGTTACAGCCTGTTTGATTCGCGCGTCATTTGCGAGTATCTGGCCTGGCGCGCAGCAGAACGGGGCCTGACGCTGTTTCCTGCAGACCCGCAACAACGCGTGCGCGTATTGAGGCAGCAGGCGTTGGGCGATGGCTTCATGGATGCCCTGTTGCTGTTTCGCCAGGAACGCAATAAGACCGAAGAGAAACAGACGCCCGCCTGGCTAAGCGCCTTTGCGCTCAAAACCGAAGCGACGCTTAATTTTCTGCAGGACAACGCAGGCGAGCTTGAGCAAGGGGAATTTGATATGGGGGCCGTCACGATTGGCTGCGCGCTTTCCTATCTTGACTACCGGTTTGCCGACCTGAACTGGCGCCAGCGTGCGCCCGATCTGGCGCGCTGGCATGCCGATGTGTTTGTGCGCCGCCCTTCCGTTGCTGCCACCGAGCCAGCGGAAACCCCCTGATTGCCAGACTGCCTGCCCTTTGTTTTCAAAAGATATCACCGCAACAACTCCAGGAAAATTTATGAGTCGTATCCCTTTTCCCACTGTAGAGACCATGAACGAAGCCCAGCGTGCCGTCTATGACGACATTGTGAGCGGCCCGCGTGGTCGGCTGGTTGGGCCATTGCGCGCCGTGCTGCACAATCCGGAGCTGGCTCAGCGCTGGCAGAAGCTGGGCGAAATGCTGCGCTTTGGCACCAGTCTGCCGCCACGGCTGAATGAATTGGCCATTCTGGTGACAGCGCGCTACTGGAACAGTCAGATTGAGTGGTATATCCACGAGCAGGCTGCGCTGTCGGCCGGCCTGCCACCGGCAATTGCAGATGAAATCAAGCGCTGCGAGCCGCCGGGTTTTACCGAGCCGCAGGATGCCGCCGTTTATGAGTTTGCGCGGCAGTTGCTGGCGCACGGTACCGTTGCGCCCGCTGTATATGAGCGCATCCGCAACTGGTTCGATGTGACTGGTGTTGTCGAACTGACTGCCGTGGTGGGCTATTACACCATGGTGTCCATGACCCTGAATGCCCACGAAATTCCGCTGCCTGATGACGCGCCTGCCCCGCTGGTGCCTGCGCAGCGTGACGGGGTACAGGCGCTGAGCACGCTGGCGCCCATCAGCCTGGAGGATATCGCGGCGTGACCGAAAACTACATTCCCGATAGCGTGGAAATGCCGCGCATGCCAACGCCGCCTGCGGTGACGTTGCCCGATGACAGTTGTGATACTCATTGTCACGTCTTTGGCCCCTATGCCGATTTTCCCCTGCACTTGCGCTCTACCTACGCGCCGCCGGATGCGCCCGCAACGCGTTACCTGAGCATGCTTGATACTGTTGGCATGCAGCGTGGGGTACTGGTTCAGCCTGCGCCCTACGGAACCGATGTATCGGCCATCATTGACGCCATTGCGCGACGACCTGCGCAATTGCGCGGTATTGGCGTGGCCGCGCCAGGCACGGATGCACAGCAACTGATGCAATGGCGTGCTGCCGGCATTTGCGGCCTGCGCTTTATCGAAGCGCGCGATCCGCAAGGCAATCTGTTTCCGGGAAGCGTGGGGTTTGACAGTATCGAGAAGCTGGCACCGGCCATGCGCGCTGCCGGTATGCATGTGCAAATGTGGGGCCCGTATGAGCGCTATGCACCGTGGCTGGAACGCGTCACTGATCTGGGTCTACCTGTGGTCATCGACCATATGGCCAGCGTTGTGCTGGCCCGGGGCGTACAGGACCCGCTATTTCAGCTGGTCTGCAGGTTGCTGCGCGAGCAGCGTTTGTGGATCAAGCTGTCGGTGTGCCGGGTATCGACTCAGGCGCCAGACTACGCCGATGTGCGGCCGTTTCACGACGCCCTGCTTGAAGCCAATGTAAATCGTGTGCTGTGGGGGTCAGACTGGCCCTATGTTCGAATGGGCGAGCGGGCCCCGGATGTGGGTCGCCTGATCGAACTGGCCTGGGACTGGTTCGGTAACGATGCGACGCGCCGGCAGGTATGGGTAGACAACCCATCGGCACTCTATGAATTTGCTCAGGGAGCAGAAAAGTAAATGTCATTGGATAAGGAACAAATTGCTGCCTTTGGCGATAGCGCCAGGGATTTTCTGTCACGCAACAATCATGCCGAGCGCATTCGCGAGCGTGTATTGCAGCCGCCCACGCTGGACCATGCGTTCTGGCAGCAAATGGCCGAAGCGGGCTGGCTGGCGGTGCTGGTTCCCGAAGAGCAGGGCGGGCTGGGTCTGGGGTTGGGTGAAATGAACGCCATTGCCCAGGAACTGGGTGCGGCGTTGCCGGCAGAACCGCTGGTCGCCGTCGCCGTGCAAACCGTGACGCTGCTGTGTTCACTTGCGCCAAGCCCGCTGCGTGATCGCCTGCTTGCAGCGATTGCAGATGGGTCCCTGGTGGTCGGCACTGCCTGGCAGCAGTTCCCGGGACAGGTCCAGGCATGCCCGGGCCCTGTCGTGTCAGTGGATGGCGCAGTGCGCGCTGTTTCGGGGCGCTTTGTTAGCGTGTCGCCCGCCACGGGCGCCAGCGGCTGGTTGATTCTGGCGCGCGAGCAGAACGATGATGTCCTGTTGTGGATTCAAGCGGGCACAGAAGGCGTGCAACTGACCGACTTGCTGCGAGTGGATGCAGGCAGCATGGGTTCATTGCAATTGCAGGCAAGTCCTGTTGATGAGGCGCAGGTGCTTGCGCGCGGCCCACACGTGCTGGCTGCAGTGGACAAAGCCAATGATTACGCCCGCATTGCCCTGTCGGCGCAATTGCTCGGCTGCGCGCAGCGCGCCTTTGATACCACCCTGGAATACATGAAGGTGCGGGTGCAGTTTGGCAAACCGATAGGCTCATTCCAGAGCCTGCAGCATCGCATGGTTGATAGTTATATCCAATTGCAGATGCTCGAGTTTGCCCTGTGGGAAATCACTGCGGCGCCGGGGCAGACGCCCGCTGTGCTGGCCATGCAGGCCAGCCGGCTGAAGGCGCGTGCTGAACAGGCCGCAGGTCACGTTACCCGTCTGGCAGTGCAAATGCATGGCGGCATGGGGTATTCGGATGAGTCCGATGTCGGGCTGATGCTCAAAAAAGCCATCGCACTGTCCAGCGAGCTGGGTAACCGGCGCGCCCACTTGATGCGCTATCTGAAGGTATTGCAGCAACAGCCGGCCGGGTCCGCCGACACGCCCGACAATGTAGATGCGCCGGAAAAAGCCTGGACTTCATTTCCCACCGACGGCGATTGGGATACGATGCCTGAAGCCCAATTTCGGCAGATGTTGCGCGCTTTTTATCGGGCGCATTATCCAGAACACTTGCGACATCGCACCCGTCGCCTGCACTGGCACGAGATTGGCGACTGGTACCGCACGTTGGCGCGCCAGAAGTGGATTGCGCCTTCATGGCCCAAAAAATACGGCGGTATGGCATTGTCTGCGGAAAAAATGATTGCCTATATCGAAGAGCAGGAACGCTACGGCGTGGGGCGCCCGCCCGATCAGGGTCTGGTCATGCTGGGGCCGATTTTGATTCGCTATGGCACGCCAGAGCAACAGCAAAAGTACCTGCCGGCCATCCTGTCGGGCGAGCATGTGTGGGCGCAGGGCTATTCAGAACCCAATGCCGGCTCCGATCTGGCATCCCTGCGCTGCGAGGCTGTGGCAGACGGCGAGTATTTCGTTGTCAACGGTCAGAAAACCTGGTCTACGCTGGCCCAGGATGCGACCCATATGTTTATGCTGGTGCGCACCGATAAGGATGTGAAGAAGCAGGCAGGCATCAGCTTTCTGATGGTGGATCTGCGCACGCCAGGCATCACGGTCAGGCCGATTCGCACCATTGCCGGCGACGAGGAATATTGCGAGATCTTCTTCGATGATGTGAAAGTGCCCCAAGAGAATCTGGTGGGCCAATTGAACCAGGGGTGGACCATTTCCAAGGCGCTGCTCGGCTTCGAACGCCTGTTCAGCGGCAATCCCAAGCATGCACAGAATACGCTGGCCATGATTGACAAGGTGATCGGCGCGACCGGGCTGAATGAAGATCCGGCCTTCATGGCCGAGTATGCCCAGCTGCATATGGATATTGCCGATCTGTCGTCTGCCTACGCGGCATTTTCCGATATTGTCCGGCGCAATGAGCCGTTGCCTGCCAATGTGTCGCTGCTGAAAATATGGGCGACGGAAACGCATGAGAAAGCATCGCTTCTGCTGCTGGATGCCGCAGGAGAACAGGCGGGCACGGCAGGCGCCGCCGCTTTCCTGGGTGCCGGACAGGGGCTGGTTGATGAGGCCGGTGAGCGGGTCGTGACCGTGGACGATTTGCAGATGCCGCTATACAACGCCGCTGCAGCAAAAATATTCAGTGGCACCAACGAGATCCAGCGCAATATCCTGGCCAAAGTGGTGCTGGCGCTGCCTGTATCGTGACCGGCATGGTCTCGCTGGCAGCGCGCGGCTTCAACCGTTGAACTGCGGGCTTGGCATCGGTACGGACCATTATTGCGTGTGATATCGCGGTGTCGGACAGGGCGAGAATACAACTGAAAATGGCCATTGAACAGCGTGTTCAATGGCGCATCTGACTATAGCAACTGAAATGAAATTGGAGTAGACATGGCACAAACGCTTTCGCATATCCGGGTGCTGGACCTGGGACGGGTATTTTCCGGACCGTGGACCGGCCAGATGCTGGCCGACCTGGGGGCAGACGTGATCAAAGTGGAGCGCCCCGGTCGTGGCGACGATGTTCGGCAGCAGGGTTACCGGGCCAAGGACGAAGCCGGCAACGAAACCGCCGAAACTTCATCGTTTCTGGCGATGAATCGTGGCAAGCGCTCGGTCACGGTTAATATGTCCAGCCCGGAAGGTCAGGATGTGATTCGCCAACTGGTCAAGCAGTGCGACGTGCTGATCGAGAATTTCAAGGCGGGCGATCTGGCCCGTTATGGTCTGGATTACGACTCGCTCAAAGCCGTTAATCCGCGTCTGGTGTATTGTTCCATTACCGGCTTCGGTCAATCGGGACCCTACAGCCATCGGCCCGGCTACGATCCGATATTCCAGTCCATGAGTGGTCTGATGAGCCTGACCGGCAATCCTGCAGAAGAGCCGGGGGGCGGGCCACAAAAAGTCGGCTACGCCGTGTCGGACCTGACGGCAGGCTTTTACGCCATCATCGGTATCCTGGCGGCGCTGAACCATCGCGATGCCGTGTCGGGTGAAGGCCAGCATATCGACATTGCATTGTTCGATGCGCAGGTGGCTTCCATCGGACATATCGCCATGAATTATCTGGTGTCGGGCATTGTCCCCAAGCGGATGGGTACGGCCTCGCCCATCACCTGCCCGTATCAGGCTTTTGAATGCAGCGATGGCTATCTCATGATCGCAGTGGGCAACGACTCGCAGTTTCGCCAGTTTGTACAACTGCTGGGGTTGCCGCAACTGGCAGACGACCCCCGTTTTGTTCTCAACCGTCTGCGCGCGCAAAACCAGAAGGAGCTTATTCCGCTACTGCAAGCCGAGATGGCCAAGCATCCGATCCGGTACTGGCAGGATCAACTGGACGCCATGAACGTGCCTTGCGGGCCGATCAATGATCTGAGCCAGGTGTTTGAGGATCCGCAACTGCAGCACCGCGATATGTTGATGCATATGCAGCATACGACTGCGGGCCGAATCCCGCAAATTGCCAATCCGTTAAAACTGTCGGCAACGCCGGTCAGCTATGGACGGCCGCCGCCGACACTGAGCGAACATACTGACGAGGTGCTCAATGAACTGCTGGGATTGGATCAGGCGGCCATCGGCCAGTTGCGTGAGAAAAAAATTATCTGAGTCTAAAGCTGAGCGCCTGTGATGTACGCAGGGTTCACCATTGCGCCAGCTGACACTGCACTTTGTATTTGCGAGCACACATGCGGTTGCGAATTGTTTGGCATTGCATAAAATCGGAGGACACTCCGATTTTTTTGACGGCGGACAAGGAAACATGGATGACGCAGGATGGGATGAGCGATGCTTTTGGCCGATGACAGGGACATTGCCCGGGTCTGGGGCCACGCAGTGAGTAATAACTGCGACAGCGGCGCCGTTAAGCTATTTGCAAAGATCGTTAAAGAGCGTTCAGTTTGTGTCATGCAGCCGTGATAAACAGCCTTCATCCATCAGTTTGAAATTAATTGCTCTGCACACCAATCCCATATGGCAATGACAGACTTTCTTGATGATATGGCGCGCTTGCGAACGAGAAAGAAACTAGGGCCCATTATTGGGGCTTTTTTAATTACCTGAAGCAATCGTCCAGCTTCAAGATCCGCTGCCACAAAAGCCCGGCAGGCCAATGCGACGCCTTGACCGGCAAGTGCCGCATCCAGCGCTAATGCTGTTTGGTTAAATACCGCCCCGGGAAGCCCGTAGCTGGTTGGCAATATCGTTGGCCAGTGATCGTGGGCATCGTGCAAAAGCGGAAGTTTACGCAATTGATCCATAGTTAAAGGTAATTTCAGATGCCTGACCAGATGCGGGCTTGCCACTGCCACCAATTCCTGGCGAAACAGCAGTTTAGCCTCCAGCTCGGCAGAGAAGGGTTTGTCGGTCAGCCGTATTGCGATGTCTACCTGGTCGTGGTCAAAATCCGATAGCGACTCTGTTGCAACGGTTCGCAACTCCACACCGGGAATCGCTGCATGTAGCTCGGCCAGGCGGGGAATCAGAAGTTTAGTTGCAACAGTCGGCGTGACACTAATGGTTACCATCTGGGGCTGGACGAACAGTTGATTGGTCGACTCTGTGAGCGTATCAAAAGCGCGGGTTACATTGACAAGATAGGTTGCACCTGCCGTGGTAAGCGCCAACCCACGCGCATGACGCTGGAACAAAGAGATGCCAAGATGCGCTTCCAGCGCTCGCACCTGCTGTGCGACAGCACCTTGGGTGACGCCAAGCTCTTGGGCAGCGGCCCGGAAACTGAGCCGACGGCCAGATACTTCAAAGGCACGCAATGCATTCAATGGCGGTAATTTTCGGCGAGATTTGATCATAAATTAAGTCAGTAGAATTTCTACATTCTATTGCATAAATTCATCGCGTGCTAATTTGTGGATGTAGAGTGATAATAAGCGTGAAATATATTCTTTAGGAGAATGATGTGTCTGTAGAAAAAGTAGCACTTATTACTGCTGGTGGTTCAGGCATGGGCGCCGCCGCCGCACGCAAACTGGCTCAGGATGGTTATCGCGTTGCTATTTTGTCTTCGTCAGGAAAAGGTGAGGCGCTTGCCAAAGAGCTGGGTGGTGTCGGTGTCACCGGTTCCAACCAGTCAAATGAAGACTTGCAGCGACTCGTTGATTTGGCAATGCAAGAGTGGGGGCGTATTGATGCGCTGGTGAACTCGGCGGGGCATGGCCCGCGTGCGCCTATTCTGGATATTACGGATGAGGATTGGCACAAGGGTCTGGAGGTTTACTTTCTGGGGGCGGTTCGACCTGCCAGATTGGTAGCCCCTATTATGGCGGCCCAGGGTGGCGGTGCCATCGTCAATATTTCCACTGCCTGGGCCTTTGAGCCTACCGAGGTGTTTCCGACTTCCACTGTTTTTCGTGCAGGCTTGGCCAGTTTCACCAAGATTTTTGCCGATACCTACGCCGCCAGGAATATTCGCATGAATAATGTGTTGCCAGGATGGATTGATAGCTTGCCTGCCAAGGACGAACGGCGCGACAGCGTGCCCATGTCTCGTTATGGAAAAGCCGAGGAAATTGCCGCCACGATTGCTTTTTTGCTGTCGGAAGGCGCTGGCTATATCACGGGACAGAACATCAAGGTCGATGGTGGCGTAACGCGTGGCGTGTGACCTTGGTTCTGTTGATACTGCGGCGACATGGGATCAGCCAATTTTCGTAAATGATGTTTAAAAGCGGGATTGTTTATCGAGAGAATTTTATCTTGCTGTCGGGTGCAGCAAAGGGCGGTGGGTAAGGGCGCTGCAATATGAGTGCCTGCCCGCAAATGCCCGCTATTTCATTTGTCATAAATTAGCAGCAGCATGGTGGCGACCAGTGCAGGCCGCGCTTCCCCTTTTATTTCAAATGTATTGGAAAACGTAAAGAGCGTGCCACCGTTTTTCGGTTGCGCATCTTCCAGTGTCTGCTGCAGCCGTACCTGCGAGCCTACCGGCACCGGGCTGACAAAGCGCAAGTGATTCAGGCCATAGTTCAGGCCCTTGCCGCGCTGGCTGATTTTGAAAATATCCCTGGCCAGCACCGGAATCAACGACAGAATAAAAAAGCCATGTGCAATGGTCTTGCCTTCGGGCATCTCCCGCTGTGCGCGGTCGACATCAACATGCACCCAGTGATCATCACCGGTAAGACGCGCATAGTGGTCGATCTGATCCTGCGTAACAGTAAACCACTGACTGGTGCCCAAAGATTGGCCGCAATGGGTTGCCAGTTCGGCAGGAGTATCTACAAGCAACATTCACATTCCTTTGATCAGATGCGCCCGCCTTGTAGCGGGCGGGCGACAGAAAAATCAGACTACTGAAAAAATCAGACTACCGGCCGGTGCTGCCCGTGTGCCACGCGCCGGCCGGCTATTGGCCGCAAGCGCTCGTGGCCGAAGGGCAGCACCGGCCATGACTGTCCTTTATTGCCCGATCGTCACGCCGGTTGTCTTGACAATGGTTTCCCATTTTTTGCGATCGGTTTCAACAAACGCTCTGGCTTGTTCCAGCGACATGGGCACCGGCGGCAGATAGCCCTGAGCATCCAGGCGAGACACCGTGTCTTGTTCTTTCAGGACCTCGTTCATGGAGGTGTTCAGGCGCGTCAGGATGGCCGGATCGGTTTTGGCAGGCGCAATCAGCAGGTTCCAGATCTCAATGTTCAAGTTCGGATAACCACTTTCGACCAGCGTCGGGACTTTGTTCATTTGCGGGTAGCGCTGAGCACTGCTAACAGCAAGGAATTTGAGTTTGGGATTGCTCAATTGCGCCTTGGCTGCCGGCCCGGTCAAAATGCCGATAGGCACCTGGCCACCGATCAGATCGCTGGTCAGCGGCGAATCGCCTTTGTACGGGATATGTACGATGTCAATGTCGGTGATTTTCTTGAAGTACTCGAATACCAGATGGCCGGGCGTACCAGCGCCGGAGGTGCCGTAAGACAGACTGCCGGGCTTGGATTTGGCCAGCGCCACCAGCTCCTTGATATTGCTGACCGGCAGGTCCTTGTTGACGGCGACCACCAGCGGCAGCGAGCCGATGTTGGCAATCGGGACTACGTCTTGCGGCTGATAAGGTACTTTCATGCCGATCAGGCGGGCAATGATCGTGCCGCCTACCGGACCCACGCCCAGGTTATAGCCATCGGGTTGGGCGCGGACTACCGAGGAGATGCCAATCGTGCCGGCGGCGCCGGCGCGATTCTCCACCAC
>Ga0308158_10004766_pt1 | contig 11356 bp, 4 predicted proteins | sample PhyBR2_FD_201038 | JGI IMG/M metagenome (GOLD analysis project Ga0308158, IMG submission 201038) | Phyllosphere microbial communities from UC Gill Tract Community Farm, Albany, California, United States - DLSLB.R2 | ecosystem: Host-associated > Plants > Phyllosphere > Unclassified | place: USA...
GCGGCGCCTACGACTTCATGGAAAAGCCCTTCTCGCCCGAACGCCTGGTGGACGTGGTCCGCCGCGCGCTGGAGCAGCGCGGCCTGGCCCGCGAGGTCAGCTCGTTGCGTCGGCAACTGGCCGAGCGCAGCTCCCTGGAAGGTCGCATCATCGGTCGCTCGCCGGCCATGCAGAACCTGCGCGAGCTGATCGCCAATGTCGCCGACACCTCGGCCAACGTGCTGATCGAAGGCGAAACCGGCACCGGCAAGGAGCTGGTCGCCCGCTGCCTGCATGACTTCAGCCGGCGCCAACCGCAACCGTTCGTGGCGCTCAACTGCGGCGGGCTGCCGGAACAGTTGTTCGAAAGCGAGATTTTCGGTCACGAGGCCAATGCCTTCACCGGCGCCGGCAAGCGCCGCATCGGCAAGATCGAACACGCCGACCAGGGCACGCTGTTTCTCGACGAAGTGGAAAGCATGCCAATCCCGCTGCAGATCAAGCTGCTGCGGGTGCTGCAGGAGCGCACCCTGGAGCGCTTGGGTTCAAACCAGAGCATTGCCGTGGATTGCCGGCTTATCGCTGCCACCAAGTCGGATCTGGACGCCCTGAGCCGACAGAACCAGTTCCGCAGCGATCTGTATTATCGCCTCAACGTGGTGACCCTGGAACTGCCACCGTTGCGCGAGCGGCGCGAAGACATTCTCGAGCTGTTCCAGCATTTCCTGCAGTTGGCCGCCCTGCGCTTCGACCGCGAGCCGCCCGAACTCGATGCGCAGACCCTGTCGCGCCTGATGAGCCACGACTGGCCCGGCAACGTTCGCGAACTGCGCAACGTGGCCGAACGCTACGCACTCGGCCTGCCGGCGTTCAAGAAAAACGACGCGGCCAGTGTGGTCAGCCTGGGTTTCTCCGAAGCAGTTGAAGCATTCGAGCGCAACCTGCTGACCGAAGCCCTGCAACGTACGGCGGGCAATCTCAGCCAGGCCAGCCAGGAGCTGGGTATGGCCAAGACGACCCTGTTCGACAAGGTCAAGAAGTACGGGTTGAACTGATAGGTGTGATTGGCTTGCCGGCCTCTTCGCGGGCAGAGGGCTCAGCCGCCCGCCCCGCTCCCACACAGAGCGAGTGGAGCCTTGAACTGTGGGAGCGGGTCTCTGCCCGCGAAGAGGCCCTGCCTGACACCCCACAACCCACTACAACCCCGCCAACACCCCCTCCCGCTGCCGCTGCTGCGCCAGGTACGGCAGTACCGCCCCCAACAGCGGCGCCTTGAAGGCCTCCTGGAAGCGATGCGCCAACCCCGGTATCAGCCGCAACTGGCTGCCCTTGATATGCGCCGCCAGATGCACCCCATGCATCACCGGCAGCAGCGGATCGGCCGTGCCATGCACCACCAGCGTCGGCACCCGCAACCGGTTGAGCAAGGCCACCCGGCTGGGTTCGGCCAGGATCGCCAGGATCTGCCGCTGGCCCCCTTGCGGATTGAACGCACGGTCGTACGACACCTGCGCCTGGTGCAGCAATTCGGCGCGATCGTCGGCGACTTGCGGGCTGCCCAATGCCGCCAGCAGGTCGGCCTGCTGCTGCAGGGCCAACTCCCGGCTCGGCGCGCTGCGCTTGGCCAGCAGTTGCAGCAACGCCGGGCGCGGCTCGGGGAGACCCGGTGCACCGGAGCTGGACATGATCAGCGTCAGGCTCTGAACCCGCTGGGGCGCACGGTCGGCCAGGTGCTGAGCAATCATCCCGCCCATGCTCGCGCCCAGCACATGGAAGCGCTGCACCTGCAGCGTGTCCATCAAGCCCAACGCATCGTCGGCCATGTCGGTCAGGCTGTAGGGCGCCGATACGGCAAAACCCAGCTTGTAGCGCAGCACCTCGATGGTCAGGTTAACCGCCGGCGGCGGCTGCGACCAGGTCGACAGGCCGACATCGCGATTGTCGTAGCGAATCACCCGAAAACCCTGCTCGCACAGAGCGCTGACCACTTCGTCGGGCCAATCGATCAACTGGCCACCCAGCCCCATTACCAGCAGCAGTGCTGGGTCCTGGGTGCGTCCGATACTTTGATAGGCCAGGCTTACCTGAGCCAGTTGAGCGTGTTGAAGCGGAACATCGACATCGCAGCGCGCAGCTGCAAAAACCCACTGACCGCACAGCAGCGCGGCCAGGAACACCAATAGACGCATGACTTTCACCAGAACGCAGAACCCCATTGAGGCGCAAGTCTGATGACTTTTCGTACAGCGCGCTGCCACACTTCTGTGACCGTTTGATGAACTCCGCTGTACGGTCTGTGGCGACCTCAGGCCAAACGCTGCCGGGCCTGGCGCGCGGCTGCCATCATGTTGACCAGTGCCGCCTCGGTTTCAGGCCAGGCACGGGTCTTGAGCCCGCAGTCGGGGTTGACCCACAACCGCTCGACCGGAATGCGCGCTGCCGCCAGGGTCAGCAAGCGCAGCATCTGTTCGGTGTCCGGGACCCGCGGTGAATGGATGTCGTACACCCCCGGACCGATGTCGTTCGGGTACTCGAAAGCCTCGAAGGCCTGCAACAGTTCCATGTCCGAACGCGAGCTCTCGATGGTGATGACATCGGCGTCCATGGCAGCGATGGCCTCGATCACATCGTTGAATTCGCTGTAGCACATGTGCGTATGTATCTGCGTGGCATCGGCCACACCGCTGGCACACAGCCTGAACGCCTGCACCGCCCATTCCAGATAGGCTGGCCACTGTGCCCGGCGCAGCGGCAGGCCCTCGCGAAACGCCGCCTCGTCGATCTGGATGATGCGAATACCCGCGCGCTCAAGGTCCTGCACTTCGTCGCGCACCGCCAGGGCCAACTGCCGGGCCTGCACTTCACGGGGCAAGTCCTCGCGGGCGAACGACCACATCAACAACGTGACAGGGCCGGTCAGCATGCCCTTGACCCATTTGCCAGTCTGCCGCTGGGTATAGGTGATCCAGTCCACGGTCATGGCGCGCTCACGGCTGATGTCGCCGTAGATGACTGCCGGTTTGACGCAGCGCGAACCATAGCTTTGTACCCAGCCGAAGCGCGTGATCAGATAGCCATCCAACTGCTCGGCAAAGTACTCGACCATGTCGTTGCGCTCGGCCTCGCCATGCACCAGTACATCCAGCCCCAAGCGCTCCTGGACCTGGATCGCATGGCGAATCTCCACATGCATCGCATCGGTGTAATCATTGGCCGAGAGTTTGCCGGCCTTGTAAGCCTGCCGGGCCAGCCGGATCGACGCGGTCTGCGGGAACGAGCCAATGGTAGTCGTGGGAAATGCCGGCAAACGCAACTGCGCGCGCTGCACTTCGCTGCGCGTGGCGAAGGTCGACGAACGTTGGCAATCGGCCGGCGACACTGCGGCCAGCCGCGCTTGCACGGCGGGCTTGTGAATACGCGGTGAGCGTTCGCGGCTGGCTTGCACCGCCTGACTTTGCGCCAGCGCCTGGCGTACCTGGGGTGCATCGGGCGTGTTCAGCGCCTGGGCAAGCACGGCGATTTCTTCGCACTTCTGCACGGCGAAGGCCAGCCAACTCTTGAGTTCGGCATCGAGGCGGTCTTCACGGCGCACATCGACCGGGCTGTGCAGCAACGAACAGGAACTGGCCACCCACAGGTTGGCGCCGAAGCGCGCGCGGGCCTGCTGCAACTGCTCCAATGCAGCCTCCAGGTCACAGCGCCAGACGTTGCGGCCGTTGACCACGCCCAGCGAGAGAACCTTGTAGCTGGGCAGGCGGTCGAGCACTGCCGGCAGTTGCTCGGGGGCACGCACCAGGTCCACGTGCAGGCCGTCCACCGGCAGGCCTGCGGCCAGGCCGAGGTTGTCGTCCAGGCTGGCGAAGTAGGTCGCCAGCAGCTTCTTGAGCGGTGAGTACTGGAGAATGTGGTAGGCGCGCTCGAACGCATTCTTCCAGTCCTGAGGCAGATCCAGACACAGGATCGGCTCATCGATCTGCACCCATTCCACCCCCTGCCGGGACAGGCGCGAAAGGATCTCGCCGTACACCGGCAACAGTCGTTCGAGCAGGTCGAGCTTGTCGAAGGCCGCGCCTTTGGCCTTGCCCAGCCACAGGTAGGTCAGCGGCCCGATCAGCACCGGCTTGACCTTGTGGCCAAGCGCGATGGCTTCGTCGACCTCTTCGAACAGCTGCTCCCAGCTGAGCACGAAACGCTGGTCGGCGGTGAATTCCGGCACCAGGTAGTGGTAATTGGTATCGAACCACTTGGTCAGCTCCAAGGCATGTCGGGTCTCGCCCGCTGCACCTCCGCAACAGGCTCCAGCGCCACGCGCCATGGCGAACAACGTATCGAGCGTGGGCCTGCCGTCGGCGCCCAAGGCACCTGCGAAGCGGCTGGGCACTACGCCGAACGCGGCCGAATGGGCCAGCATCTGGTCATACCAGGCGAAGTCGCCCACCGGCAGCAGCTCGATGCCAGCCTGCGCTTGCAACTGCCAGTGGCAGGCACGCAGCTCACGGCCGGTCTGGCGCAGCGCAGCCTGGTCGATGTCGCCTTTCCAATACGCTTCGAGCGCCTTCTTCAGTTCGCGGTCGGCGCCGATGCGAGGAAAGCCGAGGGTGTGGGCCAGTGCCATGGGTGCAGCTCCTTGTAAGTGATGGCGCCATTGTCGACAACCAGGGCAACATGAGACAAACTCAATCTTCTCGTGTTGATCACAAGTTCTACTCATGGAGACCAAGGTGCTCGAGATCCGCCACCTGAAAACCCTGCACGCCCTGCGCGAAGCCGACAGCCTGGTGGAAGCCGCCGAGCGCCTGCACCTGACCCAGTCGGCGCTGTCCCACCAGTTCAAGGAACTGGAGGAGCGCCTGGGCTTGCAGCTGTTCGTACGCAAGACCAAACCCATCCGCTTCACCAGCGCCGGGCTACGCCTGCTGCAACTGGCCGATGCCACGTTGCCGCTGCTGCGCGGCGCCGAGCGTGACATTGCCCGTTTGGCCGGTGGGACGGCGGGCCGGCTGCACATGGCCATCGAATGTCACAGCTGCTTTCAGTGGCTGATGCCGACCATCGACCAATTCCGCGATGCCTGGCCGGAAGTGGAACTGGACCTGGCCTCCGGCTTCGCCTTCGCGCCATTGCCCGCCCTGGCCCGTGGCGACCTGGACCTGGTGGTGACCTCCGACCCCCTGGAGCTGCCGGGCATCACCTACGTGCCGCTGTTCACCTACGAAGCCATGCTGGCGGTGGCCAACCAGCATGCGCTGGCGGGCAAGCCGTTCATCGTGCCGGAAGACCTGGCCAGCGAAACACTGATCACCTACCCGGTGGAACGTGATCGCCTGGACATCTTCACGCGTTTCCTCGAGCCCGCCGACATCGAGCCGGCGCAAGTGCGCACGTCCGAGCTGACGGTGATGATGATGCAACTGGTGGCCAGCGGCCGGGGCGTCTGTGGCATGCCCCACTGGGCGCTGCACGAATACAGTTCGCGCGGCTATGTGAAGGCCAAGCGCCTGGGCGACAAGGGCCTGTTCGCTACGCTGTATGCGGCGGTCCGCACCGACATGCTCGATGCGCCGTACATGCGCGATTTTCTGCTCACGGCCAAGGACACCTCGTTCTCCACCCTGGATGGCGTCAGCGCAGTGCGGTGAGTCCGGCAGTTGAGTCCGGCAGGCGCAACGCTGGCCGAAAACGCTATCTAAGTAGCGCCCTGCCCCCTCGCAGACGGTTCGTAATGCCCGGGCGACGACCCTTTCGGTCATCGCCTCGACATCAGGAAACCGCCTACATGAGCGATGCCAATACCCTCTTCGTTTCACGCCCCCTGCCGTACCGGGCCTACCCGATGCGCCATGACAACCTGGTGCAGGAAGGCTCACTGCTCTGGGAGCGCGCCCGTACACGCCTGCAGGCGCTGCTGGCGCAAGTACCGCGTGCGATCGATCCTCTGCCGCCGCCTGCTGCACTGGCCGAACAGACGCTCGAAGAGCAGCACAAACAGCGCTGGATCGACTATTGGAACGGCCGCGCGCCGCACACGTCAGTCTCGCGTCGCGTTGCAGCCGAACAATCGTTTCTCGATCACCTGCAAGCAGCTGCGCAGCTGGCCTACTACCATGGCCAACTGACCCACGCCCAACTGCTGCCGCTGCTGAGGCTGCTCGAAGGCGCTGGCGACAGCGAAACGCAACCGGTCCTGGTCGAGACGGTTGCGCTGAAGACTGGCGAAGGTACCAAGCTGAGGGCAGTCGGCGCCTTGGTCATAACGGCAGACAGCGCTGCGCAACTGCTCTATCTACCCACGCAGAACCCGGCGCTGCGGGCCTTCGCCGATCGCCAGGCGCTGCAAACCGACCTGTTGCGCAACCGCTCTGGCGTGTTTCAAAGCACAACGCTGCCCGTCGATACGGCCGTCGAACTGAGCTACCAAACCGCACAACTTTCCAGTGCCTGCAAGCAGTGGCTGAGCCATTGCCGCCATGGGTACCTGGAAGCCGCGCGCGCATCCACGCCCTGCAATGGCGAGGAGGCCTGCGCAGCCACCACGACTACCCGCCAGCCCACATGCCAGGTGCCCTTCGCCACCCTGCCCGCCTTCCAGACGCCTGAGCCGACAGAAAACGCCGACAATTTTGCAGCGTTCGGTAGCCTGAGTCCGGACATTCCGCAGAGCCATCGCTGGGCCGAACTCAAGCGTCAGCATCAGGCAATGCTGAACCTGCTCGCAGACGACCTGCGGGCAGCCACCGACAGCCCTGGGTGGGTGCGTCTGAAGGCCCTGTTCGGGGCCCTGACCCAGGCCCAGGCGCGCGCTTCACAGGCGGCAGCCGGTCTGTTGGCGGCCGACAAGCTGGAAGATCTGTATCGCTTGCGCTATCTGCCCAATGCGCACTATTCGGCCCTGTACCAGGCACGCGTGGACGGCGTGCGCGCCGAAGTCGCCCTGCAGGAGGCGCTGGGCTTGTTAAGCCTTCCTCAAGTGCAATTGATGCAGGCAATGCTGTCCAATGCTCAGGCCAGCAAGCGCAAAGCCGAAGACGGCATCGCCTGTGCAGTGTCACTTTCCTTCACCCGAGCAAGCGACGCCGCCAGCACGACTCAGGTTCAGCAATTGCACGGCGTGGTCGCATTCATGCCGGCGAATGCCCTGGCAGGTGAAGATTTCGTTCTGGCCTATTGGCCAGGGCTAGGCGGTGGTCTGGAGCCGTTCGAATCGCTGGCTCACCTCAAACGCACGCTGTTTCGGCTGAGCGCCGCCACCGACACCGTTGCCTTGCACCTGTCCCCCATCACCGGAGATTTCTTCGACCACGGCCTTCAGGGTCAACTGCACGCTTGCGAGGAACAGGCCAGCGGACTCATCGAGCGTCTGCCCTCGGCCACCCATTCGCGAGAGCGTCTGGAAAGCTTGCAGCAACTGACGGCGCACACCTACGAGCACCTGCTGGTGCCCTCTCATGCCGCGCGCGGCAGGGCCTACGTGCAGCTGGCCCAGGAAGGCTTCAGTGAAAGCCTGACCGCTGGCTCGCCGAGTTGGTTGAAGGCACTTGGAATGGACGATCGTCAGCGCCTGAAGTCGTTGATCAGCGATTACATCCGCGCAGCGCGCGCCTCCAACTCGCAACTGGAACGCGACCTCCCGGACCTGGGGCAGTTTGCCAACGCACGGCTTCAGCAACGGCTGCAAAGCGATTTCAAGCTGACCGATGGGGTGGATGTACTGATCGACATTCCCGACTGGCTCATCCAGCGCAAACACCCGGTGGCCGGTTCCGGCGCGCCTGGCACACCGCAGCAGACCACGGCCACAGCCGGCCCCACGTGGACGTCTTGGCCGCTCGCCAACCTGGCCCAGCACAATATCGATGCCGACCTGCTGCAGCGTCTGGGCTTCATGCGCGTTCAGGTAACCGGCGCCGACGCCGAACAACGTGGGCGGGTGTTGGCGGGTATCGACCTGAGCTATGTGCGTAAAACAGTCACCGACCTCAACCTTGCACAAGCCTGTGAAGACAAGATTCGCCAGGCCTTTCTCGGCAGTGCCAGCCAGCACCCGTACGCCAACGCCCATCAACGCGAATGCCTGCTCGAACCCGTGCGTCTGATGTTGCACCTACAGAGTGAATACGCCCGGCACCAAGGCCGGATCAGTGCCAGCGGTTACCGCTTGGCAGTGCTCGCCACCGATGCCAGCAACGCCGCAGCTTTCAAATCGGATGGCCGCGATGTGCAGTTGCTGCCGGCGCGCCTGATGGTCGGCGGCCGCGATACCGACGACCGCCCCACCACCCTGTCCGGCGTGACCTTCGTTCACGACCGCAACGGCGGCCAGACCCTGCTCTACCTGCCGGACGCTCCCGACCATCGCTGCCTGCGCGAATACCCCAGCCTTGCGGCCGCACGCCTGGGACTGTTCGACTTGACCCTGGACGGCAAGGTGGTCGACTACCTGGCCAATCGAGCGATTAGCGGCAGCCCCGCCAGCCACAAGGCCCGCATCGAGCAGGCAGGGCTGCGTCGGTTCGACGGGCTGATCGGCGTCGGCCACCCGTGGCCGGCCACGACCTCGATGGCCAGCCACCTGCTCGATGCGTACATGGGTCAACTCATCGAAGCCCAACGCCGGCGTGGCCGCAGCAACGATGCCCTGTACCTGGAGCAGGCGGCACTGTCCCACGGCAATGTGTTCGACTACCTGAAAATGGCGTTCGGCATGCTGCCGTTCGTGGGCACCGCACTGGCCTTGTATGACGCCTGGGCAGCCGCCAACGCCGCAGTCGGCGCACTGCGCACCGGTGCGTTCGGTGAAGGGCTGAACCAGCTCGAAGCCATGCTCGCGGCACTGATCGATGCGGCCATCGATATCGTGCCCGGGGCTGTGTCCGCGCCCGGCGGCGGGTTGCTGACCCGCGGTCGCCAGTGGTCGATGCTGGCACGGCGCGCAGGTGCACCCGTCGCGACGAAACAGGCCATGGCCGGCGGCTCGAACCCCTTTGCCGGCTATCAATACAGGTTGCCACTGGACCTGAGCAAGCTGAAACCGGCCACCCAGGGTCTGTATCGCGGTGTCTATCGCCACGCCGACGGCGATTTCATCCTGCGCGACGGTCAGCCCTACCGTGTCACCCTTCACTCCAGCCCGCAGACCTGGCGCCTGCACGGCACCGCCAGCAAGACCTATGCCCAGCCCATCGCCCTGGATCCGACCGGGCGCTGGCAAACCCACGGTGCGCTGTATGGCACGCTGATCAAGGACGGCCTGGCCGGCGGCGGTGGCGTCCTCGGTTACCTGGGCCATCGCGCCGCCGATGGCCTGCAACCGCTCTGGCCTGCCGCCATTCGCGAGCGCCTGCCGCGCTGGCTGGTGGATCGCCAGTACCGTCGCCACTTCGAACTCTCCAGCAGTATCGAGCATGGAAACAAGGTACTGCGCGAGCAGTTGAACCTTAATGAATCGTTGATCATGGAACATGCTGCCGACCCACAGCGGCGCCCCAGTGCCGAAGCGGCCTGCGCCAGTGACATCGAGCGGGCCGAAGCGCTGTACGTGTTGCTGCAGGAACATGAGGGTCATGTGTCTCGCGACTTTCTCAGGCGTAACAAGCAGTTCCAGAGCGAAGTGGCCTACATCGTCGCTGGCCGCAGGATCAACCAGGCCAAACTGGCCGGACGCTGGATCAACGAGCTGACCGAAACGCTCAACCAGCCCCGCGCGCCCGGCGAGCTGTTCGATCTGCCTCTTTCGCAAATGCTCGAACAGCGTCGGACACGCCTGACCCTGGATCAGCAATACGGTTTTATGGAGCAGCGCCTGCAGCACGCACGAACCTGGGCCGATCGGGTCACCCTGCGCAGCGATCGTGCCCACCTGCGTGAGGTGTTGGACGCTGTGGGTGCAGCTGACCTGGAGATTGCCCGCGCCTCGAACCTAACTCAGTTGGCACACGAAACCGCAGACGTCAGCAAAATCTCGGACATGTTCCACCTGCTCGATACCCAGGCCATGCGCAACCGCTTTCACCACGGTCTGGAAAGTCACTTGCGCTTGTCGGAGACCCCGGCCGGGTTGCGCGAGCGGCAAAGCGTGCTGCGCAGTTCACGGCAGATCTACGTCGATTACCGCAAGCAACTGAACACCTGGATACGCAACCGACCGGATCGCTTCGACCCCGAGGCGTTCGAGCGGCTGATCCAGTCCCTGGATCGGCTCATCGACCACGTGGACAAGACCATGCCGCACCTGAGCAGCGTCTCCCGCAAGCCCAAGCAGCCTGGCTCTGCCACCCGCCGGGTGTTCGAAACCCACGAGCATGACTTTTTCATCGGCGAGGAAAGCCGCAAGGCAGACGGCGAGCAGATATTCACCCTTACAGGCACCGGCGGCAGGCTTGAAACCTACCGACGCGCAGGCGGCCAATGGCGCCTGCAGGACGCGCCGCAGCCAGGGCCTTCGCAGCCCCTGGCCGAACTGCTCGCCGAAGGTCGAAAATGGCTGGATGCCAGCGCTGCCCATGAACGCCGAGTGGAAAGTTATGCAGTGCCGGGCGAGGCGCCGGCGAACCTGCAAGACCTGATGGTCAACCAGGGCAAACAACTGGAATTGCGCGCCGCGGCCATCGAGCAGCAGCAACCCTCGAATGAGCTGGCACAACGTCTGCGCGTGCGTGCCGAGGAGCTGCGGGCCAAAGGTCGAGCCCTGCGTATCCGACAGGCGATGAACAGCCAGACGCCAACCGAAGGGTACCTGGACTATCTTCTGGAGCAGCGCCAAGTGGACATCACCAAGGTGGGAGATCGCATCCCCATCGGTACCGCACGTGCCGAAGCCGATTTTCTTCAGGAGTACGTGATTCGCGATATCAGCGTCCAGCCGCCCGTTTCGCTGTGGTATGCCCACTTCCACTATGGTCGGGAACGGGCCGCCTTCGAGCAATTCGACAAGGCGCACATCAAGCGCCCGGAGCAACGCATGCTCGGCTTGCGCTGGCAAAAGGAGCACGGCCCCGAGGCGCAACGCATCTGGCGCGGGCCTATCGGCAAGCCGTTGGCCAAGAAACACTTCGAGGGGGTGCAGGCGTAAATCGAAAGGATGAAAACAAGAGTCTTACCCCGTCGCCGGATGTCTATCCGGCGGTCCGGCGGTCCGGCGACAGGGTCATGGCCTACATCAAGAACAGCGTGGCCAAACCGAGGAAGATGAAAAACCCGCCGCTGTCGGTGACAGCGGTGATCATCACGCTGGCGCCCATCGCCGGGTCGCGCCCGAACCGGGCCAGGGCCATGGGGATCGACACGCCCATGAACGCAGCGAGCAGCAGGTTCAAGGTCATCGCCGCCGTCATCACCACGCCCAGCGACCAGCTGCCGTACAACAGATACGCCACGACCC
>Ga0308158_10004767_pt1 | contig 11353 bp, 9 predicted proteins | sample PhyBR2_FD_201038 | JGI IMG/M metagenome (GOLD analysis project Ga0308158, IMG submission 201038) | Phyllosphere microbial communities from UC Gill Tract Community Farm, Albany, California, United States - DLSLB.R2 | ecosystem: Host-associated > Plants > Phyllosphere > Unclassified | place: USA...
TCATTCGTCTCTGGCGCGACCGGCCTTTGCCTCGTCGCGACGGAGGCGCGGTCGGTCTCGCGCCGGGCGATGCGCCGTCCGACGTCGAGCCGCACGTCGTCGAGGCGGCGATCCGTCGCGGCATCGCTGGCGCGCTCGAGGAGATCGAGGGGCATGCTGTTCCTGCGGATGCGATCGTCGCCGCGTGGATCGGGTTGGAGGAGAGCGCGGCCGACGCCGGCATCACGCGTGGTCAGAGCGAGACTCCCGGCGAGTTCACCGTGCGCATCATCTCCCGCAGATCGGGGATCTCCGCCGACGCCCAGACCCTCCTGCGGCTGTACGAGCGCGTGCGATTCGGCACCTACGTCGCCGTCGAAGACGATCGGTCGGTCGCCAGAGCGGCACTGCAGAGCATCGAGGCGGGGTGGCGATGAGCTGGTGGAGGTCTCTGCTCGGAGTGGGCGTCGCTGCGGTGGCAGCGCTGGGCCTCTCTGCTGTCGGCGTCGAGCCGGTCTTCGCGATCGGCTGGGGGCTCGCCGGTGCGGCCGTGGCGATGCTCATGCAGCTGACGCTCCCCGCGGAGCCCGGGGCCGACGCGCCGCAGGTACCGGCCGATCTCGATCGCCGAGCGACCGAGATCTCACGCATGGCCTGGGCGCTGAATCCCCGCACGGGGCTTGCGGGCGAGCGCATCACACGGCGGGTGCGTGCAGTCCTCCGTCACCGGCTCGAGCGAATCGGTCTCGACCCGGAGCGTCCTGCGGACAGACGCCGCTGCGATGCGCTGCTCGGCCAGGACCTCTGGGGTCGGCTCACCGGCAGGGCCACCAGCATCGCCGACATCGAGCGGGCCCTCGACGCCATCGACCGGCTCTCGCCCATCAAGGAGAAGAAATGACGAATCCCGCAGCGATCGCCGAGACCGGCGCGCAGATCCTCGCCGCCGTCCGCACGGCGGTGGTCGGCATGGATGATCCGCTCGAGATCGCGCTGGCGACAGTCCTCGCCGGCGGGCACGTGCTGTTCGAGGACGTGCCCGGCCTCGGCAAGACGCTGGCCGCGCGCAGCCTCGCCGCAGCGCTCGGGCTCTCGTTCCGACGGCTGCAGTGCACGCCGGACATGCTCCCCGGTGACGTCACCGGCTCCTACGTCTACTCGCCGGGCAGCGGCGACTTCGTCTTCCGTCCGGGGCCGATCTTCACGGGGCTCCTTCTCGCCGACGAGATCAACCGCACGACGCCGAAGACCCAGTCCGCGATGCTCGAGGCCATGGCCGAACAGCAGGTGACCGTCGAAGGCAACAGCTTCGCCCTGCAGCCGCCGTTCCACATCATCGCGACGTCGAACCCGATCGAGTACGAGGGCACGTACGCGCTTCCGGAGGCGCAGCTGGACCGCTTCATGGTGCGGCTGTCCGTGGGGTATCCGGCTCCGGAGGGCGAGACGCAGATCCTTCTGAACCGGGTCGCCAGGCAGCGGGAGGCGACCGCGGTCGCTCCGGTGCTCGATCCGGCGCGACTTCTCGAGCTCCAACGGGCCGTCGAGGCGATCCACATCGACCCCGACATCGCGCGCTACTGCGTCGAGCTGGCCCGGGAGACGCGCATCGCGCCGAACGTCGAGGTGGGCGCGTCGCCGCGCGGCTCGCTGGCGCTCGTGCTGCTCGGGCGCGCGCTGGCGGCCCTCGACGGCCGCGACTTCGTCCGTCCTGATGACATCAAGCGCATCGCCGTCCCCGTCCTCGCCCACCGTCTCACGCTGACCCCGCAGGCCTGGGCGCAGGGCGTCTCGGCCGCGGATGTGGTCGAGGGCGTCGTAGGGCGGACCGCGGTGCCGCCCACGGTGAGGGCATTCGGATGACGACGTCCGCCGCCCGCTGCCGTTGGGGCCCGACACTCGTCGTGGCCATCGGAGCAGCCGTGCTGCTCGCTGCGGCAGGGCTCTTCTTCTCGCGTCCCGACATCGCCGCGGTGGGCCTCCCGCTCGCGATCTGGAGCGCTCTCGTCGCGGGGCGAGACCTGCGCGGGTCGGATGCCGTCGTCACCCTCTCCGCGCTGCCCGGCGAAGACGGGCAGATCGCCACGGCGATCCGGGCCGAAGGCGAGGCGGACGCAGTGCAACTCGTCGTCCGGTTGTCGCAGCGGCGGAGCAGACGTCTCATCATCCCGGCGTCCGGAGAGGCTGTCATCGCTCGCAGCAGAGTGCTGCACTCGGGGCCGGTCAACGCCGTCCAGGCATCCGCGCGCGGGTTCTCAGGCGACGGCGCTGTGCTCTCGGCGGCATCCGAGCCCGTCGTCAGCGCGCGCAGCATCGCTCCCTCGCGCCGGCGACTCGATGCCGTGCCGGTGCCGCGACGGCTGACAGGACTGCACGGCGCCCACGAGGGACGGCGCCCAGGGCAGGGCGGGGACTTCCGAGACATCCATCCCTTCGCCCCGGGCGACGAGCTCAGACGCGTGGACTGGCGGGCGACCGCTCGTCTCGCGCGGCGTCCGGGCGAGCTGCTCGTCCGGCGCACGAACACCCTGAGCGAAGCGTCCGTGGTGATCGCCATGGACACCGCAGAGGACCTCGGAGCGGCGGTGGCGTCGTGGGGGAGCGGGGACTTCGAGCGCAGCGGCGTCACCTCGCTCGACCGCGCGCGGCAGGCCGCCCGATCGATCGCGACGACGGCGATCGGCGTCGGCGACCGCGTCGCGCTGCACGTGCTCGTCTACGGTGGCCGCTCGGTGCGCAGCGGAGGAGGCGCGAGACACCTCGCGCGGCTGGAGACGGCCATCGCCGCGGTCGGCCAGGCAGATGAGGACTCCCGATTTCGTCGGGCCCCGCAGGTTCCGCACGGGTCGGTGATCTTCGTCCTCTCCACCTTCTTCGAGGGCGCAGCCGCTGAGACCGCCCTGATGTGGCGGGCGAGCGGGCATCGGGTCGTGGCGGTCGACGTCCTTCCCGATCTGGATCGCTCGAGGCTCACGAAGAGCCAGCTGATCGCACTGCGAGTCGTGCTCGCCGAGCGCGAGAACGTGTTCAGCGATCTGCGCGGTGCCGGAGTCGACGTTCTCGTCTGGTCCGAAGCCGTGGAAGCCGACATGCGCGCGACCTTGAGGACCAGACGATGAGAGCCAACGACTCGGTGAGCACAGGCATCGCGCTGTCCTGGCTGGTGCTGCGGGCGATGCTGCTCGCGGTCGTCGTGATCGGCGCCGCGGTGCTGTCGCCGCTGATCGGCTGGCTCATCGCCGCTGTGGCGCTCGGCGTGATCGGAGCCGCCCTGCCGCAGTCTTTCGCGGCCTGGGGCTCGGTTGCCTGTCTGCTGATCGGAATGATGATCGCCGGGCCCGACCTCGGACGCACCATGCTCGCCGTGCTCGTCGTTCACGCGGTTCACGTCCTGACGACTCTCAACCTCGTCGTCCCCGTCGGCGCGCGCGTCGTCGTCGGAGCTCTGCGTCCGACGCTGATCCGGTTCCTCGTCGTGCAGGCGATCGCCCAGCCGCTCACGCTGCTCGTGATGCTCGGAGCGACGGCCGGAGTCGCCGTGATCCCCTGGGCCGTCGTGGCTGGCGCGGCGGCCCTGCTCGCGCTCGTGTTCCTGTTGATCTCCTCCATGAAGGCCGCCGAGGACTGAGCGGCGGAGCCAGTGTCCGTGGCCCCTCGTAGACTTGATCAGTGCCTATCGTCCCCGTTGCAACCTCAGGAAAACTCAGTGTTCGCGGTGCCCGCGTGCACAATCTCAAGAACGTCGACATCGACATCCCCCGCGACTCTCTCGTCGTGTTCACCGGCCTGTCCGGGTCGGGGAAGTCCAGCCTCGCGTTCGACACGATCTTCGCCGAGGGGCAGCGCCGTTACGTCGAATCGCTGAGCGCGTACGCGCGGCAGTTCCTCGGGCAGGTCGACCGGCCCGACGTCGACTTCATCGAAGGGCTGAGCCCCGCGGTCTCGATCGACCAGAAGTCGACCAACCGGAACCCGCGCTCGACGGTCGGCACGATCACCGAGATCTACGACTACATGCGCCTGCTCTGGGCGCGCATCGGCATCCCGCACTGTCCGCAGTGCGGTGAGAGGATCCAGCGTCAGACCGTGCAGCAGATCGCCGATCAGCTCATGGAGCTTCCCGAGCGCACGCGCTATCAGATCGTCGCCCCCATCGTCTCCCAGAAGAAGGGCGAATTCGTCGATCTCTTCCGCGAACTCGGGGCGAAGGGCTACTCTCGCGCCATCGTCGACGGCGAGCTGATCCAGCTCGCCGAACCGCCCACGCTGAAGAAGAGCTACAAGCACGACATCGCGGTCGTGGTCGACCGTCTCGTGGCCTCCGACGACATCCTCGGCCGCGTGACCGACTCGGTCGAGACCGCTCTCGGCCTCGCCGGGGGCGTCGTGCAGGTCAACTATGTCGATGCGGAGGGGGACGACGCCTGGCAGTCGTTCTCCGAGAAGCTCGCGTGTCCGAACGGCCATGCGCTCACCCTCACCGAGATCGAGCCGCGCACCTTCTCGTTCAACGCGCCGTTCGGCGCGTGCCCGGCCTGCTCGGGTCTCGGCACGCGCATGTCGGTGGATGTCGACCTGATGCTCGGCGACGAGGAGCTCTCGATCCGCGAGGGCGCGATCATCCCGTGGACGACGCAGGGCAAGGGGCTGTTCCAGTACTACGAGCGTCTGCTCGAGGGGCTGGCGGCCGATCTCAACTTCTCGCTCGACACCCCTTGGCAGGATCTGCGGGTCGATGTGCAGGATGCGATCCTCCGCGGCGACAACTACAAGGTGACCGTCAAGTGGAAGAACCGCTACGGCCGTGAGATGCGCTACGCCTCCGGCTTCGAGGGCGTCGTGCCCTACATCGAGCGGCAGTACGCGCAGGCCGAGTCCGACACGCAGCGTGCGCGCTGGGGCGAGTACCTGCGCGAGGTGCCGTGCCCGGTGTGCGACGGCAACCGCCTCAAGCCCGAGGTGCTCGCCGTGCAGGTGCACGGGCACTCGATCGCCGAGGTCTCCCACCTCAGCCTCGCCGACGCCCGCGACTTCATGGAGACGCTCACCCTCACCGACCGCGAGGCGAAGATCGCGGCGCAGGTGCTCCGCGAGATCAGGTTGCGGCTCGACTTCCTGCTGCAGGTCGGGCTGTCGTATCTGAACCTGAGCCGCTCGGCAGGCTCGCTCTCCGGAGGCGAAGCGCAGCGCATCCGTCTCGCCACGCAGATCGGCTCTGGGCTCACCGGCGTGCTCTACGTGCTCGACGAGCCGTCCATCGGCCTTCACCAGCGCGACAACCGACGTCTCATCGACACGCTGCTGAAGCTGCGCGACCTCGGCAACACCCTGATCGTGGTGGAGCACGACGAGGAGACCATCGAGGCGGCAGACTGGGTCGTCGACATCGGCCCCGGCGCCGGCGTCAACGGCGGCGAAGTCGTGCACTCCGGCCCGTATTCGGCGCTCCTGAGTGAATCGCACTCGATGACGGGGGAGTACCTCTCCGGTCGCCGCGAGATCCCGACGCCGAAGAAGCGTCGCAAGATCGACAAGAAGCGGATGCTGAGCGTCGTCGGCGCGCGTGAGAACAACCTCAAGAACGTCAACGCCGATTTCCCGCTCGGCTTGCTGACCGCGGTCACCGGCGTCAGCGGCTCAGGCAAATCGTCGCTCGTCAACGACATCCTGTACCAGGTGCTCGCCTCGCGTCTGAACGGCGCCCGCACCGTTCCGGGCAAGCACACTCGTGTGTCCGGGCTCGACAACCTCGACAAGGTCGTGCACGTCGACCAGGCTCCGATCGGCCGCACCCCGCGGTCGAACCCGGCGACCTACACCGGAGTGTTCGACCGCATTCGCACGCTGTTCAGCGAGACACCGGAGGCGAAGGTGCGCGGCTATCAGCCCGGCCGCTTCAGCTTCAACGTCAAGGGCGGCCGCTGCGACGCCTGCTCCGGCGACGGCACGATCAAGATCGAGATGAACTTCCTTCCCGACGTGTACGTGGACTGTGAGGTCTGCCACGGCAAGCGGTACAACCGCGACACCCTGGCCGTGCACTACAAGGGCAAGAACATCGCAGAGGTTCTCGAGATGCCGATCGCCGAGGCTGCGGAGTTCTTCGAGCCGATCCAGGCGATCCATCGCTACATGAAGACACTCGTCGACGTGGGGCTCGGCTACGTGCGTCTCGGCCAGTCGGCCACGACCCTCTCCGGCGGTGAAGCGCAGCGTGTCAAGCTCGCCACCGAGCTCCAGCGCCGCAGCAACGGACGCAGCATCTATGTGCTCGACGAGCCCACCACGGGTCTGCACTTCGAAGACGTGCGCAAGCTCCTCGAGGTCTTGAACGGCCTGGTCGACAAGGGCAACACCGTCATCGTCATCGAGCACAACCTCGATGTGATCAAGTCGGCCGACTGGGTCATCGATCTGGGTCCCGAGGGCGGCTCCGGTGGAGGAGAGATCCTCGCAACCGGCACGCCCGAGCAGATCGCCCGCGTCGAAGAGAGCCATACCGGCCAGTTCCTCGCCGAGATCCTGGGCGAAGGGCGCGCCGCGCGGATGGCCGGCTGATGGCCGACGTCCTCCCGTATAAGCCGCGCGCGGGGGAGATACCGACCGACCCCGGCGTGTACCGCTTCCGCGACGCGGACGGGCGGGTGCTCTACGTCGGCAAGGCGAAGAACCTGCGTCAGCGGCTGTCGAACTACTTCGCGCCGCTGCGCACGCTGCACGAGCGCACCCGGCGGATGGTCACGACCGCGGCATCCGTCGAGTGGACCGTGGTGCCCACCGACGTGGATTCGCTGCAGCTCGAGTACATGTGGATCAAGGAGTTCGATCCACCGTTCAACGTGCGCTACAAGGACGACAAGTCCTATCCGTTCATGGCGGTCACGCTCGGCGACGAGGCGCCGCGGGTGATCGTCACGCGCAACCGCAGGATCCCGGGCGCGCGCTACTTCGGCCCGTATCCGAAGGTGTGGGCGGTGCACGACACGATCGATCTGATGATCAAGGCGTTCCCGATCCGAACATGCAGCGACTCCAGCTACAAGCGGGCGATGCAGACCGGCCGTCCGTGCTTCCCCGGGCAGATCGGCAAGTGCGGCGGACCCTGCTCGATGACGGTGACGATCGAGGAGCATCGCGCCATGGTCGACGACTTCGTCGCCTTCATGGCCGGCGGAGACGAGCGCTTCACGCGCGAGCTCACGAAGCGGATGCTGGCGGCCTCCGCAGACATGGACTACGAGGCCGCGGCGAAGTACCGCGACAAGCTCTCCGCGATCGAGGCCGTGCTCGGCAAGAGCGCCCTGGTGCTCGCACCGGACGAAGACGCCGACCTCTTCGGCATCGCCGAGGACGAGCTGTCGGCGGCCGTGCAGCACTTCGTCATCCGCGGCGGACGAGTGCGAGGAGTCAGGGCGCTCACGATCGACAAGGAGATCGACATCACGGGTGCCGAGCTCGTCGACCAGGTGCTGCAGCGCGCCTACGGCGATGCGCAGGACGTGCCCCGCCGGATCCTCGTGCCCGTGCTGCCCGAGGACGCCGCCGAGCTCGAGGAATGGCTGCGCGAACGCCGCGGCAGAAAGGTCGAGATCGCCGTCGCCCAGCGCGGTCAGCGCGCCGATCTGATGCGCACGGCGACGCTCAACGCCCAGCAGGCGCTGATCCGCCACAAGACGCGACGGACGAGCGACTATGTCGCGCGTACCCAGGCCCTCACCGATCTGCAGGATGCCCTGGGGATGACGGATGCTCCGCTGCGCATCGAGTGCTTCGACATCTCGCATCTCGGCGGGACTAACGTCGTCGCCTCGATGGTCGTGTTCGAGGACGGCCTGCCCCGCAAGGATCAGTACCGGTCGTTCAACATCGCCGAGACGACCGACGACACCGACTCGATGTACCAGGTGCTCACCCGGCGGCTCGCATACCTCGATCGCCCGGAGGCCGAGGACCCTTCGACGGGCCCAGGGGTCCAGGAACACGGATCAGAGACCCAGGAAGAAGCCTCGGGGCGGCGCAGGCCGCGCTTCGCCTATCCGCCGCAGCTGCTCCTCGTCGACGGCGGTCAGCCGCAGGTGGCGGCGGCGGCGCGCGCGCTGCGCGACTCCGGGCACACCGAGATCGCCGTGTGCGGCATCGCGAAGCGCCTCGAGGAGATCTGGCTGCCTGACGATGACTTCCCGGTCATCCTGCCTCGTACGAGCGAGGCGCTGTACCTGCTGCAGCGGCTCCGCGACGAGGCGCACCGCTTCGCGATCACGCACCAGCGCAAGCGCCGACGCAATGACATCGCCTCGGTGCTGTCGGAGGTGCCCGGCCTCGGCGCCGCGCGGATCAAGGTGCTTCTCAAGCACTTCGGATCCGTCACCGCCCTGCGCGCGGCGGACCCGGGCGAGATCGAGAAGGTTCAGGGCATCGGCCCCGTGCTCGCGCAGAACATCCACACGCATCTCTCCACTCGATAGGCTGGTCCCTGCGGGGGAGAAGGAGCAACGATGGCAGACGGGGACACGGGCGAGTTCCTCATCGTCACAGGCATGTCGGGTGCCGGGCGCACGACGGTCGCGAACGCGCTGGAGGACCTCGGCTGGTACGTGGTCGACAACCTGCCGCCGCAGATCCTGCGTCCCCTCCTCGATCTCACCGACATGGGCGGAGACGCCCTTCCGAAGATCGCGGCCGTGGTCGACGTGCGCGGCCGTAACCTCTTCGACGACTTCCCCGGTGTCGCGCGCGCGCTGCGCTCCCGCGGCTCGGTCAGGGTCCTTTTCCTCGACGCCTCAGACGACGTGCTGGTTCGTCGCTTCGAAGCGGTCCGCCGGCCCCATCCGCTGCAGGACGACGGCACGCTGCTCGACGGCATCCGCACCGAGCGGGCGAAACTCGCGCCGGTGCGTGAGGCCGCCGACCTCGTGATCGACACGTCGTCCCTCAACATCCATCAGCTGGCGACGCAGGTCTCCGACCTCTTCTCCGAGGAGGGCGCCGCGCGTCACCGCGTGACGCTGTTGAGCTTCGGCTTCAAGTACGGCCTGCCGACGGACGTCGATCTCGTCGCCGACATGCGCTTCCTGCCGAATCCGTTCTGGAACGAGGAGCTGCGCGGCCAGACCGGTCAGGATGAGGCCGTGCGCGAGTACGTGCTCTCCCGCGAGGGGGCGACGGAATTCCTCGACGCGTACGCGGCCGCGCTCACGCCGGTGCTCGAGGGGTACCAGCGCGAGAACAAGAGCCACTCGACCGTGGCCATCGGCTGCACGGGCGGAAAGCACCGCTCCGTGGCGATGAGCGAGGAGCTGGCACGGCGCCTCGCGGCGATCCCCGGAGTCGCCGTGAACGTGCGTCACAGAGACCTGGGCAGGGAATAGCCGGGAAGCAGTTCCGGGTAGGCTGGAGGTTTGCGTCGCGATCCGACGCGTCATCGTGAAGGAGTCCCGTGGCACTAACCACCGACGTCAAGGCTGAGCTCGTCAGCATCCGCAATGCACCCCCCACGGTGCGTGTCTCGGAGGTCACTGCTGTGCTCCGCTTCGCCGGCGGCCTGCACTCGATCGCCGGACGGGTAGCCGTCGAGGCCGAGGTGGATGCCGAGGTGCTCGCTCAGCGGGTCGCCAAGGACCTCGCCGAGATCTACGGCGTACGCCCGGAGATCGCTCAGGTGCAGTCGAGCACCGCGAACGACGGAGCCCGCTGGGCCGTCCGCGTCATCTCGGCCGGTGAGACGCTCGCGCGTCAGACGGGCCTGCTCGATCAGCGCCGTCGACCCGTGCGCGGACTGCCGAATCGGCTCACCACGGGTTCGCGTGCGGAGATCGCCGGACTCTGGCGCGGCGCCTTCCTCGCCGCGGGAACGCTCAGCGAGCCCGGGCGTTCGGCCATGCTCGAGGTGTCCTGCCCGTCGTCGGAGGCGGCCATGGCGCTCGTCGGCGCCGCCCACCGTCTCGGCGTCGCTGCGAAGGCCCGCGAGGTCCGAGGGATGCCCCGCGTCGTGGTCCGTGAGGGCGAGGCGATCCGCAGCATCCTCAGCGAGATGGGTGCGCATCGCACAGCTGCGGCATGGGAGGAGATGCGTCAGCGCCGTGAGGTGCGCGCCGGGGTCAACCGGCTGGTGAACTTCGACGACGCGAACCTTCGCCGCTCGGCGCAGGCCGCTGTCGCCGCGTGCGCTCGGGTCGAGCGCGCGCTCGAGATCCTCGCCGACGACGTTCCCGATCACCTGCGAGTCGCCGGCGAGCTGCGCCTGGCGCACCGCGATGCCAGCCTGGATGAGCTCGGCCACCACGCCGACCCGCCGATGACGAAAGACGCCGTGGCCGGGCGCATCCGCCGTCTGCTCGCGATGGCGGACAAGCGCGCTCAGCAGGAAGGCATCCCCGGCACCGAGGCCGCAGTGCCTGCGGGTCTCGACGTCTGACGCCGATCAACGTCCGAAGCGAGCCGGTCCCCATGGGGCCGGCTCGCTTCGTCATATGGCGGAAGGAACCCGACCACGCGCGCGTTGTCGTCACTAGGATGAAAAGCGTCTGCTCCGCACCGCATTCGGTGGCGCGGAGGATCGGCAAGCGCCGCGGCGCGGCGCGGATTGGATGAAAGCGAAATGGCTGTATACACGCTCCCCGACCTTCCCTACGACTTCGCGGCGCTCGAACCGCACATCAGCGGCAAGATCATGGAACTCCACCATGACAAGCACCACGCCGCATACGTCGCCGGCGCCAACGCAGCTCTCGACGGCCTCGCAGAGGCTCGTGAGACGGGTAACCTCGCCAACGTCAACAAGCTCGAGAAGGACCTGGCGTTCAACCTCGGCGGCCACGTCAACCACTCGATCTTCTGGACCAACCTCTCCCCGAACGGCGGCGGCGAGCCCGAGGGCGAGCTGCGTGCGGCGATCGACGAGTTCTTCGGCTCGTTCGACAAGTTCCAGGCTCACTTCACGGCCAACGCCATGGGCATCCAGGGCTCCGGCTGGTCGGTGCTCAGCTGGGACTCGATCGGGCAGCGCCTGATCATCCAGCAGCTGTTCGACCAGCAGGGCAACACGGCTCAGGGCACGGTGCCGCTGTTCCAGCTCGACATGTGGGAGCACGCCTTCTACCTCGACTACCTCAACGTCAAGGCGGACTACGTCAAGGCGGCGTGGAACATCGCCAACTGGGAGAACGTCGCTCAGCGCTTCGAAACAGCCCGCGAGAAGACCTCGGGCCTGCTGGTACTGTCGTAAACAAGACGGGCGTCCCGACGGACTCTGCCCGTCGGGACGCCGTTGTCCAGAATCAAGTTGAAACCGCGCTCTCGCGCACAAGAAATCAGGAGACCTTAGTGTCTGTCAAGATCGGTATCAACGGCTTCGGCCGCATCGGACGTAACTTCC
>Ga0308158_10004769_pt1 | contig 11347 bp, 10 predicted proteins | sample PhyBR2_FD_201038 | JGI IMG/M metagenome (GOLD analysis project Ga0308158, IMG submission 201038) | Phyllosphere microbial communities from UC Gill Tract Community Farm, Albany, California, United States - DLSLB.R2 | ecosystem: Host-associated > Plants > Phyllosphere > Unclassified | place: USA...
GGAAGCTTTACAAAATCTGCCCTTGTATCGAAAAGTTCCACGTAAGAAAACGGTCTCAAATCTGTATCTATTGTTATAAAATCCGCTGTCATTTCAACATCAGCCTTTTTAGCTTTCTCGTTTTTAAATTTTCTCAAAATCATTCTTTTCCCTCCAGGAATATCTTCAACAAAAGTATGAGTGTAAACTGGCGCTTTCTGTTCTTTTTCTAATTTTTCATTTGGAAGGATATAACCTGAATTCACGTACACATACTTAGAGCCATCACTTGGAGAATCTGTTTTAGCAATTTGAAATGTATGCATCAAACTACTTTTATAATCATAAACAATCAGATTATATGCTTTTTTATCAAGTGTTGGGGAAAAACTTCCATAATAAAATAATTCTTTAGAATTAACAAACTGGTCATTAGATTTTGCAAAACCATTCTTATGATTAGCCATAGCATATTTAATTAAGTAATCAAACTGGTAGGTTTGTGAGAAAATATTATTTGAAAATAAAATAGCAATAGTAAGTATAAATATTTTTTTCATTTTTAATTATAAGTTTTAATCTCTATCAAAATACGGCTCTAAATTAGAACTTTATTCCTTATCCAATTTGCTCCAATATTCTAAAATTCTGGATTGAATATTTTCTGGCAAAGTTTTGAAATTATCGGAATAAACATCCTTTGTATAGCCACTTTCCGCAGAAGTTGAAATCTCATAAAGCTCGTTATTCTTCGAAAAAATCAAATGAACTGACTGCTGTTTAAAATCATAATCGTTCAGTGCGTAAATAAAAAGTGCATCGATGCTTTTGTCTTTGTCATAATCTGCAAATACTTTTCTCTGCCCCCAAGCACTCAAAATTCCATCGTGAGTCATCTGCTTTTTGGCAACCACTTTCCAATCGCCACCAACTTTGGTAAATCTCTGAAACGTCATTTTATCGGGTTTCGCACCTTTCTCGATTTTAGAAAAAATGAAAACATTGTCCTCATTGTCAGGAGAATTGGCTTCATCAACTTGAATAATCCTTGTCCCTTCATAAGGGAAATTCTTGTAGGAATCCGGGTTTCTTACGATATTAGAAACCTGTGCGTTCATCAATGTTCCTATGAACATCATTGGTAATAAAATTTTCATATTTGTGTTTTTCATACTCAGCTAAAATAAAAAATTGCAGCTGAAAAAATTCAACTGCAATTTAATTATTCATTTGTAATTATTCACTACAAAGTTTCCTTCAACCAATCAAAGAATTCTCTCTGCCAAACCAAACCATTTTGGGGATGTAGAACCCAGTGATTTTCGTTCGGGAAGTAAAGGAACTTTGTTTTCAGACCTTTCAGTTTTGCTGCTTGGAAAGCTTCCTGACCTTGCTCGTAAGGAACTCGGAAATCTATTCCGCCTTGGATGACCATAATCGGCTTGTTCCATTTGTCCACAAAATTACTCGGATTGAATTCCGAATAAGCTTTCGGAGTTGGTTTCTGCCAATAGCTTCCACCCAAATCCCAATTCGCAAACCAAAGTTCCTCAGTCGTTCCATACCAGGATTTCATATCAAACAAACCATCGTGTGCAATAAACGTTTTGAATCTATTCTCGTGAACACCAGCCAACATAAATACAGAATATCCGCCGTAACTCGCACCCACAGCCGCTACTCTATTTCCATCTACATAAGGCAAAGTTTTCGCAAAATCTGTAGCAGACAAATAATCTTTAATTGGTTGTCCGCCCCAATCGCCACTGATTTCTTCATTCCATTTCACACCCCAACCTGGCATTCCTCTTCTGTTTGGAGCAACTACAATGTAACCGTTTGCAGCCATCAAAGCGAAGTTCCATCTTGTGGAGAAAAACTGAGTTAATCCAGATTGTGGTCCGCCTTGGCAATAAACCAAAGTCGGATATTTTTTGCTTGGGTCAAAATTCGGTGGATAATGAAACCAAACGCCCATTTCTTTTCCGTCCGTCGTTTTTACCATTTTAAGTTCAGATTTTCCTTGAACCAATTTGGAATAATTTTCTTTATTAATGTCAGTAATTTGTTTCAGAGAACCTTTTGCATCAACTTCGAACAAATCTGCATTGTGATTGATGTCGGTTTTTGTAACCCAAAGTTTGCCTTTGTTTTCCAAAACAACATCATTAATATCAAAATCGCCTTTTGTGATTTGTTTTACCGTTTTGTTTTTAACATCAACAGAGAACAATTGTTTTGTCCCTCTGAAAGCCGAAGTGAAATAAATTAATTTGGAGTCCGAAGCCCATTTTACATCGCCCGTCACACTTTCGTCCCAAGTTTTGGTCAAATTGGTTTTTGCTTTCGACTTCCAATCCATAATTACGATATCGTTCTTATCAGCTTCGAAACCGTCTCTTTCCATAGAATTCCAAAGGAGAAGTTTCCCATCATTACTGAATTTTGGATTAACATCATAACCTTTCATTCCTTCTGTAAGATTTGTAGTTTTTCCGGAAGCAAGATTGTAAGCAAAAATATCTGTGTTGGTACTTTGAGCATATTCAGCACCTGACTTTGCTTTGGTTACATAAAGTAATTCCGAAGAATCCGGACTCCAAACAAAATCTTCCGCACCACCAAATGGTTTCTGAGGCGAATCGAAAGCTTTTCCTTCCAACAAATCTTTAGCGTTATCCACAGATTCTGAAACATTAATCACGAAAACGTGGTTGTAAGAACCTTCATTCCAAGCGTCCCAATGACGATGATTAAGGTCTGTATAGATTTGAGCTGTTGTTTTTGGAAGGTCTTTGTATTTATCTTTTCCAAGAAGATTTTCGATATGAACAGCTTTGCTGAAAGCTACTTTTTTCCCATCCGGAGAAATTACGATATTATCAACTTCGCCAACATTATAAAATTCTGCCCAAGTTTTCCCGGAATCTTTTGACAAGAAAATCTCATTATTTTCAAGAGCATAAATCCCATTATTATCCCATTGAATCAAACTTTTCTTTCCTAAATCAATTTTTGCCGATTGTCCGGAAACATTAAGCCAAAAAGCTTCGGAATTTGATTTTTCTGTTTTAAGATCTGTTTTGCTGATTTTGTAAATCAGAGAAGAATTATCCGGCGAAACGGACTGAACACCAAGACGATTGAGCGTCCACATTATTTCGGGTGTCATTACCTGTTGTGCATTCATCATAAAAGGCGCTGCTATTGCTACAGCAAGAATCTTTTTTAGTTTCATTATATAAATAATTGATTTTTAGAAAAACTCGGACGAAGTTATTAAAATATTGTATAAATTTGAGCGATAACTCATTAAAACTAATTATTATGAAAAAACTTTTACTTCTTTTTTTAATTACTGTATTTCAATCTTTTTTTGGTCAAATAGAGTTTGGTCCCTATAGTTATACAAATCATAACTTAGAACCCTACAATGCTACAATAACAGGTAATGGTACAATCTATTACACTACAGATGGAACTGATCCTTCTAGCAACTCCCCATCAGGAGTCAATCAAGTGAATGTTCCGGTAAATCAGAATATTATATTGAAAGCGAGATTGGGTAATGGTCAAATCTTTTCTAGAAAATATTTTGTTGGAGAAATCCCTGTAAAAGCAATGTACTTTAAACCACCCACCACCTGGGATCCTAACAGTGTTTGTTCTTATATGAACTATGTCCAACCTGAAACTAATGTAGATTTTTTTGGACCAGGAGATAAAATGACAGCAGCCTGCGAGGGTTGGTATAAAACTATTTTTGGTTTTTACGAAGCTGATGTTTATTTTAACAATTGTTCGCCTGGACCACCTCCATATTATCAAGGCGCAAATATACTTACAGAAAACACTGTTTTTTATGATTATTCTGAAGGACCAATTTCTAATCCGCCAGCTTGTTTATTAGCTGTAAATGACCCATCGAAAAAAATTGCTATTGTTAAAATTTTTCCAAATCCAGTGCAGGATTATGTGAATATAGAATCGGATAAAAATTTCATTGCCTACGAAATTATTGACGAGTCTGGAAAATTAATCTTGAATAAGGATTTCAAATCTTCTAAAATTGATATTAGTAATTTGAAGGCGGGTCTTTATTTCATCAAACTAAAATCATTAGACAACGAAACTAATATTGTGAAGTTTATTAAGAAATAAGTTTTTATTTATTGATTTATAATCCCTATATTTGCGCTTCAAAATTTATTATCAAGACAATACTATGAGCACAATATTTACGCTGTTTATGATTCTAATTATCATTGCTAGCATTTTATTAGTTATCATCATTATGGCGCAAAATCCAAAAGGAGGCGGACTTTCCGGAACTTTCGGAGGTGCTTCTGCTGCTAATTTCGGGGTTCAGAGAACCAATGATTTTATGGAAAAAGCAACTTGGACTTTAGGAACTACAATCGTAGTTTTGATTTTCCTAAGTATTATTCTTACAGGAAAGCCATCGCAAACAGCACCTTCTATTCCTACACCAGCGAAATCTGAAGCGCCTGTAAAAGCACCAGCAAATAGTACTCCTGCTACACAAACTCCAGCGACTAAATAATTAAGACTTATTTATAAAATAGAAACGCTTCCAAATTGGAAGCGTTTTTTATATTGTTTTAAGAAAACTTATTCTCATCGAAGCATTTTTTCATCAGTAATTGGAAACAATCTCCCATATCGTCTGAAGCTCTGCAGATGGCGTTTTCTAACATATTTCTAACTTGCTTTTCTGTAACACCGGCTTCTGTCCAGCTTTTACCAGATGTATAAGAATTAAGAATGAAAGGCATAATCCTATCAATAGCACAAGCAAAAATAGCGTCTGGTGTTTCTTCTTCTTCAAATTCTATCCAAAGATTGTAGAACTCTGCTGAAATTGGTTCATCCAAGATACCGAAGATTTTTTTAGCAGCTAATTTTTCTCTTTCGAATTTGCCCTTCATTCCTTCTTCGTCAAAAAGAAATGTATCTCCAGCATCTATCTCTACCAAATCGTGAATCGACAACATTCTGATAACTCTCAACAAATTAATTTCCGTATTGTTTTTGGCGTAAGGATAAAGAATTTGTGCCAATATAATGATCTGCCAACTGTGTTCTGCCGTATTCTCTCTTCGGGAATCGTCCGCATTGTAATTTCTTCTCTGTACATTTTTCAAGGCATCAACAGCCAGGATGAAATCTATTTCTTTCTGTATCTTCATTTTTTAATCTTTGTAATAATCTTTGATCTTATATTTTTTTGATCTACTTGTCCACTTATTATTGATGAGATTTCTCGTAGTGACTGTCACATACTCGCCGTCCATCGCATCTTCTTCAAACTCATAGACTTTCTGGAGTCCCTTCTTGGGAATTACTGCATATTCTGTGGTAATGTGCCAGCAACAACCGTCTTTTGCAAAAGTAATAATACGTTTACGTTTGTGATCTGTCTGGAACATTCCGAGGTTTTCGTAGGCTAAGGCTGTTAATTCTTCGCTAGGAACAAATTGTTTCCTGGTAGAATTGTAAACGTAAATATCATAAGATGGTCCGCCATAACCACTTTGATTTCCGTTCCTTACAGCAATATCTTCTGTTCCGTCAAAATTGAAATCATCAAAGATCAGCGGACTCTGCTCATTGTACAATTGGATAACATTGACGCTTGGCTTTTGATTTTTGTTCAAATAAAAATAAAGGTCATCCGATCTGAGCGTTTGGAAAACTTTTTTCGATTTTTTATTAATTAATTCTACGACGCCTTCTCCGCTACAAGTATCGCCCTCACAATTCTGGACTGTGATCCTTGCATCGAATTGTTTTGAACCATCCCTGATCTCGAATTGATTTTGAGCCAAATACAATTGACCAATTGACACTAATATAAATCCTATACTTTTTTTCATTGACCTGGTTTTATAATTCGGTTCCTGATTCTACTTCATAAGGTTCTTTTCCTACTTCGAAGATTTTAGTCAACTCAGACCCTTCTACAGTGATCTTATCATCTATCTTTCTGATCCAATTTCCTTCTCTCAGCCCAATAACTTTGATATCGTTCTGAGTCAAGAATTCTTTGATTCTGGTTTCTCTGGTTTCTCCATTATGTTTGATTTGGGGATTTGGGTCAAGATAATGAGGATTGATATTAAAAGGTACTAATCCCATGCAATCAAAACTTGGTGGATAGACAATCGGCATATCGTTGGTTGTTTTCATATTGATTCCGCCGATGTTACTTCCTGCACTGCACCCAAGATAAGGTTTCCCCGACTCTACATTTTGTTTTAAAACAGTCATTAACCCTAATTCATGAAGTGTTTTAACTAAGAGAAAGGTGTTGCCGCCACCGGTGAAAAAAGCTTTGCCCAAATTAATTGCTTCTTCTTTATCATCGAACTCGTGAAGACCTCTAACATTAATATTAATTGTCGCAAAAAATTCTTTTGCTTTGGCTGTATAATCTTCGTGTGAGATGCCGCCTGGTCTTGCAAAGGGGATAAAGATTATTTCATTAATATTATTAAAAAGAATCTGGAGTTCTGGTTTGAGATATTCTAAATATTGACCACCGAAGAGTGTGGATGTGGATGCGAGGATGATGTTCATATTGATGGTTGATGGTTGATGGTTGATGGTTGATGGCAAATTTCGGAATTGTTATTTTAATATGCTGGAAAATCTCTCGTAGATTTTGGGGATTGGGCAGATTTTTTTGTTTTGGAATGGAAAATATTGTTTCCAGATGTTCCAATATAGTTTTCGGAAGCAAGAATATAAATTACAGGTGCAAGAATATAGTTTACAGTTGCTCCAATATTGTTTACAGTCGTAAGAATATAAATTGCAGTAGCGAGAACATAACTTACAGGTGCAAGAATATAGTTTACAATTGCTCCAATATAGTTTACAGTCGTAAGAATATAAATTGCAGGCGGGAGAATATAACTTACAGGTGTAAGAATATAAATAAAAAACCTGCAGAGGACCTGCAGGTTCAAATAATTTTTGATTTGATATGAAGAAAAAAAGAATTTTTCTAAAAAATGTTGGAATTAGTTTCCAGCGTCAGCAGCTGTGAAAGCAGAAACTCCGCTCCATCCTTTTGCCCAGTCTGGAAGAGAAGATCCATTACCTGCTCCAGTAGCATTTGCATTAACAGTAACAGTAGCTGTTAAATCTACGCTAGTACCTGCAGTATTTTTCCCTTTGATATTTGTTCCGATGCTTTCGAAACGAACATTTTTCACATATGAACCAGCTTGGAACCAAGCTAAAGTTCTATCAGTTTCAAAATCGATCCCTGTAGAGAAATTAGATAAAACGATGTTATCAAACTGCCCTTGAGATCCCGCTCTGATTTTCATTGCTTGAGATTCTGTTCCTTTTACGTTACCTAAGAACGTTGCATTCTTGATAGTTGGGTTAGAAGCTCCGTTCCCGAAAGTGGTATTAGGATCTGTATCCTGAGTATCAGCTTCGATACCTCTGTTACCTGGTTCTGCAGCGTTAAAATATTCTTTTTTTCTAGCAGCATAGATATAATCTGCTGTCCCTTGCCAACCTTCTGTCCAGTCAACAGAATCATCTCCAACTCCTAAAACAAGGATGTGATCTGCATTAACGTTTCCTCCAAAGAACTCTACACCATCATCTGCACCATCAACAACAGAAACATAAGATACTTTTGTTCCACTACCAACTCCGAAAAGAGAAAGACCGTTGAATTCTTTTGAAGGGTTATATTTGAAACCACTGTTTTTGATAATAACATATTGGATAGAACCAGAGTTATCGTCTTTTGCAGTACCACCGTAAGTCAATTCACCTAATTCTGAAGTAGAAGTACCAGCAGCACTTCTGTTAGAAGGTGCATTACCCAATACTACTAAACCACCCCAAGAACCTGGAGAGTTAACGGCTCCTTCGAATACTACTGGCGCAGCAGCTGTACCGTTGATAAAAATCTTAGCATTTCTATCTACGATAAGGTAGTTTGCTCCTTCGTTTGCAACAATCTTAGTTCCAGCTGGGATAATCAATGTTGCTCCTCCTTCTACTAAAAGTTTACCTGTCAATTTATAAGTTTTTGTAGCATCTAGCGTTACAACGTTTCCTTTTGTAATTGTACCTTCGAATTTATTCGGGTCTATTGTTTGTGTTGGTGTCTCTGTTGTATCGTCGTCGTTATTACTACAAGAAAACACTACAGTTGTAGCTGTTGCTACTAATGATAAGCAAAATGCTGCTCTTAAAAATGTCTTTTTCATTTTTTTTCTTTTATTAGATTAATTTATTTTTTATTTAGAATTTATATGAAAGATTAAGTCCTACCAATCTTCCTTTTGTGTAATTTCTGTTGATATAAGTTCCTGAAGTATTAACCTGATCAATTCTATATTCAGGGTTAAGGATGTTTCTCACAAATACTCCAATCCCAATGTTCTTAAGATTTACATTAAGGTTTGTATCAAGCATATTTCTTGACGCTTCATAAAAGTTACCAGTATTGTTGGTTCCAAGAGCGAAAAGATTTTTGCCAACGTATGAGTAAGACACTACGAAATCCAATGAATTAGCATCGCTCCATTTGAAATTATATCCTAAGTTGGCATTAGCAATGAAATCTGCAACTCCTTGTACATCTTCTTTTGTTTGTCCACTGAACTCCGCACGCTTACCTTCGTTCTCTGCAGCTAATTCATCAGCAGACTTCAACTCTTGCTGAGAATGCATATATGTAGCATTGATAAAAGTGTATATTTTGGATGTCTCCCACTCGTAGATATCTTTTCTCCATTCTGCTTCTGCACCTACAATATATCCCCAATTTGCAATATTGAAATAGGTCATATCGCTGGAAGAAGCTGTAGAATAAGTTGTTCTAGCAATAGGGTTTTTGATATATTTTCCAAATGCAGCTACCGAGATCACCTCTCCCGCTTTTGGGAAAAACTCCCACTTAAGATCTACGTTATAATTATCTGATGGATATAAATTCTCATTACCATAAACGTTGGTTGTAACGTCATAATATGCAATTGGAATTAACTCTTTTGGCTGTGGAAGTGTGTAAGTTTTTGAAAGAGAAAATCTTAAATTGGTTCTATCACTTAAAGAATATTTTGCATTAAGCGCTGGTAAGAACTTGTTATAACTTTTTTGCTTTTTATCCGTATTCAAAGGGTCATTCCAATCCATATCCCAATTGATATAATCGAATCTACCTCCTAGCTGTACTACGAATTTATCAGAAACATTATAATCTACATTAGCGTATCCTGAGTGTAAATGTTGCTTGATATCATAACCCCAAGGCTTATACAATTCTGAAGATCCTCTGAAGGTTTGATAAATAAATTGGTATAAAGTGCTGTTTGTTGAATTAAAGAACACATCATAATTGTTAGGATCTATATTCAAAGGCAAACCATATGGATTGGAGTAACGAATACCAATAGTCGTGAAATCGAATGTTCTGTTTTTATAAGATCCATCATATCCAAAACTAAATTTGAAATCATTTAGTTTCTTCGTCAAATGCAAATAACCTAAAAATGTATCATCTTTTAATTCATCGAAATAACGATGGTTATCTACAATACTACCTGCAATCAAGATATTGTCTGCTGCAGACATTGTGTTTTGTAACCTATCTGGTCTTTTACTGTTAAGGTTGTTATAGCCTAAAGCCCAATCTGCTTCCCAACTTTTTCCAAGCTTATGATTACCTACCAATTGGTTAATCCAAGTATCCGTAATCTTATTATCTCCACGGTTAACCACTACATCGGTTCCGATATCAAATGTATAACCTTCAAAAAATCTTGCTGTTTGTGATGATGAATGGATATAATTTGAGGTAAATGTTAGTTTATTATTGCTATTAATTTTGTAAGCAAGATTAACTAAAGCAGTTGTATTAGTCTCATATTCATAACGCTCAATATTGTAATCTTTGTCAGGTCTTCCGTCTGCAAAAAAGAAACTTTCTTTTCCAGAACTGTATTCGTAATTGTTATCAAAACCTGCGTACGCAAAAATGGAAAACTTCCCAAAACGTGTACCCGTTTCAAAATCTACATTAGAATTAAATGGGTTCTGAGCGTTCTTAAAATTCCATTTTGTAGTAAAAGGATATGCAACTCCAGGATTAGATTTATTAAAAGTTGATGTTTTATATCCAAAGAAACCAGGCCCTCCGTCCTGAAGCTTAAAATTACCTTTATCAAATGTCTGCATATTGATAGAACTACCCAGACCTACTTTGAAATAAGGCTTTCCAGTATGTTCTTTGGAAACAATATTGATATTAGCACCACCAAAGTCACCGTATAATTTTGGATTATAAACTTTGTCCAATGAGATATACTCAATCATAGAAGTTTTGAAAATCTCAAGATCAATATTCTTGAATTCTGGATCATCCGACGGAATTGGTAATCCGTTAAGTGTAGTTGTATTATACCTATCACCAAGTCCTCTTACGAAGATTTGCCCACTTCCCTCTTGCTTAAGAGTTCCTGTAGCTTTTGTAACTGCGGCAGCCACATCTCCAATTCCTTGTTTGGATAACTGAGCGGAACCAACACGTTCGATAACTTCTACAGACTTTTTCTGTGTAGTGATGATGTTACTTTCTGTACCTTTTTTAGAAGTTCCGATGATTTTCACTTCATCGATTTTTTTTTCACCCTTCAGAGTATCTTGGGTATTTTGTGCCAACAAAAGAGACATTGGCATACAAAGAAACAAAGCACTGATGCTTATAGTTTTTGCTTTCATTTTTTTACTTTCCTTTTTCTTCGTTGCCAAAGAAATGATATGAGAATCGATTGGAATGTATAAGATTTTTTAAATATTCTTTAATTAAGCGTTACGAAAAATCATATTATGTTAAATCAAGTTTAACAGGTTAATGAGTTTTAAAAGTCTGTTCATTATTTGTTAAATTTGCGGCAGATAATTTTTACTGAAAAAACCTTTGAAAACAGTCAAAGCTTCTGATATCAATGGTTTACAGTTTTAAGCATCCCTTAACATTAGAAAATTCCCAAAATCGACACTCAAAATGGATTTTACAAAGGCAATAGAAATTTTACAATCTGGCGGAACAATTCTCTACCCGACTGATACCATCTGGGGAATCGGTTGCGATGCGACCAATCCTGATGCCATCAAGAAAATTTTTGACATCAAGAAAAGAGAGCAAAACAAGTCTCTTATTATATTGGTAGAGACTGAGAAAAGATTGCAGGATTTGGTGGACGTTCCCGAGATGGCTTGGCAAATTATCGATTTGAGCGAAAAACCAGTAACTATTGTTTACGAAAACCCAAAAAATCTTCCAAAAGAATTGCTGGCAGAAGACGGAAGC
>Ga0308158_10004770_pt1 | contig 11346 bp, 12 predicted proteins | sample PhyBR2_FD_201038 | JGI IMG/M metagenome (GOLD analysis project Ga0308158, IMG submission 201038) | Phyllosphere microbial communities from UC Gill Tract Community Farm, Albany, California, United States - DLSLB.R2 | ecosystem: Host-associated > Plants > Phyllosphere > Unclassified | place: USA...
TGTTCTGCGGGTCGAGCGCCTTCTTGATGCGCAGGTTCAGCTCCAGCACGTCGTCGCCGAGGTAGTCGGCCAGCCAGGGCTGCTTGAGCCGCCCGACGCCGTGCTCGCCGGTGATCGTGCCGCCCAGTTCGATCGCGAGCGCCATCACCTCCCCGAAGGCGAGGTCGGCGTTGGCGCGCTGCTCGGCATCCGTCGGGTCCAGCACGATCAGCGGATGCGTGTTTCCGTCTCCGGCATGGGCGACCACGGCGATCTCGACGCCGCGCGCCTGGGCGATCGCGCGCATGCCGTCGATCAGATCGCCCAAGTGCGGCAGCGGCACGCCGACGTCCTCCAGCAGCAGCGCCCCGCGCTTCTCCACCGCTGGGATCGCCTGCCGCCGCGCCTCGATGAGCGCCTCGCTCTCGTCCGGATCGCTGGTCGCGTACACCTCGGATGCCCCGTGCAGCCCGCAGGTCTGCTCGATGGCCTCGATCTGCGCAGCCGCCACCTCGACCGACTCGTCCGACTGCACGATGAGCATCGCCGCCGACTCCCGGTCGAGATCCATCCGCATCATGTCCTCGACCGCGTTGATGGTGACGCGGTCCATGAACTCCAGCATCGACGGGCGCATGGCAGCCTTGATGTCGACCACCGCCCTGATCGCGCCCTCGACGGTCGGGAACATCGCGACGAGCGTCGTCGGCGTGCGCTGCGCCGGGACGAGCCGCAGGGTCGCCTCCGTCACGATCCCGAGCGTGCCCTCGCTGCCCACGAACAGCTTGGTGAGCGAGAGCCCGGCCACGTCCTTCAGTCGCGGCCCGCCGAGCGTGATCGCGCGTCCGTCCGCGAGCACGACCGTCAGGCCCAGCACGTAGTCGGTGGTGACGCCGTACTTCACGCAGCACAGTCCGCCGGCATTGGTGGCGATGTTGCCCCCGATCGAGCAGAACTCCTGCGACGACGGGTCGGGCGGGTACCAGAGGCCGTGCTCGGATGCCGCCGCCTTGACCTCCGCGTTGAAGGCGCCCGGCTGCACCACGGCCATCTGCAGGGCGGGGTCGATGCGGATCTCCCGCATCCTCTCCAGTGAGATCACGATGGCCCCGTCGACGGCGGACGATCCGCCCGACAGCCCCGAGCCGGCTCCGCGGGGAATCACTCCGACCCCCTCCTGCGCGGCGATGCGCACGGCCGCCTGCACGTCCTCCGTGGTGGTCGCCCGCACCACGGCGAGCGGGGTGCCGGCATCCGGATCCTCCGCGCGGTCGCGCCGGTACGCCTGCAGGGAGTCGGGGTTCGTGATGACGGAGCCGTCCGGCAGTGCGGCGATGAGGGCGGAGATCACGCGCGCGTCGCGGTCATCGGACATGGGCATCCTCGGCATTCCCGCCACCCACCTCGGCGGCGCTCCCACAACTGTGGCACATGCGGGGTGACGGCAGCGCGGTCACAGGATGCTGATGTCGACCTGCAGGTCGTGCGTGAGCCGCTCGATGTCGGCGCGCAGGGCATCCAGATCGGCGGATGCCGGTGCCGAGGCCGTCACGGCGGATTCGAACAGCCGCCCGCCGGCCATGGCGGCGTCGCGGGTCTCGGTCGTCATGCTGCGGATGCTGAGCGCGTGCGCGCTGAGCACGCCGGACACCTCGCGGACGATGCCGGGGCGGTCATCGCCCAGCACCGTGACGGACACGTGCCGGTCCTCGGGCGCCGTGGTCGCGTCCGACCCGGTGCTGACGGTCACGGCCAGCATCCCATCGAGGCCGCGCAGGGCGTCGCGCAGCTCGCCGACGCGATCGTCCGCGACGGTCAGCTGGATGACGCCGGCGAAGGTGCCGGCGAGCTCGGCGAGGCTGCTGTTCTCCCAGTTGCACCCGTAGGCGCCCGTGAGATCAGCGACGGCGGAGACGAGTCCGGGGCGATCCGCTCCCGCGACCGTGAGGATGAGCGTGGTCATGCGCTCACTGTAGTCGCGAGGCCGTCGCGGCTGCGCCATAACTCCGGAGAATGCTGCCGCTCGGCGTGTGATCGGGTCTCGGTGGCCGGGATCCAGCCCGGATCTCCGGAGTTGTGGCCGTGAGTCGGCTCAGCCCCAGCTCGCGCCCGCCAGGAAGGCCTCCATGCGCTCCCGGTGCGGGGCCAGGTCCCAGCCCTGCGAGGCCACCCAGTCATCCGAGTAGTAGGTCTCGGCGTAGCGGGCGCCGCCGTCGCAGATCAGCGTGACGACGCTGCCGGTCTCGCCGGCGTCGCGCATCCGGCCGATCAGTTCGAAGGCGCCGTAGAGGTTGGTGCCGGTCGAGCCGCCGGCCCAGTGCAGGGTGCGCTCGCGCAGCAGCCGGATGGCGGCGACCGACGCGGCATCCGGCACCTGGATCATCTCGTCGATCACACTCGGCACGAACGAGGCCTCCACGCGCGGGCGGCCGATGCCCTCGATCCGGGACGGGCTGCCTGCGGCATCCGCATCGCCCTTCCAGCCGGCGTAGAACGCGGAGCCCTCCGGGTCGACCACTGCCACCTGCGTCGCGTGGCGACGGTAGCGCACGTAGCGGCCGAACGTGGCGCTGGTGCCGCCGGTGCCCGCACCGACCACGATCCATCGGGGGATCGGATGCCGCTCCTCGGCGAGCTGACTGAACACGCTCTCGGCGATGTTGTTGTTGCCGCGCCAGTCGGTGGCGCGCTCGGCGTAGGTGAACTGGTCGAGATAGTGGCCGTTGCAGCCGGCTGCCAGCCGGCGAGCCTCGGGGGAGATCTGGTCGGCGCTCTCGACCAGGTGGCAGTTGCCGCCGTAGAACTCGATGAGGTCGATCTTCTCCTGGCTGGTGGAGCGCGGCACGACGGTGATGAAGTCGAGACCCAGCATCCGCGCGAAATACGCCTCGCTCACAGCGGTCGATCCGCTCGAGGACTCCACCAGGGTCGTGCCCTCGTCGATCAGCCCGTTGACCAGGCCGTAAAGGATCAGCGAGCGGGCGAGGCGGTGCTTGAGCGAGCCGGTGGGATGCACCGACTCGTCCTTCAGATACAGGTCGATGCCCCAGTCGGCGGGGAGCGGGAACAGGTGCAGGTGCGTGTCGGCGGAGCGGTTGGCATCCGCTTCCAGGACCCGGATGGCGGAACTGACCCATTCACTCATGCTTCGAGCGTAGCGGGGCGCTCCGTTCGGGTCAGTTGTCCGTGTAGCCGCCCTCGCCCGTGGAGCCGTCGTAGTCGAACGTGCGCGTCTCGAGTTCGATGTGGATGTCCTCGCCGAGCGGCTGCTGGGCGAGCAGCTTCGCCTCGACTTCGGCGACCTTCGCGGTGTACTCCCGGGCCTGCTCGTCGGTCACGCCCCAGATGGTCGCCGCTTTCAGATCGGTGACGATGTACAGGAACGCGGTCACGGCCGTGCGGTTGAACTCGTCGTCGGGGATCTTCTGCCAGAGCGACCCGTCGTCGCGCGCCGTGCGGTACTCATCGAGCTTCGCCTGCAGCTCGTCGCCGATCGTGGCGGCCGAACCCGTGGAGGAGCCTGCGCCGTCAGCCGGGTCCTCTCCGGAGCCGGTGGCGGTCGTGTCCGAATCCGACGTCGATGCGGGCGCCGGGCCCGAGCTGAAGTCGAACAGGTAGGCGGGGCCGACGAGCAGCATCCGGATGAGCACGAAGATGATCGCGACGCCCACGACGATCCCGCCGACGATCACGGCCGTGAGCCAGCGCTGAGAGGCCTGCTCGGGCTGATGGCCCGGCCCGGAGGATGCCGGCGTCGCGGGGGAGGGCTGCCCGCCCCAGACCGGGGTCGGCGGCAGGCCGTAGGACTGCGGGGCGGGGTTTCCGGGCTGTGTGGCACCGCGCCCCGGCGCGGGCTGCGCGGCGTACGGCGGTCCGGACGGCGGGCCGTAGGGCTGCGCGGGTTGTGCGCCGTAGGACTGTGCGGGTTGTGCGCCGTAGGGTGGCGCGGGTTGTGCGCCGTAGGGCGGCGCGACCGGCGATCCGTACGACTGCGCTCCGTATGGCGGTGCGGCCTGTGCGCCGTACGGCTGTGTCGCGTACGGTGCGGGCACGGCGGGGAGCCCGTAGGGCTGCGCCGGCGCGGCGCCCCATGTGGGCGGGGCGGCACCCCATGTGGGCGGCGTGGCGGGCGGCGCGGGGACCGGAGCGCCGTCGGCGGATGCGCCGTAGGGCGGCGCGGTCGGCATCGCCGGGGGCGCCGTGCGCGCGGCATCCGTCGGCTCTGGCGGTGCAGGCGGGATCACCGGGTATCCGGCCCCCGACGCAGGTGCGTCTTCCTCGCGCATGATCGTCGTCTCCCCCTCGATCGCGTGTCGACTCAGAGAACATCCGCTGCCCGGCTCAGGGGATGCGGACCAGCGACCCGCGCGAGGCCTCCGGGCCGAGCTGGAACTCGAAGCGCGAGCGGTCGCCGCGATGGTGCGCGAGGAAGAACTCGATCGGGGTGCCCGACGCGTCGCGGCTCACGCTGCGCAGACGCAGCAGCGCCGACCCGGCGCTCACACCCAGCAGCTGGGCCTGCTCGTGGGTGGCGACCGTCGCCTCGGCGGAGCGCACACCGCTGGTCGCGACGATCCCGTGCTCCTCGAGCAGCCGGTACAGCGAGGTCTCGTGCAGATCCTCGCCCAGGGTGACTGCGCCCACGGCCTCCGGCATCCACGTCGTGGAAAGGGACCAGGCGTCGCCGTCGACGTGACGCAGGCGCGTCAGGACCACGATCGGCGATCCCTCCTCCACTTCGAGGGCGGCCGCGACCTCGGCATCCGCCTCGATGGTCTCGTGCCGGAGGATGTCGCTGTGCACGTGACCGCCGCGGCTCGCGACCTCGTCGTACAGGCCGACCAGCGTGTGCACCAGCGACTCGCTGGTGCGCGGGCGGGCGACGAAGGTGCCCTTGCCCTTGACCCGTTCGACGAGGCCCTCGTGCTCGAGCTGCGCGAGCGCCTGGCGCACGACCGTGCGCGAGATCCCGTACTGCTCGCACAGCCGGTGCTCGCCGGGCAGCGGATCACCCGGGTGCAGGCCGTCCTGCTCGATGTGGTCGATGATCAGCTGCCGCAGCTGGTCGTACATGGGTGTGGCCGAGAGTCGGTCGATTCCCCCCGTGGTCATCATGCTCCTCAGTATGCGACGCCGGCGTGCAGGATCACGTTGGCGTAGGGCGTGAACTCGCCGGAGCGCACGAAGGCGCGCGCGGTCTGTGTGCGCTGCTTGAACTCCACGTGCGGCACCAGCTCGATCTCGATGCCGGGGAGCCGCTCGCGCAGCGCGTCGAGCACGTGCGGGCTGGCCTCGGCGACCTCGGCGGAGACCGTCGCGCCCTCCACGACCATCTCGGCGAGCACCGTGTCGAGCACGTCGAAGAACGCGGGGGCGCCGGGGCGGTATGCCAGATCGATCCGCTCGGACCCGGGCGGGATCGGCAGCCCGGCATCCGTCACGACGATCAGATCGGTGTGGCCGGTCTCGCTGATCACCCGTGACAGGGACGGGTTGATCGTGGTGGACGTCTTGCGCATGTCTCCTCCTAGTTCTGCTGCGCGGCCAGCAGTGCGTCGACCTCGGAGCGTCGGGGCAGGCTCGGCGAGGCGCCCTGGCGGGTCACGGCGATGGCCCCGGCGGCACTGGCGAGGCGGGTGGCGTCGGCGAGCGTCCAGCCCTCGGCGAGGGCGGCGCCCAGGTACCCGGCGTACGCGTCGCCGGCGGCGGTCGTGTCGATCGGCTCGACGGGGATGGGCTCGATGAACGAGGTGCCCTCGGCGGTCACCACGCAGGAGCCCTTCTCCGCCATGGTGATCACGGCCGAGCCCACTCCCTGCGCCAGGAACCAGCGACCGGCCTCCTCCGCCGAGGCGGCGTCGGTGACCTCGATCCCGCTGATGAGCGTGGCCTCGGTCTCGTTGGGGGTGACGATGTCGATGCTGCGCCACACCTCGGCGTCCAGCGTCGCCGCGGGTGCGGGGTCGAGCACCACGGTCATGCCCAGCTGGCGTGCGCGCTGGGTGATGTGCAGCGTGAGGGATGCCGGCGTCTCCAGCTGCGTGAGGAGCACGGAGGTGGTCGGCGCGAGCGCCTCGAGTGCGGCGTCGATCTGCTCGGCGCTGAGCTGCGCGTTCGCCAGGGGAACCATCACGATGTCGTTCTGCGCCGAGGCGTCGACGCGGATGTGCGCGATGCCGGTGGGGCCCGGGACGGTACGCAGGTGGGTGAGGTCGACACCCGCGCTGCTGAGCCCGTCGACGATGAGGTCGTGGAACAGGTCGTCGCCCACGCAGCCGACGAAGCTCGTGCGAGCTCCGGCCAGGCCCGCGGCGACGGCCTGGTTCGCACCCTTGCCTCCGAGCAGCAGCGTGAACTGGTCGCCGAGGATGGTCTCGCCGCGAGCGGGCAGTCGCTGGGAGAAGGTGGTCACGTCAGCGGTGACGCTTCCGACGATCACGACGCCGGTGCGGGCGGGCTGGTCGTTGGTCATGTTCTCCCGATCGTCTTTGACTTCAGATGGACGCTGTCATTACATTATCGGCAGAGTGACCTGTAGTGACAGGTTCTCGGGCTGCCCGTCACCGGGCCAGGAGAGGAGACCGGATGACCGCGCCCCGGCTGTACGTGGACAGCGCCGACACCGAGCGGGTCGGTCGACTGCTCGCCGCGGGTGTCGTGCACGGCGTCACGACGAACCCGACGATCCTCGAGCGCGGCGGACGCATGGCATCCGAGATCCCGTCGCTGTACGCACGATGGGTCGAGGAGGGCGCGCGGGAGGTGTTCTTCCAGACCTGGGGCGGAGACCGGGACGCGTTCCTGCGCAACGCCGCCGGCATCCTCGAACTCGGGGATCGGGTCGCCGTGAAGGTCCCCGCCACGGCTGAGGGCTTCGCAGCGGCGTCCGCCCTGGTCCGCGACGGAGCCTCAGTGCTGGTGACGGCCGTCTACTCCGTGGCTCAGGCGCTCGCGTGCGCGAGCATCGGGGTGCGGTACATCGCTCCCTACCTCGGGCGGATGCGCGATGCCGGCCTCGACGGCGCCGATCTCATCACCCAGATGCAGGCCGTGTGCGAGGGCACCGACACGAACGTGCTGGCCGCCAGCCTGCGCTCACCGCAGGACATCGTCGAGCTGCGGCTCGCGGGTGTGCCGTACTTCACGGCCGCGCCCGACGTGCTCGACGCGCTGCTGCACGACCCCGTGAGCGACTCGTCGGCCGAGGAGTTCGACGCCGCGATGGGGCGCCTGGGCGCCTGATAGGGGAGGACAGCGGCGGGCGCCGCGGACACTCCGCCAGGTCGCAGTTCGCCCCGGATTGCCGCGCTCTTCGCCGTCCAGATCGCAGTTCGTCCCGTAACTCGATGCGGAAAGCGGGACGAATCGCGACCTGGAGCCCGGGCGATCGTCGAGAGCGGGACGAATCGCGACCTGGATGCCGGGCGTCAAGCAATCGCGACTGGAGCCCGGACGTCACGCGTTGGCGGCCCGGATGCAGGGCGTCAGGCGTCCGTGCGTCAGGCGTTCGCCGCCTGGCGCAGCCAGCGCTCCACGCCGGCGACGTGGGCGGTGGCCAGCGAGGTCGCCAGCGCCGAGTCGTGCTGGGCGATCGCCTCGGCGATGGCCAGATGCTCGGACAGCGTGCGGTCCACCGCCCCCTGCTCCGTCAGCCCGCGCCACACGCGCGCGCGGATCGTCTGACTGCTGAGCCCGTCGATCAGGCTCGCGAGGTAGTCGTTGCCGGCCAGGCGCACGATGGAGCCGTGGAAGCGGATGTCGTGGGCGACGAGGTCGTCGATGCTGACGGCGTCCGCGTCGACGGAGCCGATCTCGTCCAGGAGGCCCTGCGCCTGCTCCTCGGTGGCGTTGCCTGCCGCGAGGCCCGTGGCCTGCGATTCCAGCATCCGCCGCACCGCGAACAGCTCGAGCAGCGAGCTGTCGTCGTGCATGTCGACGACGAAGCTGATCGCCTCCAGCAGCAGATGCGGCTCGAGGCTGGTGACGTAGGTGCCGTCACCGCGGCGCACATCGAGCACCCGGATGACCTCGAGCGCCTTGACGGCCTCGCGCATGGAGTTGCGCGACAGGCCGAGCCGCTCCGCGAGCTCCTTCTCAGGCGGGAGCCGGTCGCCGGGGCCGAGCTCGCCCGTGACGATCATCGCCTTGATCTTCTCGATCGCCTCATCCGTGACTGCCATGGCCACATCTTCGCACAGCCATCCGATGTTTCCGGCAGGATGGTGACATGCGCGTCATCGATTCCCACCTGCACCTGTGGGACCCGGAGGTCCTCACCTACGAGTGGCTCGAGGGTCCACTTGCCTGGCGCTTCGCCGAAGAGGAGATCTACGAGGAGCAGCTCGACGGCGTCTCGGAGGAGGCCGCGATCTTCGTGCAGGCCGACCCGATCGAGTCGCAGTCCCTCGACGAGGTGCGCTGGGTGGACTCGATCTCGCTCGCCGCGGGAGTGGTGGCGATCGTCGCCGGGGCGCGGCTGGATCGCGGCGCGGCGACGGACGAGCAACTGGAGGCGCTGAGCGATTTCGACCGCGTCGTCGGTGTGCGGCATCTCCTTCAGGGCGAACCGGACGGCTTCGCGCTGAGCTCAGCGTTCCAGCGCGGCGTGCGGGAGGTCGCACGCCGCGGCTGGACCTTCGACGCCTGTGTGCGGGCGCACCAGCTTCCGGATGTGGCGGCGCTCGCGGCATCCGTCCCGGACCTTCCCATCGTGCTCGACCACGTCGGCAAGCCCGCGGTGGGTTCGGCGTCGTCGCCGACCGTGCCCTCCCCGGACTGGCTGCGCAATCTGGGCGCCCTGGCGCAGCATCCGCAGGTGTTCTGCAAGCTGTCCGGCCTGCCCGCCGAATCCGGCGGTGTGTGGACGGATGCCCAGATGCAGCCGTTCCTGGATGCCGCGCTCGACGCGTTCGGGCCCGAGCGGCTGATGTGGGGGAGCGACTGGCCGGTGTCTTCGATCGACGCCGGTCGCCTGGCAGGCGGCGCGTACGTGGTGGGCTCCCGTCAGCGCTGGTTCCGCACGGTCGCCGACTGGGCGGCGCTGCGTGACTTGGATGCTGAGGCGCTGTTCTGGTCGAATGCGCTGACCTTCTACGGCATCCGCTGACACGCGCGCCCGATGGTCCGCTCACGCGCCGGCTGGTCCGCTCACGCGAGCGCTCGACCGTCAGCCACGGCCGGCGATGGCGCGTCGGACGCGGGCGATCAGCTGATCGGGGCGCGACAGCAACTCCGCGGTGACCTCGATCACATCCCACCCTGCGGCGCGGAGAGCGGCGATCCGCTCGACATCCGCTGAATAGCGATCGCTGTGGAGGACGCTCTGGTATTCGATCGCCACCTTCAGATACGGATACGCGAGATCGACGCAGCCGAGGAAGCGGCCGTGAACGTCATAGACGTCGTGATTGAGCATCGGCTCGGGGATCCCCGCCAGCACGAGGTGCAGCCGAAGCGCGGACTCGCGCGGTGACCACGAATCCTCGCGGATGAGCTCGATCGCCTCCCGCAGTCGGACGATGCCTCGCCAGCGGGCGAGAGCCACGGTCTCGCGCAGGCCGTCGAGGGTCGTGAAGGGCCGGCGTCCCACATCTGGCCGTCCCGGGCCGGCACGCCAGACACGACAGAGGAAGTCGCCGAGGGCGACGAGGTCGCTCAGGCTCCACGTGCCCAGTTGCGCGAACGTCGTGGCGCCGTCTGCTAGCACGGCACCCTGAGGTGTCGTGACCACCCGCGAGCTCCGCGGATCAGCGCGGTGTCCGCGGACTCCCGCCGCTCTGACCACGGGTCCCTCACCGAGCGTGCTCACGTGCACGGGGAGAGTTCGACCGTCTACGGCAACGCCCCTCCGGGTGATCAGCGGAAGCGGGCCTCCCCGCAGCGCGACGGCGGTCTCGTGGCTCAGGAACTGTCCCGGCCGAAGCCGTGGTGTGTACTCGCGGGCGCGGATGCGGCGCTCGGCCGCCTGACGCCGATACGGATCCATGTCGTCGAGATCCACCTCGTCGGGCTTCGCTCGGACGCCGCGGAACGGAATCAGGAGATCGGTGCGATGCAGGCGACCGCGGCTGACACCGGCATCGCGCGCCTGCCGCACACTGAAGCGATTGCCGAGCGAGACCGGAAGAGGCTGTGGAGTGCGCATCCGTCCACCGTGCATCAGTCGTCGGGTGCCCGCAGGAGTTGTCCACATGTGGAATCAAGTGGCCAGGTCGCAGTTCGTCTGCTTCTCGGCATCCGATCTTCGTCCAAGTCGCAGTTTGTCCCGCTTCGCCGACGGAATACCGGGACGAAACGCGACCTGGGCGAGGGCGGCGGACGGATGCCGGGACGAAACGCGACCTGGACGGGGGCGGCGGACGGATGCCGGGACGAAACGCGACCTGGGCGAGGGCGGCGGACGGATGCCGGGACGAAACGCGACCTGGACGGGGAAGGAAGCCCCGAACGCCCGGGCAAGCACCGAAGGCGACGAGGGCGCGACCGCTCCGGGAGACGCCGAAGGGCCGCCGCGCGGATGCGGGACGGCCCTTCGAACGGCAGCGGACTACTCGGCGCGGAGGCGCAGGGCGGCCATGCCGCCGTCGACCTCGATGAACGTGCCGGTGGTCGAGCCGGAAGCGGGCGAGACCAGGTAGAGCACGGCGCCGGCGACCTCGTCCGGGGAGACCAGGCGGCCGTGCGGCTGGCGGGCGTTCAGCGCCGCGCGCTCGGCGGCGGGGTCGGCGGCCGAGTCCAGCAGACGCCCGACCCAGGGGGTGTCGGCGGTGCCGGGGTTCACGGCGTTGACGCGGATGCCCTCGCGCAGGTGGTCTGCGGCCATCGCCCGGGTCAGCGCGGAGACCGCGCCCTTCGACGCGGAGTACAGCGCGCGCTGCGGCAGGCCGGTCGTGGAGGCGATGGATGCCGTGTTGCAGACCGCCGCCGAGGGCGACTTCCGCAGCCAGGGCAGTGCCGCCGAGGTCACGCGCGCGATGCCGGTGACGTTGATGGAGAGCACGCGGGCCCACTCGTCGTCGTCGTTCGCGGTCACATCGCCCTGTGCGCCGATGCCGGCGTTGTTGATCACGATGTCGATGCGGCCGAACCGCTCCGCGACCGCCGCGACGGCGGCATCGACGGACGCGCGGTCGGAGACGTCGGCCGTGAACGCCGCGAATGCGGCATCCGCTCCGGACGTGTCGCGGTCGAGGACGGCGATCTGCGCGCCCTCCTCGTGCAAGCGGCGGGCGACCGCCGCACCGATTCCGGATGCTCCGCCGGTGACGATCGCCACCAGGCCTTCGAGACTCAGCGCGCCCATGCCACGAACTCCTGCTTCTGACGACCCAGGCCGTCGATCTCGACCTCGACGACATCGCCGGGGCT
>Ga0308158_10004775_pt1 | contig 11332 bp, 16 predicted proteins | sample PhyBR2_FD_201038 | JGI IMG/M metagenome (GOLD analysis project Ga0308158, IMG submission 201038) | Phyllosphere microbial communities from UC Gill Tract Community Farm, Albany, California, United States - DLSLB.R2 | ecosystem: Host-associated > Plants > Phyllosphere > Unclassified | place: USA...
GGAACGCTCCTGCCGGGCATGGCTCGGCACTACCAGCGTCGTGCTTGGCGGGTGCTCAGGCTGTGCCGATACGCGCCAACAGCAGGCCGACCACCACCATCGCGATGGCGATGACCACCATCGAGGCAAACAACCAGCCGCGACGACGTTGGCGTTGGCTGGCGCTGATCGCAGCGTTGAACATGGCCACGCGCTGCTGCTCGCTGGTGGCGATGAGGGCCCTGGCCCTGGCCGCGCCCTCATCGGCGCCAAGCCGCCCGGCCGTGATGTCGTCGGCGATGATTTCCAGTTGCTGCATCACTTCAGATTGCAGCTTCTGCAGTTCCAGCGTGGCGTCATTGTGGTTTGACAAGCAGGGGTTCTCGCAACCGGATTCAGGATGAGGGGGACTGTAACGCCTGCCGGATCACCCGTGACAGGATCGCCGGGTCATCGGCGGCCAGATGTTGGCCCAGTCGTAACAAACCGATGCCGAACCCGCACATCAGCATGCCCGGTAATACGGCAGGCAGCAGCATCAGGTCCGCGCCGCCGAGCTGCGTCGCTGTCACCACGCTCCACAGCACACAGAAGCCAAGCCAGAACAGCATGAAAATGAACACCAGCACCGGCAGCGCAAAACGTCCGTGCAGTTCGCAGCCCTGTGGGGTACTGCGCAAGGCACCGCGGAAGTGCGGCTTGAAGGAGTTGCGCATCACCCTGCGGTGATACAGGTGTACACCGCGCTCGCTTACCGAGCCAGCGACGCTGCCGGTGGCGGTCAGGTTGCCACGCGCGGTGGCTGCACGCAGCGCCTGCACCGCCTGTTCGCGTGGCAGTGGGCTGGAAAAGACGACGTGTGTACGTGGAAACAACCAGGTCCAGAAAGACATGCAGTCCATCGATTTCGGGATGGGACAAGATAGCCGCAGGCGCCACGATTGCCTATTGCAGATTGCTGCCAGGGTTGCGCATGGCTTTCTTCACCAGGGCGGTGATCTTCTTCTCGACCTCCGGCGTGATCGCGGTCAACGCGTACGCGGTGGCCCACATCGCCCCGTCATCCAGCAATGCCATGTCGTTGAAGCCCAATGTCGAATAGCGCGAGCCGAACTTGCTGGCCCCCTGGAAGAACAACACGACCTTGCCATCGCGCGCATAGGCGGGCATGCCGTACCAGGTCTTGGGGGTGAGCGTGGGAGCGATGGTGGTGACAATGGCGTGCACGCGTCGCGCCATCTGTTGCTCGGCGGCGGGCATCTCAGCGACCTTGGCCAGCAGCTCGGCTTCGCCGTCGGCCTTCAGTTTTCCAGCCTTGGCCTCGGCCTTGAGTTCGCGTGCGCGCTCCTTCATCGCGGCCTGTTCTTCGGCGGTAAAACCTTTGGTTCTGGCGGTGGCCATGGAAGCTCCGATAGGACAAGGAAGGCAGGGATTTTTAACCCAGACCGGGTAGCCAAATGTAAAACATGGGTGCAAGCCGGGAGGTCATCGTTGGCAGGTGAAAGCAGGAACAGCTTGGCCGGCTGCCTAGCCGGCCTGGCCGAGTTCGCGTTCTATGCGCCGATCCGGAATCAGCCAAAGCAAGGCGACGGTCGCATACAGCAACTGCGCAAGATGCGCGTTGACGAAGCTAAGGGCGATTCCGCTGATGTACAGCACCGGCGAGAGCTTGCCCTTCCAGTCACTGCCGAGCGCGTGCCGCAAGCGCGAGCTCTCGCCATCAGCGGCGACGATGCGCCGTTGCAGGATCCAGTAGGCGATGGCGGCCGCCAACAGGATGCAGCCGTACAACGCGGTAGGCAGCGGCTGCTGATTGAAATCGTCCATCCAGTGCGTGGCGAATGGCAGCAGCGACAACCAGAACAGCAGGTGCAGATTGGCCCACAGCACGCTGCCTGTCACCTTCTGGCAGGCCTGCAGCAGGTGATGGTGGTTGTTCCAGTAGATGCCGACGTAGACGAAGCTCAGCAGGTAACTGAGCAGGGTAGTGAGCAGTGGTCGCAACGCATCCAGGGTGGCGCCTTCGGGAGGGCGCATCTCCAGCACCATGATGGTGATGATGATGGCCATGACGCCATCGCTGAATGCTTCCAGTCGCCCCTTGCCCATCACCTGCTCCTGCCTGGATATGCCGATGGATTTGCTGCGGAACGCTAGCACGAAGTGACGTCGAGGCAACGTGTGCGGTTTGCGGGGTGAGGGCGTCCCTGCGCAGTTGGGCGCAGGGACGCCTGTTGGATCTACAACAGGCGCGTGCCCAGGGGAACCTCGTGCTCGGGCATGCACAGGCTCACCCGTCCCTCGGCGTCGTGAAAGCCGGTCACCAGGCATTCGGACATGAGTGGGCCGATCTGCTTCGGCGGGAAATTGACCACCGCCACCACCAGCCGGCCAAGCAGTTGTTCGGCACTGTACAGCGCGGTGATCTGTGCGCTGGACTTGCGGGTGCCCAGTTCCGGACCAAAATCCACCTGCAGGATATAGGCAGGCTTGCGCGCGGCAGCAAAGGGTTCGGCGGCGATGACGCGGCCCACCCGCAGTTCAACCTTGCTGAAATCGTTCCAATCGATGGTCTGCATGGAGGTGCTCGGAAGTTGGAGGGTAGTGGAATGGCGCAGGGCGCAGAAGCTCAGGCAGAACGCCGCTGCGTAAGCGCCATGCCAACGCTGGCCGGTGCGGTCAGGGCGAAGCCGAACTGCTGGTAGAGACGATAGGCCTCGCCATCGGCCAGCAGGCTGACATAGGCCGAGGCGGGTACCTCGCGCTGGATGTAGGCCTGGATTTCGCTCATGACCTTCTTGCCCAGGCCACGCCCCTGGTGGGCGGGCAATACCGCAATGTCGACCACCTGGTAGAAGCTGCCGCCATCGCCGATTACCCGTCCCATCGCAACCGTTTCATTGGCGCAGAGGATCTGCACGGCAAAGAGGGAATTGGGCAACCCCCGGCTTGCGGCTTCGGCGGTCTTCGGGCTGAGCCCGCTGGCCTGGCGCAGGTGCCGGTAGGTATCGACGGAAGGAATGTCGTGGCTGAGGGTATAGCTGGGTTCGCTCATCGTTGCATCCGGAATCCTGGGGTTGTGCAGCCCGGCAGGCATCAGGCGGGCGACGCGATTGGCACATAGACCTCATGCCAGAGAATGACCTTGCCGGCGTCATTGAACCGCATCAGCAGCATGGCGCGGAACAGTTCGTGGCGCCCATCAACATGGCGGATCTGCGCGCGCATCGAGAACACCACCGATGCGTCTTCCACGAGGGCATGATCGATCTCGTAGTCGATGCCGTCCATGCCGGCTTTCATGCCGTTGAGGAACTCGAGGTAGTTGGCGGGATCGGCTTCGTAGCGGCGGCCATTGGGCTCGACGATGAATTGATCGGCGAAGCATTCGCCGATCAATGCCTCGCTCAGCACGGAATCGCGATTGAGATGTCGGCGGTTCCAGTCGAGAACGGCATGTGCCAGCTGGAGGTAGTGCGCGCGTTGGCTTGTCATTGGGGTTGTGGTTCCAGTCGGCGGCAACGACTCAGTTGATGTTGCCGCTGGTGGCAATGGCCTGGCCGCGTCGGTTTACGGCAACGGCGGAGGGTTGCCAGATACTGCGTGGGCGGTGCCGGCGGCAGGCGATGCCGTGCTGCCCAGCACGGCCTGGGCGATGAGCTTGTCCAGACGACGGACGTCCAAGCCCTTGTTGAGGTTGACCTTGATATGACCGGCCTTGGTCCAGAGTTCAATTTCGGAGTTGAAATTGAACAGGCCGTGGCCGTTCTCCGACGACCACATATAGATGGATGAGTACGGCAGCGAATAGATTTCCACCTTCTTGCCGGTAATGCCCTGCGCATCGCGCACGATCAGCCGCTTGTTGGTGAACACCGCCGAGTCACGGAAGGTCTTGTAGGCCGCTACGGCGGTCTCGCCGGGGACCAGGATGTCGTTCACGTCCTGCGGGATCGGGCATTCCGATACCAGCGTCCAGGCCAGGATTGCATTTGTTTCCATGTTGAAGCCTTCCCCTGATTGTGTACTTTCGAGCGATGGAAACGAAATTGTAGGCGGCGCCCGGAGCAGGGCAATAGGCCCGAAGGCATGCCTGCCGGTGGCGCTGGCGAGGCCCATCAGGCGCCGCTGCGCAGGCGGGTGGCGTTGAGCTGAGGGAAGCGCTCGATGATGCTGACCGCCTCGTTCCAGCAGGACTGCTGGCTCAGCGGGAGGACCACTGCGGGCAGGTCCTTGAAGTGGAATTCGACCCTGCGTTCGGGGGTGGGCTGATGGCTGATGAGGATGGGCATGCGACCGTTCCGAAGATGCCAGACGAGCTCCTCGATGACATCGTTCCAGGCGTCGTGCTCCAGCGCATCTATCCATTCCATCAGTGCCCAACGCCCATGCGGGGCCGGGCAATGGAGCGCCATCGGCCTGGATGAAGGTAGGGGCGAGTTCTGGCGGTGCACCGGTTTCCAGCCGAAGTCGCCCGGTTCGTACTGCGCAACACAAACCGATCATGCCACAGCTTGCGGTGATTGGCGGAGCGCGGCCGGTGCTGCCGGGGCGCGGTTCTGGCCCCCTATCCGATGCGCCATTTTCCATGCGCATGCGGCGGCGTGTGCTTCACGCCGTTGTTTGATCGCCCCGTGGCATTCGATGTTGTGCTGTTCACCGCGCCGCTCCTGCGGGAGACAGTCAGTAAGCGCACAGGCCTGTACAGTCGGGATCACTCATGGCCTTGATGATGGTCTCGATGTCGGCGCGGTTGTCCAGCGGTGCGTCGGCAAGAATGACCCTGGCGGCGTCGGCAATCTGCTGGCGGGCCGGCAGCTGCAGCGCGGAGGCAAACAGCGACGAACTCTCCGCCATTGCCCGCACGACCTGCGTGCGGTAGCTGGGTTGCAAAGCCTGGTTGCCGATGCTCATCAGGTTGCCGCTATAGCTGTTTACCAGGCCGCCACGCAGCTGGTTCAGCCCTGCCAGGCGTATGGGGGTGAGTTCCTCCGGCGGCAGTGCCGCCGTGAATGCGGTCAACGGCTGGATCTGCGTGGCCAGGCAACGCAGCAGGAACGGATGCAGGCGTTCGAGCTCCTGCTGGAATGCCACGATGTTTGTTTCCATCACCGTGCCCATCTGCCGTGCGATTTCCTCTGCGCTTGCCTGGGGCGGGAGATGTTCCTTCAGCCCGGTCAGTGCATAGGCCATCGACAAGCGGTTGGCCTGGCCACAGATGTCCATCAACTGACCGATGTTGGCGGCGTCGTAGGTCTGTGATTGCAGGAAACGATGACTGTCGGACAGGACATCAAGCAGTGCGCGTGTTTCTGGTTCGCTGATGCGGGGCATCTCCCCCTTGGCGGCGCTCTCTGCGATGCGCTGCTGCAGCTTGGCGCTGGCGTCCATATAGACCGCGTGGGGTTGTGCGGGTGTCTGCGCGTGCGCCTGCAGTGAAGCAAGGCTGAGGCAGGCGGCGGCCAAACAGGTGAGCAGCGACTTCATGTCAGTGAGATCCGGAAAGTTGGAGCAGCAGGTATCGGCATCGGCGCCGAACGGTGGTGAATGATAGTTCGGTGCTGCCGATGACGCGAAAGCAGAAGCCCGGCGGATGCCGGGCTTCTGCTGACCGAACAGGTTGGCCGATCGCTTACTCGATCGGCTGTTCCAGCATCAGCTGGCGGGCGAAGCGCACCGGCGGCGCACCGTAGGACAGGATCTGATCGTGGTAGGCCTTCAGGTTGAAGTTGGCACCCTGCTTTTCCTGCACGGCCTTGCGGGTGTCGAAGTGCTCCTGTGCGCCGACGAAGTAGGTCGGCAGCTGGGCGGAGGTGAGCTGTGCGCGCACCCACTTGCCCGAGGCTTCGCTTTCCTGCTGGAAGGCGTCGTGGGTCATCAGCTGCATGGCCTGCTCGCGGCTCCAGTTGTCGACGTGCACACCCTGGTCGAGGATGGCGTTGGCAATGGTACGCAGGTAGAACTTCAGCTGCACCAGGTGGAACAGCGGGTCGTTATCCAGGTAGCCCTGCTCCTGCATCATGCGCTCGGTGTAGACCGCCCAGCCTTCGGCAAACAGGCCCGAACGCAGTACCGCGCGCAGCGTCGACGGGAACTTGCCCGAGTGCCAGCCTTCCAGGTAATGGCCCGGGGTGCCTTCGTGGATGGACAACAGGTGGATCATGCGGCTGTTGTATTCGCGCAGGAAGGAATCGACCTGCTTGTCGTTCCAGTCGTCCGGAATCGGCGAGACCGCGTAGAAGGTCTTCAGGTTTTTGTCCAACGGGCCCGGCGAGTCGCAGTAGGCCACGGCCACGCCACGCTGGAATTCCGGCATCAGGATGATGTCGACCGGTGCGTCGGGCAGGGTCATCAGGTCATGCTTGCGCACGAACTCGGTGGACTGGTCGAGCGCGGCCTTGGCATCGTCCACGACCTTGTCGCGGGCCGGCTTGTCGGCATAGGCCAGTTCCAGTGCGGCTTCGATCGCCTTCTGCTGCTGGTCGTCGGTCGGGTCGGCCGGCATTTCCGGTGCGCCCGGCTTGTCTTTCAACACCACCTGGGCGATGCCGTACATGTCCTTGCGCACGCGGGTCAGCTCGGCGCGGGCACGCTCGCCGATCTCGGCGCGCGACAGCGAGGAGTTGAGCGAGAACTTCAGCTTCTGGTCGTACTTCTCCGCGCCGATGCGGAACTCGCCCTTGGCATTCGGCACCAGGGTCTTGTCCAGCCAGGTCTGCTGTTCTTCGACAGCGCTGGTCAGCGTGGCGATGGCGGCCTTCAGGCGTTCCTGGTCGGCGGCTTCGAGCTGGCCGATGTTGGGCACGATGAAGGTTTCAACCAGGCTGAGGATGCCGCGGTTCTGCTTGGCCACGGTTTCGGCGTGGATCTTCGGCACGCGCGCCGGGTCCAGGTTGGCACGGGCGGCGGCGAAGATCTGCGGGATCAGCTCGATGCGCGCGGTGGCCGACTTCAGACGCTCCGGCAGCGGCGCGAACTCGCGCGCCATCAGGCCGTAGATGGCGCTGCCGGCCAGGCCGTTGTAGACCTGCGGGTCCCACTTCCACGACTGCATGGTTTCGTTGGACCAGATGTCCGACTGCAGCTGGTTGCGCAGGATGGCGGCATCCACCTGGTTCTCGCGGCCGAGCTTGCTCACGTCCAGCTTGTCCAGCTCGGCGAGCAGGGCCTTGCTGGCCTCCAGGCTCTTCTGCTGGCCGGCGGCGCTGAGATCATCGAGCTGGCTGTCATAGCGGTGGTCGCCGATCTGGGTGGCGCTGACCGGGGACAACTGCATCCAGGTGTCCAAAGCCTTCTTCGACAGCTCGGCGAACTGGGCATCGGCTTGGCTTTGGCCGGCCTGCTCGGTGGAGGTGGACGGCGCGGTCGGGGCGTCGCCGCTCTGGCAGCCTGCCAGGCTGGCGAGCAGGGCGGCGGCGAGCAGGTGCTTGCGCATCGGTATTCCTGTTGCTGAGGGGAAACCCCGAGCATAGGCGGACAGGGCCTGTACCGCACATGCCGTTGGTTGGTGGCGGGCTGTCGAAACAGGTGGTTCAGCGCAGCCGGGGCCCTGTAGCCCGGGTAAGCGCAGCGCACCCGGGGTCTTGATTCACCGTCATCGAATCTCCGGCTCACCGAATCCCCGGGTGCGCTGCGCTTACCCGGGCTACGGGCTGCACAAATTTTTAGCCTTCGTATTCAGCCAAGTCGTTATGCTGCCGCCACGACATCACATGGAACATGGACGCATGAAACAGCAGCACGGAAGGACCTTGGCGTTGGCATTGGGCGCGCTGCTCGCGCTCGCCGGTTGCGCCAAGCACGACATGTCGGCCGAAAGCGCGGCGGTGGCGGCCGATGCCGTGCAGTCGCCGGAAGGCGCGTTCCTGGCTTATGAGCACACGGTGCAGCTGCAGTTGCCGGGCAAGGACATCGCGCCCAGGGTGAAGGCTGTATCCGATGCGTGCCAGAGCGCGAAGTTTGGCGATTGCGCGGTGCTCAACGTGTCCCAGCAGGGCGGCGATACACCCAGCGGCTCGATCAAGGTGCGGGTTGCCCCCAAGGGGGTGGAGCCGCTGATCGCACTCGCCAGCGACAAGGGTGAGGTGACCACCCGCAATACCGAGGCCGAGGACCTGGCCCAGCAGGTCGCCGATACCCAGCTGATGCAGGACCGTTTGAAAGCCGAGCATGAGCGCCTTCTCGAGTATCAACAGCGCAAGGATCTGGCGGTGGCGGACCTGCTGACGATTTCGCAGCGGCTGTCGGAAATCGAAGCAGGCCTGCAGCAGGCCAACCGCGATGCGGCCCAGCAGCACCGTCGCATCGACACGCAGTTGGTCACCATCAACATCGAATCCACCAACAGCCAACGCAACCGCAGCGAGATCGGCCAGGCGTTCGGGGATTCAGGCGAGATCTTCACCACCAGCCTGGCCTACCTGATCCGCATCGCCGCAGGCTTGCTGCCGGTGGTCCTGATTGGCGGCTTCCTTGCTTGGCTGGTACGCCTGTGGTGGCGCCGCCGCAAGAAGCAGTAATCCTTGGCGTTGTGGGAGCGGCGTCAGCCGCGAAGCTGGTGCCGTTTCAGATCATCAGTTTCGCGGCTGACGCCGCTCCTGCAAAGGCCGGCATCAGCCATGCAGATGCAGCTCGGGAATGCGTTTCTCGTGCGCGGCAAACAGTTCCTGGAACTCTTCTTCGTTGAATTCATCGGGCAGATACACCGCCACCTGGCTGCTGACGCCATTGGCGTCGATGCGCTCGCGTGGGCCTGCGCGCAGTGATACTTCGCGGTCCTTCCAGGTGGTGACCCAGGGCGTCTCGTCCCATTGGGTCACTTCAGCGTTGTCTGCATCCCAGATAACAACAATCGTAAACATGGCGTCTCAACTCTTCAGGGCGCGGTGTTCGCTGGTGATGGTCGCACCTTCGCCCATCACCTTGGTGACCGGCGTGCGGGTGGCTACGTCCAGTAGTCGTTCCCATTGTTCGTCGGTCAATGCGCCGGTAGCGGAAAGAATGCGGTGCACCTGCAGCTTACCGGCTTCATCGCGGCTGGAGGTTAGCTCCGCGTTGAACTCCCCCAGCTCCCAGCCTTTTTTCTCTGCATACATACGCAAGGTAATCGCGGTGCAGGCGGCCAGCGATGCCAGATACAGGTCGAACGGCGCCATGCCTGCGTCCTGCCCGCCCAGCCGGGCTGGCTCATCGGCAACAAGTTCGTGGACGCCGTTGCTGATGCGATGGGCGTAGTTGCTTCCCGTTGATTCAATGGTGACATGGGCCATGGCGGCCTCCTTCGGAACGAACCGTCAAACTACTGCGATACAGGTAGCTCCGGTAGTCGCCGTTTATTGCCTGCATCGTCCCATCGGCTGAACGATGCCGCCGTTCACGCCGTCACGAAGGCTGCGCGCCCGGCAGGGAGGGCTGTTGCGGCCTCCTCAAGCAGGCAGTTGACGGCGGTCTTCAACATCTTTGGTGCGATGAAATGGCGATGCACCGGGTCCACCGCGGCCATGTACAGGTGCCCGAAGGGATTGTGGCAGTACACCCGCGTGGAAAGGCTGAAGGTGATCAGCTCGCCGTCGCGCTGCACCGTGACGCTGGAGCGGAACTGCAGGTGACGATCATCAGCGCCAAGCAGAACCTGCGCGGAATTGGCCTTGATGGCAGTGGCCAGCACCGGGAAGCGCCCGGCGAAACGTTGTACTGGCGTATCGCTCAGCAATGATGACACCGGGCAGCCCAACGACGAGGTGCGCAGTCGCAACGGCCGCGCCAGTAGATTCCGTAACCGCATCAGGCCGCTGACGCTGCCGGCGGGCTGTTGGATGAAGGCGGTGAGCAGCGCTGTCAGCAACTGTTCCAGATTGCTGCCACCGAGCCAGCGCCGATCCAGCTGAACCTCTACGTGGTCCTGATGGTGGTGATGCGGCAGTTGCTGGGCCAGCAGCGAGTTCGGCGGCAGGTGATGGCTGCTGCGTGCCTGCAGCGCGGGCAGCCGGTGCGAACGGGTGCCGCTGCGCGGACAGCGTTGCACCAGCCGCTGGCGCAGCTGCCCGGCATGCCGGCGCAGAAGCGCACACGCCCAGGCTTGCCGGGGCAGCGGATCAAAGCTGAGCACGCTGGTCCACGCATCGGCCTGTTGTGTGTGCTGCTGCAGTGCCGCCGGCATCACTTCAGTGAGGCTGGCAAGGTCGGCTTCGCCGCGCATGACCTGCGCGTGCAAGGCAGGATCCAATCCGCCTGCGGTTTCATCGGGATGGCAGGAAACCGCGAACAGGGCCGGATGCCTGCCATTGCCACGCAAGGGCTCGAACTGGTGCCAGGTGTTGGCACCCATGCGCACCGTGAACAGGCAATCGGCGGGAATCTCGACGTGGCGCAGTGCCTGCTGCATAGCCTGCGGCGTGTCGCAGGCCGAACCCGCGGCGATGAAACGCAGACGCGTGCCGCCGCTGCCGCTGATCGCGGTGAACACACGCGGTGCAGCATGACGATGGAAGGGGTGACCCTTGCGGCCCACAGAGAACGTGTAGAGCGCGGCGTTGTCGCCAGCGCTCAGGTCGGGGCCTGAAAGCCGCGCAGAGGGCTCGTCCAGCGCATCGTTGAAATGCGCGTGTTGGGCCTGGCGTGCACCTGTTGCCGTTGCGATCGCATCGCCAGCGCCCACATCGAGCTGGGTCAGTAGTGTGACTTCCGCGGCACGGCTGCCATCACTGGTATTGATCGAGACATGCGGAAAGCTGCTTTCGTTGGGAGTGCGACTGCGTTCCATGTGATGCCTCGTTGTGGTCAGCTGGCGGGTTTTGCCTTGGTCTTGGCATTGCGGCGTGATTCGCGCTGCAGCGGCCCGGCGGTTGGGCAGACCTCGAAGGCGAAGCGGCTCAAGGTGTTGACCATGTTGTCGGGGGTAAGCCGGTAGAAAACGAACTGGCCGCGGCGCTCGCTGGTGACGAGTCCAGCGGCGGTGAGAACCGAGAGATGACGGGAGATGGCCGGCGCACTCATCTCGAAACGCTGGCCGATCTCGCCTGCGGTGAGTTCCTGCGCCGACAGATACGCCAGGATCTCCCGGCGTGGGCGTGAGGCAAGGGCTTCGAAGATCTGATCGGCAGGCATGGGTAATCAATTAACTAATTAGTTAATTGATTAAATGCATGATTGCCGGGTCATGTCAAGCATTCGCATCAACTGTAGTGCCGAGCCATGCTCGGCAGAGGCTTTGCCGGTACTCCGGCGGGCTGCGCTTTACGCTTTTGCAGTAGCGGGGCCGGCCGCGACGCTTCAGCTGGGTCAGCCAGCGAAGAGCCAACCCCTCCCCAGCCCTCCCCTTCGCTACGCGAAAGGGAGGGGGTGTAGTGCCGAG
>Ga0308158_10004780_pt1 | contig 11324 bp, 12 predicted proteins | sample PhyBR2_FD_201038 | JGI IMG/M metagenome (GOLD analysis project Ga0308158, IMG submission 201038) | Phyllosphere microbial communities from UC Gill Tract Community Farm, Albany, California, United States - DLSLB.R2 | ecosystem: Host-associated > Plants > Phyllosphere > Unclassified | place: USA...
GTAAAGTCTGAATTAAATCTTCCAGTAATTTGTTGTTGCGATATGGTGTTTCAATAAAAATCTGGGATTGATTTTTTTCGAAAGAAGTTCTTTCTAAACTTTTGAAACTCGCTCTTTTTTCATCTTTTTCAATAGGTAAATAACCATGAAAAGTAAAACTCTGTCCGTTCATGCCTGAAGCCATCATTGCCAGTAAAATAGAAGAAGGTCCAACAAGGGGAATAACCTGTATGCCTTTTTCGTGTGCTAATTTTACAATTACCGCACCGGGATCGGCAACACCGGGACAGCCGGCTTCACTCATTAAACCTACATTTTTCCCTTCCAGTAAAGGTTTGATAAAATCCAAATGTTCTTTGGTTTCAGTATGTTTGTTTAATGCAAAAAGTACTAAATCAGCTTGTTTTTTTTCGGGTTGAACTGCTTTAATCGATTTACGGGCTGTTTTTTCGTTTTCGACAATATAATAATCGATAAGATCAATCGCTCTTTTTATAGTTTGTGGTAAAACATCCATCGGGTCACAATCTCCCATAGTGGTAGGGATTAAATAGAGTTTTCCAAAAAGATTTGATTTCATCGGATTGTGTTTTTAAATACAATTAAGTAGATTAATGGTGGGCAGTTTTTAGTTTGGCAGCGATATTGTTGCAAGCCTCGTCAAGCATTTGGAATACCATTTCAAAACCATTGGCTATGCCGTAATAAGGATCCGGAACATCAACATTTTCATTTGGATACAATTCGTTAAGGATGATTTCAACTTTTTCTTTGTGCTCATCTTTTTTGGCCAGACGAATTAGGTCTCTGAAGTTGGATTTATCCATTACATAGATATAATCGAAAGTATCAAAATCTTCCACTTTGAATTGTCGGGCTCTTTGATATGAGATGTCTAAATGGTGTTTTTTTGCAACGGCAATAGAGCGGGAATCAGGTTGATTCCCGGCATGCCATGCGCCTGTACCGGCAGAATCAACAAAGAATTTGTTTTTAGGTAGTTTGGAAGCCAAAATCCCCTCGGCCAAAGGAGACCGGCAAATATTGCCCAAACATACCATTAAAATCTTTACAGGCATAATGCTTTTATAGCGTTAGTTTTTTGTGGATGTCTTCGACAAATTTTTTGAATTGCTTGTCGGTTGCCACTAAATTGTCTACGGTTTTACAAGCGTGTAATACTGTTGCATGGTCGCGATCACCTATTTGAGAACCAATATTTGCCAAAGAAGACTTAGTGAATTTCTTAGCAAAAAACATTGCTAATTGTCTCGCCTGAACCACATGTCTTTTTCTTGTTTTTGATTGCAAAGTTTCTACATCCAATTGGAAATAATCGGAAACGATTTTTTGAATATAATCGATAGAAATTTCGCGTTTTACATTTTTAACAAATTTTTCAACAACACTCTTAGCTAATTCAATGGTAACTTCTTTTTTGTTGAAAGAAGATTGGGCAATCAAAGAGATAATAGCACCTTCCAGTTCGCGAACATTTGATTTGATGTTGCGGGCTACATATTCGATAATTTCTTCAGGCATTTCCACACCATCGCGATACAAGATATTTTTCAGAATCGAAATTCTGGTCTCGTAATCCGGTTGGTGCAATTCAGCTGATAATCCCCACTTGAAACGGGATAATAAGCGTTGCTCAATATCCTGCATGTCAACAGGTGCCTTATCAGAAGTCAGGATAACTTGTTTGCCGTTTTGGTGCAAATAGTTGAAGATATGAAAAAATACATCTTGCGTTCCTGATTTTCCAGATAGGAATTGTACGTCATCAATGATTAATACATCGATTAATTGGTAGAAATGAATAAAATCATTTCTGTTATTTTTCTTTACCGAGTCGATATATTGTTGCGTGAAAATTTCGGCAGAAATATATAAAACGGTTTTTTCCGGATATTTGTCTTTAATTTCAACTCCAATAGCGTGTGCTAAATGCGTTTTTCCCAGTCCGACACCTCCAAAAATCAATAATGGATTAAATGAAGTACCACCCGGTTTATTGGCTACAGCCATACCTGCCGAACGCGCTAAACGGTTTGAGTCTCCTTCAAGGAAGTTGTCAAAACTATAATTGGCATTTAATTGAGATTCGATTTTTAAATTTCTAATTCCCGGAATTACAAAAGGATTTTTTAATTCAGGATCCAGATTTTTTAAAGGAGCATCAACATTTTGTGGTTTCACAGGAGAACGGTTGGCACTTGGCAATTGTTCCGTAAACGGTTGTTTATTGCCATAAGTATTCTCCATTTTAATTTTATAAAGTAACTTTGCATTTTTTCCAAGTTCTTTAGTTAAGGCCACTTTTAATAATTTAACATAGTGTTCTTCTAACCATTCGTAGAAAAATTTACTAGGAACCTGAATATATAATGCATTATCGGTAAGTTCAACTGACTTGATTGGCTCAAACCAAGTTTTGTATGCTTGGTCTTGAATATTGTCTTTTATAAAAGACAAACAGTTATCCCATACTGATTGAGCAGTTTTGTTCATAAATTCTGTTAAATTATTATATTTTTTATTCTGTTTTTTGAAGTAAATAATATCGAAAAAGATATCATTTCTCGGGGTAACAAATATGTGAACAATTTTCGTTAAAAAAAAATAATTAGAGGTTGATTTTGAAGAAATATTATTGTAAGTAAGAAGAAAAAGATTTCAAAATAAAACATAAAATAATAAAATTAAAAATGAAAATATACGAATTTAATGTGCGTGTCCGGTATTCAGAAACCGATCAGATGGGAGTTGTTTATCATGGAAATTATGCGCAGTATTTTGAGATGGGACGCGTGGAATGGCTTAGAAACATTGGGATTTCGTATAGGTGGATGGAAGAAAACGGAGTGATGCTTCCTGTAGTTTCTTTGACAATGAATTACAAAAAACCTGCCCGATATGACGATTTGTTAAGAGTAAAAACTATTTTTAAAAGTCAGACTTCGGCGAAGATTGAATTTGATTATGAGATCTACAATGAACAAAATGAGTTATTAACAATTGGTAACTCGATTTTAGTGTTTGTGAACATGAAAACGGGGCGTCCAATGGCTGCTCCGGACTATGTGAAAACGCAGCTTTTACGAATATAAAAATCAATGGAAAAGATATTGATTATTCTTTAATTTTTATCTCGATTTCAAATAGAGAATTGAAAATGTCGAATACTTTTTCGGCATTTTTTTTTCGAGTTTTGATTTCGATTTCACAACTCATTTCCATTTTTTGATTAACAATGTCTAGATTTTTTTCTTTGATGATTCTCATGACTTTGTTCATGTTTTTGTAATCAAAGGAAATTAAATAATGTACATCGATGGTTTTTTCTATAATGGAACAGTTTTCAAGGGTAATTTGCGCAGCGGTTTTGTAAGCAGTAATTAATCCGCCTATGCCTAATTTGATTCCGCCAAAAATGCGAACAATAACAACGAGTGTATTGGTGACTGAAAAAGACTGAATTTGCCCGTAAATAGGCATTCCGGCGCTGTTGCTGGGTTCACCGTCATCATTGGCTCTGTAGCTTATTTTTTCAGAGCCTAATTGGTAAGCATAACAATAATGACAGGCGGTAGGGTGTTGTTTTCTTAAAACTTCAATTATTGGTTTGACTTCCCCTTCAGAACTAATAGGGAAGGCATAACCAAAGAATTTGCTTCCTTTTTCCTTAAATAAAATTTCTTCTGACGCAAAGGCGATGGTACTATAAGTATCTTTCATTTTAAATAACAATAGCAATGACAAATTTTAATGGCAAAATAAGTTTGTCATTATTCATTGCCATTGCTATTGATTTTTTTGATATTGCTATTTTAGACTATTTTTTTGTCAAATAAATCCACAACATCTTCTTTTCCTACCTGAAGATTCCAAACATGAATGCCTAAGGCTGCTGCGGCATCGGTGTTTTCTTTTTTGTCATCAACAAATAAAGTGTTTTTAGCTTGTAGCTGATGATTGTTTAAAAGGGTAAGATAAATTTCGGCATCAGGTTTACGCATTCCCATTTCAAATGAAAAATATACTTTTTCAAAACATTGGTAAAAATCGCCGTAAAATGAAGCGCCTACTTTTTGTTCGAAAGTGTCAATATGAATCGAATCGGTGTTGCTTAATAGGAACAAACGGTATTTTTTGGATAGCATTTGTAAAAATTCCAATCGGTACAAAGGGAAATCAGCTAAAATGGCGTTCCAGGCTTCCAGAATTTCTTCGATACTTGCATTGGGCATGTGTTTTTGAAATCCGGCCAAAAATTCGTCTCTTGAGATTTTTCCTTTTTCAAATTGAATATTCAATTGGTCTAAATCAGCATTCCATTCTTTAAGGCCTAAATTTTTAAAGCCATCCATTGTTGCTTTTTTGTCCAGATTGATGAAGATATCTCCAAAATCAAAAATGATAGTATTAATCATGCTTACTGAAAATTATGAGTTCGTCTTCTAAAACGAACTGCTTTTGGTTTGTTTTTATTGCTATAGTTGGTGCTTTTGTTCCGTTTTTAAAGATAGATTGTCCTTTAAAAATACGTGCTTCGTCCCAAAGATTTTCGTCGATAAAAGTTTGTAATGTTTGACGTCCACCTTCAATTATTATCGATTGAATCTGAAGTTGAAATAAAATTACTAAGATTTGCTGAGCTATATTTTGTTTAAAATCAATTCTTTCAAAGATAATGTTTTCTTGGTTTGAATGTGTATTCGTTTGACAAAAAACTATTGTTTTGATTTGATTATCCAGCAAGAAACTTTCTTTTGGAATCCGATTATTTCGGTCTAAAACTACTCTTACAGGATGTTTGCCAGTCCAATCCCGAACATCAAGTTTAGGATTGTCGTCAATGGCAGTTTGCGTGCCAACTAAAATGGCTTGTTCTTCGCTTCGCCATTTATGGACTAATTGTCGCGAATATTGATTGGTAATCCAAACGGGTTTTTGTTCGTTTCTTTCGCTTGGAGCAATAAATCCGTCTTCACTTTCTGCCCATTTCAAGATAACATAAGGTCTTCTTTTTTGGTGAAAAGTAAAAAAACGTTTGTTGAGTGCGTTGCATTCGCTTTCTAAAATTCCAACAGTAACATTGATTCCCGCTTCAATTAGTTTTTTGATTCCGTTTCCTGCTACTTTTTCGTTAGGATCGACTGTACCAATAACCACATTTGGGATTTTATTTCGAATAATTAAATCGCAACAAGGCGGCGTTTTTCCAAAATGACTGCAAGGTTCTAGGCTTACATATATGGTTGCTTTTTGCAAAAGTGATTTGTCTTTTACTGAATTTACTGCATTGACTTCGGCATGTGGTTCTCCGGCTTTTTTATGCCAGCCTTCGCCAATAATTTGGTCTTCATAAACAATAACGCTGCCTACCATCGGATTAGGATAAGTAGTTCCTAAGCCGTTTTGGGCCAGTTGAATACAGCGCGACAGGTATTTTTCATGTATCTTCACAGTGCAAAAGTAGTTTTTTTGAGTTTAAGATTTAGTTTTGAAACCGCTAAAAATAACAATAAAGTATTGCTATTTTTGTCTTTTTAAATTTTAAAAGAAAACATGCAAATTAAAAAATACAGATCTCAATTCATTCAGGTGCTTTCAAATATTTATGATGAAGGTGAAGCGGAGAGTTTTTTTTATTTGATTTTGGAAGAAAAAAAACAATTGAAACGTATTGATTTAGCTTTGCAGCCTGATTTAGTTTTTTCGGAAACCGATTTGCAAGTGTGGAATTCTATTTTGGAACAATTAAAATTAGAAATACCAATTCAATATTTGCTTGGGAAAACCCATTTTTACGGATTAGAATTTGAAGTCAACTCAACTGTTTTAATTCCCAGACCGGAAACCGAAGAGCTTGTTGAGTGGATTATTCAGGAGAATTTAAAGATTGAAAAATTGAAAAATTTAAAGATTCTGGATATAGGAACGGGAAGTGGTTGTATTGCAATTTCTTTGGCTAAAAATCTTCCGAATGCTCAGGTTTTTGCAATTGATGTTTCTGAAAAAGCTTTGGCTACAGCCAAAAAGAATGCGGAAAGAAATGAAGTGAGTGTGAGTTTTATTCATAAAAACATTTTAGAAACACTGGATTTAGAGCAAGAATTCGACATCATTGTTTCTAATCCACCTTATGTTCGAAATCTGGAAAAACAGGAAATCAAGAAGAATGTTTTGGATAACGAACCGCATCTGGCACTTTTTGTCGAAGACGATAACGCTTTGATTTTTTATCGAAAAATAGCCGAATTAGCTCAAAAGAATCTATGTCCCAACGGACAATTGTACTTTGAAATCAATCAGTATCTGGGAAAAGAAATGATTGAATTACTCGAAGATATGAATTTCAAAAATGTTGAGTTAAGAAAAGATATTTACGGGAATGACCGGATGATTTTTGGTGAGAAATAAGATTTCAGAAGGCAGGCTGCAGAAAGCAGATTACAGAAGTTAGAAGCCAAAAGGCAGAAAGCAGATTTTAAGAGTATTTATCAGGATTGTTTATCATGTAATTGATTAATTTTCCAACTTCTAAACTTTTGGTAGTTAATTCTATAAATAATTCTTCTGAAATATATTCACAAGCAACGGAATATTCTAACCATGCTTGAGTTTCTGCATTTTCTGCATCACAATCAGTGAGTTTTGAAATAAAGTGTTTTTCGTATTTTATTTTTCTTGAAGCCTCTGCTAAATTAGCAGAAACACTTCTTGATGAGCGCCTAATTTGATCGGTTAATGAGTATTTCTCTTCTATTGGGAAGGATTTTGTCATTTTGAAAATCAGCATTGACAATTCAAATGATTTTTTATAAGCTAATAAATCTTGAAATCTCATATTTTATTTTTCTAGTTAAAACTACAATCTAATTTCTGTTTTCCGAAGTCTGCCTTCTGCAATCTGCCTTCTGCAATCTGATTACTCATAACGCAACGCCTCAATAGGATCTAGCATCGCGGCTTTGATGGCAGGGTAGGAACCGGAAACGATAGCTACAACAAAACTGGTTAAGAATGCAGCCATAATTGCTTGCCAAGGAATAACAAAAGCAAAACTTAAAAGAGAGGCGAATCCGTATCCAATTAAAATTCCGAAAATAATTCCGACTAAACCGCCTATTTGTCCAATAAGTAAGGTTTCAATAAAAAACTGAACTGCTACCGTAGAACGTTTGGCGCCTAATGCTTTTCGAACACCAATTTCGCGGGTGCGTTCGGTAACGGAAACAATCATGATATTCATCAAGGCGATGGAAGATCCTAAAATTGTGATTATTCCAATAATCCAAGCTGCCAATCCTAAATATTTGGTGACACTTAGAAATTTATTAATCAAATCATCACTTCTGTTTAAACCAAAATTATTGTCTTTTATAGGACTTAGTTTTCTAATGCTACGCATGGTACTAATAGCGTTGTCGGTGGCCTGATCCAGAAATTCTTTGTTGTTGACCATCACGCTCAAGCTGTAATTAATATTAGGAGCAGTAAAAAGGGAGCGGGCTACCTGAATAGGTATTAAAACTCTTAAATCCTGGCTGTTGCCAAAAGTGGAGCCTTTTTCTTTTAAAACGCCAATAACCTTGAATCTTGCACCACGAATCGAAATGGTTTTATTAATGGGGTTGACATCTTTTAATAATCCTTTTTCAAAATCAGAACCTACTACACAAACATAATTATTATTGCTGATGTCGAAATTATTGAAATTACGTCCAGAGCTGGTTTCTAATCCCGAATTCGTAACAAAATATTCGTCGACACCCAGAACTGAAATTTCAGGATCGGTTTTTTCAGAATCAAATTTGACTTCGGCTGTTGAAGTGGCTTTGAAAGAAAGTGAGGTTTGCGAAAGCGGAAAGTTGTATTTGTTCTTAAAAGCCAAGGCTTCAGGATAAGAAATAATAGGATTGATAATTTCTCGTTCTTCGCTGCCATGTCTTTTAATGGTGTTTTCGTATCGGTTAATGTTAAAGGTATTCGCGCCCATTGAAGCAAAATTGGAAGAAATGGTGTTTTCTAAAGCCGAAATTACTGTCAGAATTCCCACTAAAGCCGTAATACCAATGGCTATAATTAATATGGTCAGGGTGGTTCTTAGGATTTGGGTTTTGATAGATCCAAAAGCTATTTTTATATTTTCCTTTACGAGACTTTTCATCGTGATAGTTTGATACGAAAATACAATTTTTGAGAGAAGTTTGTTTTCGAGGCAGGTTATTTATTTTAAAAATAAGATATTTGCAGTCGAAATTTAAGATTTAAGGAATTAGATTTTAGATTTCCTGAATTAAAATGATTTTGGAATTATAAATCTAAAATCTGCAATCTAAAATCTGCAATTAAACAAAAATGGCATCAAAACCAAGCATTCCTAAAGGGACAAGAGATTTTTCACCAGCTGAGGTGGCTAAACGTCAATATATTATCCAAACTATAAAAAGTAATTTTGAGAAATTTGGTTTTCAACCGATAGAGACACCTTCGTTTGAAAATTCAGAAACCCTGATGGGGAAATATGGAGAAGAAGGCGACCGATTGATTTTTAAAATATTGAATTCGGGAGATTATTTGGCGAAAGCCAATGCGACCCATTTAGAAGCTAAGGATAGTACAAAATTAACTTCAAGTATTTCTGAGAAAGCCTTGCGTTATGATTTGACGGTGCCGTTTGCAAGATATGTGGTGCAACACCAAAATGAGATTGAATTTCCGTTTAAGAGATATCAAATCCAACCGGTTTGGCGTGCCGACAGACCACAAAAAGGACGTTTTAGAGAATTTTTTCAATGTGATGCCGATGTGGTGGGGTCTAAATCGTTGTGGCAGGAAGTAGAATTGGTACAATTATATGATACGGTTTTTAGTTCATTAGGTTTGAACGGAGTAACGGTAAAAATTAATAACCGAAAAATATTATCAGGAATTGCTGAGGTAATTGGTGCTTCGGATAAGTTGATTGATTTTACGGTAGCCTTGGATAAGCTGGATAAAATAGGTGAAGATGGTGTAAAAAAGGAAATGATTGAAAAAGGAATTTCGGAAGAAGCCATCGTAAAAGTACAGCCTTTATTTAATTTCACAGGAAGTATTTCGGAAAAAATCGAAAAATTATCACATTTGTTAGCTGCTTCAGAGGAAGGAATGAAAGGTGTGGAAGAATTGCGTTTTATTTGTGACAACGTGACTAATTTAGGTTTAACAACGGCTATTTTAGATCTGGATGTTACCTTAGCACGTGGTTTAAATTATTATACAGGAGCTATTTTTGAAGTGGCTGCGCCAAAAGGAGTCGCTATGGGTTCTATTGGAGGAGGTGGAAGATACGATGATTTGACCGGAATTTTCGGTTTGAAAAACATGAGTGGTGTTGGAATCTCTTTTGGTTTAGATCGAATTTATTTGGTAATCGAAGAATTAGGTTTGTTTCCGGAAACTGTTACAGAAAGTTCAAAAGCTTTGTTTGTAAATTATGGGGATGCTGAGGCTTTATATGCTTTGCAGGCTATAAAAAATTTGAGAGCTTCCGGTATAAAAGTCGAATTGTATCCTGATAAAGCTAAGGTAGGGAAGCAATTTCAATATGCTGATAAACGAAATATTCCTTTTGCAGTAATTGTTGGGGGAGAAGAAATGAATTCGAATACGTATTCCCTTAAGAATTTAGTTTCGGGAGAACAAACAACAGTAGATTTTGAAGGATTGAAAAATGCTTTGATCTAATTTGGAAAAGTTATAAAAACAAAAAAAGCTTTGTCGGTTTGACAAAGCTTTTTTTAGTATGAGTAATCGCGAATTAATAATTGTTTTGGAATCAACTGTAATTTTCGTCTTGTTTTCGAATTCGAAAATCAGAGATTGATTAGAACCTAATAACAAACATATAGAATCTATTTGAATTATGTCTTAAAAATTTATTAAAATTTTAATTTAAAAGTGAAAAAAAACTAAATCGAGAAAAATAAGGCAGAAAAATAGTTATAAAGGAAAAGAGTGACAATTTGGCACTTAGTTTGATTTGGCAGTACTTTTGCTATCCAAAGGAAAGTGTAAAAATGAAGAAGTTTAAAAATATATTTAAAAATAAGGGAAATATGAGTACTGAGAATACAGAGATCGATAAAGAAATGGATGAGGCAACAGTAGAAAATACGGCAAGCCAAGAGCAGGCAGCTACTGAGGAGTTAAGTGTTGAAGAGCAATTGACGAAAGACTTAGCAGATGAAAAAGACAAACATTTACGATTATTTGCTGAATTTGAAAACTATAAAAGAAGAACTTCAAAAGAACGAGTTGAATTGTTTAAAACTGCTAATCAGGAAGTTTTATTAGCAATGTTGCCTGTTTTAGATGATTTTGACAGAGCTTTAGTTGAGATTGCAAAATCTGAAGATGAAACTTTGACAAAAGGAGTTGAGTTGATTCATGAGAAGTTAAAAAGCACCTTGTCTTCTAAGGGATTAGAATTGGTTGATGTGAAAGTTGGAGATGCTTTTGATGCTGATTTTGCAGAAGCAATTACACAAATTCCGGCTCCATCACCTAAATTAAAAGGAAAAATAGTTGATGTTCTTGAGAAAGGATACAAACTGGGAGAAAAAATTATTCGTTACCCAAAAGTAGTTATCGGGCAATAAATTTTGGAGTAGAAATGCACTGAAGTGTATTTTTTAAAAAATAAATACAAATGAAAAAAGATTTTTACGACATATTAGGTGTTTCTAAAAATGCTGATGCTGCGGCGATAAAGAAAGCCTACAGAAAAAAAGCTATTGAGTTTCACCCTGACAAAAATCCCGGAGACAAAACGGCAGAAGAGAAGTTCAAAGAAGCGGCAGAAGCTTATGAAGTTTTAGGGGATCCTGACAAAAAAGCAAAGTACGATCAGTTTGGACATCAGGCTTTTGATGGTTCCGGTGGATTTGGCGGAGGTCATCACATGAATATGGATGATATCTTCAGTCAGTTTGGTGATATATTTGGTGGTGGTTTCGGTGGATTTGGCGGAGGCGGTAGCCGAGGCGGGGTACGTCGTGCTAAAGGAAGCAATTTACGTATCAAAGTAAAATTGACTTTGGAAGAAATTGCCAATGGAGTTGAGAAAAAAGTAAAAGTAAAGCGTAAAGTTCAGGCTCCCGGAGTTACTTACAAAACTTGTTCGACCTGTAATGGTCAGGGACAGGTAATGCGAGTGACGAATACTATTTTAGGCAGAATGCAGTCAGCGACAACTTGTCCTGCTTGCGGAGGTTCCGGTCAGATTTTAGATAAAAAACCGTCTAACGCTGATGCTCAGGGGATGATCG
>Ga0308158_10004781_pt1 | contig 11321 bp, 9 predicted proteins | sample PhyBR2_FD_201038 | JGI IMG/M metagenome (GOLD analysis project Ga0308158, IMG submission 201038) | Phyllosphere microbial communities from UC Gill Tract Community Farm, Albany, California, United States - DLSLB.R2 | ecosystem: Host-associated > Plants > Phyllosphere > Unclassified | place: USA...
GCGCGCGATGCAGTGGCCGGTGGTCATCTCTCCCGAAGGAACTGCACCGCGCCGTCTTGCGCAGCAGATGCTGGATGAACAAGGCTGTTGTTTGCCGCCGCACTGCGTTGAGACATCCTCAACCTCACTGGCACGCCAGCTGGCGCTGCGCTATGACTACATCTGGTTTGTGCCTTCAGGTGCCATTAAGGAAGATCTCAGCCACAATGCCCTGTTCTCGCTGCCGATTACCTCTCCAGGGCCTGGCGAACCGGTCGGTATAATCACCCGCACTGGCGATACTTTAAGCCTGAGCGCTGAAGTGCTTATGAGCACCATTCGTAAGTTTCACAGCTAGCGACTGCGTTTTGCATGTCGCTCCCAGTTTTCCTGGCGCGCTTTTTCGGTCTTACGCAATCCGACGTAAAGCGCGCCCGCCCCGCCATGCTGCTTTTGCGCCACACAAAACGTCTGTACCTCATCCAGTTCGCGCAGCCAGCGATCAAGATAACTGCGCACGATATTGGCGTGGGATTCGCTGTCGCGCCCTTTACCATGAATGATTAGCAGGTTGCGAAACCCGGCTTGTCGCACGTCCCGAATAAACGTAAACAGGTTCTGTCGACAGGCTTCCACGGGTTGACGCAGTAAATTAAGGCTGGCGTCCAGCGCATACTGGCCTTTGCGTAATTTATCTAACACACCCTGCTGAATACCTTCAGCCTTGTATTCCAGCGGCTGATCCAGCGGGATAATGTCCAGATAGCCGCGGGTTAAAAAATTTTCATCTTCCTGTTCTGGCGGCGGCTGGCGGGTTTTCTTGCTGGCGGAGAGATTATTCCACAGCGTATTATCCGCATCCTTCAGTGGCGTAACGTCATTCATCGCGTCACGGAACAGATTGTCATCGTCAAGGTTCATGGCTCGCCCCTGTTAAATGATATGACGCAAAATTGTATATAACCCGAATAGTAGCAAAATCGGGAAAGTCTGCGCTAATCCCGTTTTTAACGTTTTCGCCAGGCATGACAGTGAAGATGGATTCTGTTTGAGATCAAAAAAGCGTAAACATTTATTTACGGATGTTACACTTTGACATCAAAAAAGCCCGTCAGAACAGCCTTTAGCCGCCGTTAACAAACCACACTTTCTGTAGGCCTAAAAACTGCTCGGATGAGTTCCTTTACGACCAAAAAATGGTAAAATTGACCGCAGTCAATTATCGTCGAGCAAACCATTATGTTCCCTGAAAAACGTATACAGTCAGGCGGTTGTGCGATTCACTGCCAGGATTGCAGCATCAGCCAGTTATGCATCCCTTTCACACTTAACGAACATGAGCTGGACCAGCTTGATAATATTATTGAGCGAAAGAAACCCATTCAAAAAGGCCATACGCTGTTCAAAGCAGGTGACGACCTACGATCGCTTTATGCTATTCGTTCCGGCACCATTAAAAGCTATACCATTACCGAACAGGGCGATGAGCAAATTACTGGCTTCCACCTTGCCGGCGATCTGGTCGGCTTTGATGCCATTATGAATGCCAGCCATCCCAGCTTTGCCCAGGCGCTGGAAACGGCGATGGTCTGTGAAATCCCCTTTGATACGCTGGATGATTTGTCGGGCAAAATGCCTGCTCTGCGTCAGCAGATGATGCGTTTGATGAGTGGCGAAATCAAAGGCGATCAGGACATGATCCTGTTGCTGTCGAAGAAAAACGCAGAGGAGCGCCTGGCGGCCTTTATCTGGAATTTATCCCGCCGTTACGGCCAGCGTGGTTTCTCCCAGCGTGAGTTCCGTCTGACCATGACGCGTGGTGATATCGGCAACTATCTGGGTTTAACCGTTGAAACCATTAGCCGTTTACTGGGCCGCTTTCAGAAATCCGGCATGCTGGCCGTGAAAGGCAAATATATCACCATTGAGAACCACGCCATGCTGGAAGGTCTGGCGGGGCAAAGTCACCAGGCCGCCTGACAGATAAGCCGGGTTAATAAATCTTATTTTATTGATCCGGCTACATCTTTTTCACTTTCTTAGTGCACTTAACATAGGCTATCTTTAATCCAGTCGCTTTGGTTTAAGGAGAGTAGCCTATGTCCCAGTATCAAAATATTCTGGTCGCCATCGATCCGCAACAGGATGACCAGCCCGCGCTGCGACGTGCGGTATATCTCAACCAGCTTATCGGCGGCAAAATCAAAGCTTTTCTGCCTATCTACGACTTCTCATATGAAATGACCACCCTGCTCTCACCGGATGAGCGTACCTCCATGCGTCAGGGCGTGATCAGCCAGCGCTCAGAGTGGATACGTGAACAGGCCAAAGCCTATCTGGATGCTGGCGTGGATATCGATATCAAAGTGATCTGGCACAATCGCCCTTATGAGGCCATTATCCAGGAAGTGTTGGCGCACCAGCATGATTTAGTGCTTAAGATGGCACATCAACACGATCGGCTGGAGGCGGTAATTTTTACCCCCACGGACTGGCATTTGTTACGCAAGTGCCCTTGCCCAGTGTGGATGGTCAAAGATCAGCCCTGGCCCGAAGGCGGCAAAGCACTGGTGGCGGTTAACCTTGCCAGTGAAGAACCTCACCATGATGCACTGAATCAGAAATTAATCCGCGAAACCGTCAAACTGGCAGAAAGCGTTAACCATACCGAAGTTCACCTGGTCGGTGCCTATCCCATTACGCCTATCAATATCGCCATTGAGCTGCCCGACTTTGATCCCAGCGTGTACAACGACGCCATCCGCGGTCAGCACCTGGTGGCGATGAAAGCCTTGCGGCAGAAATTCTCCATCAGTGAAGAATTTACGCATGTTGAAAAAGGATTACCGGAAGAAGTGATCCCCGAATTATCGTTACATCTGGACGCGGGAATTGTTGTCCTGGGCACTATCGGCCGTACCGGGTTGTCTGCGGCGTTTCTGGGTAACACGGCTGAACAGGTCATCGATCATCTGCGCTGTGACCTGCTGGCGATAAAACCGGATGATTTTGTTTCACCGATTACGCTGGATGACGAAGACGAGAACGACTGATCCTTCTTACTGCAAAAAGGGCGACCCGGTGAGTCGCCCTTTTTTATTACAGCGCTTTCAGGATATTTTCCACGCTGGCTTTGGCATCACCAAACAGCATATGGGTGTTTTCTTTAAAGAACAGGGGATTCTGGACGCCGGCATAGCCGGTATTCATCGAGCGCTTAAACACAATCACATTCTGCGCCTTCCAGACTTCAAGCACCGGCATACCGGCAATCGGGCTACCGGGATCGTCCTGAGCGGCGGGATTGACTGTGTCGTTGGCCCCGATGACCAGCACCGTATCCGTGTCGCTGAAATCATCATTGATTTCGTCCATCTCCAGTACCACGTCATAAGGCACTTTTGCCTCTGCCAGCAGCACATTCATATGACCGGGTAAACGCCCGGCGACCGGATGAATACCAAATCGTACTTTTATGCCACGGGCACGCAGCTTTTCCGTGATCTCCGCCACCGGATATTGCGCCTGCGCCACCGCCATGCCGTAGCCGGGCGTGATAATGACGCTACTGGACGCTTTAAGCATTTCAGCCGTGTCTTCCGCGCTGATTTCACGGTGCTCTCCAGCCTCTCCACTGTCCGCTACCGCGCTGCTGTCGCTGCCGAAACCGCCTGCAATCACGCTAATAAACGACCGGTTCATGGCCTTACACATAATGTAAGAGAGAATCGCCCCCGACGACCCCACCAGCGCGCCTGTCACGATCAACAGATCGTTGCTGAGCATAAAACCAGCCGCCGCCGCCGCCCACCCGGAATAGGAGTTCAGCATGGACACCACCACCGGCATATCTGCCCCGCCGATGGAAGCGACCAGATGCCAGCCAAACGCCAGTGCGATCACCATCATGACAAACAGGGCAAATCCCTGCGCGCCGGGACTGTCAGTGTTAACGAACCAGACCAACAGCAGGAACGACACCACCAACGCCAGCAGATTCAGCTTATGGCGGTGTGGCAGCATCAGCGGCCGCGACGACAGTTTGCCACACAGCTTACCGAAAGCGACCAGGGAACCGGTAAAGGTGACCGCGCCAATAAAAATGCCGATAAACACTTCACTGAGGTGGATGTTTTCCATCACCGCAGGCAGACCGGGTGCATGATCGATATAACTGTTAATCCCCACCAGCACCGCGGCCAGGCCGACAAAACTGTGCAGTATTGCGACCAGTTCGGGCATTTCAGTCATTTCAACCCGTTTTGCCAGCCGGATGCCGATGGCGCCGCCGATGATCATTGCCAGCAAAATCCAGACGACATTGCTGCTGTCCGGGCCGAAGATGGAGGCGAACAAGGCAATTGCCATGCCGCTGATGCCAAAGATATTCCCTTGTCTTGAGCTTTCATGTTTTGAAAGACCCGCAAGGCTCATAATAAAAAGTATTGCGGCAACAATGTATGCTGCAGTCACTAATCCGCCAGACATCGGTTACCCCTTACGAAACATTTTCAGCATACGCTGCGTGACGGTGAAGCCACCGAAGATATTGATACTGGCGATCAATACGGCAATAAAAGAAAGGAAACTGACCCAGCCGCCATGACCCATTTGCAGTACGGCCCCCACCACGATAATGCCGGAAATGGCATTGGTGACTGACATCAACGGTGTATGCAACGCATGGCTCACGTTCCACACCACGTAGTAACCCACCACGCAGGCGAGCGCGAACACCGTAAAATGCGAGAGAAATTCACGGGGTGCCACATTGGCCAGGCAACCAAACAGCACGATGAACACGGCCAGCAGCAGATACTTACGCCGTGGCGATACGGCCGCAGGCTCGCTCTTTTTCTGCACAGGTGCAGCGGTGGTGGTGGCTTTCGGAGCAGCTGACACCTGAATTGGTGGTGCAGGCCAGGTGACATCGCCTTCACGCACGACCGTTACGCCACGAATAACTACGTCATCGAAATCAATATCGATCTCACCGTTTTTCTCTTTACACAGCAGTTTCATCAAATTGACGAGGTTGGTGCCGTAAAGCTGTGAGGACTGGGTCGGCAAACGGCTGGGTAAATCGGTGTAGCCAATAATTTTCACGCCGTTCTCTGTGACCGTCACCCGATCGGCAACGGTGAGTGCGCAGTTGCCGCCGGTTTGCGCCGCGAGGTCAACAATAACGCTGCCCGGCTTCATGCTGGCAACCATCTCTTCGGTAATCAGCGTTGGCGCCGGCTTACCTGGAATCAGCGCCGTAGTGACGATGATATCCACCTCTTGAGCCTGCTGAGCAAACAACGCCATTTCAGCTTTAATAAAGGCATCGGACATTACTTTGGCGTAGCCATCGCCGCTGCCTGCCTCCTCTGCAAAATCCAGTTCGAGAAATTCCGCTCCCATACTCTGGACCTGCTCTTTGACTTCAGGGCGCGTATCAAAGGCGCGCACGATGGCACCAAGGCTGCCTGCCGCACCAATCGCCGCCAGGCCGGCAACGCCTGCACCAATCACCATGACTTTAGCCGGTGGGACTTTCCCCGCCGCCGTGATTTGCCCGGTAAAGAAGCGGCCAAACTCATGAGCGGCCTCGACGATGGCGCGATAACCGGCAATATTTGCCATGGAACTGAGCGCGTCGAGCGACTGGGCGCGAGAAATACGCGGCACCGCATCCATGGCCATGACGGTGACATAACGCGCAGCCAGCTTTTCAAGCAGCTCAGGATGTTGGGCGGGCCAGATAAAGCTTACCAGGGTACTGCCCTCGCGGGTGAGCGCGATCTCTTCGTCATCTGGTGCATTGACCTTTAGCACGATATCGGCCTGCCAGACCTGCTGGCTGTCACTCACCGCAGCGCCAGCGGCCCTGTAGCTGTCATCATCAAAGCTGGCGCGCTTACCTGCATCATGTTCAATGGTCACGCTGAAACCCAGCTTGATGAGCTGTTCAACGGTCTTGGGCGTGGCTGCCACGCGCGACTCGTTAGCCAATCGCTCTTTGGGTATTCCAATTAACATAGTTTTCCCTTTCATCGATTAAAGGAGGATGATCCTTGTGGTACACAATGCCGTGACGACACCCGCTTTCAGGCGTTGTGAATGAAATGCAATAACCTAATCGTATCTAAACCTACTGAAATTGTTACGGACGATCTACTACACAGACCCACATCTGTCACATTTGCCGTAATATCCAGTTGAAGCACGGCAATTCCGCCTGTCCGCACTGCACGAAGACTCTCGCAGCAGATAATCTGCTAAATATCACCTGTTCCGCCCTGATATTCCTTTTGGAAAAAGCCAAAATTAACAATGTATTAACCACTTTATCGATACATTTACTGGTCAATTCATCTTATTGTCGTAAGCGTAAGGCAAAATAGCGTAGCGTGACGCTGTGATTAAATAATCTGGTTCACAACAAGAGAGATATCGCAAAAAATGGCTGCGACAGCGTGTTTATAACATGTAATAATCAGCGGCTAATCTGTTATACATCAAGAGTCCAGCACGTTTTCGTACTCATTTTGCGTAAGGCGAAGGATCATTTTTATGAAGCTGAAGAACACTATTCTGGCATCTACCCTGTTATCTCTGCTGGCAGCAAATGCGTTTGCGGCTAAAGAGCTGACGCCAGAACAAGCGGCCGCGTTGAAGCCATTCGAACGTATTAATATCACCGGTCGTTTTAATGCAATTGGCGATGCGGCTGATGCTGTATCAAAGCGTGCTGATGAAATGAATGCAGATTCCTATTACATTCAAGGCATTAACGACAGCAACGGTAACAGCGGTAACTGGCGTGTGACCGCCGATCTGTACAAGGCTAATGCCCCTAAAGCCAGCCAGGAAACCGACTATCGGATGTTCAATGGCCTGAAAGAGCTGCCGAAGGCGGAAGCTTATCGTCTGGAGCCTTTCGATACCGTTACCGTCAGCGGCTTTTTCCCAAGCCAGCCTGAGGTAAATGAAGCCATTTCCAAAGCCGCGAAAGAAAAAGGCGCAGCCTCCTTCTTTATTGTGCGTCAGGTTGATGCCAATACTGGCGGCAATCAGTTTGTGACGGCCTACATCTATAAGGCCGATGCCAAGCAACGTGTGGTACAGAGCCCGGACACTATCCCGGCCGACTCTCAGGCAGGTAAAGCGGCTCTGGCCGCAGGCGGAGCCGAAGCGAAGAAAGTTGAAATTCCGGGCGTGGCTTCATCCGAAACCCCAAGCAACGCCGTGGGCCGTTTCTTTGAGACCCAAAGCTCAACCGGTAAGCGTTATTCTGTGACTTTGCCGGACGGCAAGGAAATTCAGGAAGTGAATGCGGTGACCGCGGCGCAGATGCAGCCGTTTGATACCGTGACCTTCAGTGGACATTTCGGTTCGCCGACTGAAGTCTCACAGGAAACCGCCAAACGCGCAGGCGCGAAAGGGGCTAAATTCTACCATGTGACGCGTCAGTGGCAGAACCAGAGCGGTGGTAACCTGACCGTAACGGCTGACCTGTTTAAGTAACACGCGCCAGGGCGGCGAACGCCGCCCTGCTGTCTGTTTGCATAATTCCTGCTCACTTTTGCATAACCACGCATTGCCATCCCGCACCGCACTCCGTAAAATCCTCCGCCTGTTTTTCAGAGTATTAAACGCGTTATACGTAACACAATCACGATATAACGTTGTGTTTATGCTGGTTATCCAGCCACTTATACTAGCAGGAAGAACGTTTTGGAGAAAAAATTAGGCCTCAGTGCCCTGACAGCGCTGGTACTCAGCTCAATGCTGGGAGCCGGTGTTTTCAGCCTGCCGCAAAACATGGCGGCAGTTGCAGGTCCGGCGGCCCTGTTAATCGGCTGGCTAATCACCGGCGCGGGCATTATTTTCCTGTCGCTGGCCATGCTGTTACTGACGCGACTGAAACCCGAACTGGACGGTGGCATTTTTACCTATGCCCGCGCCGGATTTGGCGAACTCACTGGTTTTTGTTCCGCCTGGGGTTATTGGCTGTGCGCGGTTATCGCTAACGTTTCGTATTTAGTCATTGTTTTTTCTGCGCTGAGTTTCTTCACCGACACGCCTGACAGAATCCTCTTTGGCAATGGTAATACCTGGCAGGCCATGCTGGGCGCATCGGTATTGCTGTGGCTGGTGCACTGGCTGGTGCTGCGCGGCGTGCAAACCGCAGCCAGCATTAATCTGCTGGCGACCCTGGGCAAACTGGTGCCGTTGCTGCTGTTTATTGTGCTGGCCGTGATCGCCTTTAATTATGACCGCTTCCGGTTTGATTTTTCCGGGCTCAGTCTGGGCGTACCGTTGTGGGAACAGGTTAAACAGACAATGCTGATTACCCTGTGGGTGTTTATCGGCGTTGAAGGTGCGGTGGTTGTGTCATCACGCGCCCGTCATAAAAAAGATGTCGGACGCGCCACGCTGCTGGCCGTGCTGGCTGCCCTGCTGGTCTATTTACTGGTTACCCTGCTGTCACTGGGTGTGGTTCCCCGCGCTGAGCTAGCGGAAATGCGCAATCCCTCCATGGCAGGCTTAATGACGCGGCTGACGGGGAGCTGGGGCAACGCCATTATCGTGGTGGGCCTGATTATTTCTGTTTGTGGTGCCTATCTGAGCTGGACCATTATGGCGGCTGAAGTGCCCCTGATCGCGGCACAGCAAGGTGCGTTTCCACGCAGCATTGCCCGCCAGAACGCACGTAACGCGCCTGCCGCCTCATTGTGGCTGACCAACGGCAGCATTCAGGTTTGCCTGATCCTTATCGCCCTGACCGGTGCGGATTACAACACCCTGTTAACCATTGCGTCTGAAATGATTCTGGTACCCTATCTGCTGGTCGGCCTGTATTTGATTAAGGTCGTTAAAGGACAGCAAAAGCCCTGGGCACTGGCCGTGGGTGTCGGTGCCAGCCTGTATGGTATCTGGCTGTTGTATGCATCAGGCCCACTGCATCTGTTTATGTCGGTGGTGCTGTATGCTCCAGGTATTTTACTGTTTATTTTTGCGCGACGTGGCGGACATGAGGTGGCGTTGAAGCCGGTAGAACGGGTTGCCATGATGCTAATCGTAGCGGCAACCCTTCCTGCGATGTGGGAATTGCTGGCTTAGTGAGACTGCCCCAGAACCACACACAGCAGGTCATCCTGCTGTGTCAGCGCAACAGGCTTGCGGTATTCTTCATGAATCGCCTCCAGCTGTTTATCCGACAACGGATACGGCAGTTGGATATCGAAGCGGCAAATCTGTTGCTGCTCAGCGAGCGTGATCAGACGGGCGATGTTAATTTCATCGCTGACCTGGGTTGAAATGATTTGTAATGCTAATTCTTTAAGCTGATCTTCACTCGCCTGCAAGCTGTGCGCAGATTTGCGTGTCACCATGCCGAATATAGGCAGTACGCCGTAGATCGCATCCACAAAGCTCCATCGTTTTTTACAGGATGCCGACAGGAAATCACTGTAATTAAAGCAGATGCGATCGCGGTATACCGCTGATGCCAGCTCTTTATCAAACACTTTGGCTCCTCAAGGTGATCACAATGAATCCGGAACTCACGTTAAACGCAGGGTTAATGATTGCATATTCTGCGGAATATATCCCAGTTACTCAAGGATATTTCGTGTGATTGCATAGAGCTCTGCGCCAGGAAAAGTTATGCTTTACTCCTCCTTTTTACGTTAGAAAGAATCATGCACAAAATCGTTTACGTAGAAGATGAACCCGAAGTCGGTTCGTTGATTGCCGCTTATCTTGGACGGCATGATATTGAAGTGATTGTGGAGACGCGCGGCGATCGGGCGGAAGCGACCATTGCCGAACAGCAACCCGACCTGGTCATGCTGGATATCATGCTGCCCGGTAAGGATGGCATGTCCATCTGTCGTGATTTACGCGCAGAATGGCAGGGGCCGATTGTGCTGCTGACCTCTCTCGACAGCGACATGAACCATATTCTGGCGCTGGAGATGGGCGCGCAGGATTATATCCTCAAAACAGCTCCCCCAGCGGTGTTGCTGGCTCGGCTGCGGCTGCATCTGCGGCAGTCCCAACAGGGACAGAGTGAAGAAGCCCCTGCGCCGGCGAAAAACAATCGCATGTTGCGCTTTGGTTCACTGACGATTGATGCGCTCAATCGCCAGGTCGTGCTGTTTGATGAAAACATTGCCCTCTCTACGGCGGATTTCGATTTGCTTTGGGTACTGGCAAGTCATGCCGGGCAAATTCTGAATCGTGACGCCCTGCTGAAAACCCTGCGCGGCGTCAGCTATGACGGGATGGATCGCAGTATTGACGTGGCGATTTCGCGCCTGCGTAAAAAGCTACACGACAGCGCCACTGAACCCTTTCGTATTAAAACTATCCGTAACAAAGGCTATCTGTTTGCGCCGCAGGCCTGGGACACGCGTTCGGTATGAAAAAACTTTTTATTCAGTTCTACCTGCTGCTGTTTGTCTGTTTCCTGGTGATGTCGCTGATGGTCGGGCTGGTATACAAATTTACCGCCGAGCGCGCCGGTCGCCAGTCGATGAACGACTTAATGGCCAGCTCGCTCTATCTGATCCGCAGTGAGCTGCGTGAAATCCCCCCGCGCGACTGGAACAAGACCATTAAAAGTCTGGATCTCGGCTTGTCGTTTGAGCTGCATATCGAGCCAATGAGTAAATTTGAACTGGATGAAAACGAACTTCGTCGGCTGCGCGCAGGCGAAATCGTCGCACTGGATGATAAGTACACCTTCCTGCAGCACATTCCGCGCAGTCACTACGTTCTGACCGTGGGGCCAATCCCTTATCTCTTCTACCTGCATCAGATGCGACTGCTGGATATGGCGCTGGTGGTGTTTATCGGCATGTCGCTGGGGCTGCCGGTCTTTATCTGGCTGCGCCCGCACTGGAAAGAGATGCTACGACTGGAACACGCCGCCCAGCGTTTCGGCCAGGGGCAGTTGGATGTCCGAACCCACTTTGACAGCACCTCCAGCCTGTTCAGGGTTGGGGTGGCGTTTAACCAAATGGCAGAGAACATCAATACACTGGTCGCCAGTAAAAAGCAGCTGATTGACGGTATCGCCCACGAATTACGTACCCCGCTGGTACGCCTGCGTTATCGCCTGGAGATGAGCGATAACCTGACGGAAGCGGAGTCGGCGGCATTAAACCGCGACGTCAGTCAGTTAGAGAGCCTGATTGAAGAGCTGCTGACCTATGCTCGCCTTGACCGGCCGCGCGTCGATCTTAATTTGCAATCGCTTGATCTGGCGAACTGGTTACGTGAACGCATGGAAGACTTCCGGGCAATCAACCCGGAGACGCAAATTGACCTGGATTTGCCCCAGCGTG
>Ga0308158_10004782_pt1 | contig 11319 bp, 8 predicted proteins | sample PhyBR2_FD_201038 | JGI IMG/M metagenome (GOLD analysis project Ga0308158, IMG submission 201038) | Phyllosphere microbial communities from UC Gill Tract Community Farm, Albany, California, United States - DLSLB.R2 | ecosystem: Host-associated > Plants > Phyllosphere > Unclassified | place: USA...
TGGTCGAACCGGCCTTCAACCAGATGCAGGTGCAGCCGGGGATCGATTTGTCGTTCGCCGACGGCGTGCGCTCGCTGATGCGCCAGGACCCGGACATCATCATGGTCGGCGAGATCCGCGACCTGCCCACGGCCGAGATGGCAATCCAGGCGGCATTGACCGGACACCTGGTGTTCTCGACACTGCACACGAACGACGCACCATCGGCAGTCATGCGCCTGATCGAACTGGGCGTGCCGGATTACCTGCTCGAGGCGACACTGATCGGCGTGATGGCCCAGCGCCTGGTACGCATGCTCTGCCCTGCCTGCAAGACGCCCGGTGGCGAGTTGAGCGACGACGTGTGGGACAGCGTTGGCGGTGCGTGGAAGATTCCGAAGCCGGCGGTAGTGTATCGGCCGATTGGGTGTCCGGAATGCCGCCAGACTGGCTATCGGGGCCGGACCGGGATTTACGAGCTGTTGAGCGTGAGCGAGGGCTTTGGCAAGCTGATGCGGGGTGCGGGCGACCTCGTGGCGCTGCGCCAGCAGAGTGTTCTCGATGGGATGAAGCCGCTGCGCATTGCCGGCGCGATGAAGGTGGTCGAAGGCGTGACCACGGCGGACGAGGTGCTGAAGGTGACCTCGGCGTTGTCCTAAGTAGTTCTTCGCAGAAATTTATGCGAGAGGCCTAGCGCGATGCCGGATCGCCCGCTATAATGCTGCCTCCTTGGGTCGTTAGCTCAGCTGGTAGAGCAGCGGACTTTTAATCCGTTGGTCGCAGGTTCGAATCCCGCACGGCCTACCAAGAATTTGTTGTTGCAATGAAGGCGTTACGAGAAATCGTGACGCCTTTTTTGTATCCGTAGCAGTCCACTCTTTTACCTATTGTGCCGTACTTGAGACACGCAACAGTCCGTCCACTACGGCCGTGTGACGCGCCATGTGTGCCAGCGCCAAGTGCGCGTACCGCCGCACCATGGCCACCGATTTCCAACCGCGCATCTCCTGCAAAGTCAGTTTTTGAGGTAAGTGTTTTTGGCCACTCATGGCGACGCAGTGACAAGAGGTTTGAATCAACCCCGGGACACCACTCCCGTTTATGCAGTTGTTTTGCTCCTCTCCCCGAGCTGTATGCCCATGTGGGAACCGTTGCTAGACCTCAGGGAGCATTTGCAACGGTCGGCAGTTGACTCAGTGCCGAAGGAGCGCGCGTTGCGTGTGTGACCGCCGAAGCGGCGTGGGCCAGTAACGCGTGGCACGTTGCGGTGCACCTTGTGCACGAGTTGCTTGTCCGTCGAGGACGAACGCCGACCAATAATCCAGGGACTATGGGGAGCACTCACTTACTCGTGTCAGCCCGCGATAAGGGCTAGAAAATGCTGCATCAGACGAAAAATTTCCGAAACAAATCTCATCACACATCCGTCACACCGAAATCGCGTGTAGCTGCACAGTGAAGAGCCGCGTCGTCACTAACGTCGGTGCCGCGAGTGACGGGTGGCGATACTCGGGAACGGGATGCTAAAGCCCTGCACTGAGGTCGTTGTCGGCGTTGGTAAGCAAAGATTCGATCGCGGGCCTCGCATAGATCACCATCCCCTGGTGCCTGTAATACATCAGGTTCGCGCTGATCTCGACCGCCAGTAGGCTCAGCTCGTACTCCAGGCGCGCGAACGATTCTCCCAGCTCGAGCGGCGGGGAATTCCGCTCCAGTTGCCGGGCAATCCCCGCCGGATGGCGCCGTAAATCGTATTCGCCGCCCCCACTTGCGCCACATGTCGGTTTCACCGATCGCTTGTTCCCAGGCACGCTCTGCTCCATGGCTGCGCCGTTGGACCGGATAAGGCCGCCCATTGAGTACGGTGACGTGACTGCGCTCGAAGACACCACCCATTTCGACCAGCTTCCCATTCTTGTACCTCAGGCGACGAATACTCCCCGAAGCCTCCTTCGAAACAGCGGCGTTCCAGTCTTTTGAATGTCCAAACCGAAATCCAAAATGTTCATCCTTCACCATTGCCTCACGACGCTAAGACGAACAGTTCGAGGAACAGTTCGCGAATCCCCGATGGCACGTACACTGACACCGCCCGTTCCTGCAGCATGCTCGCGTACAGCGGGCCTTTACCCTGGAGCGCAAAGTAACAGGTGTTCGGCCTGACAGGCACTGTCGCCGGCACCTGCGGCATGTGCACGAGTTCCACCCCTGGCAGTGCGGACGCGACCAGTCGGCCGGTATCTTCTGGCGAACCGACCTTGAAACGCGCCGGCACCGCCGCCACCAGTTCCAGCGCAGGCAATTCGGCGCGCACGCCAAGGCACAGCAGCGCTTTCTGATCGACCTCATTCTCTGGCAACCGACCGTTATAGTAGGAAGGTCGGGCGGCGTCCTGGACCAGCGGAATCACCAGGCAGGTCGATGAGATGACGGTGTCAACCAGATCACGCAGGACTGCATTGAGCCTGGCGAAAGCAGGCCCTGGCTGCTCGTGGTCGTATCCAGGCAGATCCTTGATCCTGAATTTTCTCGAGAACGCCATCAAGCCGCCGGCCAGTGCGAGCAGATCCTGAAACAGGCGCTCCGGGTGAAACCCGGGGCATCGCGCATGGTGGTGCAGCGCAGCGCACCCCGAACTGATCGTCTGCAGCAGCAAGAACGACGATTGGTCTCCCCCCTGCACGACCACATCCTTGCTCGGCTCGCGCTGCACGGCGTACAGCGCCTCCAGCTTCGCCTGCAGTTTCTGCATCAGGGCGTCCAACAGCCGCGCCAGCGCCGGCGCCGCTGCAACCGACATGCTTGGCGGGATAAACGCTGGATCGATCTCCAGTCCGCCATTCGCGCAACGGCGGATGCGCAGAACCGCGTTACTCACATATCCGGTCCGCGGCATGAGCTGCGACAGCAAGCGCGCCTGTTTCGCCAAGTACACGATATTCGACTCCAGCGCTTCGGTGTACAGGTCTGGCGTCTCCATTTCAAGCTGCCGGAAGCGCGCCTGTCGATCGTCCTGCTGGCGACAACCAGCGAGGTTGCCACCATAGGGACTGTACATTGGCAGTGCCGCGTAAAAAGTGAAATGCGATTCACTCGGTGGAAGAGCTGCCAGCTCCACCGCTTCGGGAAGCGGATCCGATCCCGGCGCGTCATAGGTCTCGCCATCCGGAAATACCAGGGACAAGGACTCCACCTGCAGGATGTTGTTGGCCAACGCCTCTTCGTTCCAGGTCGCAGCTGCGAGACCCCATGCGTATGGGTGCAGCGCGGTCGCCATCCGATGCAAGCGGGCTTCGTGGTAACGGTCCTGCTGCTGGAAATGCTGGGGACGCAGCGTTACTCCTTCCGTCCACAGGATCCTTGGTGGTGTCTTCATCTGCCGGCTCCCAATTCATGATCTGGCTCAACCGAGATGATCCGACCTGCTGGGCATCAATTGTTTGATAAGAATCAACTGCCGTGCTTTTCTGGGTATCAATAATGAACTGATGAAAGACCTTCTTCCTCATTTCGAGCGCGAGTTGATTCTCTTGCGGCAGCGGGCGGCCGAGTTTGCGGCGCAGTTTCCCGGCCCGGCGTCGCGCCTGGAAATCTTCCGCAACACCTGCGGCGATCCGCACATCGAGCGGCTGATCCAGGCCACCGCGCTCCTCACCGCCAGGGTGAACAAGTCCCTCGAGGACGGCTATTCTCGCTTTACCGAGTCCTTCCTAGAAGTGCTGTTTCCCCACTACCTGCGCCCCTTTCCTTCCTGCGCAGTTGTCCAGGCCACCGGTGCCAGCGATGCTTCTGGACTGGTCATCCATCGCGGCACCGAACTGTCTACCCGACCGGTAGAGGGTGTGGCCTGCCGTTTCAAGACCTGCTACAGCATCCAGCAACTGCCAGTGCGTCTGGCGAAAGCATGCTTCGACCAGACACCGTCCATCCCGCCGTCAGTCCGCATGCCGGAGGGCGGCGCCATCCTGTCGATAGATATTGAAACCACGCATCCGGAATCAGGTTTCGCGGCGCTCGCGGGCAGTGCGCTGCGCGTCTACCTGAACGGCAATACCTCGCTTGTCGCGCTGGTACGCGACATCCTTCTAGGACAAGTCGACTCCGCCTATCTCGCGACGGAACAAGGGGAATGGCGCCAGCTGCCTTCGGTGCCGCTGGCGCCGGTCGGATTCGCTGACGAGGAAGCGCTCATCCCGTTCTCCCCACGCTCACATCCGGCCTACCGGCTGCTCACCGAGTACTTCATCTTCCCCGAGAAATTCAATTTCTTCGACATCGACCTTGCCGCGATCGTGCCGCACGTACCGGAGAGGTGCCAGCGCGTGACCCTACACCTACTGCTAACCGGTGTGCTCGCCGATTCGCGCGAGGCCGGACTCCTCTCGACCCTCTCGGCCAGTAGTCTCCTGCTCGGCTGCTCGCCGGTCGTGAACCTGTTCCGCCAGAGTGCGGTGCCGATCCTCGTTACGCACGAGCGCACCAGCTACCCGCTGCTTCCCGATGCCGAGCACGTCCAGGCGTACGACATCCATTCGATCGATACCGTCCGCATGCTGGCGCGGCGCGAGTTGGACATAGCCATCACCGAGTTTCGTCCGTTTTATTCGCTGCACCATGGCGAAGGGGCGGACAAGCGAGGCCATTACTACGTGGTGCGGCGCGAAGCGCAGTTCGGCGCGGGCCACGAGTACCAGATCGCGTTCGTTGATGACGACTTCGATCCGGCAAGCTGCGACCAAGCCACAGTGTCGGTGGAACTGACGTGCAGCAATGACGACCTGCCTCAGCGGCTTGAGTGCGGCAGCAAGGAGGGCGACCTGCTGAAGCCAGCAGACTGGCCCATCGGCATCGTCAAGTTCGTACGCAGGCCGACCGCGCCGCAGCGCTTTGCCGCAACCCCGGCCCTACAATGGCGCCTGCTCTCGCACCTAACCCTGAACTACCGCTCACTCGCGCGGGAAGGTCTGGCAGGCTTACGCGAGATGCTGAGCCTTTACGACCTTGCGCAGACATCCACCACCAAAGGGCAGATTGAAGCGATTGTCGGCCTGGCCCATCGCCCGACGACGGCGTGGATCCGGAACGCACACGGAGCCTCGCTCGCACACGGAATCGAGGTGTGCATCACGATCGACGAAGACCGCTTCTTCGGCAGCGGCCTGCCTCTTTTCGCGCGCGTGCTCGACCGCTTCTTTGGCCTGTACGTGCAGATCAACAGCTTTACCGAGTTGGTCGTCGTCTCCCACAATACTGGCAAGGAGATCGTCCGATGCCCACCCCGCAACGGCGACCAGTACCCGGCGTGATAGCGCGTCTGGCCGCCGAGCCATGGCGCTTCCAGTTCATGCAAGCGCTGCGCCTGCTCCTGATCTGGCTACGGCGCTCCGGCATCCCGCCGGAACGGGCGCTACGCGACATCTTGTACTTCGAAAATAGCCTGTCGCTCGGTTTTCCTGCCAGCGAGATCGCATCCCTGCGTATCGAGGGTGAAGGCAGCACAACGAAAATCCGCCTGACGCCGGCCTTCATGGGACTACTCGGTGCTAACGGCACGCTGCCGCTGCACTACACCGAGCGGATCGCCGCGCACGAGCAGACAGCGCAGGACGCATCGGCCCGCGCCTTCGTCGATCTGTTCAGCGACCGCGCCATCAGCCTGTTTTTACAGGCTTGGGGAACCTACCGCCACGAGTTTGCGATCGACCTGCATGGCGAAGACCGGTTTCGTCCCATGCTGCTTGCACTCGGCGCTCGCCAGCCCGGTGCGACACGCGTTGAATCCGCCCCGGCCCTCCTCCATGCCGACATCATGGCTTTCTATGCAGGCCTGCTGCGCCAGCGGCCGATCTCCGCCGCCGCGCTGAACTGCATCCTGACGAACTACTTCGGCGTGCCGATTGCCATCGAACAGTTCAACGGCGGCTGGGACGAGATCGCCGACAGCCAGCAATGCAAGATAGGCGGCGTCAACGCCACGCTCGGCCAAGGCGGTGCGCTCGGCGTGCGTACCTGGCGCCACGACCTACGCGTCACGCTGCACATCGGCCCACTCAATGTAGTGGACTATGAGCATTTCCTGCTAGGTGGGGCCAGTACACGGGCGCTCGAAGCCATGCTGGGCACGCTTGGCATCGCCGGCCTGCAATACCTGGCGCACGTGATGCTCAGGCCGGACGACGTCGCGCCCCTAGACTTGCTGGGCGGCACAAAACCGGGCAGACGGATCGGCTGGGATGCGCGCCTCGCCCCTGCCGGCAAGTGCCGCCCGGTAGATGTCCGTTACTTGTTGCGCCCGTCGTGATCGGAGCAACACGACTTTTCACATTTGTCAATTTGCAAACGAGGGCTTTCTCTACATTCAAAGCTTTTGATGGCCTTGGAAGGACAACGATGAACACAGCGGTGTTTTTGGGAGCAACAAGGGAGCTGGCGGCGCTGGGCGAGCGGCAGCATAACCGGCTGCTAAAGCTCGACTTTCCAAAGGGCGACAAGCCGGAAGGCACAATCCTGCTCGCCAACAAACTGGTCGCCCGCGAGGGACTGTCGCGCGATTTCCATTTCAAGGTCGAAGTATTGTCTGACGACGCCCGCATCCGGCTCAAGAAAATGATGGGCAAGATGATCACGATCTCGCTGGTGCGCGAGGATGGGAGCCTGCGCTACTTCAATGGCTATGTGACCGAGTTCCGGCTGGTCAAGGCCGACGGCGGCTATGCTTGGTACCTCATGGTCTTGGAACCCTGGCTCGCGTTTGCGAAACTGAGAAAGAACAGCGCTGTATTCTTGGAGCAGACCGTGATCGAGATCACCGAGAAAACCTTCAGGCAGTACCGACAGAAGGACTGGAAACTGGCGCTGTATAACGAGTACGAGCCGATCAGCTGCGCGATCCAGTATCAGGAAACCGACCACAATCACCTGTACCGCCGCTGGGAAGATCTCGGACTGCATACTTGGTACGAGCATCGGACTGATGGCCACACGCTGTGGATCGGCGACATGACGCAAATGGCCGAACCGGTCGAACCACGCGGAAACGTCAGCGTAGTCGACGAAATCCCTTTCCGCCGCAACGCCGGCTCCGGCGAAGCGGACGGTATCCACGAATGGCAGGCAGTGCGCCGGGCCGGATCAGGCAGCAGTACCGTGGGCGGCTTCAACTACAAGCATCCGCGCCAGCAGTCGCAGACGCGCAGCTCGAAGAACGAGCAAGGCGACGTGCCGCCGTTCGAGGTTTTTGAAAACGCCGGCGGCTATGCTTTCGCTTCCTTCGACGCCAGCGACAAGCTCGCCAAGCGGCGAATTGAGGAGATGGACGCGCGTACCCAGTTCTTCGAAGCGCGCGGCAACGACCGCACCGTGCAGCCGGGCCGCAGCTTCCGGCTGGGCGGCCACTTCAGCGGCGGGCCGCAACTGGTGGAGCCGGGCGAGCCGGCGAAGCCATCGATCAAGCGGCGCGAATACCTAATCCTGTCCGCCGTCCACGAAGCAACCAACAACTATCAGGTCGGCCACGACGGCGAGTCGAGCTTTGCGAGCACCTTTACCTGTATGCGGAAGGACATTCCCTGGCGGCCGGGCCGCAGCTTCAACAGCCGTACCGTGGTGATGGCCGGTGTGCACACCGCCACCGTAGTCGGTCCGCCGGGGAGTGATATAAACACAGACGAATACGGGCGTATAAAAGTACAGTTCCACTGGGACCGCGAGAGCAAACACAACGAATCCAGCTCGGCGTGGGTGCGCGTGGCAAGCGTCTGGGCCGGCAATGACCAAGGGTTCATGGCGTTGCCGCGCATAGGCCAGGAGGTGGCGATACAGTGGGTAGCCGGCAATCCCGACCATCCTTTGATCATCGGCCGCGTGTTCAACCGCGATAATCTGCCGCCTTGGAAGCTGGACGGGCAGCAGGCACTCTCCGGCTTTCGCAGCCGCGAGCTGACGCCGGGTGGTGGCAATGCGGCGAGCGGGCGCAGCAATCACCTGATCCTCGACGACACCAACGGACAAATCCAAGCGCAGCTCAAGAGCGATCACCAGCATAGCCAGCTTTCGCTGGGCTACATCACGCGAATCGAAGATAACCGCGGACGGACCGATGCCCGCGGCGAAGGCTGGGAATTGCGCACGGACGGGCATGGCGTCGCACGCGCAGCCAAAGGAATAATTGTTACCACAGAGCAGCGAAATCGCGGCAAATCTCACATCACTGACATTGAAGAAACCCTCCTGCGTCTAGCGGATGCAAAAAAAATACACGAAAAACTGGCAAAGGATGCAATTGGCCAACAGTCCCAAGAATGGGGACAACAAGACGACGTAGCAGATATGTTGCATATCCAGAACCAAAGTTTAGCTGGAGACTCAGGAAATGCGGCTGAAGTTTCAGCGCCCCACTTAGTTCTTGCGAGCGCTGCCGGGTTGGTAACATCAACCGCGCTCTCCACTCATATCTCAAGTGCAGAGCATATAGCGCTCACATCTCAGCGAGATATATCCGTCGCGACAGGAGGAAGCTTCTTTGCCAGCGTTGCTGACACCCTACGCCTATTTGTTAAACATGCAGGCATGAAAATATGCGCTGCTGCTGGCAACATCTCAATTTTAGCAAAACAAGACGATATTGAAATCATTGCTGCGAAAGTCCTTTCTATCATAAGTGAGAAAGACTGGATTGAAATAAAAGGAAAGAAAGGGATTCGTCTACATGGTGCAACATCTATGTTAGAAATAAGCAATTCAGTGCAATTTTTTACGGCATCGCCAACGTTGTTTCACGGCAATTTAGAGACATTGCCTTCTTCACCGGAACCACAAGTTTCTGCGGTAGAGCAGCCCCTGTACCAGCCTCCCCCGTTGGCAACGCATGAACACATATTTGACGAGCAATTTCAGCTCACTGAGTCAGACGGGCATACGCCTATTGCGAATCGTCGATTTCGCATCGTTGCGGATGACGGTCAAACATGGGAAGGAAGGACTGACAGCCACGGCTTGACGAAGCGTGTCGTTACGCGCGCATCCATGAAACTTTCACTTTTGCTTCTTCCCGACTAATAAATTTCAGAGGAATACATGTCCGAAGAACTGGTTAGCCAAGCCGTTACAAATTCAATCAAAGGCTCAATTGTCACTGTTAAAATTGATAGCCATATTTGTACCCTCTCACTGGAAATGAATGAATTCGGCGACACTCTCCCGGTAATTCCCACTGCGGCACGCACAGAACGCAACAAAGTTATTTACCAACTCGGAATTAGAGCCAAGATAACCAGAAAGACCGATGGGAACCCAGTGCCGAATTACAAATTTTCCATTAGATCTAACCGGGCGAGTGATCGAGTGGAATCAAAAGGACAAACAAATGCACAGGGAGAAGTGACATTCATGTTAATTACACGTGAGCCTGGTGATTTGGAAATAAGCACGCCAACTGCCGGAATTGCGATGTCTCCATTCCCAATTAAGCTGCAGGAAGCATGGTATGAATCTCCTTTCCTTATTACAGGCTATAATGTATGTGATGAAAACGACTTTTCTGGACAATTGGTAGAGGGCAAGGGACTTAATGAAAAGCACAAAGATGATTTTCTGTATGGCGCTGCGGGAGTTGCCATGCAAGGGACAGGACAAACTACGGAGAGAAGGTATATTCGCCTTAACAACAATCCTGGCGGCTGGCAAAAAAATAAAAAAGGTAGCCCTGAACGTTTGGCGAATCCATCTGCGACCGAATTTGCGTACGCAAACGGTGTTCACGGAAAATACGATGATCTTAAAGAGAACTGGTCAATTGCAGTCGATAAGGTAGTCATTCCAAAAAAAGCGAAAGTTGAAATAGATGGGATAGGAGAACGCGTCGCGGATGATTCTGGCGGCGCAATCGACTTGTACCATATAGACAACTTTCTTGGATCGGGAAAAGCAGTGGTAAAAACTTGGCTAAAAGGCGGCATAAACGGAACAAAGCGACGTGTGAAATATCTCGGGATAAAAAAATGAAAAAAAAATGTTCATTTATATGCGCGATAATTTTTGCACTAAGCTGCAACGGCGCTGAAGTAGAGGAATTTAAGGAAGTATATTTAGATAATAAAAGCAATGTCCATTTATTAATGGTTAACGGCAAGCATAAACAAGTAACTTACGACAACCGTGCTGGCATTCCAAAAATTTCTCCTGATAAAAAAACTGTTGCTTGGTTATTATTAAAATCTTGGACTGCAAAAGGTGATGACAAACCCGGATCAAGTGAAATTACTATTTACCACAATGCAAAATTCTCCACGATCAAATGTGGTCCGTTTATCAGAGATTTTTGGTTCACGCAGAATGGCAATCAAATTGCAATCGATTGTGGCGGAAGACGCTTTGCCGGCCGCGAAATTCTTTACGATATCGAAACGCTCAAAGAAATCGCTAGTTTTTATCAAGCTGAAGTATTACTAGAAAGACGTCCAGATTGGTCGAATCACGACAACTGAAATTCAAATATTTTTTCAATTACTAATATTGGAATACAGCACTGCGCTAATTTTTATTCGAAATTATATAATCCAATTACTTATGTATTCTGGTTCCGGCACGCCAAGACTTTTCAACAGGATCCAATTAGATTAACAGGTGTCACCAATTTCCATTAATAGACTGCGGCAACGAAAGCGATTTTCAGGAGGTAGGCGACGTGGAGCTAGTAGAAATCACACGTGGGCATCTTCGGGTGAAGGTTGGAGGAAAGAGCATCACTATATATGGCGAAGCGTTTTTAAGGGGATACGGATCTCCCGACTTCGTGCTTTATCAGAACAGCATCGAAAAGTGGGGTGTGCCAGACGACAACGAAAATTTGACTCTCATTGAGAAAAAGCAGCTGATTCAATTTCTTAATGAGGAATTCTCACGCAGAAAAATGGTTTTGAAAATTGAATGGTAAGTTCATCCTCAACCCGAATCGGCCATTAGCAGTCTAAATCAGCAAAAGTCTACAGGTGAAGCCCATTCCTATCCGCACAGACTCGACTACACATGAGACCCTTTATAGCAGATCGCTGTTCATGGCTAGGGAATTTTTTAGCGCGCGTCTCATCTGAATTTTCGCCATGAAGACTTCTCCAGAATTAGTTGTCAAACGAATGTAACCACACGCGTCTCGGTAGCAAATAAGACAGGAGTGACCTACTCGTCGCGCACGTCCACCACCCGCTGTCGCACAGCGTCCACACCCACCACCTCCTGAACATCGCCAACTCAGCCTTTACTGCTAAAGTCTCGCATCTTTACAACCACCGCTCCCCCGTGAAAGCCATAACAAAACTCTTCGAACTCGGTTACGTGTTCATC
>Ga0308158_10004783_pt1 | contig 11318 bp, 9 predicted proteins | sample PhyBR2_FD_201038 | JGI IMG/M metagenome (GOLD analysis project Ga0308158, IMG submission 201038) | Phyllosphere microbial communities from UC Gill Tract Community Farm, Albany, California, United States - DLSLB.R2 | ecosystem: Host-associated > Plants > Phyllosphere > Unclassified | place: USA...
GGGCAGGCTGTAGTCGATGCCGGCGTTGGCCAGGACCACGCCCGTCACGCCGCCGACGGTGAACAGGAAGATGAAGCCCATCGCCCACAGCATCGGCGTCTTGAAGCTGATGGAGCCGCCCCACATGGTGGCGATCCAGCTGAAGATCTTCACCCCCGTCGGCACCGCGATGATCATGGTGGCGGCGATGAAGTAGGCCCGCAGCTCCACAGTCATGCCGACCGTGTACATGTGGTGCGCCCAGACGATGAAGCCGACGAAGCCGATGGCGACCATGGCGTAGGCCATGGCGAGGTAGCCGAAGATGGGCTTCTTCGAGAAGGTCGAGACGATGTGCGAGATCATGCCGAAGCCCGGCAGGATCATGATGTAGACCTCGGGGTGGCCGAAGAACCAGAACAGGTGCTGGTACATGACGGGGTCGCCGCCGCCGGCCGGGTCGAAGAAGCTGGTGCCGAAGTTGCGGTCAGACAGCAGCATGGTGATGGCGCCCGCCAGAACCGGCAGCGACAGCAGCAGCAGGAAGGCGGTGACCAGAACCGACCAGGCGAACAGCGGCATGCGGTGCAGGGTCATGCCCGGCGCGCGCATGTTGAAGATGGTGGTGATGAAGTTGATCGCGCCCAGGATCGACGAGGCGCCCGCGACGTGAATCGAGAAGATGGCCAGGTCCAGCGAAGGCCCTGTGTGACCCATGACCGACAGAGGCGGATACATGGTCCAGCCGCCGCCGAAGCCCTTGCCGGGTCCGCCGTCGACGAACATCGACAGGATCATCAGGATCCAGGCCGCCACCAGCAGCCAGAACGAGACGTTGTTCATCCGCGGGAAGGCCATGTCCGGCGCGCCGATCATCAGCGGCACGAACCAGTTGCCGAAGCCGCCGATCATGGCCGGCATGACCATGAAGAAGATCATGATCAGGGCGTGGGCGGTGACCGTGGCGTTGTAGCCGTGCTTGGAGGCTTCAACCAGGCCGACGTGCTGGACCCAGGTGCCGTCCTTGAACAGCTGGATGCCCGGCTCGGCCAGTTCCCAGCGGATCAGGCCCGACAGGGCGCCGCCGACCAGGCCCGCCATGATGGCGAACATCAGGTAGAGGGTGCCGATGTCCTTGTGGTTGGTCGACAAGAACCAGCGGGTGAAGAAGCCCGGCTTGTGATCGTGATGCCCGTCGTGGTCGTGGGCGAGGTTTTCAGCGGCGCTAGCCATATCGGTGAGACTCTCGCGTTCGTTACTGGGCGGCCGGAGCAGCGGCCGGGGCCGTTGCAGGGGCTGCGGTGGGGGCGGCGGCGGCGGAGGCATCCGTCGTCGGGGCCGTGGGGGCCGCTGCGTCAGCCGCAGGAGCGGCGGCGTCAGCGGTCGGCGCTGTTTCAGCGGCGGGCGGCGTCATCGAGCCGCCCTTGGAGACGACCCAACGCTCGAACTCGGCCTGGGAGACCACGCGGATTTCGATGGGCATGAAGGCGTGGTCGACGCCGCACAGTTCGGAGCACTGGCCGTAGTAGACGCCTTCGCGTTCGGCGTTGAACCAGGTCTCGTTGGTCCGGCCCGGAACGGCGTCGACCTTGAGGCCGAAGGCCGGCAGGGCGAAGGCGTGAATGACGTCGGAAGCCGTGATCAGCACGCGGACGGTCTTGCCGACCGGCACCACGATGGGCTCATCGGCCGCCAGGCGATACAGGCTGTGCGGCATGCCGCGCGCGGCCACTTCGTCTTCAGGCAGCATGTTGGAGATGTATTCGGCGATGCCCTGGTCGGGGTATTCATAGCTCCAGTTCCACTGGTTGCCGGTCGCCTTCACCGTCACATCCGCAGGCGGCATGTTGTGATAGTTGAACAGCAGGCGGAACGAGAACAGCGAGATCACCACCAGAATCAACACCGGCACGACGGTCCAGATGACCTCAACCGTGGTGTTGTGGCTCCAGCGCGCCGGCGTCGGATTGGCCTTCTTGTTGTAGCGGAAGACGATCCACGTCATCAGGCCCAGAACCAGGACGCAGATGATGACGATCGCCGGCATCAGCACCCAGTCATGGAAATGAATGGCGTCATGCTTCAGCGGCGACGCCGCCGGCTGAAGACCGATCCCGCCCGGCGTCGGCCGGCCCAGAACATCCTCGGCCCAGGCCGGTGCGAAGACGGCCAGGCTTAGACCGGCGACAACGCCCCCGATCAGACCCCGGGCCCGCGTGCCCATCTCCATGCGAGACTTCCTCATCAAAAAATCATTCCGCCGCAAATGCTTGCGAGTGAATCGCAAGCGGTCGCCGCGAGCTTTGCGCTCACGACGTCGATGCGGGTCCATATCGCCCTGTCCCGCACTTGCCAAGCGCTTGGACGCCGCAGGAGCGATGTGTGTCCCGATTAAATCGCTGTCATGTTTGGACAGCTACCTTGTGAGACAAGATACCTTGCGATACACCTTCCGCCACTGAGGAGGAGGCGAACTTGCCCGAAACCATCGAGATACAGCTGAAGAAGGGGGTGCTGACGCTGTGCGTCCTGGCCCTGCTCAATCGCCGCGAAAGCTATGCCTATGAGATCGCCGCCACCCTGTCGGATGCGATCGATATGGGGGAAGGCACCATCTACCCGCTGATGCGGCGGATGCAGTCCGAGGGCCAAGTGGAGACCTATCTGGTCGAATCACCTTCGGGCCCTTCGCGGAAATATTACCGCCTGACCGCCGCAGGCCGTCAGGCGCTTGAAACCCAGACCCGGGAATGGCGCGCCTTCGTGCAGGCCGTGGAGGGCGTCATGTCCGACACCGCCCGAGCTGCCGGGACTGAAACGACTGACCAAGGGGAGCCTGTTCAATGACACGTGACGAATTCATGGGCCGTCTGCGCCGGGGACTGGTGGGCCTGCCCACCGCCGCCGCCGCCGACATCGCCTCCGACTATGAGGCTCACTTCGAGGATGGGGCGGCTGCGGGCCGGTCCGAAGCCGAAGTCGCCGCCGCCCTCGGCGATCCCGACCGCCTGGCCCGCGAACTGCGCGCCGAATCGACCGCACGCCGCTGGACGCAGGAACAGAACCCCTCGGCCGCCGTCGGCGCCGTCTTCGGCCTGCTGGGGCTGGGCGCGCTGGACATCTTCATCCTGCTGCCGATCGTCGTGCCGGTGTTCGGCACAGTCCTGACCGTGCTGTTCATGGGCGTCGTCGTCTTCTTCGCCGGAGCGGTCGCCCTGGTCGTCGGCCCCTTCATGGGCGGACCCGGCGGCATACTGGCCGCCGCCCTGATCGGCGTCGGCATCATGGGCGTGGGCATGTTCATGACGGGCCTGGGCGCCCTGATCACCAAATGGCTGATCGACGCCACCGTCTGGTACGCCCGCCTGCACTACCGCGTGCTCAAGCCTGCGCTTGACGCTCATCAACCCGCCTATCCGCAAGCCTGAGGGGACTTCAGACATGATCCGCAATCTTCTCATCATCACCGTCGTCGGCCTGATCCTGGCCCTCGTCGGTCTCGGCGGCGGCCTGGCGCTGGGCGGCCGTGATCTGGCCGGCCCCGGCTGGACCTGGGTCTTCACCGACGACGAGGCCGGCGACGGCGGCTTCCGCGTCGAACGGGGCGAAGTCGCGCCAGACTCCACCCGCACCATCGAATGGTCCGGCGGCGACCGGCTGGCCATCGATCTGCCCGCCGACATCACCTACGAACAGGGCGCCGCAGCGGGCATCACCGTCACCGGACCGGAAAACGTGGTCCAGCGCGTCCGCTTCTCCGAAGGCCGTCTGAGCATGGACAAGGCCGCCGAGGGCGAGCGCAGCTACATCCGCTGGAACCGCACGGGCGTCCACGGCTGGAGCGAGACCGAGCGTCTGCGCATCACTGTCACCGCCCCCGCCGTCAAGGCGTTCGACGTGGCGGGCCGCAGCGAGCTGGACATCCGCGCCTATGACCAGCCGAGCCTCAGCTTGACCCTGTCCGGTTCCGCCGACGTCAACGCCCAGGGCCGGACCGGCGACGTCACCCTGGACATCTCGGGCAACGGCGACGCCGATCTCGAAGCCCTGGCCATGACCGACGCCGTGGTCACGGTCAGCGGCGACGGCGACGCCCGCCTGGGCCCGACCGGTCAGGCCCGGGTCGACATCTCCGGCAACGGCGACGTCGCCCTGACGCGCCGTCCGACCCGGCTGGAACAGAACCTCAGCGGCTCCGGCACGCTGGAACAGGAATAGGCCCCCTCCTGCCCTTCCCCGCCTGATCAACAGGCGGGGAAGGTTGCAGGTGACGCCGGGCGGTCGAGCCCCTATCTACGACGAATGACCGTGTCCGTTACCCCGCCGCCCATCCTCGCCCCCATCCTCGAAAGCGCCGACGTCGGCGCCGACGAAGCCCTCTCCATCCTGAAGACCGCCCTGGACGGCGCCGACGACGGCGAACTGTTCCTGGAACGCTCCGAGAGCGAATCCCTGGTCTTCGACGACGGACGCCTGAAATCCGCCGCCTATGACGCCGTCGAAGGCTTCGGCCTGCGCGTCGTGGCCGGAGAGACCGCCGGCTACGCCCACGCCAATGAAATCAGCGGCCCCGCCATCCGCCGCGCCGCCGACAGCGCCTCCCTGGCCAAGGCCGGCCACGCCGCCGTCTCGGCCGAGTCCCCGCGCGCCACCAATCAGAAGCTGTATGACGAGGTCGATCCTCTCGCCTCCCCCGCCTTCTCCGACAAGATCGAACTGCTGGCGGAGATCGACGCCTGGGCCCGCGCCCGCGATCCGCGCGTGGTCCAGGTCTCCGCCTCCCTGGCCGGAGAGCGCCGCGTGGTCGAGATCCTGCGCGGCGACGGCCGCCTGCTGCGCGACGTCCGCCCCCTGGTCCGGCTGAACGTCTCCGTCACCGTCGAGAAGGACGGCAAGCGCGAAAGCGCCTCGTCCGGCGCCGGCGGCCGCACCGGCTTCGAGACCTGGATCACCCCCGACCGCTGGCGCGGACAGGTCGATGAGGCCCTGCGTCAGGCCCTGGTCAACCTCGACGCCGTCGACTGCCCGGCGGGCGAGATGGACGTGGTTCTGGGCGCCGGCTGGCCCGGCGTGCTTCTGCATGAAGCCATCGGCCACGGCTTCGAGGGCGATTTCCACCGCAAGGGCTCCTCCGTCTTCAGCGGCAAGATGGGCCAGCGCGTCGCCGCCCCCGGCGTCACCGTCGTCGACGACGGCTCCATCAGCGGACGCCGCGGCTCGCTCAGCATCGACGACGAAGGCACCCCGACCTCGCGCACCGTCCTGATCGAGGATGGCATCATGGTCGGCCTGATGCACGACCGGCTGTCGGCGCGTCAGCTGGGCGCCCAGGCCACCGGCAACGGACGACGCGAATCCTTCGCCCACATGCCCATGCCGCGCATGACCAACACCTTCATGGAGGCGGGCAAGGACAGTCAGGCCGACATGATCGCCTCGACCAAGCGCGGACTCTACGCCGCCAATTTCGGCGGCGGCCAGGTGGACATCACCAACGGCAAGTTCGTCTTCCAGTGCACCGAAGCCTATCTGATCGAGGACGGCCGGATCACCGCCCCGGTGCGCGGCGCCACCCTGATCGGCGACGGCGCCACGGCCCTGACCCACATCCAGATGATCGGCGACGACTTCGCCTTCGACCCCGGCGTCGGCGTCTGCGGCAAGGGCGGCCAGGGCGTGCCTGTCGGCATCGGCCAGCCCAGCCTCAAGATCGGCGGGCTGACGGTGGGCGGAACGGCGGTCTGAAGACGGAACGGTCACGCTCGATGGGTGTTTCCTCTGCTCCACGGGAGAGGAAACAACCATGTCGGACAACTCCAACGGCGACAGCCACACCACCGTAGTGGTCGAGAAGCGCGGCGGCGGCGCAGGAACGATGATCGCGGTGGTCATCGGCCTGGTTCTCGTCGCCCTTGTCGCCTGGTTCCTGATCAACCAGAACCGTCAGGACGCCGTTCGCACCGACGCCATCGCGGGCGCTGCCGATAGCGTGGCGGGCGCCGCCGACACGGTCGGTGAAGCGGTCAACGACGTGACGAAGCGCTAGTCCAGTTCGGGTTCAGCGCCACGCCGGACCTTCAACTTCAAAACCCCGCGCCTCAAGGCCGTCCAGAACCCCGCCCTCTTCCGCCAGCAGGCGGATGGGCGCGACGCCCATGGTGACGCCGGGCGAAGCCATGGCGGTCTCGATGGCGGCGGCCCATTGCTGATGCAGGCGCGAGCCGATCTCTGGGTCGGCCCAGGGCCAGCAGACGCTCAGCGCCCGGTCAATGGGCGAGGCGACCACATCGGCCACCCGCAAGGCGCGCCAGTCCTCGGCCCGGTCACGACTGGACGTCGGCCCGTATTCGGCGGCGGCGATGGCGGCTTCGGCGCAGGGCACATGCGTCGTCTGCGGCGCCGAGATCAGGCTTTCGACGATCTCGTCGCCGCGCACCGTGCCGACGGGGCGCGTCGTCACCCGCGCCCGCCGCGCCGCGCGCCGGATCACATCATCGGCGTCCTCGCCCTCGCGCCCTTTGCCGTAGCCGGCCTTGTCTTTCATCAGATCGAAGCTGAGAAACAACAGGCTGTTGGTGCGCCAGCCCTGATTGCGCTCCCCCGCCATCACCGCCTCCAGCCGCGCCTGATAGTCGGGGCTGAGGTAATCCGCCGTGGTCTGGCCGCGCGGCATGGAGCCGATGGTGCGTGAGCGCCAGATGATGCGGAAGACGTCGCTCATCGAAGCCTGCCCCACCTGCGGCGTCAGGATCAGGTCCGAACGTTCCGCCGCCGCCTGCAGGTCATCGGGCCGCCATGTCACGTCGCGCGGGATGCGCCCGATGGCGCCGACCAGGATCAGGGTCGAATCGCCCCGGGTCACCGTCCACATCGGCGCGCCGGAACGACGGGCCAGCACCACGACATCGTCCAGCGTCGTCGCCTCATCCTGAGCGTTCGGAGCGGCGGAGGCAGGAGAACGGTCCGCGTCCTGGGCCCAGGCCCCGGCGGCGGGCATAGCGGCCAGCGTCAAGACGGACAATGCGACTGCGGTGTTCTTCAAGACTATACCCTATCATATAAAGTAAACATTGACCTCGTAGCGCATTACCAAGATGGAGAACATGAAAACCCTGTAATCATGTCGCCGATTTAATCCACCTTTCAGCCTTGTAACTGGAACCGCCCGCTTCGGATCGTCACACCTCTGGCCAACACGAACCGGGGAAACCGCGATGACCAAGACCTTCCTGATGGCGACGACAGCCGTCCTTCTGTCCGCCGGCGCTGCTGCAGCCCAAACCCCGTCGCCCGCCCCCATCACCGTGCCTGCGGCCGGCGCCGGCCAGCAGGGCGTTCTGGTCTTCCAGCCCGCCTTCTTCACCGAGGCCCGCCCCAACACCGCCCTGGACATGGTCGACCGCGTGCCCGGCTTCTCCATCGACGACGGTTCCGGCAGCCGGGGCTTTGAAGGCTCGGTCGGCAACATCCTGATCAACGGCGAGCGTCCGGCCTCCAAGAACGACACCGGCTCCAATGTCCTCAGCCGCACGGCGGCGTCGCAGGTCGAACGCATCGAACTGATCCGCGGCGGCGCTCCCGGCGTCGACATGCAGGGCTATTCCGTGGTCGTGAACGTCATCCTCAAGACCGAGAGCAGCCGCCAGTCGGTCGTCACCGCTTTCGGCTCCCTGTTCGAGGGCGGTCAGGACCTGTTCGGCGGCTCCTATCAGTTCACCGCCCGCGAGGGCGAACGCACCTGGGGCGTCACCCTCAGCGACGGCATCTCCTCCAGCGATTCCAACGGTGCGGGCCGGGTGCTGCGCACCGATCCCCTGGGCGCCGTCCTGCGCGACGAAAGCTTCTACAACGACGGCTACGGCGGCGGGAATTCGATCCGGGGCAACTATTCGACGCCCCTGTTCGGCGGCAAGATCGATCTGACCGCCCGCTACGGCGTCAACGACTGGCACGGGATCAATCTTCAGACCTCCGACACCGTCCGCCGCGAAAGCCTGGACGAGCAGGACAGCTCCAGCGGCGAGTTCGGCGTGGTCTACACTCGCCCACTGTCCACCGCGCTGAAACTGGAGACCCGCTTCATCCACCAGTTCGAAGACTTCGACAACGTCTCGACCTCGCGCACCCGTCTGGGCCTCGTCGATCGCCCGGAACAGGCGTTCAGCGCCGACGGACGCTCCGGCGAGACCATCCTGCGTGGCCTGCTGCGCTATGAACGTTCGCCCAACCTGACCTTCGAAGGCGGCGGCGAGGTGGCCTACAACATGCTGGAAGTCGATCAGGCATTCACCGAAGGCGGCGTCAACGTGCCCCTGCCCTCGGCCTCGATCAAGGTCGAGGAGACGCGCGGCGAACTGTTCGGCAAGGCGACCTGGCGCATCCGTTCCGACCTGACGCTGGAAAGCGGCCTGCGGCTGGAATCCTCAACCATCAGCCAGTCCGGCGACGCCGAACAGGAAAAGAGCTTCTTCTTCGCCAAGCCCCGCGTCCTGGCCACCTGGACGCCCTGGGCCGGACACCAGTTCCGCCTGCGCGTCGAGCGCGAGGTCGGTCAACTGAACTTCGGCGACTTCGCCGCCTCGGCCGATCTGGAGGACGAGAACGTCTACGGCGGCAACGCCGACCTGGAGCCGGAGCAACGCTGGGTCGGCGAACTGACCTATGAACGCCGCTTCTGGGGCGACGGCGTCGTCACCATCGGCCTGCGCCATGACGAGATCAGCGACGTCATCGACGCCATCCCCCTGGCCGACGGCTATTCGGCGGTGGGCAACATCGGCGACGGCACGTTGGATCAGCTGTCGCTCAACGTCACCATTCCGACGACCAAGCTGGGCGTGTCGGGCGGCCGCTTCAGCTTCCGCAACGATTGGAACCGCACCTCGGTCACCGATCCGACCACGGGCGAGAGCCGCCCCATCTCCGGCGTGCGTCCCCGCCAGGCCGTGGTCAGCTTCGAGCAGGACATCACCCATCTGAAGCTGCAGTGGGGCGTGAACTGGATCCCGGTTCTGGGTCAGACCAGCTACTACCCGGACCAGACCTCCGGCTGGCATGGCCGCAACTATCTGGAGCTCTATGCCGAATACAAGCCGACCCCGACCCTGTCTCTGCGCGCCCAGTTGAACATGTGGGAGGATTTCGAATCCGAGCGGCTGGAGTACGCCGACCGCACGGACCGCAACCTGGCCTTCGTCGAGCGCCGCATGATCGACCCCCGCCCCTTCTGGCAACTGCGCCTGCGCAAGACCTTCTGACCGCGTCCTCAGCCGCAATGAAAAAGGGCGGAGCCTCGCGGCTCCGCCCTTCGTCGTTTCAGACGTCTGAACCGATCAGGGGTTCAGCGGCTTGGCGATGTTCTGGTCTTCCTGACCACGGTCGGTCAGGTCAGGCCCAGGATGGTTCCCGGCGTCATTGGCCCCATGCGACCAGCCCTTGATGAAGAAGCTGATCACGATGAAGGCCACGCCGATGCCCATGCCCCACAGGCCCAGCATCTTGAACACTTCCAGCGACGTGCGCAGCGCCAGACCGGGATCCAGCACCTGGCCGCCGACCGTCTCCGTGCCCGCCAGACCGGCGATCCAGCCGCCGACGTATTGAGCAATGGAGGAGGCCAGGAACCAGACGGCCATCATGAAGCTGACCACCTTGGCGATCGACAGCTTGGTGATTTCCGACAGGCCCACCGGCGACAGGAACAGCTCGCCCAGGGTGTGGAACATGTAGAGCAGGCCCAGCAGCAGGATCGGCATCTGGAAGGCCGAGTTGGCCAGCCCAGCGCCCCACACCACCACCAGGAAGCCCAGACCGACCTGAACCAGACCCAGGCCGAACTTCATGGTCGGATTGGGGTCCATGTTGCGCTTGGCCAGGAAGGCCCACAGCGCCGCCATGATCGGAGCGAACAGCAGGATGAAGCCGGCGTTGAACGACTGGGTCTGGGCCGCCGTAACGGTGGCGTCGATCCAGAAACCGGTCGGCGTCGGAATGCCCGCCGCCGCCAGTTGAGCCGGCGTGCCTACGGTGACTCCCAGGAACTGGAAGGCCGTCGGCGTGATGCTGAGATCCACGTTACGGTCGGCGAACAGGTTCAGCGAGGTGCCGGCCTGTTCGAACAGGGTGAAGAAGACCACCGAGCCGAAGATCAGCACCATGGCCAGCATCATCCGCTCACGCTGCACCTTGGACTCGCAGACCTTGACGATGACGTAGACGATGAACAGCAGCGACGCGATCGTCGCCAGGCCCAGCACCCAGCCCACCAGCGCATTGCTGCGGACCAGTCCCCAGACGGCCAGAACGCCGACCACGGTGCTGATCAGATAGATCGACCATTCACGGTTGATCGGCCCCAGCAGCGGCTTGGACAGATTCGCCGTGGCCGGAGGCTCGCCCTTGCCCTGCAGCAGGGGCTTGCCGAGCATGAAGACGATCCAGCCCGCCGCCATGCCGATGCCGGCCAGGCCGAAGCCCGCCCACCAGCCGACGGTCTGGCCCAGCAGGCCGCACAACACAGCAGCCCAGAAGGCCCCCAGATTGATCCCGTAGTAGTAGAGGGTGAAGCCGGAATCCCGGCGGGGGTCCCCTTGCGGATACAGCTGGCCGACGATGGTCGAGATGTTCGGCTTCAGGAAGCCGACGCCCATGATGATCAGCGACACCGCCAGATAGAAGACGTTGACGCCCATCAGATCGCGGGTCTTGTCGATCCTGTATTCGGCGGTCGGAATGACGGCCGGCAGGGTCGAGGTCGCCGGCAGGTTCTGGATGGCCAGACCGTTGTCAGCGGGCTCAAAGGCGTATTTCTGGCCGTCAATGACGATGCCGACATTGCGGTCAGCGCCGCGGCCCTCGGCCGAAATCTCATAGGTCGTGCCGGCGTAGGTCAGCGTCTCGGTGGCCGGACGGCCCTCGAAAGCCATCAACCCATGACCGGCGACCAGCAGCAGAGCGCCGAAGGCCACGGCCTTGCGCGTGCCCAGGAACCGGTCGGCCATGATGCCGCCCAGCAGGGGCAGCAGATAGACCAGCGACGTGTAGGAGCCATAGGTCGACCCCGCCTGGGCGTCGTCGAACAGGAAATGCTGCGTCAGGAAGAAGATCAGGATGCCGCGCATCCCGTAGTAGGAGAACCGCTCCCACATTTCCGCAAAGAACAGAATGATCAGCCCGCGCGGGTGGTTCTTGAGGATCTGCATCAGCACCGGGATTCCGGTGGCCAGGGTGATGATCAGGCCAAGGGCGATGACGATGTTCATGCGCGGCCTCCCGGCGTCAGCCGCATTCCGATGCTTCGTCGCGTCGCGATGCGCGCGCGCGCTGTGTCCGTTCTAAGC
>Ga0308158_10004784_pt1 | contig 11316 bp, 6 predicted proteins | sample PhyBR2_FD_201038 | JGI IMG/M metagenome (GOLD analysis project Ga0308158, IMG submission 201038) | Phyllosphere microbial communities from UC Gill Tract Community Farm, Albany, California, United States - DLSLB.R2 | ecosystem: Host-associated > Plants > Phyllosphere > Unclassified | place: USA...
AAGAAGGCAGATAGTCACGGTGCAGCGATGACACGATAATTACGAAGCGCTCGAACCACATACCGATGTTCACGATAATCGACAGAATAAATGTCATCGTGATGCTGTAGCGAATGCGACGAATCCACACAAACTGTGGCGAGAGCACGTTGCAGCTCATCATGCTCAGATAAGCCCACCAGTACGGGCCGGTAGCGCGGTTGATAAAGCAGTACTGTTCGTACTCAACCTGCGAGTACCAGGCGATGAAAAACTCCGTGATATAAGCTACCCCTACGATAGAGCCCGTCACCATCATGATTTTATTCATGAGAGCAATGTGTTCTAGGGTAATATAATCTTCCAGCTTGAATACCACGCGGGTAATGAGCATCAGCGTTAGTACCATGGCGAAACCTGAGAAGATAGCGCCGGCTACGAAGTAAGGTGGGAAGATAGTGGTGTGCCAGCCTGGTACTACCGAGGTGGCAAAGTCCATCGATACAATGGTGTGTACCGAAAGTACCAGAGGGGTGGAAACGCCAGCTAGAATCAGCGAAACCGTTTCGTAGCGCGACCAATGTTTGGCCGAGCCCGTCCAGCCCATGCTAAGGAGCGAGTAGCTTACCTTAGCAATCTTACCCTTAGCACGGTCACGGATAGTAGCAAAGTCAGGTACCAAGCCCGTATACCAGAACACCAGCGAAACGGTGAAGTAAGTCGAGATGGCGAACACGTCCCATAACAGAGGCGAGTTAAAGTTGGCCCATAGTGAGCCCAGCGTGTTTTGCAGTGGGAAAACGTAGAAAGCCAGCCATGGACGCCCCATGTGCAACACCGGGAACATAGCGGCGCAGATTACGGCGAAAATCGTCATAGCCTCAGCCGCCCGGTTGATGGACGAGCGCCACTTCTGACGGAACAGCAGTAGCACCGCCGAAATAAGCGTACCTGCGTGGCCAATACCTACCCACCACACGAAGTTAGTGATGTCCCATGCCCAACCGATTGTTTTGTTCAAGCCCCACTCGCCGATACCGAACCATAGAGTGCGGTACACTGAGTAGAAGAAAACGCCCAGCAGAACTAGGGCTACCCCGAGGGCACCCATCCACCGGATATTAGGCGCAGCTTCTACCTGGTAGCAGATATCCTGCGTGACGTCGTGGTACGTCTTACCACTCGTTACGAGCGGTTCGCGTACTGGTGATACGTACTGCATAGTGGTGAATATTAATGTTTAAACTATTTTGTTAGCTGGAGGCCTCAACACCTTCTTTTTCTTCGGCAGGGAAGAATTCAGCGGCGCCGTTACGAATCTTGGTCAGGTAAGTAATGTTGGGCTGTACGTTGATGGAATCAAGTACGTGGAAAGCACGCTCACCATCCTCACGACGTAGTAGTTGACTGATGCGGCTAGCTGGGTCGCGCATATCGCCGAATAAGATAGCTTCGGTGGGGCAAGACTGGGCGCAGGCCGTCACAATCTCACCATCCTTCGGACGGCGCTTCTGCTTTTTGGCTTCGAGCTTACCTAGCTGAATGCGCTGTACGCACATCGAGCATTTCTCCATCACACCACGAGCACGAACCGTTACGTCTGGGTTCAGTACCATGCGGCCTAGGTCGGTGAACATATGGCCGTTCACATCCTCGAACTTCTCGTTGGAGTAGTACGAGAACCAGTTAAAGCGACGCACTTTATACGGGCAGTTGTTGGCGCAGTAACGGGTACCTACGCAACGGTTGTAGGTCATCTGGTTCAGACCCTCCGAGCTGTGCGTGGTGGCTAGCACCGGGCATACCGTTTCACAAGGCGCATGGTTGCAATGCTGGCACATCATCGGCTGGAAAATTACCTGCGGATTGTCCGAAGGGTCTTCCATCTTGGCGTATGTCGTCAACTTGCCTTCTTTCTCAAACTCGTCCTCGTGGTGGTCCGAGCTGTAGTAACGGTCAATCCGCATCCAGTGCATTTCGCGGCGGTTGATAACCTGCTGCTTGCCCACTACGGCAATGTTATTTTCCGTTTGGCACCCAATCACACAAGAGCCGCAGCCAATGCACGAGTTAAGGTCAATGGCCATCCCCCAGTGGTGGTCGTTGTACTGATAGTCTTGCCACAGCGAAACCTTGTTGGGTTTCTCTAGACCATCGGGCGTAGCAATACGCTCGTACTCAGTTACCTCCTTAGGATTTTCGCGATACTTGGCTAGGGTATTCTCCTGCACTACCTCATGGCGGTCCATGATGGTGTGGTGCGTCTGCGTCTGGGCAATCGGATTAGTAGCGTCTGTCTTGGTCAGGGTAACAGTAGTATAGTACTGCACTCCGTTGGCGGTAGCCTGGGCTAGCGGGAAGGCGTTGGCCCCTACTGCGTCGCCTACTTTACCAACCTTGGTGCGGCCATAGCCCACAGCAATACTCACCGTACCGTTGGCCTGACCCGGCTGCACCAGCACTGGCAGTTCGATGCTCTTACCATTGGCAGTTACTTTAACAACGTCGCCCTGCTGCCATTTCTGCTCCTCGGCCATCTTACGTGGCACAGCTACGTAGTTACCCCAAGTGGCTTTCGAAACCGGGTCAGGTAGCTCCTGCAGGAAGGGGTTATTGGCTTCTACACCGCCCTCGCCGATACCAACTTTTTCGTATAGTACGGCCTCGATAGTAGAACCAGGTTTAGCACCACCACTCAGACGACCAGTAGCATCAGCAATGCTTAATGGCTGAGCGGTGAATGCGGTAGTAGTGAGGGCCGAGCCCGCAGCTACACCATCGTGCACAGCTTTATCCCAAGAAGTTTGAAAGCTATTGCCTCCTAGCACTGTACGCCAACCGTCTTTGAGGAAGTTGTAGTATGACTCATCCGAGCCAGCCCAGCGCAAGAAAGTTTCCTGCGCCTGACGGGTTTTGAAGAGCGGCGTAATAGCTGGCTGGGCCAAGCTGAGCGCACCACGCTTAGGTTCGTAGTCGTTCCACGACTCTAGCCAGTGGTGGTCGGGCGCCTGGTATTGGCAGAGTGAACCCGTCTCATCTAAGCGGTCGTTGAGCGAGATGGTTAGCGCGGACTTATTGCCCTTCAGTGCTTCCTCAATCTCTGCCCCGCGGGGGTGGTTGAATACGGGATTAGCGTGGTAGAAAATCACCGCGCCAACAGCACCGCCTTTCAAGTCATTGATAAACTGCGTCATGCGCCCGTCCTCACCTTGGCGCACATACGACGGAGCCGTGAGGCTCAACGTAGTACCTACGTTACCCAGCGATTGGTTGAGCGCCGCTACTACTGCCTGGATAGCGGGGTCGTTAGAGCCCGATACAACCAGCGAAGCACCGCGGTTAGCTTGCAGTTCTTTGGCAGCCTGAGCTACCTGCTTTTGAGCAGCGGCGGGCAAGCCGGCAGTGGAGCCCCCGCCATTTACGGCATTATACAGGGCTAGTGCAATGGTGCCCATTTCCGAAGGCTTCACCGCTACGCGTACGTCAGCATTAGAGCCGGTCAGCGAAAGAGCAGTTTCGAACTGGAAATGGCGCGACATCGTGCGCTTATTGGTGCTCACCTTGCGGTTGGTGATGTACTGGCGCGAATACTCAACCGGCGAAATCCAGGTACCAAGGAAGTCAGCGCCTAGGCTTACAATCACGTTGGCCCGGCCGAAATCGAAAGCGGGCAGCACGCCCCCATTGGCTTGCAGCAGGCCCGAAGCCGAGTTCACGTCGTACATAACGTGCTCAAAATTGCGGGTGCGGCCAGCCATTACAGCAATAGCACGCTTCGTGCTAGGGCTGATGATGGTGGGCGATACCAACACAACTTTACCTGTGGGATTGGCTAGGCCAGCCCGCACGGCCCGGTCAACTACCTCAAAGTCAACCTGCTTGCCTTTCGCCATGAAGTGCTGCAAACGAGCACCATCGTATAGGTTCAGTACGGCGGCTTGAGCGCGGGCCGACAGACCGCCGCGCGTAACCGGCGATTCGGGGTTGCCTTCCAGTTTGATAGGCCGCCCGTCGCGGTTCTTCACCAATACCGCGTTGTAGTCCGAACCGGTGAAGTAGGTAGACGCGTAAAAGTTGGAAACGGTGGGATCTACTTCCTCAGGCTTGTTGAGGTAAGGGATAGCCTTATGCACCGGCGTTTCGCAGGCAGCCAGCGTAGCGGCAGCTACACCAAAGCCCATGAGTTTCAGAAAGTCGCGACGCGGGGCTACCGACGAGTCGTCGGCTAGGCCCGCGCGACCTTCTTTTACCGGCAAAAAGTCGGGAAACTCGGCGAAGGCGTTCTTTGCGAACTCCGGTGAGTTGTCCAGCTCTTCAATTCCCTTCCAGTATTTCATCTTATCAGGTATGAGACATTCGCAGTGTGTAAAATGCTAGGGTGACTGCCGCAAAGGCTAGCCGCACTGGGCGATTTACACATGTCTTTTATAAATGCTTAGCTAGGAAAATATTAGTAGTGGCACTTCGAGCACTCAGTGCCGCCATTCGACGACACGGTGAACGGCACGGCGCTATTCGACTTATCGTGCAGTTTCACGAGGTTGTCGTAGTAGGCGTTGCCTTTCGTATTAAGCGGCGTTTCGCGGTGGCAGTTGATGCACCAGCCCATGGTCAGAGCCGAATACTGGTAAACCACTTCCATATTCTGGATGGGACCGTGGCAGGTCTGGCACTGAATGCCCCCAACCTGCGTGTGCTGTGAGTGGTTGAAGTAAGCGAGGTCGGGCAGATTGTGCACGCGCACCCACTGGATGGGCTGCTTGCGTTCGATGGCCCGATAGATTTTCTTGATTTCGGGCGATTCCGTCTTAATCTGCGAGTGGCAGTTCATACAGATGTTGGCCGAAGGAATGTTAGCCGACTTGGCCTTATACACCGAAGTGTGGCAGTAAGCGCAGTTAATCTGGTTTTCGCCAGCGTGAAGCTTGTGCGAGAATGCAATGGGCTGGGTCGGCTGATAGCCTTGGGTCAGGCCTACTGCCATTACGCTTTGCACACCAGCATACAGCAATACTAGGGCAAACACAGTACCTACAATACCGCGCAACGCGGTCGAGCGGTACAGCTTGGTCCAATCAAAACGCTGCTCCAGAATCTCTACATCACGGCCGTCCAAGTCCTTGCGACCTTGCAGCACATCCTTCATCAGGTTAGCGATGATGGCTAGGGTCACCACTAGCACAATCAGCACTACTACCAGTACGATGAGCAGGATATCGGTGCTGCTGCTAGTGGCAGCTGCACCAGCAGCGGGCTGTCCATCAGCAGCGGCAGCGTTACCAGCAGTTGCACCACCCGTAGCGGCGGCAGCTCCACCTTCCTGAGACGTAACCCAAGCAATGATGCTCGTAATCTCCTTGTCCGACAGCTGCGGGAAAGCAGGCATTTGCTGCTTACCGTAGTCGTTGAACAGCTTTACGGCATACTCATCGCCGCTGGCAATGACCTTGCTGGAGTTGTGAATCCAAGGAATGAGCCACGAGATAGACCGCCGCTTAGCAATGCCAGCCAGCGCTGGGCCGACCACTTTGTCATTCACTGCGTGGCACTGGGCGCAGTTATTTTTGAACAGGGCGTCGCCCGCTGCAATCGCAGCGGCATCGCCTCCACCAGCGCCTTGGGCACCAGTAGGTGCCGCAGCGGCAGCCGGCGTGGCCGTGGCAGCGGTACCAGGAGTAACGCCGTTTTTGCTAACGGTGGCAGTCTCCTGGGCCAAAGCCGGAGCCGCGACGGCTAGAAATAGTGCTAGCACCCAAGAACTGGTGCGTGATAGAAAGCTATTCATCATCCAAACGAACCGGTAAAACGGATTGCGGGCGTACCCTTTCCGGGGTACAAATGTAGGCTAGGAATCGCGGGGGACAAAGGTGGGAAAGCCATTTTAGGCAAGGGTCAGCTTATTTGGAATCATCCTAAATTGCTTTTTACACCCCCTTCTGCGCCCCCTTTCTTACTAAGGTATTGGCTGCTTGGGCGACTTGCTGGCAATGGCTTTGTTTTTCCGGCTAGCTAGGGCAAGCGTTTGGGCACAGGGGCCAAACAACTTTTTGCAACGGTGCCCGCAACTCTTTCCAGCCCAGGTTTTAATTATCGCCGGCAAGGGTTGCTAATGCGCCAACAAATCAGTACCTTTGCCCCCCAATTCATATTTTTCACTTTACAAAATCAACCCCGTCAATGGACGTAAGAAATTACGAGACGGTCTTCATCCTCACCCCCGTGCTGAACGAGGGCCAGGTGCAAGAGACGGTCGAGAAGTTCTCGCAGGTGCTTAAGGAAAATGGCGCCGACCTCATTTCAACTGAAGCCTGGGGCTTGCGCAAGCTGGCTTACCCGATTCAAAAGAAATCCACTGGTTACTACTTCACCCTGACTTACAATCAGAGCGGTGAGGGTAACATCGTAGACGTACTCGAGCTGGCTTTCCGCCGCGACGAGCGCGTTATCCGCTTCTTGACCACCGTGCTCGATAAGCACTCGGTGACCTACAACGAGCGCCGCCGCAATGGTGAGATGAACCAGCCCAAGCCTCAGCCGGCCGAAGCAGCAGCTCAGTAACCCTCTAGCAAGCAATACGATGGCTACGCAAAATAACCGCAACAACCGCGACAACGGCAATAAGCCCGTTGACACGCGCAACAAGTACTGCCGCTTCAAGAAGAACGGCATCAAGTACGTTGATTACAAAGACCCGAACTTCCTGCTGAAGTTTGTGAACGAGCAGGGCCGCTTGCTGCCCCGCCGCATCACCGGCACCAGCCTGAAATTCCAGCGCAAAGTGGCGCAGGCCGTGGCTAAGGCCCGTCACCTGGCCCTGATGCCTTACGTAACTGACGCTCTGAAATAGACCTGAAGCCATGGAAATCATTCTGAAAGACGACGTTAAGGGTCTGGGCTACAAGAACGACCTCGTAACGGTAAAGTCCGGCTACGGCCGCAACTACCTCCTGCCGCAAGGCTTGGCTATTCTGGCTGACAAATCGGCCAAGAAAATTGTGGCTGAGAACGTGCGCCAGGCTGCTCACAAAGCTGAGAAAGTGAAAGCTGACTCGCAGGCAGTAGCCGACCAGGTTGGCGACCAGGTATTTGACCTGCCCGCTAAGGTTGGCGAAACTGGCAAAATCTTCGGCCGCGTAACCACCCTGCAACTGGCTGAAGCCCTGAAAAATAAGGGCATCGACATCGACCGCAAGCGCCTGAGCTTTGACCAGGAGCCCGCCACGGCTGGTGACTACACGGCTACGCTTAACCTGCATAAGGAAGTGAAGCACACCGTAAACTTCCGCGTAGTAGCTGCTTAATTGCTGCTGCTTAGCTGCTTAACAAGACGTCCTGCCGTGAGGCGGGACGTCTTTTTTTGGGCCTACCTTTGCAATTCATGTTTCGGACAGAACTAACTATTGCGCCGCAGGAGCGGCAATTGGCGCGCACGGCGCGGGTGCTCACGGTAGGCTCGTGCTTTGCTGATAGTATTGGCGCGCGGCTGCGCCTGAATAAGGTAACTGCCTTGGTCAATCCTTTCGGCACGGTGTTTCAGCCGCTAGCCCTGGCGCAGCTGCTACGCGCGGCGGCGGGCGAAGAGCAAGACTGGCAGCAGCACGTGGTGGAAGCCCGTGGCCGCTGGCAGAGCTACGACTTTCACAGCACCATTGGGGCTGAGTCGCCGGTCGAGCTATTGCAGCTCATTCAGGAAACCGTGAGCCGGGTGGGCGAATTTGTGCGCACGGCCGACACGGTAGTGCTAACGCTCGGCACTGCCTGGGCCTACCGCCTGCGCGAAACCGGTGAGCTGGTAAACAACCTGCATAAGCTGCCCGCTAGCCTCTTCGAGAAAGAGCTGCTGACGGCTGATGAGATTGTGAACGGCCTGGCCGAGGTGCACGCGCTGCTGCGGCGCGCCAACCCTGATATCCGCATCGTGCTCACGGTAAGCCCCGTGCGCCATATCAAGGATACGCTGCCCCTGAACGCCGTGAGTAAATCGGTGCTGCGCGTAGCTTGCCATTATCTCAGCGAACTGCTGCCGGGCGTGAGCTATTTCCCGGCCTACGAGCTGCTGACGGACGAACTGCGTGATTATCGCTTCTACGCCAGCGATATGCTGCACCCCTCGGAAGTAGCAGAAGACTACATCTGGGACAAGTTTGCCCGGGCGTATTTCGACGCTGATTTTGGACGTTTCCGTAAGGAATGGGCGGCCGTGCGGCAGTCGCTGGGCCACCGCCCGCTGCACCTGGGCGCGCCCGAGCATCGTACTTTCCTTGACCAAACGGCCGAGCGCCTAGAGCGCCTTAGCAGCCAGGGCGTGGATGTGCGCCAGGAGCAGCGCGATGTGCAGCGCCAACTCGTGGCACTGCCGCCGCCCAAGCCAGTGCGCGTGGTGGAGCTAGCCCCCGAAGATGACGAAGAGCGTATTGATATTGGCGGCGAGGATGCGGCAGCTAATAATGTCCCAACCACCGCTACTGGCGCTGGTGAAGCAACGAACCAGCAGCCCGAGCGGCGCCACGATAACCGCCGTAACGACCGCAACAGTCGCAATGGCCGCGACCGCCGCAATGGCCGCCCGGCGCAGCAAGCTAGCCCAGCTGCGGAGCCTGTTGCGGAAGAGGTCGTGCTGCCTGACACCCCTAGCCTGGCTGAAGAAGGTGTTGTGGCCGAAGCTGATGTGTTGCTTAGCACTCTAGACGAAAACCTGCTGGCGCCAGCTGATGACGCTGCCTACCCGGCCAAGAAGAAAAAGCGCCGCTCACGTGGGGGCGCCAAGCGCACGGCTCGCAAGAATGCCGCCCGCCTGGCCGCCGGCCAAACTGAGGATAACGACGTTGAGGAAACCGATGATTTGGCCACCGAAACGCTGGCCGAAGACGTTGCACACGAAGCAGCCGGCCTACTGTCGGCTGAAGCATCGCTACCCGAAACTGCCCCGGGCGAGGCCCCCCTCGTCAGTCCCTTGCCAGTAGCGGTAAGTTTGGAGGGCGATGCTATTACGGTACTCGAAGAGGCGACCGCAACAGTTACCGAGCCCGCCGTGCGCAAACGCGGCACCGGGCCCACACCCAAAAAGTCGAAGGTTATTACGAAGTCCGGCATTGTGGCGCGCGGACCCAAGCGCAACGCCCTCTACCGCAACCCCACTCCGGCCGAGAAAGCAGCGGCCGAAGCAGCAGCAGAGGCTACGCCCGCCACGGCGCCCATCATCTCGCCCCCAATTATGCCGGAGGCGTTGCTGGAGCGCCCGGCTGTGCTCGATACAATGGTGCCTAGCCCAGCGGAACCAGCAATGGCTAGTCCACCGCAGCTGGTTACCGAGGAGGCTAGCCCAGCCGCTGCTGCTAAGCCGCGCCGGGGCCGCCCCAAAGCCGCCACACCCCGTACCCCCGAGCCAGTAACCGCTATTGCACCAGTTGCAGCCGAAGCGCCCACTACCGACGAGCCAGCGGCCATACTAACCGAACCGGTCGCCGATAAACCTAAAGCAAAGAAAACCAAAGCCACGGCCGCCAAAAAGCCGGACGCACCTAAAAAACCAGCTCCTAAAAAGGCGGCGGTTAAAAAGCCGACTGCCCGAAAGACGCCAACCAAGCGCGCCGCGCCGCCGGCCACCGACGCCCCAGCCACCTGATTTGCTCAAAACCCAGCCCCGCCGGCTGGGTTTTGTTTTTACCACTTCTGCCCGTCGCGCCATGTCCGCCTCACCTACTCCACCGGCCAACCAGCTAGCCCTCGAAACCAGCCCTTACTTGTTGCAACATGCCCACAACCCGGTAGCTTGGTATCCGTGGGGGCCCGTGGCGCTGGCTAGGGCCCAGGCCGAGCAAAAGCCCATCATCGTGAGCATTGGCTACGCAGCTTGCCACTGGTGCCACGTGATGGAGCGTGAGTCCTTCGAGAACGAGCAGGTGGCTAGGGTCATGAACGACTACTTCGTCTGCATCAAGGTTGACCGCGAGGAGCGGCCTGATGTGGACCAGTTGTACCTGGAAGCCGTGCAGGCGATGGGCATCCGGGGCGGCTGGCCGCTCAATGTGCTGCTCACACCCGCGGCCAAACCCTTTTACGGCGGCACCTATTTCTCGCCCACCAATTGGGTGAAGCTGCTCGAAAGCGTGGCCCAAGCCTACGCCAGCGAGCACCGGGCCGAACTAGAAGGTTCAGCCGAGCGCTTTGCCCAGGTAATCCAGGCTAGCGAACTAGCCAAGTACCGCGCGGCCGATGAGCCGATGGGGTCGGGCGTCAGCGACGAAGAATTCAAGCTGCTAGCCTATAACCTGGCCCAAACCTTCGACCGCGAACGGGGCGGCACCAACCGCGAACCTAAGTTTCCGATGCCCAGCATCTGGCGGTTTTTGCTGCGGGCGCACCATCTATCGGGCAGCCCGGCCCTGCTGCAACAGGTCAATCTTACGCTGCGCGAACTGGCCTGGGGCGGCATTTATGACCAGGTGGGCGGTGGCTGGGCGCGCTACTCGGTAGATGCCAAGTGGCTGGTGCCGCACTTCGAAAAGATGCTGTATGACAACGGCCAACTGCTGAGTTTGTACAGCGAGGCATTTCAGGTAACGCCCGACCCGCTATACCGCGAAGTCGTTTTTCAAACCGCGGATTGGGTACGCCGCGAGCTGACCAATCCGGAGGGCGGTTTTTACTCTTCCCTTGATGCCGACAGCGAGGGTGAGGAAGGCAAATTCTACGTCTGGACCCGCGAGGAATTGCAAGCAATACTTGGCGCGGAGGAGCCCCTAGCCGCCGCCTATTACCAGTGTACGGGCCTGGGCAACTGGGAGCACGGCCGCAACATTCTGCACCGCCGGCAGACCAATGAGGCGTTTGCCCAGCAGCACAACCTGGCGCCGCACGTGCTGGCCAAGCTCGTCCACGGCTGGCAAAAGTCGCTGCTCGCCGCCCGTACCCAGCGCGTGCGCCCCGGTCTCGACGATAAGGTATTAACCGGCTGGAATGCCCTCATGCTGAGCGGTCTGGTGGCGGCCTACCGCGCCTTTGGCGAGCGGGAATTTCTGGAATTAGCGCTGCGCAACGCCGATTTTTTGCAGCAGAACCTGCGCGAGGGCCCGCGCCTGTTTCGCACCTGGAAAAACGGCCGCGCGACCATCAACGGCTTTCTCGAAGACTACGCGCTCGTGATAGAAGCCTACGTGAGCCTCTACGAAGCCACGTTTACGAAGAGTTGGCTGCGCGAGGCGGAGGTACTGACGGGCTACGTGCTCGACAACTTTTTTGACCCTAGCGAACAGCAATTCTTCTACACCGATGCCCGCGCCGAACCGCTCATTGCCCGCAAAAAGGAGCTGTTCGACAATGTCATCCCCAGCTCCA
>Ga0308158_10004785_pt1 | contig 11314 bp, 16 predicted proteins | sample PhyBR2_FD_201038 | JGI IMG/M metagenome (GOLD analysis project Ga0308158, IMG submission 201038) | Phyllosphere microbial communities from UC Gill Tract Community Farm, Albany, California, United States - DLSLB.R2 | ecosystem: Host-associated > Plants > Phyllosphere > Unclassified | place: USA...
GCGAAGATCGGACGGCCGTTGTCGTCCTTGATCTTGCGGAGGGCCTTGAGCGTGTCGTCGTGCATCATCCACTTGCACGCGGCACGGTAGGCTGGGTCGACCGAGTGCTCCAGATTGACCAGGTCGTTGTAGGTCACGGTATTGACCTGACCGGTTGGAGCGACCACGCCAATGACAGCCGCCGGAACCAGTCCGCGCGGCTGACCAGAGCCGGTGCCCAGACTATGGTGGCGGTTCTGGATGCGGCCGATGCGCAGGCGCAGCAATTCCTGGATGAACGCTTCGACGTTGAACATCGAGTCCTGCAGCAGCTCGAACGGCAGCGCGATCGACTTCGACGAATACTTGAAGACGTCGAGCGAGGCCTGGCCGAACGTGGTATCCAGCGCGCTGACCGGAGCATTCTGACCAACGATCTCGCCTTCTTCCGACGTTGCGTCCGAAGTCGGGAACAGCATCTGTGCGCCGGTCGAAGTCTGGATACTGGTGGCCACGCCGCGCACAGCAAACGACGCTTTCATCGCCTGCAGCAGAGTACGATTGAACTCGGTAGCGACGGTATAGCCACCTTCCGACCCGGTCGTGGTCGACATCGCGTTGCGAATGTCCGGGTTCACGCGCGCGAACATCGCGTTGCGTTGATCAGCATTTAGCGCCGACAGGCCGCCCGACAGCATGGCACGCAGCGCGGCCGCCTCGGTACCGCCATCACCACCGGCGCGCAGGCCCGCAGTGATGGCCGCGTCGCGCTGGGCTTCTGGGTTGTCGCCGGCAACCTGGGTAATGCGCTGCTCGCGGGCGATGTCGCTATCGATCGCCTCGACTTCAGCCAGAAACCTGTCCAGCTCAGCAGCTTCCGGTGCTGGCATGCGCTGGTCGGCTGGGTACTTGTTGTTCAGATCGTGGACTTTCTTGGCCACGGTGTCGCGTTGGGCACGCAGGGCTGCGAGCTTGGTCATGTAATACCTTTCGAGGGGTGGTCCGCTCTCGCGGCCGGTGGGCATAAAAAAAGCCACCCGTAGGTGGCTGGTCTAGTGGCGCGAGAGCGTCAGCTAACTTTGAGGCGGGCCATCGTGGTGATGCGCTGATGCTGGCGCGCACGGTGTTCTTCAGTGGCGACCGGGTCGACCTGGTCAGGCTCGGGGGCAGCGGCTTTAGGCGCGTGCGCATAGGCACTCATGTCCCACGACGCCTCTACCTTTTTTCCTTCGGCGACACGGTCAACCAGGCCGGCCGCGACAGCTTCTTCGGCGGTGTACCAGGTCTCGGCATCCATGGCGGCGCGCAGGTCTTCGACGGACATGCCACTCTTCTTGGCGTACTGTGCAGCGAGTGAGCCATCGATTTTCGAGAGCAGGCCAGCGGTAGACGTCATGTCGTTTGCGTTGCCCATCGCCCAAGTCCAGGCGTTGTGGATCATGTAGAAGCCGCCGTCGGCGATCTCGACTTCGTCGGCCGCAGTGGCTATGACGGTGGCGGCGCTGGCCGCATAGCCGTCGATGTGGGCGATGACCGTGGCGCCGGTGTCTCGGATCGCCTGGCAGATGGCCTGAGCCGCGAACACGTCACCACCCGGGCTGTTGATGCGCAGATGGATCGTGCCGCCTTTGATGCTGCGGATCAGTGGCACCAGCGCCTCAGCCGACACGCCGCCCAGCCAGTTCGCAGTCTCTTCGTCTGAAACGATCGCATCGTAAATATAGATTACGGTCTCGTCGGCGTTCGCCACGATCTTGGACTGCGGAACCCGCTCAGGCCGTTTCTTATTGCTCGCCAGGAGCTTGGTCAGACTTTTGGACACTAGTGCCTCCGTTCGTAATCAGGTTTGCATTTGGCGGCATGTTCTCCAGCCGGCGGATTTCGGTCGCGTCCATGAAGGGCTGTTCGCCCGCGCGGCCCAGCGCAATCCGGTACGCCTCGAATCGCGCGCGTTGGTCGCCGCGCTCGAGCGCTTCGGTCTTGTGTTCGATGAAGAAGCGCTCACCGGTCGGCCACAGTCGGCGGTTGAACTCCTGCTTGATCTCGTTCAGCCGGTCGTTCAGGACGTAGCGGACGAAGTTGCCGCCCTGCTCAGCCATACCGGTTCCCCATGAACTGGTCTTCTCGGTGTGGCCCACCATGTGCGGCGGCACGCCGAACACCCGGCAAATCTCTTCGACCGTGAACAGACGGGTGGCCAGGATCTCGGCGTCCTTCGAGTTCACGCTCAGCTGCGCCGGCTCCAGGCCACCGGACAGGATCAGCGGGCCGCGCCCGCCGTTCTGCGCGCGCGCGATCAGCGACGCCTTCAGCTGCTCGAGCTGAGCCTTGTCCAGCTTCGATGCTGTCTTCAGCGCGTAGTCGAAGTTGGCGGCGCCGCCGAAGAACTGCCCGGCGTATTCTTGCCCCGCGATCGCGGTACCGACGATATCCAGTGCGGCATGGCAGAGCGGGCTTGGGCTAAGCAGGGTTTCATCGTTGAAGCCCAGGCTCTTCAGATGGATGACGTCGTCCGGCGGCAGCACGTACGAGCCGCCGCCGGCCGGGAAGACGCGGTAGTAAAACTTGCCGCCCTCTCGGAACGGCTGCATTCGGCGCGGGTGCCAGCCCTTCACATTGCCGCTGGAAAAGCTGGGGCGGAGAAGTTCCGCGAACCCGTCGCCGTCGCACAGCTGCCGATTGATCAGAACCTTCCACGCGGTAGCCGCGCTCATTTCCGGGTTCGCCTGCTCGTTCAGGAACCACCAATATGGATGCTCTGCTGGCGCGCGGCCCTGCTTCTCGCTGCGCTCGTACACACCGACAGGCAGGCTGGAGATGGCGCCGACCAGACGGGCGATGCAGCCGTAGACTGCGGACACCCGCATCGCGGTGCTCTCAGTTACCGACTTTCCGGAGACGGAGCGGTTGGCAGCGCCGAGCAGGTTTGCCAACTCGCCCATCGACATGCTGCCACTGGAGTTCTCGCCCAGCGCTACGATGCCGGCGCGCTCTGCAGCGCCATCCCGGCCAGCCATCCAGGAACCGAGCACACGCGATTTGTGCGGCGTCGCCTCCAAGTCCAACAGTTGTCCGGTCATCAAAAGTCCAATACGTGAATTTCCGGCGCTGCTGCCCCGGCGGGGTTCAGCGCCATCAGCGATACCGCGCAGAACGTGGCCATCAGCGGGTCAATCTTGGCCTTGCCACTGGCCTGCTTGGTGATCAGGATGGCGTTACCCTTGTCTTCGATGCGCGCGTTGCCGACGCACCAGGCCATCATTGGGCGACCGGCGTGCAGTAACTCGCCGCCGGCAACCTTCCGCTCGGTGTCTTTGATGGCACCATTCAGCTTGTAGCCTTGGGTAATCGCGACGATCTGAGTCATGTCGATGTCGCGCTCTTCGGTAATCAACTCGTCGACGATTGCGCCGATGCCGGCGGCGTCGACGCCTATACCCTTCACTTCCGGCAGAAGTCCAGAGTCGCGCACCTGGCAGATCAGGTCACACACGGCCATGACGTCGTCACCTGGGCGCTTCACGATGGTGAGGTCGCCCTGCCTCTGGAAGTCCAGCAGCCGCGGCGCGATTTCCTTGCGCCGCTCGAGCGCGATCTCGTGTACCCAGGCGCGGCACCAAAGCAGCCACTTCCCGGTTTCGCGGTCACGGCCCAGAACTGCCAAGCCCAGCAAGTCGTCCAGTCCGCCGCCATCGATCCCGATCACGGCGACGTCGGAACGCTCGATGAGGGTTTCCAGGGTGATGGTCTTATCGACTGCAGCTTCCCAGAAGTCGGCGCCCGCCCAGCGGTCTGACCGCAAGTTTAGGCCGATCTCGACGTTCAGGTGCTTGGCCAAGAACTCCTTGAACTCCTGCTCGCCAGTCTCCTTGGCTTGACTGCGCAGTTGAGTGATGCGCTCAATGTCGACCGAGGCGCCCCAGTTAGGGTTCGTGACGTACGCGCTTTCCAGATTTTCGTATGCCTTTGCCTCGAGCATGGCCGGTGGAAACTCATAGATCACTGGAAGGAACTTGCGATCAAGCACCAGACCGTCGCGCACCTTGCGTGCGTAATCGAGCTTCGCTCTGAAGACCCCCGCTGGCGGCTCAGCTGACTGCGTCGTCGCATAGATGACGAAGCCCTCGGGGCGCGATGTCAGGCCACCGGTCGCCTCGAGAAGCATGTTTGACGCATGCGCCTTCTTGCCGAACTCATGCAATTCATCTACGAACACGAACGATGCTTTCACACCCGAGACCGTGTCGCTGTCAGCAGCAACCACCTGGAGCGTAGCGCCAGTTGTGTTGTGCGTGATCTTGCGGTTGTAATCCTGGATCTTCAGCAGCGCTTCCAATTCCGGATCAGCTTTGATCATGTCGCGGATCGGCTTGTAGCTGTTATCCGCGACTTTCTTGGTAGGACTGAGGATCAGCAGCTCGGCCGATGGCCGCCAATTCATGATGAGCGCGCACAGCATGATGGCTGCCGCGATCGTGCTCTTGGCATTCTTCTTACTCACCATGAGCATGATCTCGTTGATGTGGCGTCGACCCGTCTCCGGATCCTCGGCGCCGAACACCGCCTCGACAAACTCACGTAGCCAAGGCAGCGATGCCTCGCCTACCGTTGGCCGTCCTCTCACGTCGACCAAGATGAAGCTACTGCAAATGCTCCATGCATCAGCTGCAACGTCAGGAAACAACGGTGGGAGAACGATCAACGATTCTCGCGCCACAATCCGACGCTCCCAATCTGGACACGCCGTTGTGTAATCCATTGTCTAATCCCTAATGTTTCATCGCGCCGGGCGGGCCCGTGCGAGGGCTATATTTGCCGGTGGCCGCTGCCTCAGCCGCGCCTTTATTCAAATCAGCTTTCCCGCCCTCCCCGAGCTTCCTGTGCTTGAACGGCAATGCCGCCGTCGCCGCGCGGACTTGAGCGACCGATGCTTCCAGTTCGCCGGTCCACACTGCTTGCAAGAACTGCAGCGGGTCGGTGTAGCCCGACACGGGCGGCTTCTCTGGTGCTGCTTTTTTTGGGCGGCCAGCGCCAGCGCGAGCGCCGCCGCTGCGCCCTTTCACGCCGGTCATTTGAATTCCTTGATTTAAAGGGGGGATTTTTTCGCGCGTGCGGAACTAGTCGGTGTCGGTGTCAAGAGGGTGGCAACTTTCCGTGCCCCCCCCCTTTTAGCTGCAGGATACAATCAGGTTTTTGCCATGCCAGGAGCATCTGTGGATCAAGAGAGAATTAGTGCGCATTTGCGCTATTCGATAGCTGGCGTGGCCGCTGTTGGGCTGGCAGCCCTGGCCATTTACTTTGTTTGGTTTGGCCTAATACTTGACGAGCCATTTTCGCCAGATCAGGCTAAGTGGGGCACGTTCGGTGACTATATCGGCGGACTCATGAATCCTTTAGTTGCTGCCTGCGCGCTCTACTGGCTTACCATGTCCGTACGCTTGCAAAAACAAGAATTGTCGGAAGCTAGGCGTGAACTGGCAACTGCCAGCAGTGCTCAGAAAGAGCAAGCACGAATGGCCTTACTCGGAATCCAACTTAATTCACTTTCTCTGCAACTAAATTCGGTTACATCTGAACTTGAGTATGTGCAACAAAGGATGAGCTATGCTATTCAGCGAATGGATACATACACAGGTCGAGGGACACCACATATCTATGATATCGATGCAGGGGAGAGGATAGAGGTCACTCTCTTGATCGGTCTGCTTGAGGAAAAAATGATTTTTCTTTATGACAACCAAAATACATTGATGTCCGAACTTAAGCGGCTAAACGAACTCGCTTTGTCTAGCCAGCTTGAGCCCGTTGGCGGGCCTCCCTTGCCGACTTGATGTTATGACAGTGCTGGCATAAGGTTTCCTTATTGTGATCGTCGTCAGTCCCGCCGTCCCAAAGAGGCACGATATGATCAACTGGATAACCGATGTTAGTGCGACCTTCCCGCTTGCATTGCTGGCACAGGCCACAATCCCGCGCGCGGATGCGCTTCCGATCCAGCACGCCGGCATAGCCGCGCTTGCGCTCGACCACGACACCAGGGCGCGCGGTCAGGGTGGCGACGCGCGGCGCTGCCGATTGCAGTCGAGACTTGAGGGCGGTCAGCTTCATTTGACGTCAGGCACCAGCGCGGCCACCTCGTGCAACAGCAGACCGGGCCGACCGTGACCCTTGGTCCGCAGGATCTCGAAGGCGCGCTCAGCCTCGGCCAGGCGCTCGCAGATGCGATCCAAGGCAGCGCCATCGGTCACGTTCCAGACGATCGCCGGACGGTTGCCGGTGACAGCACGGATGATCGCATGGCGGTAGCAGTCGACTGGCTGGCTCACTTGCTGCTCCTGATGTATACCGCGCGCCGCGCCATCGTCTGGATATGCGCCTCGCTCGGGCGCCAGCCTGTGGCACTGTTGAGGATCAGCACCAGGCAGAACCAGGGCTTCAACCACCAGCGGATGCCGATGCTCAGGGTGATGTTGTGCATAGCGCACCTCGGAAAAGAAAAGCCACCCGGCGCATGGATGCGAGGGGCGGCGAAGATCCTGCTGGTGCAGGACCGGAGACACGGGCGCGGACGGCGGGGCTCTCACCCGCGGCTGGTTAGCTGCATTCGCATTGAACGGGAGGCATCACGCCATCCAGTGGGCGAGCCTCAGTGCTATCTGCAAAGTAGACCACCAACGCAAAAAGCCCGAACGTTTAACGGTTCGGGCTTTTCTCTGGACGTGCGAAGACGGCCTAAGACTTGACTATATCCGAAGCTTCTCCGGAAAGCAAGATCAATTGAAAGACCATTTGGTCATCGCGGCTACTTGCTCGGTAAGCAGAGCAACGGACAATTTGTCACGCATCGTAATCACCATGCCGGTTCCAACATCCAGATCGTCTACATCCATATGTGTACCGTCCGGCAGAAGAATACCGGCAGGCGGGATCATTCGTAGAACCGTATGGAGGCGATGCTCCTTGTCGTCGACCATTTGAAAGAAGGAGAACTGACCAGCTAGATATGTCGAGCCTTGCGTTTCCAGCTTGGTGTATTCAAGTCTCGCGGTAAGTGCAGTGCCCAACACAGTCACTACAAACTCATTGGGTTTTTCACCAGAGCTGTACGTTACATGACGCGCGGCTTCGGTTTGCCCCGGCACAAAGAGTGCAGTCGAGACCTTATCGGCGATCGACTGAACGTTAGGAGACTGCTTAAGAAAGGGGAATAGTTCGTATGGCTTCATGATATCTCAATGTAATTGTTGTTGAGATACCGAATGTACTCTGACTTTCGATCGTTGTCAGAACAATACTGCAGTTGCTCCGTTCTGCCGCAACTTAACCTCGAGAGCAGCCTTCGCCTCCGCGGCGACATCAACTAGGTTTGCATTGGGGAATTTCCATACGCTGGTGATGCTGCATGCGCGGTATATCGCCCAGACGTGGATTCGGCACAGACTGTTGATCATTGCGTCAGTAGCGGCGCCGATGCGATGATCGGCCTGCTGCTGGGCCTCGTGGATATCAGGACCACTGCCCTCATCACCACTCAGACCCTGCATCGTCTTTATGCCCAGATCCTTGTCCTGGTCGCCGGTCATCCAGTCCTTCCAGCAGGCCAGGCAGGTATCGAGGCCATCGGCCTTCACGAAGTGTTGAGCAGGTGCCTCCGCCTTGCGGACTCGGCGGAGGTTTGAGGCGTTGAAAAAGCCGAGTGCGGCTGTTGTCATGAGGCTCTCCGGACAGCGAATGCAATAGGGTATCACGTGCACTCTGGAAATTTCCGGATTGAATCACTTCGATAACGCAGCTTGAATCTAATGTTCTTGCATTTACAACACCTTAAGAAGGACTCTTTATGTGAGAGGGCAAAGGCATTAGATCGATCATCGCGACCGACCCGTAAAATTTGTTATCAGACATTTCTGCGCCTGCGGCCGTCAATTTCTTCTTATCCCCATAAATCTCAAACCCTAATAATCGCAGATCAAGAAAATCTACTGTGGCCTGATTATCAGAAACCTCGACGTGAATAATTTCCTTTTGCCCAAGAAAAGCCGTAATCTCGTTTTTTTTCAGTTCCACCCGGATGAATGGATGCGCAGAAACTGAGGAAGAAATTACCTCTATGATCTTGGTTGCTTGCTTATCAGCGATTGCAGCCACCCACAGCAAAGGTTGACGCTTACTGCCAGACCCAATAACCAGCGGAAACTCTTCGCCGAGGCGCATCAATTGAGCTCCATCAAATAGCTCATTACTACAGATGGTCAACTTAGCATAAGGTTTAAACTCTATTGGCAGTTGTTCTTTTCTCATTACGGTTGTCCTTTACTCTGCCTTGCCTGATAATCTGAAAAATACTTCTTAAGCTTCTTTGTAATGTCGCGCCTAGGGCTTGGAAAAAACACGCCGCAGATTCTGAGAATTATTACCGCTAGCGGCAAAAGTGCGATTGTTACGAACTCTCCAGTTGAAAAATTCGAATGATCCAACGCTCCATCCACAACTTTCACCTTGGGCAAAACGCTAACGATAAAGCCTACCCAGGCAGACAGTATCCAGCCAGCCACCGTATTTATATTAGAATCTGAACTCTGAAGCCGCAGAAAGTCCGCTTCCGATAACGGAAAGCATGCTTGCGCAGATTCCAGCGACTGCCCATTCACAAGTGTTGGCAGCGTAATTGGTGTCGTGCGAGTTTCTCCGCTGCGTGGTGGTAACGACATAGGCCAATGATTTTTAAGTAGTAGAAATTAATTTCTGGATTTTTCATATTGTAACCGAGAAAAGTTTTGACGGAAACTTGCGGTAGGCGGACTGCCAGTGCGTGCGCACTACGTGCTTTTAGCTGTTGTGTAGTTTCAGCTTAGCGCGATAATGGGCCTTGATCCGCATGGCATCCTCGATCGTGTACTTCGCCGGCGGGTGCTCGCGCTCCAGAAACTCAAGCCGCTCGTCGCCGATGCGCGTGCGCAGGCCGATGCGGTACTCGATGGCGTTGCCGCCCTTATGCTGGTTGCAGGGCACGCACTGTCGATGCGTGTTGTCCTCGTGGAAGCGCAGCGCCGGCTGGGCGCCGACCGACCGGTAGTGGCCTGCGTCCCACGCGCCCATGTGGTGCCGGCCGCAGCTGATGCACGGCAGCGCCTCGTCGCGCGCCCGGATGTACCGGTTGAACACGGCCTGCGCATCGGCCAGGTGCTCAGTGCGCGTCTTCAGCTTGGCCTTGGCTTCGCGGGTCTGCTTGGCGTCCAGGCGCTGCCGCTCGGCCACGGCGAACACGGCGCCGCATTCCGGGCCGCACACCTTGTGTGTCATGTTGCGCGGCTGGAAGCGGTTGCCGCAGCCCTTGATGGCGCACTTGCGGGTGCGCGCGGGCTTGAGGGTGCCAGTGCGGGCGATGGGAGAGCGGATCATGCGAGCGACCCCAGCACAAACACCGCGATAATTACGGCAATCACAATGACCGGCGACCAGGCGCTTTTCACGGGCGGACTGACAAGAACTTCCGGCCATTTCGTGCGATCGAGCAGGAAGTCGTCGTCACCCCAGCCGAGCGAGGCCTCCGGGAACACCAGGTGGCCGCCGTGCACCTCGCGCTCGTACACAGCCGAGTTGCCCTGCCTGTCGTAGACGCGCTGGCCGGATTTGAAGTTTGGCGTAGTGGTCATGCTGTCTCTTTCTGTTTTTCGATGTTGGCCTGCTGCTGCGCCACATACCGCGCACGCGGCGCCCGGTCCTTTGCCTCTTTGAACAGCGGGCACGGGTGATAGTCCCAGGGCTTCTCTTGCTCGTGATCGATGCACCAGCCGTGGCCGGCCGGCAGGTCAGCGCGCAATGTCACCTTAAAGCGCTCGCAGAAGGCGCAGGGGTCGTGGGCGGTGGTCATGCGGGCTCCGCAGGCTGGAGCGTGCCAGCGTCGAGCAGCGTGAAGTGCCCGGCGCGCCAGCCCATGGTGTCGATGTAGATCGTGTTGCCCAAGGTGACCGACTTCGTCATGGGCGTATGCCCGACGACCACCGCGCGCACGCCGCTGACACGGTTGGTGAAGCCCATTTCGATACGGGTACGTGACCATTGCGCGCAGTCGATGAGGTGCTGCCGCTTGCCCTTAGAGAGGCAAGGATCTTCGAGCGCGGCGGTGAAGTCGTCCCAGGCCGGCAGCGGGCATTCGGCGTGGACAATCCCGACCAGGCCAGCACCGGTTTCCAGTTCGATGGCAATCGGCAAGGCGGACAGCGCGGCGGCCACGTCGAGCTGTGTCTCGCGATCGAGGGCGATCATCCAGCTGCCGCCGTTGCCCGCGTAGTTGCCCCATTCCATGTTCCCGTTTGGCCAGCGGATCGCCATGTCTTCGTGGTTGCCCGCAACCGAGTGCACCCACGACTGGGCCAGCCACTCGACGGCCCATTCCGATTCGGGGCCGCGGTCGACCAGGTCGCCGACATGGATCAGTCGGTCACCGGCCTCGTGATTGAATCCGATCCGCGCCAGCTCGTACCGCAACTTGGTGAAGCAGCCGTGCACGTCGCCGACGATGATGTCGCGGCCGGTGGTATTGCGCTCGAGGCGCTTGACGAGATTGCTCATGCTGCCACCTCAGCGCCCGCGCGCTGGCGCAGCGCCACCTGGTGCTTTGCCCACTCGCCCGCGATCCAGGTCACGCCCTTCGGAGTGAAGCGCGCAGCGTTGTAGGCATGGCCGCTGACCTGCGCCGTACCGGCCTTGACGCAGAAGCGCCCGGCGTCGATGTGCTGCGCGTGCGGGGTCAGCTCGCCGGCCAGGCGGTACAGGATCTTCGCGTCGAGCAGGAACTCGCGGAAGTCGTTTTCCTTCGCATTCAGCAGCTTCGCCACCTGGCGGAAACCCTTCGTGCCGGTCGAGTCGGCGTAGCGCTCGACGAACTCCACGGCCGGCGCGGCGGCGGCGAGCTGCTCGGCCTGGGCCGCAATCACATCCTGCTGGTCGGCGGCCAGGCGCAGCGCGTCAGCGAACGATCGCGGCAGGGCCAGCGCCGGCGCCGCGGCTTCCAGCGCCATCCAGCGGTCGATGATCTTGGCGCGCAGCACGGCGCTGTAGCCCGAGATCACGACCAGGCAGTCGCGCTTCGTCAGGTCGTAGACCATCGTCGGGCGCCCGCCGCCGTCGGCCTGGTGCGCGCGGGCAGTATTACGACCAAGTCGTAAAACCTCTTCGTTGATCAGGCGCTCGATCGTCGCGATGACGTCGTTGTGGCGGGCTTCGCAGATTTCGGCGATCTCGCGGCTCGACATCGTCGCTTCGGCAGCGCCAGGGCTTTGCAGGGTCAGCATGTTGCCTCCGGTGGTGTTCGTGGTCATGGGTTCAGGGC
>Ga0308158_10004791_pt1 | contig 11301 bp, 10 predicted proteins | sample PhyBR2_FD_201038 | JGI IMG/M metagenome (GOLD analysis project Ga0308158, IMG submission 201038) | Phyllosphere microbial communities from UC Gill Tract Community Farm, Albany, California, United States - DLSLB.R2 | ecosystem: Host-associated > Plants > Phyllosphere > Unclassified | place: USA...
GACCTGGCATTGCGCAAGCTGTTTCCGGCTCTATATCAACTCGATCGCGCGCAGTTGCTGCACGCCGATACGCGTATTCTCGCCTTGGCCCGCGAACCCGGTGACGAGGCCCACCACCTGGGTGTCATCGAAGCCGGGCTGCGCAAATTCGTGTCCGATGCACAGCTCGAACCTGAGGCGGTGCAGCGTTTCCTGGCGCGGCTGAGCTACGTGCACGTGGACTTTCTGGATGCCGACACCTACGTCGCGCTGGCCGAGAAAGTGGGCGATGCCGAGCAACTGATCGCTTACTTCGCCACGCCGGCGGCCGTGTATGGCGCCATCTGCGAAAACCTGCACAAGGTCGGCCTGACCGAGCGCACCCGCGCCGTGCTGGAAAAGCCCATCGGCCATGACCTGGAATCCTCGCGCCGGGTCAACGACGCCGTGGCGCAGTACTTCCCCGAGAACCGGGTGTACCGAATCGACCACTACCTGGGCAAGGAGACGGTGCAGAACCTCATTGCCCTGCGCTTCGCCAACAGCCTGTTCGAAACCCAGTGGAACCAGAACTACATTTCCCATGTGGAAATCACCGTGGCGGAAAAGGTCGGTATCGAAGGGCGTTGGGGGTATTTCGACCAGGCCGGTCAGTTGCGCGACATGATCCAGAACCACTTGTTGCAGCTGCTGTGCCTGATCGCCATGGACCCGCCGGCCGATCTGTCCGCCGATAGCATCCGCGACGAGAAGGTCAAGGTGCTCAAGGCACTGGCGCCGTTCACCGCCGATGGCCTGACCCAGCAAGTGGTACGCGGCCAGTACATTGCAGGCTACAGCGAGGGGCGCCCCGTGCCGGGGTATCTGGAGGAGGAAAACTCCAACACCCAGAGCGACACCGAAACCTTCGTCGCGCTGCGCGCCGACATTCGCAACTGGCGTTGGGCCGGGGTGCCGTTCTACCTGCGGACCGGCAAGCGCATGCCTGAAAAGCTGTCGCAGATCGTCATCCACTTCAAGGAACCACCGCACTACATCTTCGCCCCCGAGCAGCGCCTGCAGATCAGCAACAAGCTGATCATCCGCCTGCAACCGGACGAAGGCATCTCGCTGCGCGTGATGACCAAGGAGCAAGGCCTGGACAAGGGCATGCAGCTGCGCAGCGGACCGTTGCAACTGAATTTCTCCGACACCTATCGCAGTGCGCGTATTCCAGATGCGTACGAGCGATTGCTGCTGGAGGTCATGCAGGGCAATCAGAACCTGTTTGTCCGTAAAGATGAAATCGAATATGCGTGGACATGGTGCGACCAGCTGATCGCCGGATGGAAGAAATCCGGCGATGCCCCCAAGCCGTACGCGGCAGGTTCCTGGGGGCCGATGAGCTCGATTGCCCTGATCACACGTGATGGGAGATCCTGGTATGGCGATATCTGATTTACAGTTCCCCGGAGGGGTGAAGGTTCACGACTGCGTGAGCGCTCCCCTGTTGGCTGAAGCCTTGGCCGGCAAAGTGGCCGAACAATTGCGCGAAGCCATCGAGCGCCAGAACGTGGCGACCCTGGTGGTTTCCGGCGGCCGCAGCCCTGTGGCGTTCTTCCAATGCCTGGCACGTCAGAGCCTGGATTGGTCGCGCGTGGTGATCTCCCTGGCCGACGAGCGTTGGGTGCCCATCGAGCACGCCGACAGCAACGCCGGTCTGCTCAAACGCTACCTCCTGGTGGGTGCGGTGCAGCAGGCGCGCTTCGTCAGCCTGTACCAGACCACCTCCAGCCAGGAGGAGGCCGCCGCGGTGGCCGATGACCTGCTCGGCCAATTGCCGCCGATCGATGTGCTGGTACTGGGCATGGGCGACGACGGTCACACCGCGTCGCTGTTTCCCGACAGCCCCAACCTCGAGCAGGCCCTGGCGCTGAACAGCGATCGCCGCTGCTGGCCCATGTTGGCACCCAGTGTGCCCCATCAGCGCCTGAGCATGAGCCGCGCGCTGCTGGCCTCGGCCCGCTTCAAGGTGCTGTCGGTACAGGGCCAGAGCAAGTTGACCACACTGCGCACCGCATTGGCCGGCGACGATGTCGCACAGATGCCGATCCGTGCCTTCCTGCACACCGAGCTGGATATCTACTGGTGTCAATGAATCAAGGAACCGCCGCTATGATCACCACCGAACAACAGCAACGCATGGTCGACAAGGTTGCCCAGATCGACGTCCTGGCGGCGCGCGCGCGGATCCTGCCCGTCATCACCATTGCCCGTGAAGAAGACATCCTGCCCTTGGCCGATGCCTTGGCGGCGGGTGGCCTGACCGTGCTGGAAGTGACCCTGCGCTCGGCCCTTGGGCTCCGTGCGATCCAGGTGCTGCGCGAGCAGCGGCCTGAATTGCTGGTGGGCGCCGGCACCGTACTGACTCGAGAAATGCTGGCTGCGACCGAGCAGGCAGGTTCGCAGTTCACCGTTACCCCTGGCGTGACCCAAGACATGCTCGAGGCCGGTGTAGAAAGCTCGTTGCCCTTGCTGCCGGGTATCAGCAGCCCGTCCGAATTGATGATGGGCTACGCGCTGGGGTATCGCCGTTTCAAGCTGTTCCCCGCCGAGGTAAGCGGTGGTGTTGCTGCCATCAAGGCGCTGGGCGGACCTTTCCCGGAGGTACGCTTCTGCCCAACTGGCGGCGTCGGGCCAGGCAACATCAACAGCTACATGGCGCAGTCCAACGTGATGTGCGTCGGCGGCTCCTGGATGCTGGACAGCAAATGGATCGAAAACCGCGACTGGGCACGCATTCAGGAGTGCAGCGCCCAGGCGCTGGCTCTGCTCGACTGATTCGACTTCGTTAGGCGCTTCACGGTTGTCTTCAGTGCGCTTGGTCGGCGCACTTTTTTTTGCCTGGAATAAAGCCCTGACCGAAGTCAACGCCCATCGGCAATCCGCGGTTTGCCATGTTTGACCCGCAACGGATCGAGCAGGTCGGACAGGCCGTTGTGGTCGATCTCCTGCATCAGAGCAAGCAGGCCCCCCAACTCGCCCTTGGGAAAACCTTCGCGTGCGAACCAGTTCAGGTAGTGCCCGGGCAAGTCGGCAATCACCCGACCCTTGTACTTGCCGAAGGGCATCGCCAAGGTGACCAGCGATTCGAGCTTTTCAGGATTCATGACCGGGCCTTCACAGCAATGTTGGTTTCACCAGTAGATGCCTGAAGGTTACATGCATTCTGCACGACGGCAAAATCCGTGATCATGCATAAAGACGGTACCGGTGCGCCTTAGTTAAATTCAAGTTGTTGATTATGTTGATGTATTTAAATTCAGGGACATGGCACGAAGGCTGCTCATCACCTTTCATCTCCCAACCCAGCTTCCGTTCTTCACAGGAATTGAATACAGATGAATGGTCCCACCCAAAGCGTGATTTCGATTCTCAATAACTTGATCGAGACCTGCAAAGACGGTCAAGAAGGCTTCAAGACCTGCGCCGAAGACATCAAGAATCCCGAGCTCAAGGCATTGTTCGCCAAACACTCTCAAGAGTGCGCCGAAGCTGCCGGCGAGCTGCAAGCCGAAGTGATTGCCTTGGGCGGTACGCCAGAGGATTCCACAAGCCTGAGCGGCGACCTGCATCGCCGTTGGGTCGACGTGAAATCGATTTTCACCGGCAAGGACGAAGAAGCCGTACTAAACGAAGCCGAGCGCGGCGAAGATGTGGCACTGACGGCGTACAAGGAAGCGTTGGCTGAACCATTGCCCGCCAATGTCTATGCGATCATCGAGCGTCAGCTTCACGGAGTACAACGCAATCACGACGAGATCAAGGCCCTGCGCAATATCGCTCGCGCACACAGCTGAGTCGATTTGGACGTAGAGGAAACGCCCGCGTATCGGGCGTTTTTTTATGGCTGGCGATCAATGGCTGGCAGGCAGTGCTGGCGTGCGCGAACCATCGGTCCGATGGAACAACCGCTCCAGCTGCAGGTAGATCACCGGGGTGGTGAACAGCGTCAGCACCTGGCTGATCAACAGTCCTCCCACCACCGCGATACCCAGCGGCTGGCGCAATTCGGCACCCGCGCCATAGCCGAACATCAGCGGCAACGCACCTAGCAGCGCGGCCAGTGTGGTCATGATGATCGGGCGGAAGCGCGTCAGACACGCTTTGTGAATCGCTTCACGCGCAGGCAGCCCTTCGCTGCGTTGTGCGTGCAAGGCAAAGTCGATCATCAGAATGCCGTTCTTCTTGACGATACCGATCAGCAGCACCAAGCCGATCAGACCCATGATCGAAAAATCCTGTCCCCACAGCCATAACAACAGCAAGGCGCCAAGTCCGGCCGATGGCAGGGTCGAGATGATCGTCAGCGGGTGGACGAAGCTTTCGTACAGCACGCCCAGAATGATATAGACCGCCACAAGCGCGGCCAGAATCAACCATGGCTGGCTGGCCAGCGAGCTTTGAAAGGCCTGGGCAGCCCCCTGGAAGCTGCCGGTGATGGCGGCGGGCAAACCCACCTCCGCTTCGGTGCGCTCGAGTAGAGCGACCGCCTCGCCCAAGGACACGCCGGGCGCCAGGTTGAACGACAGATTGGCAGCCGGGAACAGACCATCGTGGCTGATGGACAAGGGTCCCTGAGTGGGTGCTTCGACTCGGGCGACGGCCGACAACGGCACCATTTCATTGCTCAACGGCGAGCGCAGATAGAAGTACTGCAGGCTCTGCGCCTTGCCGCGCTGGTCGGCCTTGAGTTCCAGAATGACCTTGTATTGGTTGGTCTCGGTCTGGAACTCGTTGATCTGGCGCTGACCGAACGCATCGTACAACGCCTGGTCGATGTCGCTGGTGGTCAGGCCGAAACGCGCTGCGGCCACGCGATCGATGCTGATGTGAGTCACGCTGCCGCCCAACTGCAAATCGTTGGACAGGTCGCGAAAGGCTGGGTTGGCCCGCAGCCGTTCGGTCAGGCGCTGGGTCCACAGGTTCAGGGTCGGCCCGTCGTTGCTCTTGAGCACGTACTGGTACTGGCTTCGGCTGGGGCCGGCACTCAGGTTGATGTCCTGGCCTGCGCGCAGGTACAGCACCACACCCGGCACCTGTGCCAGTTGCGGCCGCAAACGGTCGATGAATTCGCTGGCCGACACGTCGCGCTCGCCTTGTGCCTTGAGGCCGATCCAGAACCGCCCCGTGGCAATGGTCTGGTTGCTGCCCGTCACGCCCACGGCGTGGGAATAGGCCCGGACTGCCGGATCTGCCTCGACGATACGGGCCAGGGCCAGGTGTTTTTCCTGCATGTCCTTATAGGAGATGTCTGCAGCGGCCTCGGTCGTGCCGAGCACGAAGCCGGTGTCCTGCACCGGGAAAAAGCCTTTGGGAATGAGTACGTAGCCCGCAATCGAAAGGCCCACGGTAAGGGCAAAGACGGCGAGGGTGATGCGCTGATGCGCCAGTGCGCGGACCAGGCCCTTCTCGTACCAGGCCAGCAGGCGCTCACCGAAACCGGCCCGCGCCATGTGCGCGGGGCGGCGCATGAACAGCGCGCACAAGGTCGGTGCCAGGGTCAGGGAAACCACCACCGAGATCAGGATGGTCGCGGTGGCCGTCAGCGCGAATTCCTTGAACAGCCGCCCGACCACGCCACCCATGAACAGCAGCGGAATAAACGCGGCGATCAACGAAAAGCTGATCGAGACCACCGTGAAGCTGATTTCACTGGCACCCTTGATTGCCGCTTCACGCATGCCATCGCCTGCTTCCAGGTGGCGATGGATGTTCTCCACCACCACGATCGCGTCGTCGACCACGAATCCGACACTGATCACGATGGCCACCAGCGTCAGATTGTTCAGGCTGAAACCCATCAGGTACATGGCGGCGAACGTGGCGATCAGCGACACGCCCAGCACGCTGGACACAATCAACGTGGCCGACAGCTGGCGCAGGAACAGCGCCATGACGGCCACGACCAACAGCACGGCGATCAACAGCGTCAGTTCGACCTCGTGCAACGAGGCGCGAATGGTCTGGGTGCGGTCGTTGAGGACGGTGACATCCACGGAGGCGGGCAGTGCCTCCTGCAAGCGCGGCAGGGCGCCAAGAATGCGGTCGACCGTGTCGACGATGTTCGCACCCGGCTGGCGGAAGATCGTCAGGTTCAATCCCGGTTGATCACCGGACCAGGATTGCACGTAGGCATTCTCGGCGCCTTTGATCACGGTAGCGACGTCCTTGAGCTGTACTGGCGCGCCGTCACGGTAGGCCACTACCAACTGTGCATACTCGTCGGCCTCGAACAGCTGATCGTTGGTGGCCAGGGTCGATACGCTGGTGTCGCCGTACAGAGCCCCTTTGGCCAGGTTCAGGCTGGTCTGCTGGATGGCGCCACGCAGGTCGGCGAGGGTCAGTTGCAGTGCGGCGAGGCGCTCCGGCGCGGCCTGCACCCGGATCGCCGGGCGCTGTTGGCCGGTGATATAGATTTGGCCTACGCCCTCGATCTGGCTCAGTTGCCTGGCCAACAGAGTTTCGGTGTAGTCACTCAATGCGTGGGTGGGCATCTGCGCCGAGCTCACGCTGAGGATCAACACCGGACTGTCCCCGGGATTGACCTTGCGCCAGGTCGGCAGGTTGGGCATGTCCTGCGGCAAGCGCCCGGCCGCCGTGTTGATCGCTGCCTGGACCTCTTGCGCGGCGGTATCGATGCTTTTGCTCAGGCTGAATTGCAGAATCAGGTTGGTCGACCCCAGCGCGCTGCTCGACGTCATCTGGGTCATGCCAGGAATGGCACTGAACTGCACTTCCAGAGGCGTGGCCACCGAAGACGCCATGGTCTGCGGACTGGCGCCGGGCAGTTGCGCGTTCACCTGGATGGTCGGGAAATCTGCTTCGGGCAGTGGCGCAATCGCCAGACGCGTGAAGGCCAGGCCACCGAGCAACACCAGGGCCAGGGTCAACAGCACAGTGGCCACCGGATGGTCGATGCACCAGGCGCAAAGCGAGCGCCCGCCGGTCATGGCGAGGGCGCTGCGTTGTCCACCTTCGGCTCGAGCACCTGCACACGGGCGCCAGGCCTGAGCCGTGACTGCCCGTCACTGACCAGCACGTCACCCGCCGCCACGCCCTCTATCAAACTTTGCGTCGAAGTCTGGTAGCGCACCCGCACCGGAACCTGCTCGGCCTTCTGCTCGGTGACACGGTACACGTAATAGCCCTCGAGACCACGCTGCACCACTGTCAGCGGTACCACCAGGGCATTGCGTTCGATGCCCACCTGCAGCCCGACACTGACCAATTGGCCTGGCCACAAGGTGTGTTTGCCGTTGTGAAACTCGGCCTTGGCGCGAATGGTGCCGGTACTTGCCGCGATCTGATTGTCGAGCAGGGTCAGGCGACCTTCGCCCACCAGCTTGCCGGTTTCGGTATCGCCATCGATGTAGGCACGCACCACCGCTGGCTGCGGCTTGTCCAGCAGAGTCTGCAGGGTGGCCAATTCCTGCTGCGGCAGCGAGAACTCGACGGCGATGGGGTCGATCTGAGTGACCGTGAACAAGCCCTCGGCATCGCTGACACGCAGGAAATTACCGGGATCCACGCGGCGAATCCCGACCCGACCGGTCACCGGCGAATGAATCTGGGTATAGGACAACTGCACCTGGGCTGCAGCGATGGCGGCCTGGTTGCCTTGCAGCGTCGCGGTGAGCTGATCGAACAGGGCTTGCTGTTCGTCGAGCACCTGCCGGGAAATGCCGTTGTCACGGCTCAGATCCTTGTAGCGGCGCAGGTTGATCCCCGCCACCTGCAACTGTGCCTGGCTCTGACTGGCTTGCGCCTTAGCTTGAGCAAGACTGGCGCGGATGGCGCGATCGTCGATGCTGGCCAGCGCGTCCCCCTTGTTCACCCATTGGCCTTCCTTCACTACCACCTGGGACAGAATCCCGTCGACCTGCGCGCGCACCGTCACGCTGTGCAATGAAAGCACCGAGCCGATCCCGGTGAGATAGCGCGGCACGTCGGCCTGCGTCACGTTGACCACCCGCACCGGGATGGACGCAACCGTTGTCGTGGTGCTGACCGAGGTGCGCTTGAACAGCCACGCAGCGGCGACCACAACGACAAGCAGCAGGCCTGCCACGAACAGGGGGCGGATGGCTATGCGCATGCGGATCGGACACCGGGAGGGAGAAGAGCTGGCAGTTTGGCCCTAGTCGCATCGCCTTGCCAAGTCCAAGCAGCGGGTTGGGTGGCCGAGGGCCACCTGTGCCAAGGTCATTTCCCAGCTGGCCCAGAGAAAATTCGTTCAGCCTCAACGGAAGTACACCGTAGGCGTCGATCAGGTTTTTCCTACAGCTAGCGCTGAATGGACTTATGGCGCTGGCCAGTTGATCACCAGAGACTTTCTTCCCTACAACAAGTCGATAAATGAAGGAAGGCCAGTGATCGTTATGGACTGTGTGAAGTATGGCAAAGGATTGCTGCTGGCGAGTCTGATTCCCGTGATGCTGACGCTGCTGTACATCAGCACGCTACCGGCGGCGATCAAGTGCTGCGCATTCCAGCTGTCCCTCGCCCTGGGCACGCTGGTGCTGTTATCGACACGCTTGCCGTGGGTAAGGGTGCTGGTGGTGCTTTCCTTCATGCTCAAGTTTGCAGCCTTGGAAGCGCTCGACGAAAAAGCCGGCAGCATGCCCTTGGTCAGCATTCTCTACGCATTCATTCTGCTGTAGAGCTATTTGCCCTGTACCGAATCCCACTGGGTAACGAAGGCTTTGCGGCTTTGCTTGTGGTACAGGCACAGTTCAGCGCCGGGCTGGTTCTTCATGTGAGCCTGTGGGTAGCGGCCCTGGATGAGCACCGCGGTGTAACCCACGCGGTCGTCGAATTCGGCAGGCGTGCTCGCCACTCGGGCCTGTTTCAACGTCGTGGCTTTCAAGCAACTGCTCGCGACACGTTTGTCGTGTTCGGCCCAGGCCTGATCGGTGGAGGCCAGTGCATGGGTAGCGCCGCCTAGCGCGAGCAGCAGGGTCAGGTAGATTTTCATGGTCGTGGTTCCTTAGCTAGGTGAACGAGCGACCATTATGCCCGCATGACACCAGGTTCAGCGTGCCTGCTGGGCGACGAACCGCGCGGCGGTGATCAGGCAACCGGTCAATTCCGGTGATGAAAACTTGGTCAACACCGCATTCGCCCCCGCCAGACGCGCTTTCTCGCTGTTCATCGTGCTGTCCAGCGAGGTGTGCAGCAAGACGTAGAGATCCTTGAAGTCCGGTGTTTCACGCAACGTGCGGGTCAGCGCATAACCGTCCATTTCCGACATCTCGATATCCGACACCAGCACGTTGATCTGCGCATCGGTGCCCTGTAGCTCCAGCAGGCAATCGATCGCTTCGCGGGCGCTGCGTGCGGTCCGGCATTCGATGCCCAATGTGCGCAGCGTGATGAGCGATTGCTGCAGCGCCACGTGGCTGTCGTCCACCACCAGGATGTTGGCGTTCGCCAGGCAGCGGGCATCGGCCTCGCTCAATCGCTGGGCCTCGCCCTGCAACCGGGCCGGTGCGATGCCGTGGATGACTTTCTCGATATCCAGCACCTGCACCAGGGCACCGTCCACCTGGGTCACCCCGGTGATGAACGATTGCGTGCCCGAGCCGTAGGGCGGAGGGCGAATGTCCGTGCTCAGGCAATGAACGATCCGGCTCACCGCCTGAACGTGCAGGCCTTGCTTGGAGCGACTGACGTCGGTGACGATCAGGCAGCCGCCGGAAGGATCGAGCAAAGGCTGCTCACCGATGGCCCGGCTCAGGTCGATGACGGACAATGCCTGGCCACGCAGGGTCGCCACACCTTTGACGTGAGGATGCGCTTCGGGGAGTCGGGTCAGGGCAGGGCAGGGGATGATCTCGCTGACCTTGAGCAGGTTGATGGCCATCAATTTGCCGCTGCGCAAGGTGAACAGCAACAGCGAAAGGGAATCTGCGCGGGCGTTCTGGGATGCCATGTGAACCTTCTTGATAAAACCGATGCAGGACCGAACAGCCAGCCCGACGAGTGCGTTGCCTATGTATCGACTCGAGGTGCGCAGGCTTTAACGAGATTGGTGCCCAGGGCGCACCGACCGGCTTAACGCCGGTTTAATCGTCGGAGCATTACTGTGCTCGGGTTGGCAGAAATTTCTGGTTACAGCGTATTTCCAGATTTTTCCTACAGTCGCCCACGCAACCCAGCGTGTAGACTGGCGCCCATCGAAAACCTGCCTGTTTTGACCTGTGAAGGGAAAGCTGCAATGAATGAAGTCATCAACCTGCGCCTGAACCGCGAGCGTCGTTTTCTGGTACTGCTGGGGGTGATCTGCCTGGCCTTGATCGGCGGCGCACTGTACATGCAGATCGTACTGGGCGAGGCGCCTTGCCCCCTGTGTATCCTGCAACGCTACGCCCTGTTGTTCATTGCCCTGTTCGCGTTCATCGGCGCGGCCATGCGCGGCCGTACCGGCGTGACCGTTTGCGAAGGGCTGGTAGTGCTCAGCGCCGTGGGTGGTATTGCTGCGGCCGGCCGCCACGCCTGGGTGTTGGCCAATCCATCGGTCAGCTGCGGCCTCGACACCTTGCAACCCATCGTCGACGGCCTGCCCCTGGCTGACCTGATGCCCAGTGTGTTTCAGGTTCAAGGGTTCTGCTCCACCCCCTACCCACCGGTGCTCGGCCTGTCGCTGGCGCAATGGGCGCTGGTAGCTTTCGTGATGACGGCTATTCTTGTGCCTATGGGCATCTATCGCAATCGGAACCGTCCCTGAGTGCGCGCAGTGTTTCGGCCTCGTCATTATTCGTGCCGGAATCCGATTTACTGCTTGGCGTGTAATGGCGAAAATGCGACGGCATGTCGCCGTTGATTGCGCGAGAGCCTTGAAAATACGGGGCTCGACCAAGGTTTACAGGGGTGCGACATCGTGTCGCAAGGCTTTGAAAGTGCGTCGGATTGTTGCATAATTTGGAAATACCTGTTGCTGGATTAGTCGTAGTCAATGGGTAATAGGCTCACTACAATCGCGGAAATTTCAGTAGGTCAGTGCCTCAAAAAGGGCAGGTCAGCGGGGCATGTGCACCATTGGCAGGCACTTTTCGGACCATTGGTGCTGCCTGGCTGAACCCTTGGGTGGTCCGTGCACTCAAGGGAGAGAGTCTGTAGCCCCTCGGGCTGCGCGCGTCATGACAGTTGCACCGCTCCAGACCGGTCTTGTCACCCCGCAGCAACTGCGAGCCTGGCATGTCCGTATTCAATCCCGATATAAATGCTGGCGCTTGGCAGGTCGAAGTGTTGGCTACCAAAACACAATTGCATTGAAGCAAG
>Ga0308158_10004792_pt1 | contig 11300 bp, 11 predicted proteins | sample PhyBR2_FD_201038 | JGI IMG/M metagenome (GOLD analysis project Ga0308158, IMG submission 201038) | Phyllosphere microbial communities from UC Gill Tract Community Farm, Albany, California, United States - DLSLB.R2 | ecosystem: Host-associated > Plants > Phyllosphere > Unclassified | place: USA...
TAAATTCAAAAAAATCGCACCGACCGTCACATACACATACGGAAAAGTCGACTATTTGACACAACACATCGAAATCGGTAAATTGCTCAACAAAGAGCAGGAAGCACGCGACTGGGTCAAAGACTTTAAAGCACGCGCTGCGGATGCCGGAAAAGAAATCAAAGCCAAGATCGGGGAAGACAAAACCGTTTCCGTCATCGAAAGCTTCGACAAACAACTCTACGTCTTCGGCGACAACTGGGGTCGCGGCACAGAAATTCTCTATCAGGAGATGAAACTGAAAATGCCGAAAAAAGTCACGGAGATGGCATTAAAAGACGGCTACTATGCATTATCCCCTGAAGTCTTGCCGGAATATGCGGGCGATTACCTGATCTTCAGCAAAACAGCGGAAGCCGATAACTCGTTTACAGAAACGGACACGTATAAAAACATCCCTGCCGTCAAAAACAATCATGTCTTTGAAGTCGATTCAAAAGAATTCTACTTCAACGATCCACTCACATTGGAACGTCAACTGGAGTTCTTCAAGAAAAGTTTTCTTGGCGCGTAACGTATACTAAAGGAGGGAGCCTCATCGCTCCCTCCTTTTTTGGATTCATACAAACTGGAGGCGATATCCGTGTCATCCGCTCGACTGCCTTTCGGCTTAAAAATTTCATTCGGACTGTTTTTGTTCGTCATCATGTTCTGGCTGTCGATGACGTTTGGTGCTGCTGATACCACCATCCGCGAAGTCTGGAATGCCTTGACGTTTGGTCCGCTTAACGATAAAGCAAAAATCATTCAGGAAATCCGTCTGCCGCGTGAACTGGCAGCAATTCTCGTCGGTGCCGCCCTCGGCATCTCAGGAGCAATCATGCAGGCAATGACCCGTAATCCATTGGCCGATCCCGGCCTACTCGGTTTGACGGCCGGTGCCAACGCGGCACTCGCCTTAGCCATCGTTCTCTTGCCCGGCATTAACTACTACGGCATCATGCTTGCTTGTTTCCTCGGGGCAGCTCTTGGTGCGGCACTTATCTTCGGGATTGGTGCTTCCCGAAAAGGCGGCTTCTCCCCGCTCCGGATCGTTCTCGCCGGATCTGCGATTTCTGCTTTCCTATATGCGATCGCGGAAGGTATCGGAATTTACTTTAAGATTGCCCAGGATGTTTCGCAGTGGACGTCAGGCGGTCTCGTCGGGACGACGTGGGGACAGTTGCAGGCGATCACACCGGTCATCCTGATCGGAACCGTCATTGCACTGATCTTCTCACGTCAGTTGACGATTCTCAGCCTGTCGGAAGAAGTGGCGCTCGGACTCGGTCAGAACATCATCCGAATTAAAGCCGTCCTTTACGTCGTCGTCATCCTTCTGGCCGGTGCTGCCGTCGCCTTAGTCGGCAACATGGCCTTCATCGGACTGATGATCCCGCATATTGTCCGTGCCATCGTCGGCACCGATTATCGGTATATTCTGCCGATGACCGCTGTCTTCGGAGCGACGTTCATGCTCCTCGCCGATACAATCGGCCGGACGCTGTTTGCGCCGTACGAAACACCGGTCATTGCCATCGTTTCGATGCTCGGACTGCCGTTCTTTTTATTGATCGTCCGTAAAGGAGGTCACGTTTTCTCATGATGGAAACTCGTTTACGCCGCCGTCAACGCTTGATCTTTTTACTGTTAAGCCTGTTATTGCTCGGTACGATTGTCGTCGGTATCGGTCTTGGTCCGGCTTCTCTCTCTTACGATCGCCTTTTGCCGACCCTGCTCGGACAAGGCTCGTTCAAAGAAGACTTTGTTTTATTTTCACTCCGTCTGCCGCGGATTGTCATCACGCTGCTCGCCGGGATGGCGCTCGCCTTGTCCGGTTCGATCCTCCAAGGCATCACACGCAACGAACTGGCGGATCCCGGTATCATCGGAATTAATACAGGAGCCGGGGTCGCCGTCGCCATCTTCTTCCTCTACTTCCCGGTGGATGTCGGCTCATTCATCTACGGCTTACCGGTTGCGGCATTCTTAGGTGCTTTAGTGACCGCTGTCGCGATTTACGCACTCTCGTACGATCGGAATCGCGGCCTACAACCGATCCGGTTGATTTTGACCGGTGTCGGTTTCTCGATGGCCTTGTCCGGCATCATGGTCATTCTGATTTCTTCGACCAAACGTGAAAAGGTCGACTTCATCGCCAAGTGGCTGGCCGGTAACATCTGGGGAACGGATTGGACGTTTGTTTATGCCTTACTGCCGTGGCTGATTGTCCTGATTCCGTTCACACTGTATAAAGCAAATAAGCTTAACCTGCTCGCCTTAAATGAACCGGTTGCGATCGGCGTCGGCGTATCGATTGAAAAGGAACGGATTCAACTGTTGCTGACGGCTGTCGCACTCGCGGCATCCGCCGTTTCTGTCACCGGAGGGATTTCCTTCATCGGTTTGATGGCGCCGCACATCGCTCGGGCGCTCGTCGGTCCCCGTCATCAGTGGTTCCTGCCGATTGCACTGTTGATCGGCGGCTGGCTGCTTGTATTGGCGGATACGATCGGACGCAACATTGCCGGTCCGGACGGTGTGCCTGCCGGAATCGTCGTTGCGCTGATCGGCGCTCCGTACTTTGTCTATCTGCTTCTGAAAAAGTAAGAACACTGATCAACCAACCAGAAATGATTTTTGGTTTCACTCGCTTTCCTCAGGCGAGACACAAGACCCGCTTTCCTGCCCATTTGGACAGGAAAGCGGGTCTTGTTTGTCTCTGATAGCGCAAGTTACCTTGCGCTTTCTCCTGCAGGAGTCTCGTGAATCAAATCATTTCTTTAAAAACACAACAGCAGCGAGAGGGATTTCAACTTCCCCTCGCTGCTGTTGTGTTTTACGTATCGTTTTATTAGATCATTTAATATTTAACCCGCCGTGCTTCCCGTTCCGCGAGAATCAGCTCACGTTCCGATAAATGCGTCGGATCGAGTCGTTTGATCCGGGAATCGACGAGACGGTCGAGTGACAAGACGGACAGTAAAAAGACAAGAATCGGTCCGATCAGCGTTGGTCGCGACACATACGGAATCAAGAACTGGGACGCCACGACAAGTAGCAGCTCGGTAATCGTAACGACGATGTACGGTAACCCGAGGTGATCCCAGACTTCCATCCGGTCAAAACGTTTCGTGAAGTAACGGTATTTTAACAAGCGGACTGTCCATTGGTAGCCGAGGACGGGAATCAGTAAAAAGTAATGCATCGAGGCTTCGGAGAAGTTTAAATCATCTGCCAAAAACAAAAAGATCACCAAAACGAGTAGAAAAAATACCATCTGGACACGCCGGGCGCGTTTCGTGAAGCGCAGATAGTCTTGTTTTCGTTGCCGCGCAATCTCTTCCATGACATTCTCCCCTCCCATCGAATCATCTTCTTTTCCGGTAATGCTCGACTTCCCACATCGTCACGAACGCCGGATCAAGTTGTTTCGCTATCTTGTTTAATCGGGAAACATACAACGTAATCGCAAACACCCAGAACAGAATCAAGGTGAAGGAAACACTTGAATACTGGGGAAAGATCATTCCTGCATAGAATAAAAGGATAGGGACAAGATAGCCGAGCATCGAAGCCCGACCGACCTTCAAGACGGTCTCTTGATACAATTCAGCCGGCAGACGTCGTTTTAAAATCCGCAAACGCATGATTTCCCGGACGACACCTGCGAGGCAAAGTACCGTAATCGCAAACAACGTAAACAGTCCGGTCTCCCAAAAACCCGGAATGAACCAACCAATCAATGCGAGGACCAAAACAGGAACCGGCGTCAGATGTTGAAGTTTTTTGAGCGGCGGTCCAAGCAAGTTTAACCGTGTATTTTTTTCAAGCAGTGTGTTCATTTGATTTTCGCTCCTACTTTACACATTTTTGTACACTTCCTGATCACTGACAAAATCCGGATCATCGCGTCGCATACGGCTTTTAAACCACCATTCAGACACCAAGTAAATCGGGACCAAAATAATAAGAATCGTCCCCCACATCTGCCAAAACGACATCTTCACCGTCTGTACCAAAAGGATTGCAAAAGTAACACTTAAGACAACGTTTTGGACAAGCCAAAACCGCCAGTGTCTGGTTGCCAGTTCTTCACCAATGTACGATTCAAGAATTTGAAGTTTTTTGACTTGATAACGAAGATTGGATCCAAGGAAAGCAGCCGGAAATAACAGCGTCAACAGAACCGAATCAAACCATGTCATTAAAATCCCGATACCCATCAAAAGTAGAACTGTCCATAACCACTTCGTTCCTAAAAGGTCTTTCTCCATGTAAGCCAGTGTCAACTCATGTAACCGTTCATCCCGTGCCGTGCGCATGATGTTCTCTCCTTTAGATGTCATTCTTCCAGATACTTCACGTGCTTATGCACTTCCTGATCACTGACGAAGTCGGGATCACCTGACCGTGCCATTTTCTTAAACAGCCAATCGGTCGCAAAATAAATTGGAGCGAGAATCAAGATGATCCAAAAAGTCATCTTCCATAAGGACAGACCTTTCGTTTCGAGTACAACCATGAGCAATGAGCCATATAACATAATCTGAATTCCGAGCCACAGCATCGATTGTGTCATGATCTGATTTTTGGAGAGATACCGTTCTAAAATCCTGCGTTTTTCCAGCTGGAACGGGAAATCAAAAATCAGATAGACAAGCGGCAACAGACCAAAGTAAAGGGCTGAATCCATCGTTTCCGAAAAAATGCCGAGCGTCGCCGCTACTGCCGCCATCACCCAGACGTTCTTTTGCAGTTGACTCTTGTCGATATAAGCAAGCGTCAGTTCGTGTAACCGTTCGTCCCGTGCCGTTTGCATCCGGCTTTCCTCCTTTATCCTTGCTGAATCTCTGTTTCGCTGATATAGGTCGGATCAATCTGTTTGGAACGGTACGTCAAGAAGCGTCGGCAGAGCCAGTAAAACGGGATGACGCCAAGACACAGTCCGAGCAAAAAGACCGTGCTCGAACGATTAGCCGTGAGAACAATCAACGCAGCCAGCGCTCCGTATTGAAACAGGCCGACGCCGACATGCAGACGGAACAGACGGTCTGCTGATTTTTTTGACGTGTGACGGGCAACGATTTGAAAACGGCGGCGTTGCATCACTACATCATATATGAAATACAGAATCGGAATGATTAAGGCAAGCAACGGTCGTTCGATCATATTGCTGACGAATAAAAACAGGGCCAGGACACCCCATAATTTAGCGGTCGTTCGTTGATGCATGTTTTGATAGAGCACCTTTAATTCGGTTTGTTGAACCGTTACAGTTTCCATTCGGGCACGTTCCTTTCGTTTGTTCTCTACTGTCATATACTTACATTTTACCAGTTATGTTTCAAAAAAAAAGAAACTTCTGCAAAAGAAGTTTCTAGGCCGAGACCTGGATGATCAGATAGATGACACTGTACGCAACGATGGCGAGCGGAATCATTGCGACACCAATCAACCAACCGTTCTTATCCCGAATTCCGAGATAGAGGACCAGACAGCCGACGATGAAGGCAATGAGTGTAGTAAATGGATTCATAAGAGTTCCCCCTCAAAAAATAACCTATCCTATAAAGAAATTTCCCATTCCCGGAACTTGATAAACACCGAAAGCCTTTCTGTAACACACTGGACCTCCAAACAAAAAACAGTGCCGATCCCGGTGAAGCTTTACCGGAACCAACACTGTCTTCAAATCCTTATTTCTTCGTGATGACAACTTTCTTCTCGACGACATGGCCACCGAGGTCTTTTAATTTCAAGTTGTAGACGTTTTGACCTTTTTTCAAGGTAACAGTCTTGTAGATTGTTTTCTTGAAGGCACGCATTTCATACGGTTCTTTGAACGAACGGCGGTATTCCGCATTACCGTTCAGATCAAAGCGTAACTCATCGTAGTTGTCGCGCAGGACGATCGTCATCTTAGCTGTTTTCGTTTTGCTTGAAACCGTTTTTGGTGCTGTCACACGGATTGTCGGACGCTCCGAGTCGATGATGACTTGACGGCTGAAGGCAACACGATTACCTTTTCCATCATAGCCTTCGACTTTAAACGACTTCACACCATCCGTCGTATACGTGATGTCATGGCTGAATGCATAGTGTTGTTGAACCGCATCCCAGCGTAATTTAACGGCTTTTCCGTTAATTTTGAATGATTTGACGCCAGACTCATCAGAAACGTTTCCTGAGACCTTCACTTGTTGGGATGTCGTTAAGCCCAGTGCTTCCGGTGTATCGATTTGGACATTCGGAACCGCTTTATCGACACCTGATGTATTGACGTTTTTCTTCACGCTGTTACCGGCATAATCTGATACGACGAACGTGACTTTCGCCCGGCTTGGCAGATCCGTCAGCGTGTAGTTTTTAACAGACGGAGCGAGCGGCTGTTTCAAGACACTTTTTCCGTCGACCAGGATATCGAATGAAGCGACACCCGTTCCTTGGTCACCGGCTGTCCAGGAAACTGCTTTTTTGTCAGCATCCCATTTAACAGTCGCAGCCGGAATTTTCGTATCGATGTAGATCGGGAATAGAGCCGTCTGCCATTTCGCATTCGGATAATCGACGACCGATTTCACTTGGTAGTAGTACAGACCATCTTTGACTTTTGAACCGTTGACCGTTCCATCCCACGCCGCATTCGTCACCGGTGTGAAACCATCTTCCGATCCGCCATCGTAATAGTTTTTGATGACGTCTGACTGCGTTTCGAGTTTGCGGAGTGTTGATTTATTGCGGTCAAGAATCGAGTACTCGACTTTTTTCGCATTCCGTAAGAATGACAGGACCGGGAAGGCCTCATCGGCACTGCCGTCACCGTTTGGTGAGAACGAGACTTTTTCTTTAACGACGTCGCCTGCAGCATTCGTTCCGAGGAGGTTGAAGTTATCCTTCACTTCTGTCGCAAGACCTGTGACGCCGTAGAACGTGTTGTCATCGTAGAGTGGTGCATCAACGATTGGTGCTTTGTCCCATGCTCCTTTGAAACCAACGTACGGAACTGTCAACTCAGGATTTTTGCTGTTCGTATCGATCAGACGGACGAATCCTTCGACGAAGTAGCCGTTTTCGAAGATTGACTCAAGCGGTGCACCGTTTGCCCAATCGACTGTATCTTTTAAATCAACCGTAACGTTGACTTTTGTCGTACTCTTCGCGTTAATCGCGACTGAACTTGCTTTCTTCGAGCCGACCGTGAAGGAGATCGGGAACGTGCCTTTGTTGGCGTCAACCGCATCAACTGTTCCTTTTTTGAAGATACCGTTGGCTTCCAGGAAATTTTGACCTTGGACGGCGAGATCCGATTGGACCGTTCCGGCAAGTTTATACGTCAACTTCTCATTGCTGTAGTTCTTCAGGTCTAACGTGAAGCTGAACTTGTCGCCGACTTGTTTCAAGGCGGCTTTTCCTTCACCCGACTTCGTTTCCGTAACGACGACCGGTGTTTTCATCGCCGCACGTAAGTCCATCAGTCCGGCACCTTCACGACGCGGAGAATAATAGTTACCAGTTTTTGCTTCCGCATTGTATTTTCCTTTATCGAGCTGCGGACGTGACGTGTTCATTAAAATCGTCTTAGCGAGTTTGACACGTGTCGCTCCACTGACCTTGAAGTCCTTGTCGATCCGCTGCATGACGAGTGCTGTTCCACCGGCGACGTGTGGTGCTGCCATCGATGTTCCGCTCATGACGCCATACTCGTTATCGTTGAGTGTTGAGTAGATTTTCCCGCCCGGTGCCGTGATTTCCGGCTTGAAGTCAAGGTTCGGCGTCACACCCCATGATGTGAAGTCAGACATTTCGCCTGCGACCGGGTTTGGTGTCGAGACCGCTTTTCCGTCAAACGTCACTGTCAATGTCTTGCCGTCTTTCGCTTTCGCTTCGAGTTCGTTTCCGTCGGCAATGCTTAACGAGACGAGCGGAATCGTAGGTTTATTAAGTGCCATGCTGACGTAATCGCCATGATCGACACGTCCGCGGACGATGACACCGGCCGCGCCTTGTTTCTCGGCTTCCGCTTGAATCATGCCGTAGTTGAAGCTGCCGTTCCGGACGACGAAGACGACTTTATCTTTAACGTCTTTACCGGTATAGTTCGCTTCACTGCCGTCACCAACATAGACGACATCCATCTTCTCTTTATCGAAGACCGCAATCGGATTCGGCGAGTCTTGTTTCTGATAAGCGAGGTAACCTGCGTCCTGCCCGTCGACCGTCAATGCCATTCCTTCCAGTGTCAGCTGTGTGTTTTCAACCGACGCAACTTGCAGCGATTCGCTGATTAAGCCCGGCGAGCCGACGACACCGACGTCTGGATTCGACGCGTACGGGTTTCCGGCGCCGCTTCCGGCAAATGCCGAGTTTCCGGCTGAAATTGCACACAAAATACCGTTGTTCATCGCATTGACGATTGCTTTTTGTTCCGGATCATCTTTTTGGACGAAGGATGCCGTTGAACCAAGACTCATGTTGATGACGTCTGCTCCTAGCGCAATCGCATCATCAATCGCTTTGATATAGATATCACTGAATGTCGACGGCATCCCTGGATCATTGCCGAAGACCTTCATCGCGAGGAGTTGTGTTTCCGGTGCAACCCCTTTGATTCCACCGTTCGTTTCATCGCCGTTGGCACCCACTGTACCGGCGACGTGCATCCCGTGCATCGAAGCGCCTGGCCCAAGATCACGGATTTCGCTGTCATGATCCGCATAGTTATAGCCGTACGGTACTTTTTCCGTGAAGTAGTTTCCTTTTAAACCTTTTGACGATCTAAAGCTTTCGACTTTTGACGACGTCAAATCGACTTTCGTCTCCGGACTGAGGACCATGTCCTTGTGCGTCGGATCGATTCCCGTATCGATGACGGCAACGATCGTTCCTTCCCCTTTATAGCCGTAGTCCTGCCATGTCTGCTTCGCATTGACCATGTCTTTGCTGTGTAACATGTTTGGCGTTGCGCCCTTTTCGACTTCCGGACGCGCATATTCGTGTGCGATATGTACGTTTTTGACCCCGCTTAATTTTTTCAGTTCCTTGATTTCACCATATTTGACTTCCCCGCTGAACCCGTTCAATACGGTCGTGAAGCTTTCTTTATACGAAACAGAAATGTCTTTTTGGGCAATTGCCGCTTTGACTTCCTTCTGTTTGTTGACGATTTGATTCTTAAGAATAATTTTTTCCGTGTTGCTTAACGTGCTGTAACGCTTATTTTGTGCCTGCGCGTGTTCAATCGCTGCTTTTTGATCGAGCTCGACGACAATCCGTACTTTTTCGTTTTGACTGTATGACTTTTCTTGACCCGCTTTTTTCAGTGAGAGTGCTTGTGGCTTTTGTACATCCACTTTTTGTGATGACACGTGTCCCTCAGCATGAACTAGGCTGGAAGATGTCATGAGGGCAGCCGCCATCAGAGCAATCTTCTTTTTCTTCATTCCTTTTCCTCTTTTCCAAAAATGTAATGTGGAGCAAAAACGTATTAAACGAAAATTCTGTATTTTTAGTTTAATTAACTTTCGCTTAATATACAATTTAAATTTGGTGCTTTTTAAAAATATTTGTTTGTTTATTACATCACAAAATGAATAAATCCTTATATTCCCTTATCTATTTCTTACAGGTGAATAAAAAAGGACAAAAAAAACCTTGGTTTCCCAAGGTTTCGGCAGGTAAAGCAATATGGAGACTATCGGGCTCGAACCGACGACCTTTTGGCTGCCAGCCAAACGCTCTCCCAGCTGAGCTAAGCCCCCGTGTGTTTCTATAATGAGTATACCCATTGCTGTTCATTTTTTCAATATAAAATTAGACCGCTTACAAAAAAATCTCCCTCACCTTACCGGCAAAGGAGAATCTTCCGTTATTTGTTCAGCTCACGCATCATATCCGCTTGTCGTTCCAGTTCAGCCTGTTGCTCCAGGATCAGCACTTTTTTATACGTCCGTGCCGAGATGATGATACTGATTTCATAGAGGATGAACAAAGGAACAGAAATCATCAAATGCGACGTAATGTCGGGCGGTGAGATCAACGCCGCGATCACGAACAACGCAAAATACGCATACTTCCGATTCTTCCGCATGAAGAACGGCGTTACGAGTCCGAGCCGTGTCAAAAACATCGTCACGACCGGTAACTGGAACAACAGACCAAACGGAATCGTCAACCGGATCAGGAAACTGAAATAGTTCTCGACCCCGATGACCTGTTCAATCCCAAGCTCTTGTCCGAGTTCCGTTGATACTTCCAGTAAAAACGGCAACAGCCAAAAATAAGAAAAGGAAACACCCGCAAGGAATAAGAAAAACGTCACGGGAATGTACGTCAACGTCGCTTTTTGTTCTTGGTCGTGCAGACCGGGACGGATGAACGCCCAAAGCTGGTACATCCAAAACGGGGACGCCAAGACGATTGCGATGATGAACGCAAGATTCAGATATAACATCAACGGATCAACGACGTTAAACGCATTTAAACCGATTCCGAGTTCCTTTAAGTCGGCCTGTAAGAAACGGACGAGCGGCCGGACGAGCGGAAAGGCTGCGATAAACATGACTACCACGATGATGAGCGACCAGATGATCCGCTTACGCAGTTCATCTAAGTGCGATGTCACACTCTGTTCTTGATCGATCGCCATGATTCACTCACTTCTCTTTCATTTCGTCCTTTTTATCCTTATCATCTTCCATGATGCCGTGTGTCGCACTCTTGAACTCTTTTAACGTTTGACCGGCCGCGCGGCCGAGTTCCGGTAATTTCTTCGGTCCGAAGATAATGAGGGCGACGACACCGATCAAGGCGATGCTTGCCGGTCCAATACCAAGTGTTAACGGGATTAAGTTTTCCATTATGATTTCACTCCTTCAGCTGATTGCGAATAATGCTTCATGAAATAGACGAGCGACTGCAGCTCGATTGACAGATCGATGTGATGCACCCGGACGTGGGCCGGGACATTCAACCGGGCCGGTGTAAAGTTCAGAATGCCGGTCACACCGTACTCAACTAACTCATCCGCTACTGACTGCGCGAACTGCGACGGTACCGTCAAGATGGCGACATCGACATGGTTCGCTTTGATTTGTTCTTTCATATCCGAGACGTGATAAATCGGAACGTCCTGCGTCGTTGTTCCGACCTTGTCTTCATCGGCGTCAAACGCGATGACGATACGAGTACTATTATTCTTTAAAAAGTTATAATTTGCAAACGCTGTTCCGAGATGTCCGACCCCGATTAAGGCGACATTCGTGACCTCGTCTTGGTTGAGT